>Ga0153915_10003553_pt1 | contig 14301 bp, 16 predicted proteins | sample Opewatmetagenome_2_FD_107003 | JGI IMG/M metagenome (GOLD analysis project Ga0153915, IMG submission 107003) | Freshwater wetland microbial communities from Ohio, USA - Open water 3 Core 3 Depth 3 metaG | ecosystem: Environmental > Aquatic > Freshwater > Wetlands | place: USA: Ohio, Lake Erie... | reverse complement strand
GAACCACCACCTCCTCCGTGCAACTCCCTTTGTCCTTCCGGTCAAAGAGAAGCCGGACTGGTCGACCACTTTCCACCAACACGCTGGCAGGGGAGTATCCCCCGTCGACCAGAATGTTGACCTCCTGCGGACCGCTGACCGGGGCGGCGATCAGGGCAGGAGCCCCCCTGCGGGCGGCGAAGAAGTACCAGTTGACCCAGGCGATGGCGGCCAGGCCCGCGAGCGTGACCAGCAGTTGTGTGGCATCCATTGCGGAATTCCCCCTTCATCCGGCGGCCAGCGCCTCAACCTTGTAGCCCGCTTCCTCAATGGCGGCCCTCACCTGCTCCTCACTCACCCTGCCTTCCGGCACCCTTAGCTCGGCGCGGCCGATTCGAACCGACCTGACCTCGACTCCTGCGACGGAGTGGATCGCCTGGTTGACCGCGTTGAGACAATGGCCGCAGCTCATGCCGCTGATTTGTAAGACGATGTCTTTCATAGACTTATCAGGAATTGCCGGGGTTGGACTACCACTCTACTCCGGAGACAACGGGGAATTTAATATAGGGGGCTGGGGTATACAAGTAGGGGGGAGGGGTATCGGGGGATTCACGGGGGTCTGGTGGGGGGGCACGGAGGCTGCTCCATTAACCCCCCATGGCCATGAGCGAGATGGACTTTCGCCAGCTGATCCCGCTGTTGCACCCGCGGACGCGCGTCCACGATGTGGACGTGCTGAAGGCGTGGTACGAAGCGGTGGCGGACGCATTCCGCTCGGAATTGGCCACCGACCTGCTCGCCCTGTGGCTGTATGGCCCAGATGGTGAGCCGATTCTCATCGAACCGGAAGCCCTGGCGCAGGACAACCTGGGAGTGCCGCGGGCCGAACCGTTGGCGAACCAGCTGATCCTCGACGATGTGGAGGACCGGATCCGGCGTGCGGGGTACGGCTCGGTGCTCCTCCGTCCGGTGCGGCATGGCGGGCAGGACGTTGCGCTGATCCTGCTCGCCTCCTTCACGCCGCACATCTATGGCGTCAGGGCCGAACACCTGCTGGAGTCCGCGATCTCGGTCATGGCGCCCATGCTGGCCCGGGTCACTCGGGCCACGGGCGGAGATGAGACTCCGCCCACGGCGACCGTGCCGAATGAGGCAGACGTCGTGGTCCCGGGCGGTGAGCGGGTGCGCGATCGGGCCAGAGAAGGGGAGCTGTTCGAGGGACTGTCGGACGCGATCGGGGGAGCGGGAACCCCTCGTGATCTGATGCTGGCGCTGTCGTTCGCGCTGCAACCGATTCTCCCGCACGACGCCTACGAACTGCTGATTCCCGATTCGACGGGCGAGCACGTGTATCGGCTCGGACTTCACGGCCATGGCACGCTGTGGGGGGACCCTGCCCTGGTGCTCCCGAAGTCTACGCTCGATCCGGCGCGCCTGTTCGCAGAGCGCAACGGCTTCATCCTGGACGACGCCGCTCTGGCCGAGGACCCCAGGATCCCCGAGCTGGTCACAGTGCGAGGCCCGGAGGTGCCACCACGGTCGATGGTCGGAACTACCCTCAGGATTGTGGAGCGGCCGGTGGGCTACCTGCTGCTCGGCAGCGCGGGGCCGGGGTTCTACCGGTCGGAAGATCTGGTGATCCTGGATCGGGTGGGGTCGTTGCTGTCACCCAAGGTGGAGAGCCTGGTACTGGCGTGGCAGTATAGCGTGCTGCGTTCCCAGTTCGACGTCCTTCGTCACGTACCAATGCATCTGGCCCGGATCGCGGAGCTGCTGGCTTTGACGCCCTTCCTGGGCGAGGGCAGCAAGCTGTTCGTGCAGCAGGCCGCGGCGGTGCTGCCGGTGGCGGCGCTGGAGTTCGCCGTCCGGCTCACTGACGACGCGCGGGTGGCGGTCGTGAGGCCTGGCGCGGTGACGCCGCTGGCTGACCTGCCGCAGGAACCGATCGACGGGACGGGTGTGGCTGCGGTGGTGCGGGGCGAGGTGCCCTACCTGCTCACCAGCCAGGACGACCCGAACGGGGCGCTGACGGTACTGGTGGTGCCGCTCAGGGCGGGAGGTCGCGTATTCGGGGCGATGGCGATGACTGCCAAGGGCGCCGCGCCGTTCAACCGGACCGATATGGCCTTGGCCCAGCAGCTCGCCGACCTTGTCGCGCCGCATCTCGATCTCGCGCGACGGACCGGAGGCCAGCCGCCGTTCGCCCCGGGATGGAAGCGGCCGAGCTGGCGCCCGGAAAAGGAGAGGAATGGGTGAGGCGGGAGGAGAGCTATGGCTATGAGCTGTGGGCTATGAGCTATGAGCTGTGGGGTATGAGCTATGAGCTATGAGCTATGGGCTGTGAGTCATGGGCACTGAGCGATGAGCCACTAGCTGTGCACTCATCCTGGGCCAAATCACCCAGCCACGGCCTAAGCTCCTCACTTCTCACTCCTCACTCCTTACTCCTCACTTCTCCCTCACCACCTCCGGCTCCTGCCCCGCCAGACCCGACTTGAGCGAGTCGGGGTGCGCTGGCGGCGGTGTGGTCGTCGACTCCCTCGCCCAACGGAAGAAGATCACTCCGAAGGCCAACCAGACAGGCAGGTCCCCCACCAGCTTCATAAGCAACCCCGCTACCTGCTGATCCTGCTGAGCCGTCAGGACAGGGAAGACCCGCGGAGCGAGCTCGTACGTCGCGTAGAGGGGGTATTCGGCGAAAGTCAGAAACGCCGACGGAATGATCGGCGGCAAGGTGGAGGCGAAGAGGTACGCCATTTTCATCGGCCGGCGCATGGTCACCAGCTGAGGCGAAGGGCCCATGACCGGCCACCAGAGCACCAGCCCTCCAACCAGCCAGCCAAGGTCGATCAGCAGCGCCCCGAGCTGGCTCGCCATGAGGGCGTCGACGACATCCGGGATATGGGTGACGAAGAGAATGACATTGAAGAGGCCGAGCGCGAACCAGGGCCGAGCGGCGAGCCGGAGGACCGGACTCAACTTCGGACGTTCGAGACTACGAAGCTGTACCTCGCGAGGGATGCCAAGAATGAGGCAGGGAGGCGCCACCAGTGCGAGCAGGATGTAGCTCACGGTGTGCATGCTGGCCAGGTACCCTGCACCGAGCGCGCCGAGTGGCCAGTCGAGGGCCAGCCAGATGCAGAGGATTCCGCAGACGAACCAGGCGACGGAGTGGCCGACCGACGGACCGACCGACCGGCGGTCAACCGCCCTGTCCGGTGACAGTCTGAGTGTCCGCCAATACCAGGCCGCGAGCAATCCCACGAACAACCACACGCCCGGGTAGGCCCGCCAAGTCCAGGTCCACAGCTCACCGGTTGCCGAGCACCACCAGGTCACTGGCCGTACCGACGGACAGGGAGCTGGAGCGTCACGACGCCGGCTCGGGCAAACTTGAGTGTCACCGGGAGAGAGTCCCCCGCCCTGGGCGGGTTGCCGAAGTTGGTCAGCATGAGGTGGGTGGCGCCCGGCTTCAGCTCGACCTCGCCACCGGGAGGGATCTCGAGGACATCGAGCTGAGCCATACTGCTGCCGTGAAACGAGGCGCTCCGGGCCGTGGGGCTCGATGCCTCGAGTACGGTATCAGGCACGGTGCCGTTGTTGTGAATCCGAAAATACGCGGCCCCGCTCGCGGCGGTGATCGGCTCGAAGGCGAAGCCGTGATCGATCCTGAGATCCCCCACCACGACGCTGGCGAACGGTGGCACGGGCTTGCGACACCCGCCCAGGAGCAGCACCGCCGTGATGGCCGCGCAGCGTGAGCGGGTCATGACCGCTTCACCAGGAGCGTAAGGTCCTTGCTCCAATCGGCCTGCCGGATTCCAAAGGGATAGACGACATGGGCCAGGTTGTCGGTGCTGAATGCGAGGACGATGGCGGCATGACCGACAGTATAGCTTGTGGTATCGGCACCCGGCTCATGCACGGTCTGACCCAGCCGGAGCTGGGTGAAGGCGGATGCGATCGACGCGCTATCACCGCGCAAGCCGATGAAACTCGGATCGAAGTGATCCAGCCAGGTGCGCATCACCTCGGGTGTGTCCCGGGCCGGATCGACCGTGACGAACACGACCTTGATACGGTTGGTGATCTCCGGTCCCAGTCGTTTCATGGCGCCGGCAATGTTAGCCATGTGCACCGGGCACACGTCGGGGCAGTTGGTGTATCCGAAGAAGAGCAGAGTGACGTACCCCTCGGTTTCCTTCTTCAGGTCGAACTGCCTCCCATCAGTGCTGGTGAGCACCAGCTCCGGTTTGGGCAAGGGCGGAACAATCTGCGGCCCGGACAGTCCGTCGGGATTAAATGGCTTGGGCGCGGCGGGCCTGCAGGCGAGGGCAAGTGCCAGCGCGAGGGAGACCGTGCGAAGGGCCAGACGGGCGAGACGGTCGATGCGGCTGGGGCGGGCGAAGAACATGCGAGGACTCACAGTTTCGGTGCGGGCAGGGCGACGAGAACGGCGGTGACCGCGAGCAGCACGAGCCCGAGGAGGACTTCCAGGCCGGACGACCGGCGCAACTCAGCCGTGGCGGAAGGAGAACCGAGCCGCGGTCGTACCCGGCGCCAGTTCCAGGCCCCGATCGTCATAGTGGTGGCCAGGAGGCCGAGCTTGATCAGCAGCGCTCGACCGTAGCTGGTACCCCAGAGCGCAGGGAAGTCCCCAATGTAGGCATACGCGAGCAGCGAGCCGGCCCCGACCGCGACCGCGGCGCCAGTCAGTGCCAGCGGAGAGAAAGCCGCGACCATCTCGGCGACGTCGGTGGAGTCGCCATCGCGGGCGATTCTCAGACCGGCACCGAACATGGTGAAAAGCGTCCCCAGCCACAGCCCACCACCGAGCAGATGCAGCGCGTGCAGTCCGACGCCTAGCCCGGCACCCCAAGGGTGCTCGACGGCGTGCCCGGTCAGGGGCTCGGTTGCGGCAACCGCCAAGGCTGCGGTACCGAGGAGGGCCAGCCCGATGGCGGGGCGGCGAGGGGCGATGAGGGCCAGCGGTACACTCAAGGTCGCTGCCACCAACTGAGCCAACCAGCCGCGACCCCAGGCCGTGGCAAAAAGAACCGGCCGTGCCGCATCCCAGGTGAACGGCTCCCCCGGGTCGAGGAAGGACCGCACCTGACCCCACGCCCGGACCAGGTGGGCCAGAAGGAGCAGCGGGGCGGCAATGGCGGCGACGGTCCAGGTACCGGCGAGGGCCCGTGCGGCCAGGCTGCGGTCATCATCGGTACTCCGCCGCCAGCGTGGGACCAGGGCCGCAAAGGCGCACGCCCCAATCAGCGCCAGCACGGCGAGGTAGGCGAGCCAGCGGCCTGCGGCGTAGAGGTCGATCGGGAGCGGGAGATCGTCGTGGTTCACAGGCAATCCGGGACCACCGGCAGAGTGAGTCGGGGCGCAAGGTGATGAACTGTAATCACGCCCGCGGCGATACGTGCGCCGGCGAACTGCTTGCGTACCAGTCTGCAGGTTGTGCGGATTTCAGGGAGGAAGGCGTCGCGTGAGAGGGGACGGGCCGGGTACCGCCCCTGCGCGCTCGGCCTGGCCCTACGGCGCGAGAGCCCGAAGCTCGCGAAAGAACTGCCGCCACCGACGAGGCAGGAAGGAGAGGTTTCCCGCGGTGACCGGCCGCGCTTCGGGACTGGCCTGGCGAGCCCACGCGAACAACTCCTCCCGACCCCAGGGCCGTGCCGCGCCGTGTCCACTCCACCGGGGCCGTATGGCGAGGCGCCACATGGCCCGGCCGACGAGGATGGTTCGGTCCTGCCACTCGGAAGGGGCGCAGAGGACGGTGCAGAAGTAGCGCTCGACGGGGCTCAGCAGGTGTTCGCCGGCTGCCGGCGCCAAGTCCGCGAGAGGGCTGTCAGGAACGGCCAGCCCGGAGAGGCGGCGGCCAAGGCGAAGGGTCCAATAGACGCAGGTGGACGCCCGCGCTTCGCGCGCCCGCCTGGCGAGCTCCTGCCAGTCAACGCGGCCGGCGTCGATCAGGACCTGGAGGTCGCGGAACGTGCGCCATGCGGCATCCACCAGACCGTGCGACCAGGCGAAATGGATGCACAGGTGAAGCACCATGTCTACGTCGGCGGGTACGAACCCCGGCTGGCCCCCGACCTCGGTCCCCAGGGCGTTCCGCCACAGGACGTCCGCATCGAAGGCGAACGGGCTACCCTTCGGGAGGAGCTCGGTATGGAGCTCGAGCCCGAGCCCGGTGCCGCGCGCATCGTCCAGCGGGGGCAGATGCTGATGCTCCTCGTACGCGCGGCGCTGCTGGTCATCGACCGTCCTGGTCCATCCGCTGCCGCGAGCCAGTTCCCACGCCTCCATCGCGCGATCGGCGTCCACCAGCAGATCGAGATCGGCCATGGGCCTTGCCGAGAATGAGCGGTAGACGGTGACGGCTAGCGCCGCACCCTTCAGCAGCAGCACCCGGATTCCGTGATTGTGGTACAGCGCGAGCAGCCTCTCGAGCCGCTGCTCCAGGTAGGCCATCCGGACTGCCCAGCCTAGTGTAGCCTCCTGGAGGCGACGGGACTGAGCCGGCGAGAGGCCGGCCAGGCCCACCCGCGTCCGATCATCGAAGAGGGCGGGAATCGCCTTCTCCCGGTTTGCCAGTCGAATGACCTCATCCCACGCGAGCCCGTCCGGTGTCGGGTCGCCTTTCGCCCGGGGGGGACCGGCGAGGCGGAAGAGATAGCACGCCTCCGAGCTCATGCGCGCGCTACCCGTCATCAACGCTTCCTCCGATGCAGTACGTTCGAGATGATCCGGGTTTGACGCGGACCCGTTGGTGAGCCGCTAGGCGTCCGCCCACCCTCCGGCGGGGAGGCCACCGTGCCACTCGCCTATGAGCGAAACGACGTGGTCCAACTTGGCGAAGTCACGCACGATGGCAAGCTGGTAGACCGGGACGGATCGTGCTACCTCGATTGCCCGTTCCAGGGTGTTGGCTCCCTGGACGCCGCCGAAGAGGGCGGTGAGCTTGCCATGCCCAACCAGGGCCAGCGCGGCGCGCATGGGGTCCAGCTGGGTGCGTTCCACGGAGGGCCGATCCGGCGCGGGCTTCACTGGCGAGAGCAGGTAGAGGGCGGCGAGGGGAGAAGGGCGTTGCATACGCTGCCCCTCGGGCAGATCGGTGACGTCATGCTTGGCCCGTTGCTTCCCAGCTCGCGCGGCGGGGTCATCGATCAACCGATCCGCTGAATCGGGCCACAGGCGGGCGACGTGCACCCCGGGATGCGCCATCGCCGGAATCCCCGGCTTGACCACGAGAGTATCGTCGGTGACGAGCCGTGCCCCGGCGCGTACCAGCGCCAGTGCGGTGGTCGACTTGCCGTGGAACTTGGGCGCGAGGAAGCCGATCGCCTGATCGCCGACGCAGACGCCGCTGCCGTGCAGGCACAGCATTCCCTGGGCATGCAGGGCGGTGGCGAGCACCCGGCCCAGGATGTCGAGGTGCGCGAGGTGGGCGACCTCCGCCGACGGGGCGTACCACCTGATCGTGGTACCCTCGCGGGCTATCTCGAAACAACCGGTATCGTCGAAGTGCAGCCAGAGGCTGGAGGGCGAGGCAAAGAGGCGGACGTTGATGCCAGTGTCTACCTCGTCCTGGCCGAGGAGCTGACTCTCATGGGGCGGCCCCGCGACGGCTGGGAGGACGTGCAGAGTCCAGTCCTCGGGGCCATCGGGGTCAGCGGGGAGCTCGGGGATCTCGAGCTCCGAGCGCAGCCGCCTCCCGAAGACGCGATACGTCGGCAAGGAATGCGGATCTCAGGCGACTGCGTTACGGCGAGGCGGGGAGGCCCGCCAGGGCCTCCCCTGACCCGTTGCCTTACGACCGGCTACAGCCGATGGCACACCCGTCGAGGAATCCGGAGCCGAAAAGGCCCCCGTCACCGTCGGCGCCCAAACCAACAAGGGTAAGCTCGCGGAAGGACCCGAAACGGGTGAGGCTGGGCTTGTTGTACATACTGCCACCTCCTAGCGCATGACGGGCGACTGGCCCGCACAGACCGCGGCGGCATGCCGCGGAAGGGTTGAAGCACCACCTGCGACCGACGGCGCGGGGCGGAGATCGGCCTGCTTTTCAGCCGCTGTTCCGGCCCCGTGTACTACGTTCAGATGGGCGCGAAGCCACAACTCGGTCTTGAGCGCGTGAAACAGCGCCACGCGCAGGAAGTCGCCTCCCCGGGAGAGGTATTCGTCAACGGACTGCCGGAGTACCCGTGGCTCCACGACGCCGAGTTCGGCGAGCAGGAGACGGGACTCGAAGACCTTGGCGAAGAGGGTCGGGTAGTGACGGCGCATCTCGCGGCTGGAGTAGCCCCAGGTCACGCCGGTACGCCTGGCGCGCGGCGCGAGCACCGCCTCGGGCACCAGGCCGGCGGCGGCCCGGCGCAGGAGAACCTTGGTCTCGGCGCCACTGGCGCGCTCCTGGACCGGCCGGCGGAGGGCAAATTCGACGATGCGACGGTCGAGGAGGGGGGAGCGCGCCTCTACACCTTCCTCCAGGAGGGCGCCGGACATACCACTCGCGCCGGCAGCGAACATCGGCGCAGTGAGATAGAACCGGTTTTCGGCGTCGGCCAGGCTGCGAGCGTTGCGGCGCGGCAGGAACGACCGGTCGCGCTCGGCCAGACCATGCCGAGCCTCGAAATCGGGGCGGACCCAGGCGGGGAGGGGACGCTCCAGATAGTGGCGTGGCGGCGACCAGCCGAACATCGCCCGGGTGAGGCGGGAGACGGGCAGCGGAAGCAGGGGCTCGACGGTGCTGCGGAGCAGATAGGGTAAGCCGCGGTGCCGCTTGCCCGAGACTTCGCGCGCCAGCCGGGGCAGCGCTCCGCGCCGCAGCAGGTCCGCGAGGTAGATGTCCGACACCTGGAACAGGTGGTCGCCGCCGCAGCCGTCGAGGGCCACGCGCGAGTCGCACGCGCGCGACCCGCGGGCCAGCGCCCGGTTCCACGTCTCGTACAGGTGCATGGGTGGCTCGTCGGATGCGGCCGCCCGCGTGTCGAGAGACTCGAGCAAGGGAATGCGGTCGATGTCGAGCCAATGAACTGGAGTACGCCAGAACGCCGCGACGTCCGCGATGAGTTCGTCCTCACGGCCCGGGTCACCCTGAGGGTAGCTGATCGAAACCGGTAGCAGCGCCCGGTCTCGCCGATCGTCGCGCAGCACAGCCTGGCCCGCGCCGAACACCGTAGTGGAGTCCCACCCACCGCTCATCCAAACGGTCGTCGTCCCCTGCGAGGCGAGCCGCTCGGAGACGGCCTGGCGGAGGAGTTCGCGGAGCTCCTCCGCGGCCGTGTCGAGCGGGGTGCTGGCAGCGGTCCCGGACTCAGGTGTGGTCCAGTGGCGTGAGGGGCGCTGCACCGGCCCGCCAGACCACACGAGGGTCCCGGCGGCGGGAAGCACCTGGATCGCGCGATAGGCGGTGTCGGATCCGGCGGACCAGAGCAGACCAGCGGCGGTGGACGCGAGGTTGACGAGATTCAGTTCACGATCGCACCCCGGGTGCGCGAGGATCGCCCCGACGGCCGACGCCACGATGAGGGATCCGCCGATGTCCGCGTAGAAGAACGGCCGGCGGCCGAGAAAGTCGCGGGCGCACAGAGCCTGGCCGCGCGCGGCGTCCCAGAGCACGAATGCGAACTCGCCCTCGAGCTCGCGGGGACATTCGGCGCCCCAGGCGCGATAGGCGGCGAGAATGAGATGGCTGGAGGTATTGCCGGTCGGTGTGACGCCGTGGAGCGCAAGTCGCCGGCGCAGGTCATCGCGGTAGCACAGCGTGGCATCCGCAGCGAGCACGAGACCCGACTCGGCGAGGACATGGACGGAGCCGCTGTAGTCCTCTCCCAGTTCCCATCCAAGTCGCGACACCCCGAGGGCGGCGGTGGCCGAGGCCCACACGCCGGCTCGATCCGGGTCGCCGCGCGCCGGCGCGGCGCGGAGCATCGCCCGGACCAGCCCGCGGCGGTCTTCCTGGTTGCCGCCGAAGATTCCGCAGAAACTGCTCATGCCCGTACATCCTCGGCAGCGCCGGCAACCACGAGGCCGCTGTTCTTCAAGTTCTCGAGGAGCTCGAGGACATCGGTGCGCAGGGTGTCACGGGACACGTCGGGATAGTCGGCCGCGAGTGCAGCGCACAACTCGTCCACGTCGCGGATTTCGGGCTGCAGCAGCTCCCAGATGCGCAAGCCGACCGGATCGAGGCCGTAATAGACCTCGTCGCGCGTGTGCAGGAGGATTCCTCCGCCGGACACGGGCTTGCAGATCACATCGGGGTGGGGAGACAGAGTCATCGAGACTCCCAAGCGTGGCTCCACCAAGAGGCACGCGCCTACACCGGATATCGATTCTGGGGGGTGGATCTGGGGTGACTTACAAGCAAGCACTGTTCCGAAACGGTCCATTTCTGCAAGTGCCTATGCGGGAAGCACCTAGCCTATCCGAGCGAGCCAGGTCGCCGGGAAACTGCCGACTTCACTCCACACTGACGTCGTGGTGCGGCGGCAACGGTTGTCCTAACACATCACGGGCTGATGCGACGATGCGAAGGAGCTGATACGACGATGCGCAACTGAACCGCGCCCGCCTAACAGCACGGATGAAGGCGAGGTGAAGGCGAGGTGAAGGCGAGGCATAGGCCACGCCGTCCCTCATGAGGACGGCGTGGCGTGCGGAGGGCTTGGACGAGCAGAGACACGGCGGCGATCTCGACCTCAGGGCTTGGGCGCAAGCGCCGGGTCGTAAGTGAACCTGTATTTGCCTCGGACCGCGTGGCCGTCCTTCGAGCCGGTCCGCCACAGGACCTGGTAGCTCCCGGGCTCGAGGGCCACCGGAATGGGACCGGCCACAGAAAGGGGGTCGTCGGTGGCCGCCAGCTTGACCGTGGCCACCGGAGAATTGTCGGCTTTGAGCAGTGTCGCGGCGGAAAGTTCGACTTCGGGTGCCTCATTGAACCAGAGCCGGATCTGCTTCGGTGCCACCGTCACCGTGGAGTCCACGCCCGGCTCGGCCTTGACCAGGTGGGTATGGACGGTGGTGGCGCCGAGCAGGAGACTGGACGAGGCGGCGGTCAGGAGCAAGGTACGGAGCATCATCGTGCTGGGTGTCGGGTGTCGGGTGTCAGGGTTCCCAGGGCGACCGGAACTTAACGGGGTGACGGGTCAGCGGCGGAGTCCGAGCCGTGCGAGGGCGAGGCGCCGGGTGTCACCTACCAGCTGGGTCCAACCTCGTGTGAGCCGGCCCGCAAGATTGTGCTTCCCACCATCTACCTACAGTGTTTCTCGTCTATTCCGTCAACGACGGGCTGCTCCGGCGTGCCGGGGCCTGGCGCGGAAGCAGCCATCCTATTCGCCAAAGCAGATGGTGCCCTCGAGGTACTGCACCGCTGACCCCGTGAGGTGTACCCGGTTTCCCGAGAGGCGGCAGCGCAGCCAACCACCCCGCTCCGAGGCCTGACAGGCGGTCAGTGCGGTGCGCCCGAGTCGGGCCGCCCAGTACGGGGTAAGGGCGCAGTGGATGGAGCCGGTGACCGGGTCTTCCGGGATGCCGTAGCTGGGAGCGAAACAGCGCGACACGATGTCGCTGACAGCTCCGGGGGCGGTGGCCACGACGCCAAAGGGGTGCAGCGACTCCAGCGCCCCCATGTCCGGTTTGAGCGCCCTGACCTCCGCCTCGTCATCGTATACCGCGTAGTAGTTGGGGTCGGCGGAAGAGACCCGAAAGACCTCGACCGGCTGGCGTGCCAGCCCCCGGGCAAGCGCGGCGGGTGGTGCAGGTGTGGATTCGAGGTCGAGCCGGGGGAAGTCGAGGGTGAAGTCGTCATCGACGCGCGTCACCGCCAGCGGCCCACCTCGCGAGGTGAACTCCACCCCGGAGGCCGATGGGGCAAGGTGCCGCAGGATGACGTACGCCGCCGCCAGCGTACCGTGACCGCAGAGCGGGACTTCCTGACGAGGGGTGAACCACCGGAGGTCGTAACTGGACCCGGCTGGAACGAAGAACGCCGTCTCCGCCAGATTGTTTTCCGCGGCGATCGCCTGCAGGGTGGCGTCCGGCAACCAGTTCTCGAGTGGAACGACGGCCGCCGGGTTTCCGCTGAAGACCTGGCTGGCGAAGGCATCGATCTGGTACAACTTCAGTGTGGGCATGGGGAGAAACGTAAGGCGGAAGCCCCAGAAGAAGGCCGGGAGGGCCGGGCCTCCTCCCGGGCTTCGCGTCGCTTCGGCATCGCGCTAGCCGGCGCCAACCGCGCCGCAGCGCCCGTTCATCCGAGTGTCAGGCCGCCTCGGATCGGAGAAAGAGGCGCCGCGCCCCCCAGCCCAGCAGCAGGAGAACGCCGAAGACGCACACGACCAGGGGACCGGTTGGAAGGTCGTACTTGAATGAGACGGTGATGCCGAGAGCCGACGCGAGCACCCCGGCGAGCCAGGAGATGATGGCCAGGTAGCCGTGCCTGCGGGTGAACTGGAACGCGATCGCCGCAGGCACCACCAGGAACGAGAACACCAGGAGCACGCCGACGATCGGCACCGAAAAGGTGATCACGATGCCGAACGAGAGATAGAACCAGAAGTCCCACAGGCGGAGCTTCCAACCCCGCCGCTCGGCCGCATCCGGATCGAAGGAGATAGTGAGGAACTTGCGGCGGAGAATCCAGTGGAAGGCGCCGACCACGAGGTACACGGCCGCCAGCCGGCCGATGGCAGGCCACCCCACCCAGAGGAGGCTTCCCACCAGGATGTCCTTGATGGCCTCTCCGCCGCGGGGCGACCTGTCCGCCACCAGCAGCCCCGCCGCCGAGGCGACCACATACACGATGCCGATGATGGCCTCCTGAGGCACCCGGGTCGCGCCGTGCTTGGCGCGGGTGAGGGCGAACATCGCCGCCCCGACCGTGGTAAACGCCAGCGCGTAGATGAACGACCGGACCGAGTCTGGCTCGGCGCCGAGGAAGATCGCAACGGTAGAGCCGAGGGCCGCCACCTGAGCCAGCGAGAGGTCGACAAAAATCACCTCGCGGGCGATCACATGGACGCCGAGGTAGCTGTGGATGGCCACGATCACCATGCAGGCCACCAGGGGGGCGAGCCAGAGGCTGTGGATGAGCTGGTCAACCATATCAGGAAGCCCCTTTGCGGAATCCCGCCACCAGGCCGTTCACCCAGGTGTTCATGAGGTCGAAGTAGGTGTCCACGCCCGGGGCGCCGGCGGTGTTCTCCGGCACGACCACCGCGGTGGCGCCGGTCTTGTCCGCTACCTGCTGGATCTGGCTGCGATTGAAGTAATTCGAGGCGAAGAGGACCGGGATGTGGCGCTCCTTCATCAGCGCTATCACATCCTCCACGTGCTTCGGGGTCGGCGGAATGCCCGGCTTGGCCTCGATGAACTCGGCGCAGTTCACCTGGAACCGGTGGCTGAAGTAGGCCCACTCCCGATGGTAGCAGGCCATCTCCTTGCCGCGGAAGAGTTCGCCGGTCTTGAGCCAGCCGCCGAGCTTGTCGAGCAGCGGCTTGCCCTGGAATTTGTTGGCCCCGAGGAAGTCGAACAGCTTGTCGCTCTTGAGCAGGTTGAAGGCGGTGGCCGGCGTGAGGATGCCGACGAGTTCGGGGCCCACCGTGGCTTCGAGGACCCGCTTCTCGAAGTCCTGCTCCCGGCCGGTGAAGTACGCGGTCTCCGAAGGAGCCACGCGGGTGAGGCCGGTGAGGATGTTGCGGGCAATGATGATCGCGTTGAGTGGATCGGTGTGGATGTGCGGGTTGCCGTCGGCGTGAATATCGCCCTGCGCCCGGTTGAGCGAGGTGGGCACCTCGAGCAGCGTGATACCGGTGTAGGCGGTCACGTATCCAGGGCCGCCTTCGCTCACCTTCCGATTGTTGGCCCGGTCCAGCAATGCCGGGACCCACAACTCGAGGTCGAGACCGGTCGTGACGAACATGTCCGCGTCCCGCAGCACCGCGACGAAGCTCGGTTTGGGCTGGACGAAATGGGGGTCCTCATCACCCTGGGCGATCGAAGTGACCGTCCCCCGGTCACCGGCGATCTCCCGCGCGATCGCGCCATAGGTGGTGAGGCTGGTGACGATTTTGATTTGCTCGACCGCCGGCTTCGGGGCTGGGCCGGTCAGGAGTGACAGGAGAGTTAGGAGCATGGCTGTGGGCTATGGGCTATGGGCTATGGGCTATGAGCTGTGGGCTATGGGCTATGCGCTGTGAGCTATGAACTGTGGCACGCCTGACGCCTGACGACGTTCAGTACGTCTCATGCTTGTGTGGTCCCATGGCGAACACCGCCTGCAGCAGGAGCCGGTTGTCGTTTCCGCCGCCG
>Ga0153915_10003552_pt1 | contig 14306 bp, 15 predicted proteins | sample Opewatmetagenome_2_FD_107003 | JGI IMG/M metagenome (GOLD analysis project Ga0153915, IMG submission 107003) | Freshwater wetland microbial communities from Ohio, USA - Open water 3 Core 3 Depth 3 metaG | ecosystem: Environmental > Aquatic > Freshwater > Wetlands | place: USA: Ohio, Lake Erie... | reverse complement strand
TCTGTTGACGGTTTAGGTAATAGAGTCTCAAGTATGATTTTTGGTCCTAGACATATACTTGTTATTGTTGGGAAAAATAAAATTGTGACAGATGTTGATGCTGCTGTTGAAAGAATCCATAATATTGCAGCTCCATTAACTTATATTAGGCATGCCAATAAACATTATACGAATCATATGGTTTTACCTTGTGTTAAAAAGGGCAGATGTTTTAATTGCAGTATGCCAGAAAGCGCCTGTATGAATATGGTTATAGTTAGAGGCCAAATACATCATCATGTAGACAGAATTCATATAATTGTTGTTAATCAAAATTTGGGCTTTTAAAAATGAAAGACTTAATTATTCTTGGTGGTAGTGGAATTGGTATGATTGCAGTATCAATAGCAAATGAATTAGGGTATTTTAATGTACTTGGTTTCTTGAATGATGTACTTCCTGTTGGTTCATTAATAGGAAAATATAATAAAATTCCAGTTGTTGGAGCTACTATTGACTTACCAAAGTTTTTGGAAGATGAAAATACGTTAGTATTTATAGCCTATGTTGGCATGCAAAATGAAAAACAAGTCTTTGAAAAAATTGAGTCATTGAATATACCAAGTTATAGATTTGCGACTTTAATACATCCTTCAGCTATTATACCTAAAGGTTTCTGCAAAATTGGGAATGGAGTATTAATGTCTCCTCTTTCACAACTGTCTCCTGATACGACGATTGAGGATAACTGTATTTTACTTCCAAATTCTTTTGTTGGGCATGACAGTACATTGAAAAAATTTGCTCATATTGCGACAAATGCTGTAGTAGGAGCTAATGTTGTTGTTGGAAAAGCTTGTCATATTGGAAGTAATTCAACAATCAGAGAAAAAATAATTATTGGAGATTATTCGTTGGTAGGAGCAGGAGCTGTAGTATTAAATGATGTTCCGGAAAATTCGATAGTCGTCGGTAATCCGGCTAAATTGTTAAGAAAAAAAGAATAAATATATGAAGCAATCTGTTTTAGGTCTCTATTATGAGGAATTCGAAGTGGGTTTGGAGATAAAGCATTCACTTTCAAAGACAATATTTGAGAGTGATAATAATTTATTCTGCTTACTTACCATGAATCACCATCCGGTGCATATTAATATCGATTATGCTGAAAAGAACCAGCATGGCAGAATATTGGTAGTGGGAACTCTGGTCTTTTCACTTGTTGTTGGTATGACTGTGCCAGATATAAGTGGTAAAGCCATTGCAAATTTTTGTTATGAGGATATAAAACACCTGAAGCCGGTATTTATAAACGATACAATATATGCAAGGACAAGGATTCTTGATAAAAGAGAGTCTGAAACAAAACCAGACAGGGGAATAGTATATGTAGAGACGATTGGTTATAACCAGAAGGGAGAAGATGTAATATCATTCAGACGCAAGGTGTTGGTAAAAAAGAAAATGTTATAGCTATGGAGACAGAATACCTGATGAGAAGTTTAATGTTCGTGCCTGCACATAACAAAAGGTATATGGAGAGTGCAGCAAAAACGAACGCCGATGTTTTAGTTTTTGATATAGAAGATTCTGTGCAGCCTGAAAAAAATAAGCAGGTGGCTAGGAATAATATAATTAAATATGTTTCTGAAGGTCTTTATAATGGCCGGATAATCTTTCCGAGGGTAAATGACAGAGAGAGTGGCCAACTGCTTAAAGATGTCTTTCAACTGGCAATTGAAGGGATTGCAGGTTTTATGTACCCGAAATCAAAAAAGGGGGAAGATGTTTATTTCTTTGGTAAACTTCTGGAGACAATTGAATATGAAAAGGGATTTCCGATAGGAACTTTTAAAATAATTCCGTTAATCGAAACTACCGGTGCTGTAATGAACATACAGGAAATATGTATGGCATGCCCCAGCCGTGTAGTAGCTGTAGCTTTTGGTTGTGAAGATTTTGTAACTGACCTTGGAGGTAAACATGATGCAGAAGGAGAAAGCATCTTTACTGCAAGGTCAATTATTGCCATGGGTGCAAGAGCTAACAAGATAACGCCAATAGATACGGTTCATATAAAGGTTCATGATCTTGAAGATCTCGAACGAAACTTGAATACTTCAAAAAAACTGGGTTTTGAGGGAATGCTCGTGCTGAATCCCAAAGAACTGCCATTGGTACATGAATATTATTCGCCTTCAGCAGAAGAGGTTGATTGGGCAAGTGAGATGCTAAGACTATCTGACGAAGCAATTTTGTTAGGCCAAGGGGTTGCTGTAAAGGATAATAAATTTATAGGACCACCCATGGTTAAAATGGCTCAGAAAATATTAAAAAAGTACAGGTTGATTAATAAAATCAATTAGGATAATGGAAGACCCATTAGTAAGTATTTGTTGTTTGGCATATAATCATGAACCATATATTCGTCAGTGTCTTGATGGTTTCTTAATGCAAAGAACAATGTTTTCGATAGAAGTACTTATTCATGACGACGCATCAACTGACAGAACATCTGAAATTATTAGGGAATATGAAGTCAAATATCCTGATATTATTAAGCCGATATACCAGAAAGAAAATCAATATTCAAAGGGAATTGGAGTGACTCACGTATTTCAATTTCCACGAGCAAAGGGTAAATATATTGCAATGTGCGAAGGAGATGACTATTGGATAGATCCCTTAAAGTTACAAAAACAAGTCGATTTTTTAGAAGACAATCCAGATTATGGACTAGTTCATACAGATTTTTATTATGTTGATATTTACAATAATGAAATACCTTGCCCTAACGAGCCATTATATACAAATTTAAAGCAAAGAATAAAAAATGGGTACATATGGCATTATTATATTGGAAATTCGGGATTTATTCTTGCCTGTGCTACGCTATACCGAAAAAATCTTTTAACAGACGAAAATACTTATCTTGATCATGGCTTATTTATGTCATTGGCAAGAAAAAGTAAAGTAATGTATTTGGATGATAAAACTTCATGCTACAGAATAAATCCAAATGGTGCAATGAGAAGCAATCAGGTTAAAGTTATTTCTTCTATCCAGAATGCTATTTTTCAACAATTATTGTATTTTAGCCAGTACGGATTTAATAACAAATCTCACATCTTTTACTATTTCAATTTTTACTCTCGTTTTTGTGTTTCTGAAGGATTAGTAAGTGCATTATATCATATAAAAATAATTACAGTACCAAATAAATATATAGGATTAATAAAATCGTTGGCGTTAAGGCCAATATCATTGTTATTATTCCCATTTGCATTTGTAGAAAAGATAATAAAGAAATGGGTTCATCAGTCGTTTTGGCAATAAATGCAATAGTGTATTGTTTAATGTTTTCTTTTCTGATTAAAAGCAAAAAGTCATTATTGAGTACTATTTGTGTGGCACTGTATGCAATAATTTCAGTCGCATGTTTTTTTTTCGAGAAGACAGGTGCATTTATTTCAAAGGACTTATATTTATGGCCCTACATTTATTACTTTGGAATCTTCATTATCTTTATTTATCCCTTTTCTAAAATAGGTAATTTAGCGACAAAATTTAAGATAAAGAATGTTAGAGCAATGAATTTCTTGTCTGATATTTATATTCTTGCCTCAATATTCTTTTTTATTACTGTTGCCAGTCAGGTAATTACTACAATTCGTAGCGGGAATTTCTTTTCTGCATATATATTAATGCGAGGAGAGGATGCAGTTTATTACACCAATTTTATCGGCCAGCTTTCAATAAATATAGTAAATTATTTAAAAATTCCAATTACCGCATATGGCTTTTATGCTTATGTGAATATGATTTCATACAAAAGGAAAAGTCTTGCTTTAATTCTCCCATTTGTAAACTCAATAATATGGGGTATATATTTGGCATCAAGGACAGACTTTTTCATTGCAGTTATATTGTATGCTACTTTTTTTCTGATATTTAGGGATTATTTTAATAGACGAACCAAGAAAATTATTACATTCGCTATAATATTATTTGGGTCACTGGCTGCCCTAAGTGTTTTTATGATATCTGCTTCACGCTTCGGATCTGGCGAAACAGAGTGGTTTTCTGAGTATTTTGGTGAATCTTTTATAACAGCTCATCACAAAATTGCTAATACTATTCAATATAGTGATGGCTCTTATTTTTTTAGGTATTTCTATGAATTTTTTAACATACCAACAAAGGCTCAAATATGTTCAGTTGACATAGGATATGCATTTATCACATTGATAGGTGCAAGATATTCTGATTTTGGATTTTGGGGTACGATACTTTTTGCTCTGATAGTATGTTCGGTTTTTACAAATATTTTTAGAAAGAAAACATATGGCATAATTACAGTATATGTTATAATCTATTATTTCCAGGATATTCTGATGGGAGTATACTATGATTCAACAAATGCAATAAGTTGGGTAGTAGTAGGAATATTTTCTCTATTTATTTTCAGTATTAAAAAAATAATTAAATAATGAATCCTAAAGTTATTGCTTTTTATTTACCACAGTACCATCCCACTCCTCATAATAATGAATGGTGGGGTGAGGGTTTTACCGAATGGACAAATGTAGCAAAAGCAAAACCATTATTTCATGGACATTACCAGCCGAAGATTCCTGCTGACTTAGGCTTTTATGATTTAAGAATGTCGGAAGTTAGAGAGAGACAAGCAGAACTGGCAAAACAAGCAGGTGTTACTGGTTTCTGTTATTATCATTATTGGTTTGGGGATGGCAAGCAGGAACTGGAACTGCCTTTTAACGAAGTCGTAAATTCTTACAAACCGAATTTCCCATTCTGCCTTTGCTGGGCCAATGAAACATGGACCAGAAAATTCTGGAACAATAATGGAGTTGATGTTGGGCAAGAGACGTTGGCTGAACAAGAATATGTAGGTGATGATGATGATATTGTACATTTTAATTCACTATTATCTGCTTTTAAGGATCCCCGTTATATTAAGATAGATGATAAGCTTGTATTTATGATTTATCGCCCTCTAGCTTTTCCTGAAATGGCTAGATTTATAGACCTATGGAATAAATTGGCAATAGAGAATGGAATTAAAGGCTTTTATTTTATAGGATATACATTAAATGTGAAGGATGACTACGATGTTTTGAAGCGACTTGGTTTTAATGGTGTCTGCTCTTGTAGGATGCGTAGGCACAACAAACGTGATTTTGACTGGTTTTTGAGGAAAGCATTTAGTATTATTTCTCATTCCCCCGAACGGTATCAATATAAAAATGTATATCCGACTTTAATAGGAAAAGAGGAAAGCGAATTAAATGATGTATTTCCAACCTTGCTTCCTAATTGGGATCATACACCTAGGAGTGGTACCGGTGGCTATTTATTTACAAAATCCACCCCAGAACTATTTGAAAGGCATGCTGAAGATGTTTTTATGCATATTTCAGATAAACCAGCTGATAGTCAAATCTGTTTTTTAAAGTCTTGGAATGAATGGGGCGAGGGAAACTACATGGAGCCGGACTTGAAATTTGGGAAAGGGTACATTCGTGCTCTTCGAAATGCTGTAGATAAATATAAGTGAAATGAAATTAGTTATGGATTTGGTGGGCTTTCAAAGAGGAAAATCATATGGATTTGAGGAATATATTTCAAATCTTTTGATTTTCTTTTCAGAACATATAAATGACATAAAAGTTGACCAAATGGTGATTGTTTGTCACCCTTCTCAGCAACAATATTTTGAGAGCCTTACTAAGGGTCGGATAATTGTTTTAACTGTTAATTTTACTGGATTAATCGAGCGATTGCTTGTGTCTCGGCATCTACCAAAGATGTTGGAGCTTACTCATGATGACATTATTCTCTACTCAGGCAATACAATGCCATTAAAGAATAACTATTGCAAAAAAATACTTGTTATTCATGATTTGCTTTTTTTACACGGTGAGATATGTGCGAAGACGTTTTCGTTTTTATTGTTTAGACTTCACAAATATATTTATATCCCACGTTCTATAAAGCTAGCAGATAAAATAATATCTATTTCTGAGTTTACAAAGGAAGAAATTATTGAACATTACAAAATAGAACCTAGGAAAATAGAGCCTATATATAACTATTTTAACTTTTGTAAGTACGATGACAATAGCCCAAGAACAATTAAGGATATAGCAGAGCCTTATGTGCTTTCTGTGTGCTCAGATGCTTTACACAAGAATCATTCGATATTGCTGAAAGGCTTCGAATTTTTTGCAAAAAATAATAATTATCATCTTGTTTTAGTTGGTGCAATAAATCCGATTGCCCAAAGTGTGTATGATTCTTTGCTAGATAGTGTGAAATCTAGGATTGTCATTGTTAAGCATATCTCGAATTCGGATTTTAAATATTTGTATAGTAATGCATCAGTATATGTCTCCACTTCTTTGTATGAAGGTCTAGGAATGCCAGTCGTTGAGGCAATGTACTTCGGATTACCTACTGTATTGTCAGATGTCGTTATTCATAGAGAAATTAGTTTGGGCAAAGGCTTGTATTTTAAGGCTTCTGATTATTTTGATTGTGCTTCGGCAATTAAAAAGGCATTAGAGATGAAAACAAATATTGAATGCAAGAGCAGAATAGAGAATCTCTATAGTCCCAGCAATACCTCAAATAAATATATTTCTTTGATTAATACTCTATAATGAGGGGCTAAGCGTCAACGTAACAGAAATGGCTACCTGAATATGGTTTCCAATGTGGACGTACATCAGGTCAAAAACTTCATCAAGGGAACCCCGAAGGCTAACTTTCCATGATACCAGTCCGAAGATACTTCCTAAAGGAAAAATAAAAATATATCGTTACTCGATCATCCACCCCAAAGAAATAGTCAATAAAGTAACAATGAGTAAGTCACATATTAAACCTATATTGTGGATAATATCTGAGTTGTTTTACCCTGATGAGACATCTACCGCATATATATTAACAGACATTGCTAATGGAATAGAGAAAAAATACAATGTCAAAGTAATTTGTGGTCCTGAGTTTTATGATAAAAAAAAAACTAAGGATAGAAGTAGTAGCCAATCTTTAAATAAAAATATTGTGATTTTTCGGACATCACCAATTAACTTAAATAAGGATAAGCTGTCCACAAGAGTCCTTCGCTTTTTCATAGCAAGCTATAAAATTTACAGAATTGCGAAAACACACATTAACGCAGAGGATAAAGTTTTGTTGGTAACTAATCCTCCTTTATTAATACTTTTAATAGCAAAGCTAAAACGTAAGATCGGTTTCGAATATATACTCCTTGTTCATGATGTTTTTCCTGAGAATATGAAAACTGCTGGACTAAAGATACCCGATTTCATATTTAAAAAATCAAAAAAAATCATTGATAATGCATATTCAAAAACAGACAAAATTATAGTGATAGGTAGAGATATGAAAGATGTTATAGCAGGTAAAATTGCGGGGAAGGGTCACTCTAATATCACAATAATTGAAAATTGGGGTGACGTAGATAGTATCTTGCCCAAAGAAGATTTTGCCACAAAGACAAATTCTATTACCATAGAATATGCTGGCAATATTGGAAGAGGGCAAAATTTGTTACCTTTCTTACAATTATGGAGTAAGTTAAAGAATAATGTGATTGAATTAAGTATTTGGGGATCTGGTGCCGCGGAATCTTCCTTGAAATTGTATGTGAATAACCATGATGTTGATAATGTTGTATTTAATGGTCCATATTTCAGATCTCAACAAAATGATGTGCTAAATTCTTGCGATATAGCTTTGGTTACATTAGCACATGGTATGTATGGGCTAGGGGTTCCGTCTAAATCATATAATATTATGGCAGCTGGTAAACCTATACTGTTTATAGGTGACTTAAAAAGCGAAATTGCTTTAATAATTAAAGAAAATGAGATAGGTTATTGTTTTGAGAACAATGATATAGAAGGATTAAAATATTTCTTGAATAACTTGTCTATAAAAGATAAGGAAGAATTTAATATAATGGGTAATAGAGCACGGGCTTTGGCTGTGAGGTGCTTTACAAAAAAAGTGATTATCAATAAATTTATTAGAGAAATATAAGTAGGTTATGCAAAAATTGTTATTTACGGGAGGAACGGGTTTCCTTGGTAGTAATGTTAAACCTGTTCTTGATATAGATTATCAGGTCACCACAATTGGCATTACAGAAAAGGATATGCTTAAAGCAAATTTGGCTAAAGAAATCCCTATACTTCCAGAATATTTTGATATTGTTTTACATGCGGCTGGCAAGGCACATGTATATCCTAGAACGGATGCCGAGAGACAATCTTTTTTTGATATAAACTATCAAGGGACAATCAATCTATGCTCAGCATTAGAAATTGTAGGTGTCCCAAAATCTTTTGTATTTATCAGTACAGCCGCAGTTTATGGCGAGAATGGAGCTACTGAGATAAAGGAAGACGCTCCACTTTTGGGTGATAGTCCTTACGCTTTGAGTAAAAAACTAGCAGAGGAATATCTTTTAGAATGGTGTAAAAAGAATAATGTAATATTAGGAATATTAAGACCTTCATTATTAGCTGGCCCAAAGGCATCAGGCAATTTGGGTACCATGGTGAACGGAATCAAGAAGGGGTATTACTTTAATATTGCTGGTGGTAATGTTAGAAAAAGTCTTTTAATGGCAAAGGATATTGCTAGAATCTTGCCGTTGATAATTGAGAAAGGCGGTGGTATATACAACGTTTGTGACTCTTGTCAACCGACTTATGGCGAGATATCTGCATCAGTTGCTAAGCAGTTAGGTAAGCATAAACCACTAAATATCCCATATTGGTTTGCCTATTGTATAGCTTTCGTTGGGAATTTTCTTGGGAAAAGGGCACCCATTAATCTTTATCGCTTAAAAAAGCTTACTACATCCGTTACCTTAAGTAATGAGAAGGCGCGTAAGGAACTCCAGTGGGAACCTCTGGATGTTTTGACTAATTTTAAGATTTAAAAAGATAGAAGATAATATATTTGATTTCGATATACTTAAAACTTATAAATTATTTACATTATTAAAAACATGAGAAAGTTGTTATTAATTATTAATACCGTACTTGAGAATCGCGGTAAGGCAGCGGTTGCTACTATAAATGAATCTTCCTCATTGAAGAATGATCTGGGTTTGGATTCTCTTGACCTTGCTGAACTTACTGTCCGCATTGAAGCAGAATACGATGTTGATATTTTCGAGGATGGCATCGTTACAACCGTTGGAGAAATTCTTAAAAAGCTTAGTTAATGGATAAAATTTTCTATTCGGATATACGTTCGGGTAAAAGTCTAACCTATAGACAGTTGATAGAAGATATTCAAAACAAGACCACATATAGTCCCTATTGCAAAAGTAGTGACTTTTACGTGGTGTTTCAGAACATTATTCAGTCTTTGTTTTTAGAAAAGGAAATCGTTTTGCTAGATTCTGACTTTACCGACGCTGAAGTTAAGAATTTAGTAGGTGAGGTTGATATTACCAAATCTGAGCCTGTAGCATTGGAAAAACAAATAACAGAAGACGATTTTTTGGAATTGCTTAACTGCAAGACTGGGACTTGGTTGATAACTTTGTTCACTTCTGGTACTACAGGATTGCCTAAAAAAGTATCTCACACATTCGCTTCTATTGCGCGTCAAGTTAAGAAAAGTGATCGCCATATTGATGATGTGTGGGGTTTTGCCTATAATCCTACACACATAGCAGGATTGCAAGTGCTCTTCCAAGCTCTGGTAAACAGAAACAGCCTGATTCGTCTTTTTGGTTTAGACTCGAGTGAAATTGTTAACGAAATAAACAGCAAAGGTATAACACACATATCTGCAACTCCTACATTTTATCGTCTGCTTCTTCCTCCAATCGGCACGTGTCCAACTGTAAAACGTTTGACCTCTGGTGGAGAGATTTTTGATGAGCATACCTTACAGCAGCTAGCTTCACTTTTCCCAAATGCGAAATTGACTAATGTATATGCTTCTTCTGAAGCAGGGACATTGTTAGCTTCAAAGGGAAACGAGTTTGTTATCAAAGAGGATATCAAGGATAAAGTCTGTATAAAAGAAAACGAACTTCTAATCCACCGATCACTACTTGGTCAGTCTACATCATTCAATATTGATGGGGAATGGTATCATACAGGAGACCTCATTGAGGTGTCTTGCCAGGATCCATTTACATTCCATTTCATCTCTCGAAAGAATGAGATGATTAATGTGGGTGGTTACAAAGTGAACCCGACGGAAGTAGAGAAATACTTACGGGAATGTTTGGGTGTATTGGATGCTTCAGTATATGCAAAAGTCAATCGCATAATGGGTAGTGTTATTCTTTGTGATGTTGTTCGTGAGAATGATAGAGTTACTGAGAAATTTATCCGTGAGCAATTACAAGCTAAACTGCAGGAATTCAAGATTCCGAGAGTTATTAAATTTGTTGAACAGTTAAACGTTACCAGAACAGGTAAAATTTTAAGAAAATAATGGAGCAAAGAAATATTTTACTTACAGGTGTCTCCAAGGGATTAGGTATACAGGTTGCCAAAACTCTGTTAGAAGACGAAAGCATGGTAGTTTATGGTATAAGTCGAAGTAAGACAGATGAACTGACAACTTTGATGACACAATATCCAGAGCGGCTGAAATGGTTGAGCTATGACCTTAGTAATAGTGCTGATGTAAGGTCTATATTCAAAGATTTTATTGGTTTCAAAACACTTCTACATGGCTATGTAAACAATGCTGCTTTGGCTTATGACGATATTGTTACCAATCTAAACCTTGATAGATTGGAGAAGATGTATAAAGTCAATGTCTTTACCCCAATGATGATGACAAAATATGCGATACGTCAATTTCTTCTCCATAATATCAAAGGTAGCATAGTGCATGTTTCATCAATCAGTGTGCATACTGGTTACAAAGGATTGGCTATGTATGCTTCAACAAAGGGCGCGCTTGAGGCATTTTCAAAAGACGTTGCGCGTGAGTGGGGAGAAAAGGGCATTCGAAGCAATGCGCTGGTAGCAGGATTTATGGAAACATCAATGAGCTCAACTCTTTCTGCAGACCAGAAAGATCGCATATATAAGCGTACTTCTCTTAATAAACCAACTTCCATTAAGTCAGTAGCTGAGACGATTAAGTTCTTACTTTCTGAAGGTGCAGAATCAATCACTGCTCAAAATGTTTTCGTGGATTCAGGTACAATTTAGTTATGGAAATCAAAGTTTGTAGATCAATAGAATGGTCTAATATCGAATGGGAAACGTATAGATTTGGATTTAATGAGGTCTTTCATAGAGATTTTCCTACATCTTACTTTAAAGAAAAATATCTGTCAGTATTTAAGGGTTATGCATGTCATGCTTTATTATTATCTGACAAAGGTGATGCTGTCGGTGGTGTGACAGTAATTCCATGTTTCTATAATAGAAATGAAGACACATTTGTTAATGGATTAGCTGTTGATGTTTTCATCCGCGAGGCATACCGGATAGATCCTCTTATGTTACTCCGTATGTATAAGAAACTGAAAAATCTCTTGGAGGAAGAAGGAATTGTTGCAGTTATCGCAGTACCAAATGCTATTGCCTATCCTTACTGGAAGAGTATCATCAAATTAAAAGATATAGGTAATATTAGTTATTGGGTTTTACCTGTAAATGCTGGAAATATACTAGGCAAGAAAGGCTGCTTTAAAAGTATATTGAATTTTAGCTCTCAATGCTACTGCTTTATCATATATTTTTTTTCTATGATTTGCTCTTTATCGGGAACAAAAGATAAAGTCTATAAATACAATATTTGTAAATTCGATCCTTACTTTATTGAAAAGTTTAACAATAAGTCTTACATCAAATGTCATGATGCTGCTGGGTTGTCCTATATGTATAAAATTGAATATGAAAATGGTGTAAAGACTGGCTACTTGTTGGATGCAGAAAATGAAAACGTGAGAACCTTTAGAGCATTCATGGAGGCTGTTAAGGCAATATTGAACAATAATGTTGATATCGTTTTGTATGTTGGAAAGGTAGGTTTTTTTCAAACGCTGTTATTGAGAGTACCAAGAAGATTTGAACCGAAATTATTACCTCTGATATGTGATCTTATTTCTAAAGATGAGAAATATAGCGATATGCTAGATTATAAAAATTGGGATTTCGGACTTAAAAATTATGATGTTAGATAAAATTTTGATATTCAAATAAATATGAAATACCTAATAGTCGTGGCTCATCCTGATGATGAGGTTTTGGGGGCAGGAGCTTCCATTTACAAATGGACTCAAAATGGTGATAAAGTCGATGTATGCCTTATGTGCACGAAAGCGAAGGCACGTGCTTTCCGACCAGAAGATAATGAATTGGATGATGATTTGAATTCATCTGCTAATTATCTTGGTATCAGCAAAACGTATGAAGGGATATTTCCGAATATTGAAATGAATACCGTTCCACATCTTAAGTTAGTGCAATTCATAGAATTAGCCATAAAGGAGAGTGAACCTGACATCATCATTACACACCATCCTGCTGACACCAATAATGACCATTTGCATACTTCTATGGCTTGCCAGGAGGCTATTCGTCTTTTCCAGCGCCGCCCTGAGATGAAGCCGGTGAAGGAGTTTTGGTATATGGAGGTTCCTTCTTGTACTGAGTGGAACATCAACAGTGCAATGAAAAGGTTTAACCCTAACTGCTACGTGGAGGTTGGAACAGATGGCGTAAAAACTAAGATTAAGGCACTCTCTATGTATCGCGGTGTTATGCGTCCTTACCCACACCCAAGAAGTGAAGATTTTATCACCGGCCTTGCTATTTACAGAGGAAGCCAGTGGGGACTTAACTATGCGGAATCGTTTGAAGTTATACTGAGAAAATATTAATTTAATGTATATTCATATCAAACGTTTCCTTGATTTTATATTTGCGCTAATAGGCATAGTTTGTACAAGCCCTATCTGGTTGCTTACTATTCTCGGCATTGAGATTTCTAATCCAGGGCCAATTTTCTATGTGGCCAAACGTATCGGTAAAGGTAACCAACCTTTTAAGATGTATAAGTTCCGTTCGATGAGAGTTTCCAATGGGGCCAAGGAGAAAAGTCTTCGTGCTGATGAAAAACGTATATTTGCATTCGGTTATTTCATTAGAAAGTTTAAAATTGATGAGCTACCTCAATTGCTGAATATACTTAACGGAACGATGTCAATCATCGGCCCTCGACCTGTGGCTAGTGATCAGAAAGAGCTTTTTCGTACAGGTAAATGGAACTTAGCCGCAGATGTTTCAGTAGGAATCAGTGGTCCAGCTGCTTTATATGATTTTATCTATGGTGATCAGATTACTGACGAACTCGAGTATTTGGAGAAAGTCTTCCCAACTCGCAGAGAACTCGAGTATGTCTATGTCAAGAAAATGGGTTTCTGCTACGATGTAGTGATGATAATTTACACCATTATATGCATCTTCTATGCTCTGGCCGGCAAAGAGGCTACTTGGATATTGAAAGAACTTGTCGGGTCATGTAAGGAGACGAAGTAACGGTGGAAGCTTAATATTCTGTTGAGTTAACATCTAACAGTCGATCTGGAAAAAGCTTACAGTACGGTTATTACGGGTGCTTCTGGTGTTACTCATGCTACCTCCTCTTTGCATACGGATTGTGAGCCGAATGCAAACATCGAGGCGATGCGGGTTGCTCTTGATGCTGTTGGCATTGAGTCCAGACCGCTCTGGAAACCAATACATTTGTAACCAGTATATGCAGATGTTTCGCGTTATGTGAATGGAGTGTCTGAGAGCCTGTTAAAAAAAGGTTTGTGCCTTCCTTCAGGTCCATACGTCACAGACGAGGATGTGAAGTATATAGTGGAGCAGATTAAGAAGAACATTGAGTAATCTTATAAAAAAGAGCAAACTCCAATGTGAGGGCATCCATATAGTCGATATTCCTTTGAGTAAATGTCTGATGGTATATTCTGACCATCATTCACAGGTTGATGCTGAAAGAGAATATATTTAAACCACACAGGAAGCATATGTTCCAGATCATGGCCAATGAGCTTAAGATGCCCCATTTGTTGGTGTCCGGTATCTATTGTTTTGTGCAAGCGTTGATTTCAGTGGGGCTGATCATGACAGACCACAGATATGGATATATGGTTACAGTCATTTTGCTGCTTTGTGCTGTATATGTCTTGTTTATGAAAAGATATTTCTAGTTGCAACTTTCCACGAATCGATAAATGAATCTAATAGACAATTTCCTGCTTGACGAAGTCT
>Ga0153915_10003551_pt1 | contig 14306 bp, 13 predicted proteins | sample Opewatmetagenome_2_FD_107003 | JGI IMG/M metagenome (GOLD analysis project Ga0153915, IMG submission 107003) | Freshwater wetland microbial communities from Ohio, USA - Open water 3 Core 3 Depth 3 metaG | ecosystem: Environmental > Aquatic > Freshwater > Wetlands | place: USA: Ohio, Lake Erie... | reverse complement strand
TTCAAAACCCTTAATGTCAAATTTCCAGTCCGCGTTAAAAAGGGGATGCGGCACAATCTTTGCCGATCTCCTCACTTCAAATATCATCCGGTAATTGCCCCACATCATGTCCGGGATGATAATCGCATCCCCCGGATCTACCCACATCTCGGATACAACAGCAAGCCCATGGGTTATAGCATTGGTCACAACCGGAATACTGATTTCCTTATTTTTAAGGGATGAATTTTTTTCAACAATAGAGTCCTTCCATACCTTTCTAAGCGGCATAATTCCATAGGATGGCGCATAGGATATAGCTTCGTCCGGAGTAAGTCCTGACAACATGGACATTACGGAAGAAAAATGCATGACCTCGCCCTTTTCACTGGCCATGCCTATTGTTGCGTTAAATTTATTTGCCTTTTCCTTTGCCTCTGCGCTTTGAGTAAGTATTCCCTTTGGAAAATAAAGATTCTTTCCAATTTCTGAAAGCATTTCATAGGTGTGAGGATTGCCTTTTATCAGGATATCATTCAATTCTTTTGCAAGCGGATTCATATAAATCTCCTTTTAATGTCAGATGGATATCAATATAAAGTCTGCACACCACAAACGGACCGGGTGTATTTTTAATTGAAGCTGGATGTTCTGCTGGATTATTCGGTTTTTAAACGATATATTTCAGAAGAAAGATCTGTGGAATGCAGCTTCTTTTAGATCGCAGGAGATTAAATACCAGAATAATTCATTAAGAACAACCAGGATTTTAAAACTAATTAAGAATTCTGATGCCGACGATTTAAAAAAATGATGAACTTATTAAGGCGCAAATAGGAAGAAGTTAAAAAAAGAAAATTGCAATCAAACGGCATCTCAATTTCTCTTGACTTGAGAGATCATCTCTATATATTCATACTTTACGGTTATTACGATAATTTTACAAAAGAATAATATATATAAAAATGAAAAAGGAGAAAAATTATGAAAGACGTTGTAATTGTATCAAGAGCCAGGACAGCAGTCGGAACCTTCGGCGCGACTCTTAAGTCAATCCCCGTTGTGGATCTCGGGGCGCTGGCAATGAAAGGTAATCTTAAAAAGGCAAACCTGAAACCTGTTGCAACTGAGGCATTGACCCAGTTTGAACCCGATGCCTTGAAGGGCAGGGGCATGATCGACCTTGAAAAAAAGTATTATGACTATGACAGCTCGGCCCAGCCAATCCAGATAGATGAGGTTATCATGGGCAATGTTGTCGGCGCAGGCCAGGGACAGAACGTCTCCCGGCAGGCAATGATCAGGGCAGGCATATCCAAGGAGACGCCGGCCGCCACAGTAAACAAGATCTGCCCCTCAGGCATGAAGGCGGTTGCACTTGCCGCACAGGCGATCAAAACCGGTGATGCGGACATAGTCCTTGCAGGCGGCATGGAGAGCATGAGCAATATCCCTTTTGCCATCCCTACAGCGCGCTGGGGCGCCCGCATGTTCAATGCTGAGCTTGTAGATCTGATGGTTATGGACGGACTTTTTGAGATATTCTACGGCTACCACATGGGGGTCACTGCCGAGAATATCGCTGAAAAATATGGTATCACCAGGCTGGAACAGGATCAACTGGGCGCCCTGAGCCACAAGCGCGCCCTGGATGCCATAGCAAAGGGTTATTTCAAGGATGAGATAATCCCTGTCCCGATTCCTCAGAAAAAGGGCGACCCTATCCTTTTTGACACGGATGAGAGACCCATGGAGACCACAGTGGAAAAGATGGGCAAACTTCCTACGGCCTTTAAAAAGGACGGAACGGTAACGGCAGGCAACGCATCAGGGATCAATGATGCCGCAGCGACCCTTCTCCTCATGACAAGCGAAAAGGCAAAGGAAATGGGGCTTAAACCCCTTGTAAGGATCAAGGATTATTCCTCAGCCGCTATTGACCCTGCCTACATGGGCGTCGGTCCGGTGCCTGCGGTAAGGAAGATCCTGAAAAGGCAAGGGCTTACAATGAATGATTTCGGCGCAGTTGAACTGAATGAGGCCTTTGCAAGCCAGGCAATCGCCTGTGTCAGGGAACTCAAGGCCGATCCTGAAAAGACAAACATCCACGGCAGCGGCATCTCCATTGGCCATCCGATAGGAGCAAGCGGAGCAAGGCTTCTTGTAACCCTTATAGGGATTATGCTGAGAGGCGGCCATCAGCTGGGTCTGGGCGCCCTTTGCATCGGCGGCGGTCAAGGCATGGCCATGGTGCTTGAGAGGGTGTAATTAATAAATACGGTATAGGGTATGAGATTTACGGTTTGAGGGGGATGATTAACCCGTAAAAAGTTGGTACTCTATGCCCTATGCCTTGCACCTGTAACCGTACACCTTATACCGTAAACCATACACCTTATTTCTATTCCGCCAAAGGAGAATAAAATGGACTATACTAACATCCTATTCATTAAAGAAGGGAACATTGCGGTTATAAAATTCAACCGGCCCAAGGCATTGAATGCAGTTAATCCCGATGTCTTTCATGAAATGAATGACGCGCTGGATACTATAGCATCCGATAAGACAATCAAGGTTTTGATATTGACAGGAGAAGGTGAAAAGGCATTTGTTGCGGGGGCTGATATCGCCCACATGGTTAATCTTTCACCGCTGCAATTGAAGGAATTTTCCCGCAATGGACAGGAGTTGCTTTTTAGATTGGAGAGACTGCCTATTCCGGTGATAGCCTGTGTTAATGGTTTCGCCCTGGGCGGAGGTTGTGAGATTGCCATGGCATGTGATTTTATCTATGCCTCGGAAACAGCCAGATTCGGTCAGCCTGAAATTACACTGGGCGTTATACCGGGTTTCGGAGGCACACAGAGGCTTTCCAGGTCTGTAGGAAAGGCCATGGCCAAGGAACTCTGCATGACAGGCGCTATGATAAACGCACAGGAGGCAAAGGATATTGGCCTTGTCAACAAGGTCTTCCCAAAGGATAAACTATGGGAAGAGACAATGAAAACAGCCGATCTTATCGCCGGGAAAGGAAAGGTGGCATTGCGGGCGATCAAGGAATGTATTGGACGCGGTCTTGATGTTGACCTTCAAGACGGATGTTATATGGAATCCGAGGCATTCGGTTTGATTGCCGCCAGCCCTGATCAAAAAGAGGGAATGAACGCCTTTCTGGAGAAAAGGGCGCCTCAATTCAAAGGAGATTTCTGCTAGGTCATCTTCATGCATAAATATGAATTCCCCCTTTGAACGCTACAGAGAGATTATACCTGATTTTCCGATCTTCCTTGAAAGTCTGTTGAGGCCCATGCCGGTTCACTTAAGGATTAATAGCCTTAAGATAGAACCGGCCGCCTTGATTTTGATGCTTAAAAAAAAAGGCATTGATCTGTTGCCTTCATACGCAAGCAATAAATATCTCTTTAATGCCCCATCATTGAAGTCACCCGGGAATCTATTGGAATATCTCGTCGGTTATGTTCATCCCCAGGCCCTTACATCTTGTCTGGCATCCATTGCACTTTCTCCAGATCCTTCAAGCTATGTCCTGGATATGTGCGCTTCGCCGGGAGGAAAGACATCACATCTTGCGCAGATAATGAATAACAGCGGGCTGATAGTTGCCAATGAACTATTTAAAACAAGACATATTCCGCTTGATCATACCCTTTTAAGACTCGGGGTGCTGAATGTTGTGTCCACTTCCTATCAGGCACAGGAATTTCCTGTGGATCAGCAGTTTGATTATGTGCTGGCGGATGTCCCATGTTCCGGCGAGGGAAGGGTCAGGATTGCCAATAATTCAGAGGAGGCATTCAGAACCCCGAAAAAAAACAAAGTGCCTGTTTTATATGAGACGCAAAAGAGGATGATTTTGCGCGGCGTTGATCTATTAAAAGAAAACGGAGAAATGTTATATTCCACATGCACCTACAATCCGGAAGAAAATGAGTCGGTAGTTAATTTTCTGCTTCAAAACAGGGATGTCCGTCTTCTTCCGATTTATCTGGGGCTTGGTTATGAGAAAGGACTTACCCAATGGCAGGGCGAAAGATATGACATGCAATTGGAAAGAACGGCAAGATATTATCCCCACCGGATCGATTCGGTGGGATTCTTCATGGCCAGAATCCGTAAGGGATGACAGGCGTGAACTTCTTTCCTATCTCGAAGAACGGTTCGGGATGCCGGATGCTGTTTTTGATGAATATCTCCTGCTTAAAAAGAATAAAAGCTGGTGGTTTTTGAGGCAATCGTGTTTTATCAGGGATGCATCATCATTAAGGGTATGGATGACCGGACTCAAGGCATTTCAGACTGTGGGAAAATATATTAAGCCTACGACAAGGATGATCCAGGTCTTCGGACATTATGCGACTCGCTCCGTCCTGGCAATTTCAGCGGATGATGTAAAAAAAATGGCAGACGGCGGGTATATTTTCAGTGACATGCAGATAGATAACGGCTATATTATCCTATCTTTAAAGGATTCAGTGCTGGGTCTTGGCCTTTTTATTGACGGCAGAGTTACTTCTCAAATACCAAGAAGGGATTTGATCTTATTTACAAAGTGAACCAATTGCCCTGTGACACGGAGGTCTTTAGGGGGCATTAATCCGATAAATCTATTTCACAACATGACAGGATGTCAAGGAGGTTATAGAAAATGCAACGATTTTTATCTTTCAGAAGAAATTCGGTATCCTCGGGAAGTTATATCATCAGCAATAAAAAAAATGAGATATTGAATGCGTACCTGGGATCATGTGTAGGCGTGAGTATCTGTGACCGGAAGAACGGAATAGGCGGTCTGATTCACCTCCTGCTGGCTCAACCTACCACCGAGGGCAGCACATTCGGCAAACCTGAAAATTACGCTCTGACAGGGCTCCCGATGTTTATCAGGGATCTATACAAAAACGGCGCGAAAAAGGAGAATATGAAGGCCGTTGTTGCCGGAGGAGTCCTCGTAGGTCCTGTTTCCGGAATGGATATTTATCTGGATATCGGCGGAAAGATAACAGAGGTTGTGGAAAGACTGCTTCGAGACGAAGGCATATCCATCATTAAAAGCGAGACAGGAGGTTATTTCAGTTGTTGTCTGAGTCTTAACCTGTCAAACTGGGAAAGCAGTATTGAACTTATTAATATGCCCGGCGAATCGCCTGAGATCAATTTTATCAAGCCGACGAAGAAACAGCTTGAAAGGGCAATGGCTGATGTGCGTCCCGTGCCCCAGATCGTATTAAAGATAATAAGGATGATTCAGGATGATAAGTCAAGCATGACTGATTTGGCTATAGAGGTCCGGCAGGAGCAGGTTATTGCCGCAAAGGTTATCAGGCTGTGCAATACGGCCTTTTTCAGGCAGAAGGCAAAGGTTGATTCAATTGACCGTGCCTTATTAGTCCTTGGTGAAAAAAGACTGCTTCAATTGGCCATTTCAGCCTCAATGGAAGATTTCTTCCCTAAGGAGGCTGGAGGATATTCGCTTTGCAAAGGCGGTCTGTTTAACCACGCTGTCGGCGCCGCCATGATATCGGAGAAACTGGCGTCTATTACAGGGCTTGTCCCCGATGAGACCGCTTATACCGCCGGACTCCTGCATGATATCGGAAAAGTAGCGCTTGATCAGTACATGGGCCTGGCATATCCGCTTTTCTATAGAAAAATTCAGGTTGGAGGCGAGAGTCTGATTAATGTTGAAAACGATATCTTTGGCACTACTCATACCGAGATCGGAGGTCTCCTGGCGGATCAATGGTCCATTCCGGAAGAAATTGCAGAGGTCATTAAGTATCATCATGATCCTGAACAGGCATCGCTGAATCCTGAATTGACTCACATAGTCTATCTTGCCGATTTTATCTTATCAAGGTTCATGGTAGGGAATGAATTGGACAGGCTGAATGCCGACGATTTTGACGAAAGATTAAACAGGATAGGACTTGCGCCTGAACAGTTTCCCTCATTAATAGAAAAATTGTCGGGTGAACTTTTCAATCTTTCTTTGACTGACGAAGAGTAAAATAAAGGGATGAGCCGGGGAAGCACAGCAAAATCAGCAAAAAAAATCATGATTGCAGTAATGGGTTCGCGTGTCCTGGGTCTTGTCCGAGAGATGGTGCTTAATGCTGTCTTCGGCGCAGGCAAAGAACTTGACGCCTTTATTGCTGCATTCCGTATCCCCAATCTCCTTCGCGATCTCTTTGCGGAAGGGGCTCTATCCGTATCCTTTGTTACCACATTTTCAAAAAAGATGGAGACCGAAGGCAAGGCCGCCGCATTCCGGCTTGCCAGCCTGGTAATCTCCTTTGTCTGCATTGTACTTGGCGCTATTACGCTGCTTGGCATCTTCGGCAGTGAATGGATTGTTAAACTCGTCGCCTCGGGTTTCTATTCTGTGCCTGGAAAAGCCGAGTTAACTATTCAGCTCACACGCATACTATTTCCCTTTATTTTTTTCGTATCATTGGCGGCCGTTTACATGGGGCTATTGAACAGCCTTGGGAGCTTCGGGCTGCCTGCATCAGCCTCAACCGCATTTAACGCGGTCTCTATCCTAAGCGGTCTTGCCATTGGATGGCTGATTGATCCCCAACTGGGATGGAAGGCTATCTATGGTTTTGCCATGGGAACCGTCCTGGGCGGGATTGTTCAATTTTTGATCCAGGTGCCTCGATCAATACAACTGGGATTTCATTACAGATGGATGCTGGATTGGAAAGACAGCGGATTGAAACAGGTATTGATGCTGACTATCCCATCGGTAATTGCCGGCGCTGCCGTACAGGTTAATGTCCTGGTAAACACACAGTTTGCTTCATGGCTGGAAAATGGGGCAGTGACATGCCTTAACAACGCCTTCAGGTTAATGCAGCTCCCGATAGGCATGTTTGGAGTTGCTGTTGCATCCGTGGTATTACCCATGGTTTCAAGATCTGCCGCGCAAAAAGACATGGAACATTTCCGTGAAAAGATATCCGAGGGGATCAAGCTGGCCCTGTTTTTAACAGTGCCGGCATCAGTAGGATTGGCCGTTCTCGCCAAGCCTGTTATCGGCATTATTTATCAGCATGGCGCCTTTACGTCATATAGCACTGCTCAAACTGCCATGGCGCTTCAGGCCTATACGATCGGTCTTGCCGGTTATGCGTGCATCAAGGTCCTGGCGCCTTCTTTTTACGCCATTGATCTGCCCCGGATACCTGTCCGCATAAGTATTACCGGCATTGCAATCAATATTGTCCTTAATTCCATTTTTATCTTTATATTTAAATTTGGAGTCGCAGGTCTGGCCCTGTCAACATCCATAGTAGCGCTTATCAATGTCCTTCAGCTGGCCTTTGCATTGCGCGTTAGGATTGGGGCCTATGGCCAGATGTGGAGTTTTTTTGCACGGATTGCCTTGTCCTCAATCATTATGGGATTGGTTGTATATGGATTGAGAATCCTGCTTGAATCGCGATTAACTGACTTATGGGGGAACCTGTTCCTGATTGTCATCACGATCTGTACGGGCATTGCAGTCTTTTTATACGCGGCATGGGCCTTAAAGATGAAAGAACTGCAGATGCTCCTGCCTGTTTTAAGAAAGAGATAAATTTCAGTTAGATTAATCTGTACAGCTGTAAAAAATGACTTCCTCCGAATAGGTAACAGACCTTGAATATGGGATAGGAAAGAAGCCTGCCCAGGATATTTACATTCATAAAATTATCCATCAGCAGTATGAGAATCAGTATAATGGGCGCATACCTGCTTGCATCCCGGAACTTTTGTCCCATTGAAGGAGGCAGGAGATTTTCAAGGACATGCGATCCGTCCAGGGGGGGTATCGGAAGGAGATTGAACAGCCCGAGTCCGGTGTTCATAATGATCATGTAGATGACTATCTTGATATATACTTCAGATGGAAAGAGGAAGTACCTGATTAATATCCCTGCTGCAAAGGCTGTAGCGAGATTGGCAAAAGGTCCGGCCACTGACATAAGGATTGTGTCATTTCTCAGTTTTTTAAAATATCTTGTATCCACCGGCACCGGCTTTGCCCAACCGAAATTAAAAAGAAACAGACATATCGCCCCTATTGGATCAAGATGACTGATTGGATTCATTGTAAGTCTTCCTGCATTTTTTGCCGTGGGGTCGCCGAATGCCAGGGCCGCCCTGCCGTGGGCATATTCGTGGACAGTTATCGCGAAGAGAAGCACCGGTATCCTTATTATCCATTCCGCTATCTGGTTAGCCATAAATTTTGCCTCAATACCTGAAAAAATTGCCACTATCTTTAGTAAACGGCATTAATGCCCTAGGAAATAATAATTATCTTACTATCAATTTTCATGATTCCAATATTTATTAAAGATGTATATACTAAAAGGCGTCTATAATGCAAGCGGAAGAGGCATTTTAAAAGGAGGCAAATATGGGCGCAAGAAAGACTGATTTTGCCGGGACCTGGTATCCCGGTACTGAGTCGGAATGCAGGAGAATAATTGAGACCTTTTCAGAGGTTTCAGTGCCATGCGCTTCTTTTAAAAAAGGCATTTTTGGCGGGATTGTACCCCATGCAGGCTGGTATTATTCAGGCCAGATCGCCTTTAATGTAATAAAGTGCCTCAAAGGCGATATTGCGCCGGATGTCTTTGTGATTTTTGGAAGGCATCTGCACCAGGGCAGCAGTAATTATATTATGAAAGACGGGTCATGGGACACCCCTTTGGGAGGGCTGGATATAGAAACGGATCTTGCGGAGGGGTTGATATCGGAGTTTAAATTCACGATAGAGACCTCTTCCAGGTATGAACAGGATAATACAATCGAATTACAATTGCCTTTTATAAAATACCTCTTCCCTGATGTGAAAATTCTTCCTATTGGAATACCGCCAAAGGCCTCCTCCATAAAAATCGGAGAGCGTGTCTCGGAACTGGCAGAGGAGGCTGGTAAAAAGATGTTTGTAATCGGTTCGACGGACCTTACACACTACGGATATAATTATGGCAATGCACCAAAGGGGATAGGGAAAAAGGCCGTTGAATGGGTAAAGAATGAAAATGATAAAAGGATGATAGACATGATTTTAAAAATGGACCCGGAAGGGATCATGTCGGAATCTTTTGCCAATTCAAATGCCTGTTGTTCCGGCGCTGTCGCGGCAGCAGTCTCCGCCTTGAAGAAATCAGGCGTCTTACGGGGTGAAAAGTTGATTTACAGAACGAGTTATGATGTAAGACCCGATGATAGTTTTGTAGGGTATGTGGGTGTAGTGTTCGGCAAAGATGATTAATTGAACGCATATGATAACATTGGATTAAAATGGATAAGAAAAGGATTAAAACAGAATTATTGGTGCACGATCTTAAGACGCCAATCGCGATTATTGAGGCAGGGATAAATTCCCTGATGAATAACGATGAAAGACAGGAGACTCAAACCGGGAGACAGGTGAAGATACTTTCCCGGATGCTTAGAAATATTAAGATTGCAAAGGGTCTTGTTAATGATATCCTGGAAGTGGGGAGGTCTTCCGAAGGCATTATCAATAATAAGAGATGCCTTTTATGTGAACTGTTAATACCCCCTATGGTCGAGATTATCGATCTGACCGATAACGCCGCCTCAGCAAAAATCAAGGCGTGTGAAGATATAAATTCCTTGAAGAGGGAATTGTCGGATAAGGGTATCATATTGAATGTGGATGGAGGATTGTGGCAGAAGGAGGTGTATCTGGACCCCAGGAAGATAAACCAGATATTCAGAAACCTGATAAGCAATGCAATAAAATACAGGAATAAGATTATTGATATACATATAGATATCAGAAAACACAAAGATCAGGGTGAAAATCTTTTCATATCGGTGAAGGATGACGGTGAAGGCATTGAAAAGATTTATCATCAGAAGATCTTTGAAAATTATTTTCAGATAGAGGATGAAAAAGAAAATTGCATAAGAGGGCATGGTCTCGGATTGGCAGGCAGCCTCATACTTATTGAGGACATGGGCGGCAAGATGTATCTGGAGAGCGGGGAAGGGAAGGGGGCCAAATTCTCTGTAACACTGCCGCTAAGGGCGTGTTAAATTTATTGAACATATACAAGGAGTGATTTGAAATGTGTGAAGCACATGCATTTATATTAAATGAAGACAAGGAAGAGATGATCCTGGAAAATGTCGATCGGGTTGATATTGATGGGGATGAAATACGGATGATCAATATCTTCGGTGAACAGAAGATTATTAAGGCAAGGATTAAGAGTTATAACGGGACAAAAAACAAGATACTCTTGGAGCCCGTCTGATGAATTAGACAAGGATTTAAAATGCAGGATTTAATAAATAAGGCAGTCCGGATTCTATATCAGTCCAAAATGACAATCGCCCTCACGGGGGCAGGCATATCCGTTGAATCAGGCATTCCTGATTTCAGAAGCGCCGGGGGATTGTGGTCTGTATATGACCCTTCTGATTATGCCACAATAGATGCCTTCATTGATAATCCCGAAAAGGTGTGGAACATGCTCAGGGATATGGATAAGGTGGTGAGCCGCGCAAAACCTAACAGGGCCCATATCGGCATGGGGCATCTTGAGCGGATGGGATATCTTAAATATATAATCACTCAGAATGTGGATAATCTGCATCAGGCCGGAGGGGCCAGGAATGTCATTGAATATCATGGAAATCAAAGCACCTTGACATGCCTTTCCTGCGGGAAAAAATATACCATGGAAGAAAAAAGAAAGGAGGTTACTCCCAGATGTGAATGCAGAAATATTCTTAAACCGGATGTCGTTCTTTTCGGAGAACCGATTCCGGAAAGCGCCCTGTATGCTTCCTATAACCTTGCCAATTCAGCACAGGCATTGATTGTTGCAGGGACCTCCGCTGTTGTGTCCCCTGCTAACAACATCCCGCTTCTGGCCAAGAAAAATGGCGCAAAGATTATTGAAATAAACATGGAAACCACCCTTCTTACGTCCCGTCTTACGGATGTCTTTCTACAGGGAGATGCGGGAGATATTATTGAAAAACTTGTTTTAGCCATAAGAGAGGATGATTGATATCATCTCCCCTATTTTTTATTGACAAAGCAGTAAAAAAGCCTAACCTACTTCTCCTGCGGCGGGCATACTGCCCGCAAAATAAAATAATCAAAACGAGGAAGTCGCATTGTCGATTGAGATTGAAGAGGCGGTCTTGAAAAAGGCCTGCATGGAGATGATAGAGACTATCTTTTACTGTCTTCCCAACGCCTTCAAGGGAACTATATACCGCGTTGGAAAAATGCCGGATTTAATTGTGGAAAGAATTACCTCCGGCATCTTTGATGAAGAGAAGATGAGCATCTCCTGGAGGTTGACGTCACAGTCAGGATACACCTCTCCCGGTCGGTCATGGCTTGACTACAGGGATGAACCCGGCCGTCCCCTTGAGGCAATGGGCTGGTGTGTGGAAAGACAAAAGAGCTGGACGTCGGAAGACCCTTTAAATGATTCCCGCAGCGTAAGGCTTCAGATTGAGAGGGAAGTGGAGGACTTCCAGCATATGGAGCCGGTTCTGGTAAGAAAATCCGACCTAAATCTTGATATGTATTCATCATCCGATTTTCCCAGGAATTATGCCGGCGAGGTTATTTGGAAAGACAGCGATTATGTAGTCGTAGCTGTCGTCAAGATACACTTCAGACCTTATACTATACGGATGAACAGCGCTGAAACCAGGATTATTAAAAAATTATCGCGTTCTCTCGGGACTGAACTGTTATCTTACCAGTTAAGGCAGGACTCAATGAAGGCTATGCAGGAGCTCTCAAGGGATAGATTGAACGCATGCAACATACTTGCCGATTCCCTGAGAAATGCCATTACCAAATCAGGTCTGATTGTTTCTCTGGTAAAGCAGGAGATAGGATATTTAAGAGAGCAGTGGGAGCGGATGCTGCTGGAACACCGTAATGAAAAAAGCATGAAGGAGGAGGGCATCAACAGGCTTAAAAATATCCTAGCAGCCATGGATGATGGAGACAAGGATCTCAGGGGCCTTTTAATGAATGCCCATAAGAAATTTCTGAGTCTATCGCTCCCTCCGGAACAGGGCAAGAGATGGATAGAGATGCAGATAGAGGCAAAGTGGTCGGATTTTTTAAGCAGTTACGAAAGAGTAAGTAACGGAGAAAGGGAGCTTATAAGACAAAGCATTGATGAATTGAAGAATTCACTGCGATTCGGCATGGAACCGGAAATAATAGCGGATTATAATAAAATCCCTGAAGGTCTTAAAAAAGAGTGGATCAGCATTCTTTATGAGGAAATAGAAGGTTTCAACGCAGTGTCATTGGAAAAGCTCGTGAATATCCTGAGCAATCCCTCTCTTAATATCCCGTCGCAGGAAAGATCAAGAAAGGCCTTGATCCAGTTGAAGGTGCTTGCCGAGACCATGAGCCAGCTTGAAAGAAATACCAATTTCCTGCTTCATCAGGTCCTGAACGGCAACGGGGCAAAAAAGGGCATGGATAACATCAATAATCTTAATTGAATAAAACATATCTTTCCTGTTTTATAACGATGTGTAAATATGCAGTCAGTCATCGGGTAAAAATATCTTGATATTGTAGAAAAAAATGATAAAAAGACACTTCCTGCGCCTGTAGCTCAGCTGGATAGAGCAACGGCCTTCTAAGCCGTGGGCCGCCCGTTCGAGTCGGGCCAGGCGCACCAGTAAATTCAAGGACTTAGATCAAAAAGGTCAAGTCCTTTCTTATTTTGGTCTGTGGATTAGTCTGTGGAATTTTGTTTAACAATTTTTGCTCTTGGCTAACGATTTCCACCATCAGGACTCTCGGGGGGACTTTCACCCCCATAGATTTACGCCATGCTTGGCGCACCATATGAGAAAGTCAAGGTTTCAAACCTTGTCTTTTCTTGCAACGCTAAAAGTGTGCCCAAATTCCTTGCCGGCAAGGCCCTCAATGAGGCTGTCAATCAATGCATTTACAATGCCCTTGTTTTCAATCAGCAATATTGATATAATTCAAACCAAACGATTTAATGTAAAGGTTATCGACCAACTGCTGAATTAGTTTTATTTTCGGTGAATGTTATGATTTAAAAAGATGTTTTATCTCTGCAAGCACAAATATTTCTCTCAATCTGTGATAGTAACTTTTTAAAAGGATGAGGTTTGTATCGTGGATACATATTTCGCCCCTGCCAAAAGAACCGATAGAAGAGAATTTAAAAATCAGATCGATAATATAAGTCACAGTCCTATCATGAACACCCTCCTTAAAACAATGTCCGGCCTGCTTGTGATTTTAAACGAAGACAGACAAATAGTCGCAGTGAACCACGCATTCCTGGAAACTATAGGGATAAGTAATCCTGAAGAAGTGCTTGGACTGCGTCTAGGCGAAAGTCTGCGATGTATTTATGCTGATGAAGGCCCTAACGGCTGCGGCACTACCCCGTATTGCGTCACCTGCGGAGCTATAATTGCAATGATGGCGGCAATTGTTGAAGATAAAATGGATGAACGGATTTGCGCGCTCACATCCGAAAAAGATGGAAAGACCCATGATATGAGTTTTCTGGTTCAAGCTCAGCCGGTAAAAATAGACGGACGTCGATGGATATTGATTTTTGCACAGGATATTACACTGCAACAGTTCTGGATTAATCTGGAGCACATTTTTTTTCATGACATCAATAACATTCTAACCGCCCTAAATGGCATCAGTCAGCTGCATTTTATGAATCTCCCTGAAGATAACGATGCAAAATAAATCAAGGAAGTCGTGGAAAGGCTTTGCAACGAGATATCTCTCCAAAAAAGTCTTGCTCAAAATAAAAATGCCAAATATTTTCTCAGGAGCTCCGAATCATCTCTTGATGATAGAAAACGCCACCTAGATCTTTTTATTAAAAACCATAAGGCATTAAAGAACAAAACTATTAAGGAAGAATGGCCGGATGGAGATTTCACCTTGCATACCGACAGACTGCTGGTTTCAAGGGTTTTGGGCAACATGATAGTGAATGCCCTCGAGGCAACCCAGGAGGGCGGGTCAATAAGTCTGAAGACAAAGATTGAAGGGGATCATTTTGTGTGGGAAGTATGGAATAGCGCTTTTATTGATGAGAGCATTCAGAAAAGAATTTTTCAAAGACATTTCAGCACTAAATCCGAGTTTGGCCATGGTTTAGTTAAATTTAGAAACCCACGCCCTATGGGCGTGGTAATGTGGGTTGGCTACGCCGACCCCGAATGGGCTTGGCTAAAAGCCCACTCACTGCTATTCCTTAACTCGAGTTGTAGCCGCA
>Ga0153915_10003550_pt1 | contig 14311 bp, 13 predicted proteins | sample Opewatmetagenome_2_FD_107003 | JGI IMG/M metagenome (GOLD analysis project Ga0153915, IMG submission 107003) | Freshwater wetland microbial communities from Ohio, USA - Open water 3 Core 3 Depth 3 metaG | ecosystem: Environmental > Aquatic > Freshwater > Wetlands | place: USA: Ohio, Lake Erie... | reverse complement strand
GCTGTCGGGTTTTTTTTTCGTTTGCCGTCAGGACCCTAACGTGAACAAGCCAGGGCAGCTTGAGCGCACTTAAAACCCTTGCATTTCCACGGTGGAAAGTGTGGCTATACTTGCTTCACAAGGGGTCTCTGCCAACTCATGCCAAACGAATCTCCGGTCAACTGGAAACAGAAGTACCTCGCCAATCTTGATCGGCTCGAGAAGCAGGAACAACAGCTCACCGAAATTGAGGGCCTCATGCGCCATGGAATCGCGCGCCTCTGCCTGGTAGCACAGGGAGTCGATACCGGAATGGACCGGCGTCTGGATGAGCTTCGCAAGGCAGCGCGTGGCAGGGAGAGCCACACGGCGATCCGGGCATTGATTGACAAGCTTGCTGATGTCACAAGGTCAGCAGAGCCTAATCGCCGCACATCAGCGCAAGAGTACAGAGGCACGCAGTCTGCGTTGACCGCGCTTTTGGACGGGGTGCCGTTCCCAAAGAGAATGCAGTCCCGTGTGACCCGGCTCCGGCAAGACATCAACCATAGCAACGCCGGGACGTTGGCGTCCCAAATCGAAACGCTTGTCGCCTTGTTCTGTGAGGTGGCTGGAAATTCTGACTCGGCTTCCTCTGGGGGTCATGAGACACGGGAAGATTCGGCAGGCAATATGCCCTCGCGCGAGGTGTTGCTTGAGTTTATGCGCAACCTTAAGTTGCCCGACGCGAAGAATGACGCACTGGAAGGGATCGAACTCGGTATCCACAAGGCGACGATCGAACGAGAGCTGCGCGATCTGGCCAAAGAGCTGGCTGGATATCTCGGGAAGCGCATAGGGCAGTCCTCCGAGATTGCTGCGGTAGCGTCAACTACAAACGGCGTACTACTTGAACTGCTGAACTGCATTGTTCTGCCGGCTGAGTTTCTTCCTCGATTGGCTGCCATCAAAGAGAGACTCAGTGGTAGCGTGCCTCCACAGGAGTGGCCTGATTTGCTGAATGCGATCGCCGCACTGATTGCAGAAATGCGTGTTCGCATCGAGGCCGAGAAATCTGAGATGGAAAATTTCCTCCGCCAGCTCACGGATAGGCTGCAGGAACTCGAAACCCACCTCCATGGCGCCCAGGAACATCGACTTGCTTCATTCAAGAGCGGGCAGGAACTGGAGCGTAGCGTCAAGGCAGAAGTCACTGACATGGAGACAACTGTCCAGCAAGCCACGTCGCTGTCCAGCCTGAAAGCATCGGTTCAGGATCGTCTCGTGATGATCCGCCAGAGCGTGGACGACCATCGCCAAGCCGAGGAGCAGCGTCAATCTGAGCTCGAAGCGAGGCTCAACCACGTCACTTCGCGTCTGCGCACGGTCGAGCAGGAAACGACTCAACTACGCGCCCATCTGCATAAGCGCAAGATTCAGGCCCTGAGCGACCCGCTCACTGGCATCCCGAACCGGACGGCATTTGAGGACAGGTTGGCACGGGAATACGGCCGTTGGAAACGCTATCGCCACGCGTTGACGCTTATGATCCTGGATGTCGATCACTTCAAGCAGATCAACGACGGCTACGGACATAAAGCCGGTGACAAGGCGTTGCAGTTGATCGCCTTGGTGCTAAAACAAAACCTGCGCGAAACAGATTTCCTTGCCCGATACGGCGGAGAAGAGTTCATCGCCTTGCTGCCGGATACGCCCCACGAGCGTATCCGGCAGGTGGCAGAGAAACTGCGGCAGGCAATTGAGGTCAGCGATTTTCACCACCGCGGGCAGCGTGTCCCGATAACGGTGTCATGCGGCTATGCCGGATTCCAGGAGACTGATACCCCGGATGGAGTCTTTCAGCGCGCTGACAGCGCCCTCTATCGGGCTAAAGCTGGAGGACGCAACCGTCATTGCGACGGGAACGCGGCCTGAGTATCAGAGTCATAGAAAGTAGTGTCTGGCCTGACCAGCGTCGCGTTGAACGAGACAGGCGGGAGCAGGGACTTGCTTGCTTCGGATGCGGATTCGGCTATGTTTAGCTGCAAGCGGTGTTGAAATCCAGGAACTCCTGCCCCATTTTACAAAAAATGTCGTCAATCCCGATATTCATCCGAGAACAATCGTCCAGAGGCGCAGACTCCGGTGCAATATCCGCGGAGGCGTCAACAAATCGCCGCAGCCTGCGGCTACTGACTTACAATATCCAGGCCGGTATTGCCACCAGCCATTATCATCACTATTTCATCCATAGCTGGAAGCATGTCTTGCCATGCCCGGGTCGGCGGCAGAACCTCGACCGTATCGCCGATTTGGTGCGGCACTACGATATCGTGGGTTTGCAGGAAGCCGATTCCGGCAGTCTTCGCAGCGGATATATCAATCTCACCGAATACCTGGCCAACAAGGCCGGGTTTCCTCATTGGTATGACCAGACAAACAGAAATTTCGGCATGTTTGCCCAGCACAGCATGGGTGTTCTCAGCCGCCTCCGGGCAGGAGAGGTCAGCGAGCATCGGTTACCCGGAATGATCCCGGGGCGCGGAGCGCTGACTGTCCGCTACGGAAATGGGCGTGATGCGCTGGTTCTCATGCTTGTGCATCTCGCGCTCGGACGCCGTGCGCGTCTCCGCCAGCTCGGTTTTATCGGCGAGATTGCGCGTGAGTATCGGCATGTGATCGTTATGGGTGACCTGAATTGCCGCTCGGACAGCCCCGAGCTGGCTCATCTCATTGATCATGCCGGGCTGCGCGAACCGGCGCACGATTTGCACACTTTCCCAAGCTGGAGGCCGGTGCGCAATATCGACCACATTCTTGTCTCACCTTCAATCCGGGTCGATGATGTGAGCGTTCTCAACTATCCGCTTTCGGATCATCTGCCGATCGCCATGGAGGTTTCCCTTCCTCAGGAGTTTGAGCCCGCCGGTCGCCACCATCCTGGCTGGGACAGCCACGCATTCATCAATGCCCGACCCTAGCAGTAAGTAATTGTCCGGGCTGTCTGCAGGTCACCGCTCGTCAATGTTGCTGCAAACGCGAGAGCTCCTCGAGCATTAACAGGACTAGTTGGCTACCGCGAGCCGACATGCCCCGGGACAGCGTTTCCGGATCACGCTCACCGTTCACCAGCCGGCGCAGGATGGCACTGAGTCTTGCCATGTCGCCCCCGGCGCGCAGCATTTGCTCTGCCATGTCACCCAGCACGGAGAGGGCAGCAACATCGCCGTTCGCCGCGGCCTGAATCATCGCCGCCAACCCCGGCGCGGCCAGTCCCGGATCGGGCCCGACATCTGCTTCGGGAAGCGAATGGGGGTCCTGCAGTCCGCGCAGAATAGCCGCTGCAATAACCTGGTCTTCCTCATCCAGGCCGGCAAGCACCCGAGAATCGCGTTCACCGGCAAGTATGTGCCGGATGGCTCCGACCAGTGCTGTCCAGCCATTGGCCGCCGCGGATTCGAGCGCGGTTTCCAGTCCGGGCCGGTGATCACGGTTTTGACAGGCCATGACGACTCCACGGATGAGACCGGCATGCGCCAGGATGATCTGTCGGTTCTTGTCGGGAATAGAAATCATATCGTGGGGGACGATGTCCGCTCCAAACGAGCAAGTGCGGCGAGGATAACATGCCGGCCTGCGTAGCGCGGCGGGTTGAGTACTGTCCTGAATTAGAAGAACAATCTTCTCCTAGCCGGTTAAGAAAAAATAGCCTATAAATCAATCTATAATCTGAAGTTATTTAGACAATTCACAGAAAACATCGGGGTTTACGCCCAGGTTTGACATGGCGGAAAATCAGACGACAAGGGTGCTGGTAGTGGACGACGCGCAGGTCATGCGGCGCGCTGTTGAAAAGATGTTGCACGCGGACTACGAAATCGTGCTTGCCAACGACGGAGAAGCCGGGTGGGAGGTCCTGAACCAGGACGAGCACATCCAGATGCTGATTACGGACATTCAGATGCCAAAGCTCGATGGCTACGGCCTCATCTGTCGCGTCCGGGCCGATGGCCGGACGCGTATCCGTGATTTACCGGTCATCACGATTACTGGTGCCGAAGACGATGAGACGCGTATCCGCGCCTATGCGTGCGGGTCGACCGATTTCATCATCAAGCCCTTTGACAAGAAGCTGCTGCAGTCGCGTGTCCATGCCTACATGCGCTTGAAGCGCGCCAGCCTGTTGCACGCCGATGCCGCCGTTGGTGGCGGGCGCAATGTCGACCCGCTGACCCGGGTCAAGGGGTTGGGTGCATTTCTCGAGGCTGGCAAGCAGTTCTTCGCGCGTACCCAGCAGCAGGGCGAGGACCTGTCGGTCGCCGCGCTGGATATCGACGATTTCGAGGCCCTGCGTCGCCAGCATGGACAGGCGCTCGCAGACCGGCTTCTGGTGCAGGTTGCAGAAATCGTTACTGCCACCGTGCGGCGCGAAGATGTGACGGCGCGAGTCGGCGATGCCGAATTCGCGGTCCTGATTCCGCAGGCCGATCGCGCCCAGGCGATGGCTCTGTCCGAGCGTTTGCGTGAGCGGATTTCCGCCGCACCTCTGGCGACGCCTTCCGGTCCGGTGGCGGTTAGCGCGAGCTTCGGCCTGGTTACCCTGAGCGCCGATGCACCGGAAACGTTTGAGAAGTTTCTGGTCCTGGTGGAGCAACGCCTCAGCCAGGCACGTTCGGATGGCGGTAACCGCGTCGGCGTGACACTGCTGAGTGATGTCATGCCGGAGCCGGAAGAGGTCGTGCTCACCGGGGTATCCGATGCGATGTCGGATGACGCGCTCGAGCTCCTGGAAGATCCCGGTGACCTCTCGGTCGTGGAGCTTGAGGCGCTGGTGCGCGAGGAGGCGACGCGCCAAAAGGCCGGTTCGCGTTCGCGATCCTGAGATTTGTCGCGCCTGTTCGTGGATAAATTGTTTCAACATCCGGTTGTCCTGGAAAAATCCGCGGTCGCTCTTCTCACAGTCCGCCCTGTGCTTTATCGATGATTGCTCTCCTGCAGCGCGTGCGTCATGCGCACGTCGATGTCGCCGGCCAGGCCGTGGGCGCGATCGGCTCCGGCCTGCTTGTGTTCGTGGGCATCGAGCGCGGCGATACGGAAGCCTCTGCCGAGCGCCTGCTTGAACGCCTGCTCGGCTACCGTGTATTTACCGACGGCGATGGAAAAATGAACCTCAGTGTCTCGGACATCCGGGGCGGGTTGTTGCTGGTGCCGCAATTCACGCTGGCGGCCGACACGCGTGCGGGCACGCGCCCGAGCTTCACGCCGGCGGCACCGCCGGCGGACGGGGAGCGCCTGTTCGGCCATCTCCTGCGACATGCATGTGAACGATTTTCACCCGTTGAAAGCGGAATCTTTGCTGCGGATATGCAGGTTACGCTGACCAACGATGGTCCGGTGACATTCTGGCTCGAGGTGCGCTGACCCCGCTCAGGCGCGCTCGATGGGAAAGGTGACCACGTCCTGAATGGTGCGCGCACCGGCTGCGAGCATGACCAGTCGATCGATCCCCAGGGCCACACCGCTGCAGTCGGGCAACCCCTGGGTCAGGGCTGCAAGCAAACGCTGGTCCAGCGGTACCGGAGGGAGTTTGGAGGTAATACGGGCATGCAGCTGACGCTCGAAACGCGTGCGCTGTTCGGCGACATCGGCCAGTTCATGGAAGCCGTTCGCCAGTTCCATACCGTTCAGGTACAGCTCGAAACGCTCCGCCAGCGGTGGATGGCCAGGACGGATCTGCGCCAGAGATGCCTGGGAAGCCGGGTAGTCATGCACAAACGTCAGCCGGCCCTGGCCAAGATTCGGCTCGATCAGGTGCGAGAGCAGCAGGTCTCGCCAGATCGCGACGTCGTGATGCTCAAACAGATCGGCCGGAATGGCGACGCCATGCGCGCGCGCAGCCTGCGCGCAATCGGAGGCTGTGGCGGTGTGCGGATCGATGCCCACGCGGCGTTCAAAGATTTCGCGGTAGCTGAGTTTCTCGGGCGGCTGGAGCGCCGGCTGCCCCGCCAGCGTGTGCAAGACCAGATCCGCCACCTCATCCATCAGCCGGTGGTGATCCATCTCGACCCGATACCACTCGAGCATGGTGAATTCCGGGTTGTGCGAGCGACCCGCTTCGCCGTTCCGGAACACCTTGCAGATCTGGTAAATTGAACCGGATCCGGCGGCGAGCAGCCGCTTCATGGGAAATTCCGGCGAGGTGTGCAGATAGAGCGCCTGACCGTGTGGCGCGCCCGGGCCGGTGTAGCGCGTTACCAGACTGGCGAGCGCCGGATCGGGTGTGGCGGCAGACGAGAGCGCCGGGGTATCCACTTCCAGGACATCGCGCGCAGAAAAAAACGCCCGGATGCGTTCCAGCATCCGGGCGCGGAGTTTGAGCACCTCCAGGGTGGCGCTTGGACGCCAGTCGCCGGAAGCGTCAGATTTCATTTATCAGACGCGCGAAATGTACTCGCCGGTACGGGTGTTGACCTTGATGGTCTCGCCGCTCTGAACGAACAGCGGTACGCGCACGACGGCGCCAGTCTCGAGGGTGGCGGGTTTGCCGCCGCCGCCCGAGGTGTCGCCCTTGAGACCCGGATCGGTTTCCACGATTTTCAGCGTGACCGTGTGCGGCGGTTCGACATTGATCGGCACACCATTCCAGAGGGTGACGATGCACACGTCCTGCTCCTTGAGCCACTTGGTGTTGTCGCCGATGGCGGCCGCGTCGGCACCGAGCTGCTCGAAGGTCTCCGAGTTCATGAAGTGCCAGAACTCGCCGTCGTTGTAGAGGTACTGCATCTCGGCGTCCACCACGTCGGCGGCCTCGATGGTGTCGCCCGATTTGAAGGTGCGCTCGATGATGCGTCCGGTCTTGAGGTTGCGGATTTTGACCCGGTTAAAGGCCTGGCCCTTGCCGGGTTTCACGAACTCATTTTCGACGATTGCGCCCGGGTAGCCGTCGATCATGACCTTGAGTCCGGATTTGAATTCATTCGTACTGTACGTCGCCATGAAGCACCCTGTCTGATATTTGAAGTAGACTTCCGCCAAACCCACTCTCGCTCCTTGTCCTCATCCTGAGGGAGAGGGGGAGTCGGTTCGATGGATATTTCAGTAGAATCGAGCGCGTTATGATACCCGGAACCGTACAATTCCGGCAGGTACCCGCCTGGCAGGCGGCACTTGCCCAGGCCGTGACCGACCCACAGGAACTGCTGGCCTTGCTGGAGCTTGGTCCGGAGTGGCTGGCGGCGGCGCGGACTGCCGCCCGGCTGTTCCCCTTGTTGGTACCACGCGGTTTCGTGGCGCGCATGCACCGGCGCGACCCGCATGACCCGCTGCTGCGCCAGGTCCTGCCGCTGGCCGAAGAGCTGGTGGCCGCGGAAGGCTTTGGCGTCGACCCGGTCGGGGATCTGGCGGCAATGCCTGTTCCCGGGGTGCTACACAAGTATGCAGGGCGGGTGCTGCTCACGGCGACCGGCGCCTGCGCGGTGCACTGCCGCTACTGCTTTCGCCGGCATTTTCCCTATGCGGAGGCGAATGCTTCGGTCGATCGCTGGCAGGCGGGATTGGCCTACATTGCCGCCGATCCATCGATCAAGGAAGTGATTCTGAGCGGCGGCGATCCGCTGACGCTGTCTGATCGGCGGCTGGCCGAGTTTGCACAGGGGTTGGAGGAGATCCGGCACGTCGAGCGCCTGCGCCTGCACACCCGTCTGCCGGTGGTGTTGCCGGAACGCGTGACCTCGGAGTTGACTGCCTGGCTTGCGGCGTCACGTCTGCAGAAGGTTGTAGTGATCCACGCCAATCATCCACAGGAGGTTGACGAAACCGTGCGACACGCCTGCGCGCGCCTGCGCGCGGGGGGCGCGACGCTGCTGAATCAGACCGTGCTCTTGAAGGGCGTGAATGACAGCGCGGCTGTGCTGCAACAGCTCAGTGAAGCGCTGTTCGCCATGGGGGTGCTTCCTTATTACCTGCATTGCCTGGATCGCGTTCAGGGGGCTGCGCACTTCGATATCGCGGAACAGCGGGCGCGCGAACTCCATGCAACCCTCAATGCCTCGCTTCCCGGTTACCTGGTGCCGCGCCTGGTCAGGGAAGTGCCGGGGGCGCCGGGCAAAAGCCCGGTCTAGCGGGCCGCCATCCATCGTGGTTTAGTCCAATTCTCGCTGTTGGATGCGTTCGTCACGACACTGGCGGCGCGGCGTTCGTGCCGGCCGTCCGAAGCGGATGAACTTTCGTGCCGCTGTCCGGTCAGTAGTTTTTGATATGATTGACCAACGATCCTTTCCCTGCGCGCCTTTGTTTGAGCGATCGATTTTCCAGTCTGACGTTTCCTCCTTTCCATGGCATAACAGGTTATGAGCAGGGTTAGTTCGGACGACGATCGGCTGCGCAGGTTGTTGCCATATCGTGCTCGCTGGGGCCTTGCGGGGCTTGTGTTGGTTGGCGCGATGCTCGCCGGCTGTGCCACCAAACCAGTACCGATGCCACACAACGAAGAGACCGTCGGCGCACCGCTGCCGTACGAGCCGCCCGTGGCGGGAATGCAGGTCGCGCCACCGCTGGCACCGGTCGAGCCGCGGGTGGTTGCGCATGGTCCGCGCAAGAAGAAGTGGATCGCGCTCACGTTCGACGCCTGCGCCACGCTTGGGCACAGTCGTGTCGATGAGCGCGTGATTCACACCCTGATCGACAACCAGGTGCCGGCGACCCTGTTTCTCGGCGGCAAGTGGATGGAGCAGCATCCGAATGACACCCGGATGCTGGCCACCTATCCGCAGTTCGAGCTCGCCAACCACACCTACCTGCATCCGCATCTGACCCGCGAGAGCGATGAGCGCGTGCGCGAGGAGCTGTCCCGCACCCAGGATGTGCTGTACACGCTGACCGGCCGGCGCGCCACCCTGCTGCGGCCACCCTATGGCGAGGTGGACGCGCGCGTGACGCGGCTTGCCGCCGAAGCCGGGTTGACCGTTATCCAGTTTGATCTCGCCTCCGGCGACCCGGACCCGCATATCTCGACCAAGCGCCTGATCGAATATGTGACGGACATGTCAAAGAAGGGCTCGATTGTCGTGATGCACATGAACGGCCGCGGCTGGCATACCGCCGATGCCCTGCCGCGCATCATTCTGCGGCTGCGCAAGAAAGGCTACAAATTTGTCACCGTCAGCACCTTGCTGAATCTGCCGCCGGCGCCGGCGGTGGCCAGTCCGGACGTCAGCGCGCGCTAGCTGCCCGGCGGTCGTCTCGGTCGATGCCGGCCGCATTGGGGATCGGTATCTCCCGCGCCAGCATCGCCTGCTCCTGCTATATTGCTGTGGCATGTCGACCCGTCATCAACTGCTCAACCTCCTGTCGGACGGTGCCTTTCATTCCGGCACGGTGCTGGGGGAGCGACTTGGAATCAGCCGCGCGGCGGTGAACAAGGCGGTGCAGGCGCTGGTCGGCAACGGTATTGATATCCACCGCATCTCCGGTCGCGGTTATCGCCTTGGCGAGCCGTTTGTGCCGTTGTCGGAAACTGCGATTCGCGCCCAGTTGTCCGCGCACGGTATCCCATCCCGGGTCGAGGCGCTGGATGAAGTCGACTCCACCAGCCAATACCTTCTGCGTACGTTTGGTCCGGAAGAGCCCAACGGACGCGTCTGTCTCAGCGAATCCCAGTCTGCCGGACGCGGCCGGCGCGGACGCGGTTGGGTCGCGACCCCATATCAGAACCTCGTGCTGTCGATCGCCTGGCGATTCGAATTCGGGCCCGCGGCCACCGCCGGGCTGAGTCTGGCGGCCGGTGTGGCGGTGCTCCAGGCGCTCGAGGAATTTGGCGTGCAGGATGCCGGGCTCAAGTGGCCCAACGACATCCTGCTGGACGGACGCAAGTTGGCCGGATTGCTGGTGGACGTACGCGGCGAGGTCGCCGGCCCGTCGCTGGTCGTGCTTGGCTTGGGGCTGAATGTGCATCTGGCGGTGCAGGATGCCGCGCTCATCGACCAGCCGTGGGCAATGCTGGTCGAACGCGTATCGGCACCGGTCGACCGCAACCGGCTGGCGGTGCTGGTCATCATTCATCTTGTCGAGATGTTCCGGGTTTTCGAGCGCACTGGATTTGAGACCTTTCGCGCTGCATGGGAACGCCGGCATGTATTCGCCGGCAGACCGGTCCGTTTGCTCACCAGCCAGGACGAAGTCGCCGGTATCGTCGAAGGCATCGATCCCCAGGGGGGTCTGCGGTTGCGGGATGCTTCCGGCCGGGTACAGACTTTCTATTCCGGTGAAGTAAGCCTGCGTGCGGGCGGTGGGTGATGGCTGTCAACCTGGTTCTGGATCTCGGTAACAGTCGCGTCAAATGGGCATTCGCGGAAAACGGTTTGCGCGATATCGGCGCACGGCCATACGGCGACCACTTCGAGCGCACGCTGGATGAAATCTTTGGCGTCTGTCCGCACCCGGCGCGTGCGCTGGCGGTCAGCGTTGCAGACGAGGTTTACGGCGAGATTCTGGCGCACTGGCTCAAAGAACGCTGGGGTCTTGCGCTTGAGCGCGTTGCAGCGCGTGACGCACAACTGGGCGTGACCAACGGTTATCTGGAGCCGGCGCGGCTCGGCGCCGATCGCTGGGCGGCGTTGATCGGCGCGCGCGCACGGCTGAAGGGCGACGTCTGCGTGGTGGACTGCGGCACCGCCGTGACCGTGGATGTACTCGATGCGCAGGGGAAGTTTCGCGGCGGCGTTATCCTGCCCGGCCCGGCGCTGATGCGCGCCAGTTTGCGGCAGCGCGCTCCGGGGGTGCGCGAGACGGAGGGTGAGGACGATTCGTGTCTGGCGCGCCGCACCGCCGATGCGGTCGCGGCCGGCACCCTGTTTGGTGTCGCGGGCGCGATCGACCGCATTATTGATGAGCAGACCACGGCGCTGGGCGTCGGCCTGCAGGTGATCATGACCGGCGGCGCGGCGGCAGAGATTCTGCCGCGGTTGCGACACGCCGTGGTCCATGCGCCCGATCTGGTGCTCGAGGGTGTGGCACGGATTGCGGTCGACGGGGTGGGCGCATGAGGCGTTGGCTCTTCGCGGTCTTGGTGCTGGCGAATATCGGGCTGCTCATGTGGGCGAGCTGGTATCGGGAAATCCCGGATGAAAGCCTGCAGCCGCGCCCGCTCCTGCATCCCGAGCTGATGGTGCCGCTCAACACGCCAGGCGTGGCATTGCGTGCCCGCAAGAATGACCGGGCCGAGCCGCCGCTGGCGGTGGTGAAACCGCGTCCGCGTTGCGTCACGGTTGGACCGTTGCCCAGCACACCGGCGGACCAGGCGGCAACCTGGTTCGGCAACGAAAAACTGGAGGCAGTACGTCGCACCGAAGAGACGAAGGTCGAGAGCAGTTACTGGATCTATCTGGCACCGTTTGCCACCCGCAAGGAAGCCGAACAACGCAAGAAGGAGATCGAGAAACTCGGTGTGCGCGACGTGTTGATCATGCAGGACCCGCACGGCGCGATCGCCGTTTCGCTCGGACTCTATACCCAAGCCGACAACGCCCGCCATCGCATGCAGGAGTTGGCCGAAAAGGGCGTCAAAGCGCAGCAGGAAACCCGCTATCGAACTGAAACCACCAGCTGGTTCGACCTGCGTCTGCCGGAACCCGCCGATGAGGCGGTCGGACGCCTGCGCGCACAGGATTGGGGCGCCGCTGGTGTCGAGGTGCGCGATGCGCCGTGTGCGCCGGACGCGCCCGGCTGACCGATCCGGTTTGCCTAGTCCAAGCCCGATCCCGTACAATTTTTCGTCCGATTTGTCAGGTAGTTTGATCGCCGTATCATTCCGACCGATTTGCCCGCATAGCTCAGTTGGTAGAGCTCCTGATTTGTAATCAGGGGGTCGGGGGTTCGAGTCCCTCTGCGGGCTCCATATTCAATATCCAGAAAGCATGTCGAGAGTCACCATGGAAAAGCATCCGGCCGACGCGTTACCGACGATCCGCACGTATTACGAAAAGATTGGTGCACGATTGTCATCGATCCGCACGCGTCTCGGACGCCCTTTGACGCTCGCCGAGAAAATCCTGTTCGCGCACTGGGAAGACAAGGGCGAAGGCCTGCCGGAGCGTGGCAAGACCACCGCCAACCTGCGTCCCGATCGGGTCGCGATGCAGGATGCCACCGCGCAGATGGCGATCCTGCAATTCATGACCGCCGGACGCAGCGAGACCGCCGTGCCGACCACCGTGCACTGCGATCACCTGATTCGCGCGAAGGTCGGTGCGTTCAAGGACCTGGAGATCGCCGAGAACAGCAACAAGGAGGTGTATGATTTTCTTGCCTCCGCGGCCAACAAATACGGCATGGGGTTCTGGAAGCCGGGCTCCGGAATCATCCATCAGGTGGTGCTCGAAAATTACGCTTTCCCCGGTGGCCTGATGATCGGCACCGACTCGCATACGCCGAATGCCGGCGGCCTCGGCATGCTGGCGATCGGGGTCGGCGGCGCCGACGCGGTCGACGTGATGGTCGGATTTCCCTGGGAGCTGCTCTGGCCGCGGCTCGTGGGCGTGAAGCTTACCGGCAAACCCACGGGCTGGACGAGCGGTAAGGACGTGATCCTGAAGCTCGCCGGCATGCTCACCGTGGCCGGCGGCACCAACAAGATCATCGAGTACTTTGGTCCGGGCACGGAAGCGCTGTCCTGCACCGCCAAGGCCACGATCACCAACATGGGTGCGGAGCTGGGCGCGACGACCTCCGTTTTCCCGTTCGACAAGCGTATGGCCGACTACCTGCGCGTCACCGGGCGCACCGAGATCGCGGCGCTCGCCGAAGACGTGCGCACGCATCTTACCGCCGATCCCGACGTGTTAAACGATCCGACCCGGTACTATGACGAGGTGGTCGAGATCGATCTCTCCCGGCTCGAGCCGCAGGTAGTCGGTCCGCACACGCCGGATCTCACCCGCGATGTGTCGCATCTGGCAGGTGACGTCAAGGCGAAGGACTATCCGCCGCAGCTGACCGCGGCGCTGATCGGCAGTTGCACGAACTCGTCTTACGAGGATATCGGTCGGGCTGCGCATATTGCCCGCCAGGCCAGGGCCCGGGGCCTCAGGGCGCGCGTACCATTCATGGTGACTCCCGGCTCGGAACAGGTGCGCGCCACCATCGAGCGCGACGGCTTGCTCGCCGACCTCGAGGCGATCGGCGCTACGGTGCTGGCCAATGCCTGCGGTCCGTGCATCGGTCAGTGGGAGCGCACCGATGTGCCGAAGGGCGAGAAGAACTCGATCCTGACCTCCTACAACCGCAATTTCCCGGCACGCAACGACGGCAATCCCGGCACGCACGCATTTATCGCCAGCCCCGAGGTGGTCACGGCCTATGCACTGGCCGGGCGTTTGGACCTGGATCCGATTCACGATGGCGTGCCGCTCGCTGACGGGTCGTCGCTCAAATTGGTTGCGCCGGTGGGTGAAGAGCTGCCAGCCAAGGGATACGCTGCCGGCGAATCCGGTTATCTGCCGCCGACCGACGATCCAGCAACCGTAAAAGTGGCGGTCAGCCCGAAAAGCGAACGTCTGGCGTTGCTCGAACCGTTCGATCCGGTCGACAAGAAATCCGGCTATGCCGGCCTGCCGGTGCTGCTCAAGGCGAGCGGCAAATGCACCACCGACCATATTTCCCCGGCCGGCCCGTGGCTCAAATTTCGCGGCCACCTCGACCGGATCAGCGACAACATGTTCACCGGGGCGAATAATGTCTTCAGCGACAAGCCCGGGACCGGCTTTAATGTCCTGACGGGGCAGACGGGCGAAGCGCTGCCAGCCATTGCCCGGGGGTACAAGGCGAAAGGCCTCGGTTGGGTGTCGGTCGGGGACAAGAACTATGGTGAAGGCAGTTCACGCGAGCATGCCGCCATGAGTCCTCGCTGGCTCGGCTGCCGGGCGGTTCTGACCCGCAGTTTTGCCAGAATTCATGAAACCAACCTTAAGAAGCAGGGGGTCTTGCCCCTGGTTTTTGCCGATCCAGCCGATTATGACCGGATCCAGAAGGATGACCGCCTGAGCTTCCTGGATCTGGAGCGCATCGCGCCCGGCAAGCCGGTGACTGTGGAACTCCAGCATGCCGATGGTCGGCGCGAGAGCTTCGAGGCGCGTCACAGCCTGACCACGGAGCAGATCGGCTGGTTTTTGGCCGGTTCGGCGCTCAACCTCATCCGCCGGCAAATGTCGACCGGGCGCTGAGCAATTATGGGGCCAGGCCGCGGAATCTGTTGACGGGACTTGGATTTATCCAGCATAATGCGCGGCTTATGTTTGGAGGGGTTCCCGAGCGGCCAAAGGGATCAGACTGTAAATCTGACGGCTCTGCCTTCGGTGGT
>Ga0153915_10003549_pt1 | contig 14311 bp, 10 predicted proteins | sample Opewatmetagenome_2_FD_107003 | JGI IMG/M metagenome (GOLD analysis project Ga0153915, IMG submission 107003) | Freshwater wetland microbial communities from Ohio, USA - Open water 3 Core 3 Depth 3 metaG | ecosystem: Environmental > Aquatic > Freshwater > Wetlands | place: USA: Ohio, Lake Erie... | reverse complement strand
GCCGGGGATGGGGGCGAGGATGCGGACCGACTGGGCGCGCATGCCGAGGGCGATGTTCTTGTCGAGCCCCGCGATCTTCTCGACGCGGACGCCCGGCGCGGGAATGACCTCGTAGCGCGTGATCACGGGCCCGACATGAATCTCGCCGAGGCTGACCTCGACGCCGAACTCAGCGAGAATGCGGAGGAGGTTCTCGGCGTTCTGACGGTGCTCATCCTCGCTCGCGGTGGGGTCCGACCGCACAGGCTCGCGCAGAAGGGAGAGGGGCGGAAACTGGTAGTTCTCGTTGGAGCGCTCCACGGCGGCGGCGCGCGCCTTCCGGGGCTCTTCGGCAGAAGTCTCGGTCGATATGGGCTTGGCGAGAGGAAGTTGATGGTGAGTGACCAAATCCGATGACCCTACTTCAGCAGGCGATATAGATCCTGAAGACGAGGTCTTTCTCCCAAAGAAGGCGGCTTGCTTTGCCGACTCCTGGAGCGAACGGTCGGTTTGGCGATCAAGCCAAACACGCAATCTCGCGATCATCTTTCCAAGAAACAAATCACCAGCGCGGAACGAGAGTATAGCGAAGGCAATGACTATTATAGTGAAAAACTCGAATATCCCCATGTTGCCATCACCTCAATTTCGGACATGTCGCTGCAACTTTTCAGTCACTAGAAACGAAGTACTTCCATTACAAGCGCCGAATCGGCGAGGGAGTGGCTGTCAGGAAAGCGACGGATCTGACACAGCGACAAGTACCCGCTTGAAGGCGTGCATGACTTTGATGAAGGCACTCTCTCCCGCGCGCACTTTTCAATTGCCAACATATTCCCACGCGCCACTTACTTGCAGCGGCAGCTATGCGTCACCGTTTCCACGTTTGGCGTAGGGATTTACCGCAGTGAGGCACCTCCTGGTCATCACTGACGGCGACGCCGACCCTCCGCAGATCGCGGTACCCCAATTCTCCGCTGAGTTCAAATGCCTGCGGAAGCCCGATTTTGCCTCCGCCCGTTCGCTGATCGAGGCCGGCGTATTCGACGCGGCCGTGTTCGCGGCGGATTCGGTCTCCGCCGCCGCCTGCCGGATGATCGCCGATTTCCGCGCGATCGCCCCCGACTGCCCGCTGATCCTCGTCGCTGGCAAACCGTCTCCGGGCGGGGAGCACGACGCCTATCAGGCCGGCGCTGACGCCGTGATCGTTGCGCCCGCCGACTCCGCCGTGGTTTTCGCGGTGGCCGCGCGGCTGACCGACCGGCGCGAGCCCGCAGCGGCCGCATCCAAGGCCGCCCCGACGCCCGCCGCGTCGCCCTTCGAGGCCGCGCCCGCCCTTGCGGTGATGCGCGATTTCTCCGAGATCTTCAGCTACTCGCTCGACTACCGGCAGCTCAGCCGGCAGTTCGCCCTCAAGCTCCGCGAGATCATCGGCGTGGCGCGCGTCGCCCTCTTCCTCGAAGTGCCGCCGACAGGCGCCCCCATGGCTCCCGCCTCCGGGACCGAGGCCTCCCGGCTGCCTTGTGCGGCCGCGGTCGGGCTCCCCGCCGATCTGGTCGACTGTTTCGAGCTCTCCCGCACCGAGGGGATCGGGCGGCGCGTCACCCAGGCGGGGCGCATCTTCCGGCTCGGCGCGGAGAGCGCAGCCCCCTTCCTCCAGGGAGACCCGCGGATGCAGCGCGAATGCGAGATCCTCGGCTGCGAGACCGCCCTTCCCATCAGCGATCGCGAGCGCACGATCGGCGTCGCCCTCCTCAGCGGACGCCTGACCGGCGTGCCGTTCAGCGACGCCGAGCTCCTGCTCGTCTGCCACCTGATGGAGGAGCTCGGGCTGGCGGTGAAGAATTCCTGGCTGCACCAGCAGCTCGCATCGAGCAACCAGCTGTTCTCGGAGGTCCTCGGCGCGATGACCTGCGGCGCGCTCGTCGCAGGCCCCGACCTCGGCGTCCTTTTCGCAAACCCGACCGCGCTGCGCCTTCTCAAGGGGGGAGACGCTCCCGCCGGCGCTCGCATCGAGTTTGCCGGCCTCCCGGCCCCGCTCGCCGAGCGCTTCCGCCAGGCGGCGTCCGAGGGCCGCGAAGTCGCTCCGTTCGACTACTCCCACGCCGGGCCTCCCGCTCGCGAACTGCACGTCTCGCTCGTCCCGCTGGTGACCGGCGGCGCGCTTCCCCGGCCGGTGCTCATGCTGCTCGAGGACTTCACGCAGGTGCGCGCAGCCCAGCGCGCCGAGATCGAGGCGTCGAACCTCAGGCTGATCGGCCTCATCGCGAAGCGCTTCGCCCACGAGATCCGCAATTCGCTCGTGCCGCTCACGACCCACCAGCAGCTCTTCGACACCGACTACGGCAACGCCGAGTTCCGCGACTCGCTCAAGCAGGCCCTGCGCCGCGAGACCGCGCGCATCCAGCGCTTCACCGAGCAGATGATTTTCCTCTCCCAGACCGAGGGCGCCCCCACCGACCTGCTTCCTCTCGAGGAACTGCTGCAGCGGAGCTTCTCCCGCTCGCGCGAGTTCCTCGGCTGCGCCGGCGAGCTCGAGATCCGCAGCGACGTGCCCGATCCCGTCGTGCGGGGCCACCGCCCCAGCCTCGGCCACGCCCTCCAGGAGATCTTCCTCAACGGTCTGCAGTCCGCCGCCGGCCCGGCGCGCATCACCGTATCGGTCTCCCCCGAAGCCGCCCCGGGCGGGCGACGCGGGCTCGCTCTGCGGGTGCGCGACAACGGCGCGGGCTTCGCGACCGATATCGCCGGCCGGGCCGCCGACCCGTTCTTCACAACGCGCAACACCGGCGTCGGCCTCGGCCTCACGGTGGCCAAGCGCGTGATCGAGGCGCACGCGGGCCGGCTCGAGGTGCAGGCGCGCCGGGCTCCGGAAGATCCCGACCTGATCATCCACCTACCCTTGAGTCCCTGATGTCCGCCTCGAGCTCCTCCTCCATCCCTCCCCACCGCATGCCCCCCAACGCCCGCCGCCGGTCGCTCCTCGCCGTCGCGCTCGGCGTGCTCGCGATCCTTGCCGCGGCGCCGGCCCCGCTCCCGGCCTCCGCCACGCGGGTCGGATTCAAGGAGGCCTTCGCCGCTTCCCGAGGGAACGCCTTTGTCGCCACCGCCGACAACCCGTCGGCCATCTATTACAATCCGGCGGGGCTCACGCAGATCGAGGGCCAGGAGATCCTCGCGAGCACTTACTCGATCAGGCTCGGCAGCGACTACCGCTCCGGGCTCACTGGCCGCACGTCGTCCCTCAAGAACGAGACCCAGACCCTGCCCCACTTCTACTACGGCTGGAAACAGCCCCGCTCGAAGTGGGCGCTCGGCGTCGGCTTCTACGCGCCGTTCGGCCTCTCCACCGACTGGAACGGAAGCACCGACTTGCTCGAGTTCGCCACCCGCAACCGCGAGACCTATACCACGCTCAACGTCGCATTCGCCTATGAGCTGACCGACACCCTCTCGGTCGCCGGCGGCCTGACCTACAACCACCTCAAGGTCGATCTTCGCCAGGGCGTGTACTACAGCGTCCTTGCGCCCGCCGCCGCGTACCGGTTCGAGGCCGACGGCTCCGCCGCCGGCTATACGCTGGGCCTCCGCTGGCAGCCCGGGAAGCGCCACGCCTTCGGCCTCTCCTACCAGGCGCGCACGCGCTTTGACATCTCGGGCACATCCTCGCTCCCGCCCCTTCTGGCCGCCGAGCCCGCCCGCGCCAATTTCGTCTTCCCCGAGGTGCTCATCGCCGGCTACTCGTTCCGCCCGGCTCCCGCGTGGAACATCGAGGCCAATGTCGACTGGACCAACTGGAGCTGCGTCAACACGGTGACGATCAGCAAGGCCAGCGGCGCGACGCCCCTGGTCTTCAACTGGAGGTCGAGCTGCTTCTACGAGCTCGGCGCGACGCGCTATTTCAAGGGCGGCTGGAACGCGAGCGGCGGGCTCACCTGGTCCGAGAACTCGGTGCCCGACTCGAGCTGGAACCCGGCGATGCCCGACGTCGACCGGCTCTTCTGGAACGCCGGCATCGGCTACTCCGGCTCGTGCTTCCGCGCCACGCTCGCGCTGCAGGTCGCGCCGAATGCGACCCGCAGGATCCACAACGGCGGCCGCACCCTGTTCGGCTCGACGTACGACGGCACCTACGACAACTCCATCAAGGCCCTGAGCCTCTCGCTGGACTACCGCTTCTGACCCGGCCGCCCGAGCCCGCCCTCTCCCGAGCATGATCACGCCCCGCCCCCCCTCACCGGCCAATCCGGCGGCGCCCGAGCCCGCCCCGGCCGCCGCCCCCGAGCATCCTCCGACCCTCCTCGTCGTCGACGATGAGGAGGGTCCCCGCCTGTCGCTGCGGATGGTCTTCAAGAACGACTTCAACGTCCACACCTGCGAGAATGGCGAGAAGGCCATCGAGTTCGCCCGCGCCCACCCGGTGCACCTCGCCATCCTCGACATCCGCATGGCCGGCCGCTCCGGCATCGAGGTGCTCCGCAGCCTCAAGGAGATCGATCCGCGCACCGAGGTCATCATGCTCACGGCGTACGAGACGCTTGAGACGGCGCGGCAGGCCCTCCGGCTCGGCGCCTGCGACTACCTGAGCAAGCCCTTCGACCTCTCGACCATCCGCGAGGCCGCCGCCCGGGCGCTCCGCCTGCGGCACATCTCCCAGAGCGTCCTCGACACCCAGCAGCGCCTGCGCCGGCTCACCGATCAGCTCAACGACGCCTCGCTGCGCGAGGAGATGGCCCGCACCACGAACCAGATCTACGCAGGCGTCCTCCACGACATCAACAATCCCCTCACGATCATCATCGGCTACGTCGAGCAGATCGAGCTGCGCCTCAGCAAGGCCTCCTTCCTCCACGGCTCCGACCTCGACGCGGTGCGCGAGGACATTGCCACGATCTCCAAACAGGTGAACACCTGCTTCGCCATCGCCTCCCGTTACCTGCGCTCGCTCGGCAAGCAGCACTTCTCCAACCGCGAGGTGCGCGTCAACCAAGTGCTCGCCGACGTGCAGACGCTGCTCAGGCACCATCCGGCGCTCCGCGGCGGCCACCTCGCCGTCAAGCTCCTCGACAACGACACCGCCGCGCTCATCAACGGCACCGAGCTCATCCAGATCCTCCTCAACCTCGCGGTCAACGCGTTCCAGAGCACCACCAAGAGCCAGACCGTCTGGATCACCGCCGAGGTCATCCACGCCGGCCTCCCGACCGAGTCGATCCAGGACGGCCCGGAGGACCGCATCATCGGCCGGGGGTTGCCCAACCACCAGCCGCCGTTCGTCGCGATCTCGGTGCTCGATCAGGGTCCCGGCATCCCCTCCGACATCCTGCCCCACATCTTCGAGCCCTACTTCACGACGAAGGCCGACAAGGGCACGGGCCTCGGCCTGGCCATCGTCTCCCGCCTCATCCACGACCACCACGGGCTCCTCCACGTGAAGACACGTCCCAACGAGGGCACCCGCTTCACCGTCTATTTCTCCGCCAAGGATCCCTCGGCCTCGAACGAGCCGTTCCGGCCGTGACCCGCCGCCGACGCGCCGCTTTTCCTCTTGTCGGAGCGCGCCGGTCGGCGCATGAGCAATGGACTCCGCCATGCTGACCTTCCTGTGCGCCACCGCCGCGGCCGTGCTCGCCGCCGTGCTCACCTGGCTCTGGGCCCAAGCGCGGGCCGCCGCCCTCGCCGAGCAGCGGCGCCTCATCGCCGAACAGCTCCAGCAGGCTGCCGCCGACCTGGCCGCCCAGCGGGAGCGCGTCTCCGCGCTTGAGCAGGAGAAGTCGCGACTCGAGACGCAGCTCACCGCCGAGCGCGACGCCCACCAGCGCCTCCTCAACGAGTTCAAGGCCCTCTCCGGCGAGGTGCTCAACCAGAGCACCGGCGAATTCCTCAAGCTCGCCGGCGCCGCGTTCGCCCGGCTCCACCAGCAGTCGTCCGACGAGCTCGCCCAGCGCCAGCAGGCCATCGCCGCCCTCGTCGCCCCGCTCAGGGAGTCGCTCGAGAAGGTCGACGGCAAGATCGCCGAGATCGAGAAGACGCGCGCCGGTGCTTACGGCCAGCTCTCCGAGCAGCTCAAGGCTCTCGGCGCCGCGCAGAACCAGCTCCAGAACGAGACCGCGCGGCTCTCCACCGCCCTCAGCGCTACCCGGACGGCCGGCACCTGGGGCGAGCTCCAGCTCCGCCGCGTCGTCGAACTCGCCGGGATGACCGCCTACTGCGACTTCGTCGAGCAGGCGACGCCCGAGGCGGGCGGCCGCGATCGCGCCGACCTCGTCGTGCGCCTCCCCGGCGGGCAGCGGATCGTGGTCGACGCGAAGGCACCCAACGATGCCTACCGTGAGGCCGCCTCCGCCGGCGACGAGGCCACGCGCGTGGCCAAGCTCGCCGAGCACGCGGCCAAGGTGCGCGGCCACATCGATGCCCTCGGCGCCAAGGCCTACTGGGAGCAGTTTCAGCCATCGCCCGAGTTCGTCGTCCTCTTCCTGCCGGGCGACCAGTTCCTCGCCGGCGCCCTCCAGGCCGACCCCACCCTCATCGAGCGCGCCATGAGCCGGAAGATTCTCCTCGCCACCCCCGCCTCGCTCATCGCTCTCCTCAAGGCCGCCGCCTACGGCTGGCGCCAGGAGGCGGTTTCGAAGAACGCCGAGGCCATCGCCGATCTCGGACGCCAGCTCTACGACCGCGTCGCCGGCTTCGCCGACCACCTCGCCCGCGTCGGCAAGGGGCTCGAGGCGGCCTCGAAATCCTACAACGACGCCGTCGGAGCGTTCAGCGGCACCGTGCTTCCCGGCGCGCGCAAGTTCACCGAGCTCGGCGTGCGCGGCGTGAAGGAACTCAGCGAGCCGCCTCCGATCGAAACCGCCCCCCGCGAGGTCACCAAGCGCGCGTAGCTCCCGCCCTTCCCCGATGTCCTCCCCGGAATCCGCCTCCTCCAGGATCCTAATCGCCGACGACCAGCCCGACGTCATCGAGGCGCTCCGCCTCCTCCTCAAGGCAGAGGGCTTCCAGATCGAGGCCGTGCGCTCGCCCGCCGCCGCCGTCAAGGCCGTCGAGGCCCGCGACTTCTCGCTGGTGCTGATGGACCTCAACTACGCCCGCGACACGACTTCCGGGCAGGAGGGGCTCGAGCTCCTCAACAAGCTCCTCGCGATCGACACCGCGCTCCCGGTGGTCGTCATGACCGCCTGGGCCAGCGTCGACCTCGCCGTCGAAGCGATGCGGCGCGGCGCGAAGGACTTCGTCACCAAGCCGTGGGACAACCCGCGGCTGCTCGCCACCGTGCGCACGCAGATCGACCTCGGCAACGCCGTGCGCGCCTACCGCAGGCTCGAGGAGGAGAACCGCCTCCTCCGCGGCAAGGGCGGGCCCGAGATCATCGCCCAGTCGGCGGCCATGCGCCCCGTGCTCGAGATCGTCGCGCGCGTCGGCCCCTCCGACGCCAATATCCTCATCACCGGAGAGAACGGCACGGGCAAGGGCCTCATCGCCCAGGCCGTCCACGCCGTCTCGACCCGCGCGGCCCAGCCGTTCATCTCCGTCAACATGGGCGGCCTTCCCGAGGGCGTCTTCGAGAGCGAACTATTCGGCCATGTGCGCGGCGCGTTCACCGACGCGAAAAGCGACCGCTCGGGCCGCTTCGAGCTCGCCGACGGCGGCACGCTCTTCCTCGACGAGATCGGCAACATCCCCCTCAACCAGCAGGCCAAGATCCTGCGCACGCTCGAGACCGGCGAGTACGAGCGCGTGGGCTCGTCGAAGACCTATCGCGTCAACGTCCGCCTGGTGTCGGCCACCAACGCCGACCTCGCCGCCGCCGTCGCCGAGGGGCGCTTCCGGCAGGACCTCCTCTTCCGCCTCAACACGATCGCGATCCACCTGCCTCCCCTGCGCGAACGCCGGGAGGACATCCCGCTGCTTGCGCAGCACTTCCTCAAGGGGCACGTCGAGCGATACCGCAAGGCGATCACCGGATTCGACTCCGGCGCGATCGAAGCCCTCCAGGCCCATCCGTGGCCGGGCAACGTGCGCGAGCTCGACCACGCCGTCGAACGCGGCGTGCTCATGGCCACAGGCAAGGTCATCCGCGCCGCCGACCTCGGGCTCAACGCCGGCGCCGCCGCGCCGCGGATCGAGGACATGAGCCTCGAGGAGGTCGAGGCCCACCTGATCAAGCGCACGATGGCGCGCTGCGACGGCAACGCCCGCCGCGCCGCCGAGGAACTCGGCCTGAGCCGCAGCGCCTTCTACCGCCGCCTAGAAAAGTACGGGCTGTAGGCTGGCGGCCCCATCCCCATGGCTCCACCACGGCGACGGCTGACCCACGACTGGCAGATCTTCCTCTACGCCCTGCTGTCGGGCGCGCCGGCGGTCGTCCTGGCGATGGCGCTCCTCTGGACCTGCGAGCTGTCCTCGCAGGCACAGATCACGCTCACGCTCCTGGTCGCGGGCTGCTGGCTCGGCTTCGCGCTGAGCGTGCGCACCCGCGTGATGCGTCCGCTCCAGACGCTCGCCAACCTCCTCTCCGCGCTGCGCGAGGGCGACTTCTAGATCCGCGCCCGCGGCGTGCGGCGCGAAGATCCCCTGGGTGACGCCTACGCCGAGGCCAATTCGCTGGGCGACGTCCTCCAGGCGCAGAGGCTCGGCGCGCTCGAGGCCACCGCCCTGCTGCGCACCGTCATGCAGGAGATCGACGTCGCCGTTTTCGCCTTCGACAGCAACGAGGTGCTGCGCCTCGCCAACCGCGCAGGCCAGGAGCTGCTCGCCACACCGGCCGAACAGCTGCTTGGGCGCTCAGCCGCCGACCTCGGGCTGAAGGAGTTCCTCGAGGGCGAGGATTCGCGCGTCCTCGCCATGACCCGTTTTCCCGGCGGCACCGGCCGCTGGGGAATCCGGCGCCTGTCGTTCCGCGAGGGCGGCCGGCCCCACACGCTCGTCGTCATCGCCGACCTTAGCGTGCCCCTGCGCGAGGAGGAGCTGAAGGCCTGGCAGAGGCTCGTCCGCGTGCTCGGCCACGAGCTCAACAACTCCCTCGCGCCCATCAAGTCGATCGCCGGCAGCCTGCACACGACCCTCAAGCGCGATCCGCGACCGCCCGACTGGGAGGACGACATGCGCTCCGGCCTCGAGGTGATCGAGACCCGCGCCGAGGGGCTGAGCCGGTTCATGCAGGCCTACGCCCGGCTCGCCCGCCTGCCACAGCCGAGCCTGGCTCCCGCCGCGATCGCGCCGATCATCCGGCGGGCCGCCGCGCTGGAGACCCGCAGGCCCGTCGGAATTTCCGGCGGGCCAGAACTCATCGCGCGGCTCGACGCCGCGCAGATCGAGCAGGTGCTCATCAACCTTTTCAAGAACGCCGTCGGCGCGGCCGACGAGACCGGAGGCGGCGTGCGCGTCCGCTGGAGCCAGGCCGGCTCGTGGCTCGAGATCGTCGTCGAGGACGACGGCCCGGGCATCGCCAACTCCGCAAACCTCTTCGTGCCCTTCTTCACCACAAAGCCCACCGGCTCCGGGATCGGACTGCTCCTCTGCCGCCAGATCGCCGAAAACCACGGCGGCTCGCTCAACCTGCGCAATCGCGAGACCGGGGGCACCGGCTGCCAGGCCATCCTGCGGATCCCGGCCTGAGCAACCGTCCTCCCATAGCGGCCATCGCACACCGGCCGCCCATCCCATTTCCGGGACAGCCCCGTCCCACCGCCGGCTTCGAAGCGATGGAGGCTTTTTATCCAACATTTCCTTAATAACTTATAATAAATAACTTCTGAAAATCGGATCGTTTGGCACAAGGCATGCAATCGGGGGATCCGCCAACGCTCTCACATGGACATCCCACGACCCAACGCCGCCAAGGAGAAACGCAAGAAGCGCATCATCATCGCCTGCGCCTGCGCCATTCTCCTTGTCGGAGTGACCTTCCTCCTCTCGCGACTCAAGCCCGCCGCTCCGACCGTCGAGCGCAACTTGGTGTGGATCGACACGGTCAAGCGCGGCCCGATGGTGCGCCAGGTCCGCGGGCTCGGCACTCTCGTGCCCGAGGAGATCCGGTGGATCGCGGCCCGCACCGAAGGGCGCGTCGACCGCCTTGTCCTGCGCCCCGGCGCCGTCGTCTCGCCCGACAGCGTCATCCTCGTGCTCTCCAACCCGAGCGTCGTCGAGGCCGCCACGGGAGCCGAGTCGCAACTCAAGTCCGCCGAGGCCGATCTCGCCAACTTCAAGGTCACGCTCCAGAAGGGCATCCTCGACGCCGAGGCCGCCGTCGCCCGCGCCAAATCGGAATACGAGACCACCCGCCTTCAGGCCGAAGTGAACGACGAGCTCTTCAAGGACGGCCTCGTCTCGGCCCTCGAACTCAAGCGCTCCAAGGTTCTCGCCGAAGACGCGAGCACCCGGTACACGATCGAGCAGAAGCGCTTCGCCTTCACCAAGGAGACGATCGCCCCGCAGATCGCCGTCAAGGAGGCTGAGGTCGACCGCATCCGCGCCCAGGCCAAGCTCCGCCGCGACGAGGCCGACGCTCTCTCCGTGCGCGCTGGAATGGCCGGCGTCCTCCAAGTTCTCCCGGTCGAGGTCGGCGCCCAGGTGCAGCCCGGCGCCAACCTTGCCCGCGTCGCCGACCCCACGCGCCTCAAGGCTGAGATCCGGATCGCGGAGACGCAGGCCAAGGACGTGCAGATCGGCCAGGTCGCCTCGGTCGACACCCGCAACGGCATCGTCGCCGGCCAGGTCTCGCGCGTCGACCCCTCGGTCCAGAACGGCACCGTCACCGTCGACGTCTTGCTCACCGGAGCTCTTCCCAAGGGCGCCCGGCCCGACCTCAGCGTCGACGGCACCGTCGAACTGGAGCGCCTCGACGACGTCGTCTTCGTCGGCCGGCCCGCCTTCGGCCAGGAGCGGAGCACGGTGGGCATCTTCCTTCTCGACGCCGACGGCACCTATGCGGCGCGCACGCAGGTCCAGCTCGGCCGCAGCTCGGTCAACACGATCGAAATCGTCTCCGGCCTCAAGCCCGGCGACCGCGTCATCCTTTCCGACATGTCCCAGTGGGACGCCAACGACCGCATCCGCCTCAACTGACGTCAGCCATCTCCCCCTCTTTTCCCATCCATGAATCCCGAAACCAACGGCAATTCCCTTATCAAGCTCGACGGCGTCACCAAGGTGTTCCTCACCGACGAGGTCGAGACCCACGCGCTCTCCGGGATCCATCTTGAGATCCTCAAGGGCGAGTACGTCTCGATCGCCGGCCCCTCGGGCTGCGGCAAGTCGACGCTCCTCTCCATCCTCGGCCTCCTCGACACGCCGACGGACGGTGAATACGTCCTCAACGGCCGCCCGGTGCAGGGCCTCTCGCTCGCCGAGCGCGCGCGCATCCGCAACCGCGAGATCGGCTTCATTTTCCAGTCGTTCAATCTCATCGGCGACCTCACGGTCTACGAGAACGTCGACCTCCCGCTCACCTACCGCGGCATGCCCGCGTCGGAGCGCAAGGGACGCGTCACCGAGGCCCTCGAGAAGGTCGGCATGGCCCACCGCTCCAAGCACCTCCCCTCGCAGCTCTCCGGCGGCCAGCAGCAGCGCGTCGCCGTCGCGCGCGCCCTCGCCGGCTATCCGTCCGTCCTCCTCGCCGACGAGCCCACCGGCAACCTCGACTCGCGCAACGGCGACGCCGTCATGGAGCTCCTCCACAGTCTCCACCGCAACGGCTCGACAATCGTCATGGTCACCCACGACGCCCGCTTCGCCCGCCACGCCGTGCGCTCCGTGCACCTGTTCGACGGCCGCGTCGTCGAGGAGAACGCCGTGACCAAGGCCGCCGAGACTTCCCTGTAACCCCCACCCCTCCCCGCCGGAGGCGCCCATCAGCCGGAGGTTCTTCCCGTGAACGACATTCGTTTCGCGCTGCGCCAGCTCGTGAAGTTCCCCGGGTTCACCGCGGTGACGGTGCTCACGCTCGCGTTCGGGATCTGCGTCAACACCCAGATTTTCGCGCTCGTCAATGCGTTCTTCCTCCAGCCTCTCCCCTTCCCGGACGCCGACCGCCTGACGCTGGTCCTCCAGCGCAGCGACGTCTGGAACCTGCCCCACGGACTCTCGTTCCCCGACTTCCGGGATTACCGTGCACAGGGGAGATCGCTCACCGACCTGATCGCTTCCCAGATTGCGCCGGTGCACCTGAGCGCCGAGGGCCAGCCCGCCGAGCGGACGTGGATGGCCGTGGTCACGCCGAACGCTTTCTCGGCCTACGGAGTGCGGCCGGCCCTCGGGCGGATGCTCGTCGCGGCCGACGGCGAGATGACCGCCACCTCCGCGGCCGCCGTCCTCAGCTTTGATTACTGGAAGAGCCGCTTCGGCGGCGATCCCGGCGTCGTCGGCCGGCAGATCATGCTCAACAACCGCCCGTTCACCATCGTCGGCGTGGCCCCGGAGGGCTTTCACGGGTTTTCCTGGGCGATGGCGATGAAGGTCTTCGTCCCGACGGGGGCGGGCGCCTGCCTCATCTCGAAGGACGAGAAGATGCTCGAGCACCGCTGGGAGCAGAATTGGCGCGTGATGGGCCGCCTGGCGCCGGGAGCGACGGTCAAGACGGCCAACGCCGAGGCCGAGGTTATCGGGCGCAAGCTCTGTCAGGAGTTTCCCGATTCCCACAAGGGAGTCCGCTTCCTGGCCCTGGCCGAGACGCATGCCCGCCCGGATCCGACGTTCTCCGATCTGGCGCCCGTGCTCATCGCGATCTTCGCGGGCATGGTCGGGCTCGTTCTCTTCATCGCCTGCGCGAACGTGGCCAACCTCATGCTCTCCCGGGTCGCGGCCCGCCAGCATGAGATGGTCATGAGGGGCGTGCTCGGCGCCTCGCGCTGGCGCCTCGTCCGGCAGGTGCTCGTCGAAAGCCTGGTCTTCGCCGCGCTCGCGGGTGCCGCCGGCCATGTCATCTCCTCGTGGACAGGGCGCCTCATCAGCGGCCGCAACACCCTGGTCAGCGACGTCCCGGTCATCACCGAGATTCCCACCAGCTGGCGCGATTACCTGTTCATCGCCGTCATCTCGGTGGTCGCCGGGCTGGCGACCGGGCTCGTCCCGGCCCTGCGAGCTTCGCGGATCGACCTCAACCGGGGTCTTCGCAGCGGGCACGCCTCCGACGGCCCCGGGCGCCACCGCTTCCGGAATATCCTGGTGATGAGCCAAGTCACCTTCTCCCTCGTCGTCCTGATCTGCGCCGGGATGTTCCTCCACAGCCTGCAGCGGACGCGCACGATCAGCCTCGGATTCCGGCCCGAACGCCTGCTCTCGGTCTCGGTCAACCTCGACCTGCAGGGATATACGCCCGATCGCGGAAGGGCTTTCTGCCACGGACTTCTAGAGAAAGTCCGCGCCATCCCGGGCGTCGAAAGCGCCGCCCTGACGCGCAAGCTCCCCTTCGACATGCTCGGGATGCAGATCGGCGAATACTATCCTGAGAATCCGCCATCCAGCCTGAAGGACGGCGTCGCAGTCGTCTCCCAGACCGCGATCGATCCGGGTTATCTCACCGCCATTGGCACGCCCCTGCTCCGCGGGCGCCAGTTCCAGGCGACCGACACCGAGAAGTCGCCGCGGGTGGCCATCGTCAACGAGGCGATGGCCCGCCTCTGCTGGCCCGGCCAGGATCCGCTCGGAAAGCGGTTCCGTCCCTGGAAGGACGGCCCGTTCATCGAAGTGGTCGGCGTGGTCCCCACCGGGAAATACCTGATGATCTCAGAGGCTCCGAGGCCCTTCGCCTACCTGCCGCTCGACCAGAATTACGGAGCGCCTCTCACCATCGTCGTGCGCTCTTCCGGCTCGCCGGCGGCGATGCTCGGTCCGGTGCGCGCGGCCGTCGAGACGCTCGACCCCAATCTCCCCATCTACGGGGCGCTCACGCTCGACGAGCACATGCGCTCCAGCGTCTTTGCCCTGATGCCGCTGCGGATGGGCGCGACCCTTGCAGGAATCCAGGGCGCCATCGGGCTGTTCCTCGCGCTGATGGGACTCTACGCCGTCGTCTCGTTCGGAATCACCCAACGCACGAAGGAAATCGGCATCCGCATGGCGCTCGGCGCCGATCATGGCAATGTCATCCGCCTCGTGGTCCGCGAGGGGATGCGCCTCACGCTCATCGGCCTCGGCATCGGCCTGGTCTTCGCGGCAGGCGCCGGGCTGGCGCTCTCCCGCGTGCTCTACGGCGTGAGCCCGGCCGATCCTCCCGTCTTCCTCGCGATCACCGCCCTGCTGCTGGCGACCACGCTGGCCGCCTGCTACCTGCCCGCCCGCCGCATGCTTCGCTTCGACCCGTGTGAGTCGCTCATGGCTGAGTGACCAGCCT
>Ga0153915_10003548_pt1 | contig 14314 bp, 8 predicted proteins | sample Opewatmetagenome_2_FD_107003 | JGI IMG/M metagenome (GOLD analysis project Ga0153915, IMG submission 107003) | Freshwater wetland microbial communities from Ohio, USA - Open water 3 Core 3 Depth 3 metaG | ecosystem: Environmental > Aquatic > Freshwater > Wetlands | place: USA: Ohio, Lake Erie... | reverse complement strand
TCATCGCCTTCAAGGACTTCTCCCCCGGCCGCGGCATCTGGGGGAGCCCGTGGGCCGGCCTGTCCCATTTCCGCGCCTTCTTCGGCAGCGTCTATTTCTGGCGCGTCCTCAGGAACACGCTGCTGCTCAGCGTCTATGACCTGGTCTTCGGCTTCCCCGCCCCGATCCTCCTCGCCCTCTTCCTCAATGAGGTCCGGGGAAAGTGGTTCCAGCGCACCATCCAGACGGTGAGCTACCTGCCCCATTTCATCTCGACCATGGTCATCTGCGGCCTGATCATCGATTTCACGGCCTCCGACGGCCTGGTCAATGACCTGGTCGCCCTCCTCGGCGGCCAGCGGGTCTCCATGCTCATCCACCAGGAGTGCTTCCGCCCCGTCTACGTCCTGAGCGGGATCTGGCAGCAGATGGGCTGGAACTCCATCATCTACCTGGCGGCCCTCACGACGATCGACCCGGGCCAGTACGAGGCGGCCACCATCGACGGGGCCGGCCGCTGGCGGCGCATGGCCCACGTGTCCATCCCGGGCATGCTCCCCACCATCGTGATCCTGCTGGTGCTGCGCATCGGGCAGCTGATGAACGTCGGCTTCGAGAAGATCATCCTCCTCTACAATCCGTCGACCTACGAGACGGCGGACGTCATCTCCTCCTTCGTCTACAGGAAGGGGCTGCTGGAGTTCAGCTTCAGTTTCAGCACGGCCGTCGGCCTGTTCAACTCGGTGATCAACTTCATCCTGCTGATCACGGCCAACCGCCTGTCCCGTACTGTCAGCGAAGCGAGCCTGTGGTGAGAACATGAGAAACAAACTTTCCCCGGGTGACCGGTGCTTCGACATCGCCAACGGCACGGCCATGGTCCTCCTGATGGCCGTGACCCTCTATCCGTTCCTGCACGTGGCCTTCAGCTCGCTGAGCAACCCCTCCCTCCTGGTCCGCCACCAGGGAATCCTGCTCCGGCCCCTCGGCCTCACCCTGGGGGCCTACCGGCTGGTGGTCCAGAACCCCATGATCGGCCTGGGATACCTCAACACGCTGTTCTACGTCGTGGTGGGCACCACCCTGAATGTCCTGCTCACGGCCCTCTCCGCCTACGTGCTGTCGCGCAAGGGCTTCCTGCTGCGCGATGCGCTCATGTTCCTCGCCGTCTTCACCATGTTCTTCTCCGGCGGCCTCATCCCCTACTACCTGCAGGTGCGCTCCCTGGGCCTTGCCGACTCGCGGTGGGCCCTCATCCTCCCGACGGCCATGAGCGTCTACAACCTCATCCTCATGCGCACCAGCTTCCTCGGGGTGCCCGACAGCCTGGAGGAGTCGGCCAAGATGGACGGGGCCGGGGACTTCACCGTTCTCTTCCGCATCATCCTGCCCCTGTCCCTGCCCGTCGTGGCGGTGATGGTCCTCTACTACAGCGTCGCGCACTGGAACTCATGGTTCCAGGCCATGATCTTCCTGCGGGACAGGGGGTTGTACCCCCTGCAGCTCATCCTGAGGGAGATCCTGATCTCCAGCTCCACGGACACGATGCTCACCTCCGTCGGCGGCGGGGACAAGGAACTTGTGGGAGAGACGGTGAAGTACGCCACCATCATGGTCGCCACGGTCCCCATCCTGGCGGTCTACCCGTTCCTTCAGAAGTACTTCGTCAAGGGAATGATGATCGGCGCCATCAAGGGATGATCTTGACGGGCAAAGGAAACCGGGGGAGAATGGCCCTCCCGTGATGATGGCGAAACGGCCCCTGTCCTGGTTTCTTCTATCCTATGTCGCGGTCCTGCTCATCCCCATCGTGCTGGGGCTCCTGCTGTACGTCACGGCCGTACGCACGGCCGAGGAGGATTCCCGGTCCCACAACACGGCCCTCCTGCGCCTCGTGCGGGAGACCGTCGATTCCCGCCTCCGCGAGACGGTGCAGCTTTCCCGGCGGATCGCCGAGAATCCGCGCCTCGCCTCCTTCGCCACCGTCGGCCAGCCGCTCGACACCGGGGAGCGGCTTCTCGAGTGGCGCGTCCTGGAGGAGCTCCGGGGCTTCAAGGACATCGCCTCGGCGGTCGACGATTTCTACCTCTACCTTCCCGGGGCCGACATCGTGCTCACCCCGACCTCCTCCTACGATTCGGGGCTGTATTTCCACTCCATCCCGAAATACCGCCCCCTCACCCGCGAGGAATGGATCGCCTCGATCACGGATCCCGCGCGGCGCCGGCGGTTCGTTCCGTCGGAGACCGGTTCGGCGATCCTGCCGTATCTGGGGGCGATCGCCTACATCCAGCCCCTGCCCATCGACTACCTCAGGGAACCCACGGCCTTCCTCGTCATGCTTGTCGACACGGGCACGATCATCGGCTACCTGGAGGAGGCGGGCCTGCAGGACGGAACGGTGCTGTCGGTGACCGACGAATCGGACCGCACGATCCTCTCCACCGGCACCGGCACCGGGACCCGGATCGGCTACGCCGACATGCCCGAGGAAACCGGCACGTCCATGATGCGCGGTCCCGGGGAGCGGCGGATCGCCTTCTATACGACCTCGAGGGAGACCTCCTGGAAATACGCGGCGATCGTCCCGGAGCGGGTGTTCCTGGAGCGGGCGCGCTACATCACGAACACGGCGGCCGCGGTGTTCGCCTCCTGCCTGGTCCTCGGCCTGCTGGCCGCGGCCATCCTCGCCTGGCGCAGCTACCGGCCGTACCGGGCCGCCCTGAACGAGAACCGGGAAATGCGGGGCCTCGTGATGGAGAACAGCCGGACCATCGTGAACACGCTCCTGCTGCAGCTCCTGCGGGACACCAAGGGGAAGGGCGGCCTGATCCTGCGGTCCCTGGAGCGCTACGGCTGCCGTCTCGCGCCGGAAGGGCTGCGGATCGCGGCCCTGCGCACGGTCCTGCGCGACCCCGCGGTCGCGCGGCTGGAGAATCCCGGAACGGGCCGGCCCCTCACCCGCGTCGTGGAATGGGACGAAAGGATCCTGGCCGTCTTCCTGGACGGGGGCGGAGGAGCGCGGCCGGAGGACTTCCTGCGGGACCTCGTGGGCTCCCTGCGCGCACAGGGGGACGGGGAGGCCGTGGCCGGCCTCGGTCCGGCATGCGGGCACGTCGACGACCTGCGCCTCTCCTTCCGCGAGGCCCTGCAGGCCCTGACCTCCGCGGACGCGGAGGCGGCCGTCGCCGTCGCGCGCACCGACCGGGCGACCGACCATTCGTACGAGTATTCCCTGGAAACGGAGGGCCGGTTCATGAACGCCATGCGCTCGGCGGACCCCCGCAAGGCGGAGGCGATCGTGGAAAGCGTCTTCGAGGAGAACCTGCGCCACCGCAAGCTCAACGAAGGGCTCCTGCGCTGCCTGATGTTCGACCTGGCGAGCGGCATCATCAAGGTCCGCGAGGAGACGGGCCTCTTCCGCCCGGACGCCGATCAGGCGGATCCGGTCATCGGGCTGGTGAGCGCCGTGACGTTCCGGGAGTTCAAGACGGGGCTGCTCCAGGCCATCCGGGAGACGTGCGAGACCTGCGGCCTGCGCAAGACGAGCCACAACGAGCGGCTGCGGGACGAGCTCCTCGCGTACATCGACGGGGTGTACACCGACAATCTCCTGTCGGTCTCCTCCATCGCGGACCATTTCCACCTCAGCCCCGCGTACCTGTCCCATTTCTTCAAGGAACAGACGGGGACCCATCTGCTGGATCACATCAACAGGCGGCGGGTGGCCCGGGTCAAGGAGCTGCTCTCCGACCGTTCCCTGACGCTGTCCAAGGTGGCCGTCCTCGCGGGATTCTCCAACGACATCGTGCTGAACCGGGTCTTCAAGAAATACACCGGCTTCACGCCGGGCCGCTATCGCAGCGGACCGGCGTAAAAAGAGCCCGCAAGCGCCGCGTGGAGGATACCGTTCATAACGTCGATGCACGGTCGCAGCATACCGGCGGGCCCACTTAAAACAAGAATCGGAAGAGCCGGATCGTCGTTCCAGGACTCTTCGGGAAAATATACCCCGTTCCCGCCACCGTGTGGTTAAGGAAGGGTAAAATGTCGCCGGCCGGAACGCCGCCCTACCGGATCTCCTCCGTGCGCAGGACGAACTTCACGCTTCCCTCCATGCCGTCGCCGATCCCGGAGAAGTTCCTGTACCTTCCGGACAGGCCGGTCATGCGGTCCAGCAGGGTCAGGGCGTGCCGCGCCCCGTCCACGGCGCCGGAGACCTCCTCCGACAGCTTCCGCACGCCTTCCCTGTCGAACTGCCCCATCCCCTCCGACAGCCTGGCAAGCCCCTCGGCCAGCCGTCCGGAACCGTCATCCAGCCGGGCCACGCCGTCCTGCAGCCCCGGGACGGCCGCGAGCAGGGCACGGAGCGTCGTCACGTTCTCCTCCCGGAACAGCAGGTCCGCCAGATCCAGCAGCTCCCGGTTGGCCAGGACGTCCTCCTGCAGCGATTTCACCTTGCCCACAAGGACCGCCGGGTCCCCCATGGAATCCAGCCTTTCCGGGCTCAAGCCCGCCTCGGCCGCCTCCAGGACCGGCTGCAGGGCGAGCAGGTCCTTCTGCAGCGTCTCCAGCTTCGCCAGGGATGCCTTGAGCCCCCCGTCCCAGGATGCCAGCCTCAGGAGCACCTCGGCGACGCCGTAGGCGAGGCGGTTGGCGTCATGGACCTCCCGCAGGCGCTTCAGCGAAGGCACCAGGGCATCGAAGGAGGCGACGCTCTTGGCGTCCAGCGCGGAGCGGGCGGCCGCGATGGCGCCGGCGTTGGAGGCGGCCGCGGCGGAGGCCCGCTCCATCCAGGGCACCAGAGTCTCCGTGGCGTACCACGCCGCGTCGGCGATGCCGGTCAGGTCCGGCACGGCGGCGGACGCGTCCGCCAGGTCCGCCGAGGCGGAGAGCGCTTCCGTGGCGCGGGCGAGGCCGGCATCCAGCCGGTCATCCGCGGACCGGCGCGCCGCCGCCGCCTCGACGACGGCCCTCAGGGCCGCCAGGTCCTGCGGGGAAAGACCCGAGGCGGCATCGAGGCGGGAAAGCAGGGCGGCGCACCCCTGCGGATCCGCGATGGAGGCGGTGCCGTCCCTGTGGGAGGCGGCCGCGGAACGCGCCTGCGCCACGGCATCGGAGGCCGCGGATGGATCCGCCGCACGCATGGCCCGGGCCTTCCCGCGAAGCGCCTCCAGGGAGGAGCGCGCATCCGCGGCGGCGCAGAGCGCGGTGAGGCGTTCCGGCTGGAACGAGGAGGCGATGTCGGCCATCCCGGAGCTCACCGAAAGGAAGGAGGAGGAGAGGTCCAGGAAGTCCCGGACCCGGTCCAGCCGTGCAAGCTCGAGGCCCCGGTAGAAGGAATCCGACTCCTGTAGGGCCCCGCCGATCTTCATCAGGTTCTCGTCGCTGAGGAAAGGGCCCACCAGGGGGGCTTTCAGGAGCGATGCGGCATCCAGCCCTTCCGCGTCGGACAGCGCCTTCCGCAGCGTCGCCCGCGTCCCGGAGTCGAGGAGGACGGGGATGAGGTCCAGGAGGGACGCGTCCACGCTCCCCGCGATGGAGGTCTCGGCCAGGAGGTCCCGCGCGGCCTGGACCTTCCCATCGCTTCCCATCAGGGCCGCGGAACGCTCCAGCAGCTCCCCGGATCCCGCCATGGCGGCCTGCAGGGCGCAGACGGCCTCATGGATGCCCGCATGGAGCTTCCCTCCCCCGTCGGCGAGCTGCGCGGCGCCCTGGTCCAGCGCCGTGGCCGCCTCCTCGAAACGTGCCACGGCGGCGCGCAGGTCATCCAGCTTCGCCCCCGCCCGGCCGAGTTCCCCAAGGTCGGGAAGGCCCGGCATGGCGGACACCAGGACGGGCCCCAGGGAGAAGCGCCTGGTGACGGCCGTGACGGTGAAATCCTCCGGCAGGCGGACGGCCTTTCCGCCCAGCGCTTCAAGCGACCTGCCCACCGCGGGGTCCGCGGCGAGGCTGTCGTTGAAGCCGGGAACGCAGAGTCCCACGGCGACGGTGCTGAGGCCGTCTCCCAGGAGCCGGCCGTTGGAGGAGACCGACACGTCCTGGAACACGGCGCCCGGAAGCGTGAGGAGCACGGCGGCGAACATCGGCGTGTACAGGGTGCATGACTTCCCGTCCATGTCCACGGCGTGCGCGTCGGTGTTGCTCACCCGCACGCGGATCTCCACCCGCCCGGCCTTTCCCGCCATGTCCTGCGGGCGCATCGGTTTCCCGTCCAGGGAGTAGGCAAGCTTGACGCGCAGCGGCAGCCCGCGGTCCGTGGTCCCCTGGTAGTAGAGGTCGGCGGAGGCCGGCCTCCACACGAGGGCGCCGTCCCGGACGGACGGCCTCTCATTGCCCTCCAGGTTCTGGATGCCCGTCAGGACGGAACGGTCGCGCAGCTCGACTCCGGGCGTCTGCCCGTGCAGCCAGTCGCTCACGATGACCTTCTTCACCTCCCCCTGGGCGGTCAGGACGGCGAACACGGTCTCTTCCTTGGAAACGGCGCTTCCGGGAGCCTGGTCGGCCCATGCGGAAAACGTGCAGAGCACCGCGGCCCACGCCGCGAGGATGCCTGTGCGCTTCATGATTCCTTCTTTCTCCAGTGCAGGCTTGTGGCAGCCACCGCCTTCTCGCAAAGGAGGAACGTGGCCGGCATGAGGAACAGGATGACGGCCATGCTGATCAGGGCCCCGCGGGCGATCATCATGCAGAGGCTCCGCAGCATGGACACCTTGGAGATCAGGCCCACCCCGAACGTGGCGGCGAACAGGCTCAAGGCGCTGACCGTGATGGAAGGCCCCGAGGCCTGGAGCGCCCGGCGCATCGCGTCGGACTTCGGGGAGCCGCCGCGCAGGTGCTCCCGGTAGCGGGTCACGAGGAGGATGGCGTAGTCGATGGTCACCCCGAGCTGGATGCAGCCGATCACGATGGTGGCGATGAAGGGGATGGTCTGCCCGATGAAGAACGAGAACGCCAGGTTCAGGAGGATGGCCAGTTCGATGCCCGCGACCATCAGCACCGGCACGCTCAGGGAGACGAATACGAGGGCGATGATGAGGCAGATGGCGCCTATGGAGACCAGGTCGACGCGCCGGAAATCCTCCGCGGCGACGCGCACCAGGTCGTTCACGAGAACCCCCTCACCCGTCACGAGGGCCTCCGGATCCACCTCCTTGACCAGGGAGGCGATGCGGTCCACCTGGGCCGCCTCCTCGTCCGTGGCCGCCTTGTAGACCGAGTTGACGAGGACGAGCTTCCAGCCGCCCTTCGAGAAGATCCCACGCAGTCCGTCGGGCAGCATCTCCTCGGGGATCAGGGGGCCAAGAAACGCGTCGAGGGCCAGGACGGACCCGACGCCGTCCACGGACTCCACCTTCCCGACGAGGTCCCGCAGGTCGTGGCGCGTCACAGTGTCCCGCACCAGGAGGAAGTGCGTCGTGGTCATCCCGTAGTCGGACTTGAGCATGTTGGTGGCCGCCACGGAATCCATGTCCGGGGGCAGGGAATCGACAAGGTTGTAGTACTGCCGCACGCGGGTCCTGCCGAAGACGGCCGGCACGAACAGGATGAGGAACACGAGGCCGAAGACCCAGGGGCGCTTCGTGACCAGGGTCGCGGTCCCCCGGAAGGACGGCATCAGGGACCTGTGGGAGAGCCGGTGGATGGGCCGGTCCAGCAGGAGCAGCAGCGAGGGCAGCAGGGTCATGGTGCACAGGAGACCGAAGAGGACGCCCTTGGCCATCACCACGCCGATGTCCTTCCCCAGGGTGAGCTGCATGGCGCACAGGGCCAGGAAACCCGCCACCTCCGTGAGGGCGCCGCCGGAGATGGTGAGGAAGGTGCTGTGCAGCGCGCCCGCCATGGCCCCGCGGAGGTCTTCCGGGCTCCGGGCCCGTTCCTCCTCGTAGCGGCCAAGGAGGAAGATGGAGAAGTCCATCGTCACGCCCAGCTGGAGGACCGCCACGAGCGCCTTGGTGATGTAGGAAATCTGCCCGAACAGGAAGTTGGTTCCCAGGTTGTACAGGATGGCCACGCCGATCTGGACCAGGAAGACGAACGGGACCAGGAGGGATTCCTGGGCCAGGCAGAGCACGAGCACGGAGAAGGCCACCGCCAAGGTCACGTACAGGGGGGTTTCCCGGTCCACCAGGTCCTTGGTGTCCTTGAGGATGGCCGACATTCCGGAGAGGAAACAGCGCTTTCCCGCCATCCCCCGGATCCGCCCGATGGCCTCCTGCGTGGACTGCGAGGAGGAGTTGCCCGTGTACTTCACCAGGATGAGGCTGGAGTCGCCCGAAGAGATCCGGTCCCGTATGGACTCCGGCAGGATCTCCATCGGGATCGTCGGGGCAAGGACATCGTGGACCCCCAGGACCGTGGCGACGCCGGGCAGGCCGCGGATCCCGTCTTCCAGCTCCAGGATCTCCCTCGCCTCCATGTCCTTCAGGATCAGGATGGAGATGGAGGCGTCCTGGAACTCCTCGTCCAGGACCTTCTCCCCCTTCATCGAGTCCAGGTCCTGGGGCAGATAGGTGAGGATGTCGTAGTTGACGGTCGTCGTGAGGAATCCGTATGCCGCGGGCAGGCAGAGCAGGCCACAGGCCACGATGATGGCCACGGGATGGGAGGCGATGAAGCGCGCCGTTTTCATGGGTGTTACCTAGGAAAGAATGCGTCGGACGGAGTCCAGCAGGACCGGCTTCATCCGCGCGATGCCGGCGGGTTCCCTGCGCACGATGGCATTGTAGCTCAAGGCAACTGTCAGCTCGGTGACCGCGAAGAGCACGAGTTCCGCGTCGGCCGGCCGGCTGCTCTCCCTCATTAGGTCATCGAAGCGGCTCCGCAGCTCCCTCATGGTCGCGTCGTTTCCGGTGCGCGACAGGAAATGCCGGTACAGGTTCCAGCTCAGGTTGTGGTGGATGAGTTCCAGCAGGGGGACATCGCGCCGCATCGCCTCCACCAGCTCGTCGACGAAGCCGACCACCTTGTCGATCTCCCGCGGGAAGCGGAGGCTTTCCGCCTTCCGCAGGGCCCGATGGATCATTTCCGCCGTCTTCGCCGCGACGATCTCGGAGAGGATGTCCGCCTTGCTGCGGAAATAGAGGTAGAAGGTACCCTTGGCCACGCCGGCGCCGCGTACGATGTCCTCAACGGCCGTCGCGTCCGCCCCATGGTCGCGGAACAGCGTTTCCGCCGCCTCACAGAGCCTGTCCCGCTTCTCCTTCTTTTTCGCGGCGATCCCGCCCGCGATCCGTCCCCGCATCCGGCCTCCCGTCCAACCGCGTTCCCGCACGGTTTGCGACAACAAAATGACCTGTGGTCATTCTACGAATGACAACATAAGCAGAAAATGACCACCAGTCAACTTTTTCCGTGCCGATGCGTCGGAAGCGGATCCGGGCCGGAAAAACCGGTGAAACGATCGACAACCCTGCAGGAAACTGCGGAGTACGAATCCCGCGTACGAATCAGGAAAGATGGACCGACTTCCAAGAATCGATGTCTGCCAATTGCCTACATGAAATGAAATTACAAACCACATTCAAGGAAACCGCCGTTTTCTTTCATTTCTCCGGCATTGATTGCCTTCTTTTTGGCGGTCCCATATAATCAATTCCGTGAAAGCGCAACGAAGGCAGGCGAAAATCCTACAGTTCATCGGAGCCAATGCGACAATCGGCTACACATCCATCGCCAGGAAGCTGGATACGCCCATCGAGACGATCCGCGGCGACGTCGCCGCCCTGGAAAGCGAAGGGATCATACGGCGCAGCCGCGGCCGGGCGGAAATCATCAGGCAGGACATGGCGCGGCATCTCATCGAGTCGACCGGCGTGCTGCCAAAATCCGAAAGGCAGCAACAGCTCCTGCGCCTGGCCTCCGGTAGCGGGGAGAAGCGTGTGGGAACCCTGGCGATCCGCTTCGGAGTTTCGGCCGGAACCATTCGGGCGGACCTCGAGGAGCTGGAGGCCGCCGGCCTCATCGCCCGGACACATGGCGGCGTCCATGCCGTCGGCCGCAGCGCGCACGGTCCGGCGGCGCCGGAACCCGGGGACGGATCCGGGGCGGGGCTCTGCGGCATCTGCCGGCGCGCGGCCGGCCACATCGAGGACGGCGACATCGTCTTCCTCGACGGAAGCGGCGTGGGAACCCGCATCGCGGAGGAGATCCCGATGGACCGCGCCGCGGCCGTCGTGACCAACAACCTGCGGGCGGCCACCATCCTGGCCCAGCGGGGCTACGGCGGCGACGTGTTCATGCTGCCGGGCCTCCTGCTTCCCCGGGAGATGGCGACGGACCTGCGGTTCCACGCCGCGGTGACCGACAGGCTCCGCATCACCAAGGCCTTCTTCGGCGCCCAGTCCTACGATCCGCAGCGCGGCCTCCTCTTCGATTCCCAGGTCCATCTCGACGTCTTCCGCAACATCGCCGACCGGGCCGAGGGCCTGTACGTGCTGCTGGAATCCGCGAAGATCGGGGAGTCGGGGATCTACGGCGCCACGCTGCACGACAGGCTGCCGAAGCTGCGGGAAATCATAGTGGACGACGGGTTGGACACGGAAAAGGCCGGCGCGTTCTTCCCGCCGGAGTATCCGGTGGTCCTCTGCGGCGAGGAATACGTCCTGAAAAGCCCCTTCCACCGCCAGTACGCGATCGGATTCGCGTGCCTCTACGGAGGCTACGAGTTCTCCCAGATCGTGCGCCAGAGCATCGAGACGGCGGCGAAGGAGCACAGCGACATCGAGCTCCTTCTGATGGACAACAGGATGGATCCCGCGGTCACCATGCGGAACGTCGACGCATTCATCGAAAGGAAGGTGGACCTGGTCATCGAGTACCAGCAGGACTACAGCCTGGGCCCCCTCATCATGGAGAAGCTCTCCCACGCCGGCATCCCGGTCATCGCCGTGGACATCCCCATTCCCGGCGCCGTGTACTTCGGCGTCAACAACTACCGCGCCGGAGTCCTCGCCGGCGAGGAGGCGGCCAAGGCCATCCAGGAACGCTGGGAATCCCACGTCGACTTCATCATCGCACTGACCGCCCCCGCGACCGGTCCGATCCCGGGCAACCGGGTCGCGGGCATGCTCGAGGCGCTCCTGAAACGCATCGACTTCCCGGAGGAGCGGGTCCAGAGGCTCAGCATGACCAACCAGCCCGAAGAGGGCGCCGAAGCGGTGCGGGAGATGCTGGAAAGCATTCCCCGCGACCGCCGCGTGCTCATCCTGGCCTTCAATGACGTGGTGTGCACCAGGGTCCTGGACGCCCTGCGGGCCCTCGACAGGACCGGCAACACCATGGTCGTGAGCCACAGCCATATCCCGAGCATCTCGCGCGAGCTGGTGCGCCCCGGCTCCCCGCTGATCGGCTCCGTGGCCTACCACCCCGAGGGATACGGCCCGCGCATCCTGGAGATCGCTATGCGCATGCTGCAGCGGCGGGACGTGACGGCAAACAACTATACGGAGCATCAATGGCTCACGGAATAGGGGGACGTCTTCGAACGGGCGCGCGGGACCGTCGCCGTGCGGACCGGCGACGCGCCCAGGGCAGCGGCGGGCCGCCTGCCGCGCCCGCCAAAGGAGCTCAAGGCGTTCCGTAAAATCGCACCGGATCCCGGGGAAAGCAAGACGGTCCGCTTCGAGCTGGACCTCGATACGTTCTCCACCTGCGTGCGGGACGCGATGCCTGGGTCGTGATGCCCGGCGAATACGCGATACTCGTCGGAGGCCGTCCGGACACCTTATCAGCCGTGGGCAGCAGGTTGGAAAATGCGGCGGTAAATGCGGTGTATTAAACATCCAATCGACAGAAAAACAACAGTCTTATTGCGATCGTAAAGTAAGCAAGAATACCTGCTTTTATCTTTTTATATATCATGCAATTAAAACGCGGCATCATACGATTCCAATAAAGATCAATTAGGAAATATGCGTTGACCCAGTGTGATTTGATGGTATCATGAGCGAAGCCATATCGGAGGATCGACGATGCTGCAATTCCTGCTTAGGCGCATTCTCATCATGATCCCAACCCTCATCGTCATCTCCATCATTGTTTTCATCATCATCCAACTGCCGCCTGGAGACTACCTGGAAGCGATGAAAGCGGAGCTGGAACAACGGGGGGAGTTTCTACAAGAGGGCACCATCGAGAAGATGAGGGAGCAGTACGGTTTCGGGGAGCCCATCGTCGTGCAGTACTTCAAATGGATCTTCAAGGTATGCCAGGGCGACTTCGGCTATTCGTTCCGTTTCAAGGAGCCGGTCGCCCCGTTGATCGGGGAAAGGCTCCTGCTCACCATCGTCATCACGCTGGGCACGATCATCCTGAGCTGGATCATCGCCTTCCCCATAGGGATCTACTCCGCGATCCGCCAGTATTCCCTGGGCGACTACGTGGCCACGTTCCTGGGTTTCATCGGCCTTTCCGTCCCCAGTTTCCTGCTGGCGCTCATCTGCATGTTCCTCGGCTTCAAGTACTTCGGCCTCTCCGTCGGAGGGCTGTTCTCCAATGAATACGCCAACGCCCCATGGAGCTGGGGCAAGTTCCTGGACATGCTGAACCACATCTGGGTGCCCATCCTCGTGGTGGGCGCATCGGGAACGGCCGGCCTGATCCGGATCCTGCGGGCCAACCTCCTCGACGAGCTTCCCAAGGCCTACGTGACCACGGCCCGCTCCGGGGGCCTGTCGGAAAGTAAGCTGCTCATGCGCTATCCGGTCCGCGTGGCCCTCAATCCCTTCGTTAGCACCCTGGGCTACCTCCTGCCGGAGCTCATCTCGGGGGCCACCATCGTCTCCATCGTGCTCTCCCTCCCCACGGCGGGCCCCATCCTCCTCGAGGCGCTGCAGAGCCAGGACATGTACCTGGCCGGGGCCTTCGTCATGCTCCTCGCCTTCCTGACGATCATCGGGACCCTCCTGTCGGACATCCTCCTCGCGGTCCTCGATCCGCGCATCAGGTACCAGAAGTGAAGCGGATGAAAAAGAAGAACCCGTCCGGCGGAGCGCTGCTCTACACCGCGTCCCCGTTCCGCCTCATGTGGAGGAAGTTCCGCAAGCACAAGCTGGCCGTGGCGGGCGCCGTGGTCATCGTGCTCCTGTACCTGACGGCGCTGTGCGCGCCGTTCCTGTCCCCCTATGACCCGCTCAGCTTCAGCACGGACTACCCCTTCCAGCCGCCCCAGCGGATCCGGCTGATCCATCCGCAAAAGGGCTTCACGCCGCTTCACCCCTTCGTGCTGGGCTACACGCAGAGCCGCGATCCGGTATCGCTGAAAAAAACCTACGTGCCCGATCCCTCCCGGGTGTATCCCATCCGCCTGTTCGTGCGCGGATACACCTACAAGGTCCTCGGGCTGTTCCCGGCGGACCTCCACCTCTTCGGCGCGGAGGGGGGCCGCGTGATGCTGTTCGGCGCCGACGAGCTGGGGCGGGACGTGTTCTCCAAGATCATCCACGGGACGCGGATCTCCCTGTCCATCGGCCTCATCGGCATCGCCTTCAGCTTCGTGCTGGGCATCCTGATCGGCGGCGTCTCGGGATACTTCGGAGGCGCGGTGGACACGGTGATCCAGCGGCTGATCGAGATCATCCGCTCCTTCCCCACCATCCCGCTCTGGATGGCCCTGACCGCCTCCCTGCCGCGGGACTGGTCCCCCCTGAAGGTCTATTTCATGATCACGCTGATCCTCTCCTTCATCGGATGGACGGGCCTGGCGCGCGTCGTGCGCGGCAAGTTCCTCTCCCTGCGGGAGGAGGACTTCACAAAAGCCGCCAAGCTCCTGGGCGCGGGGGAGTTCTACGTGATCCGCAGGCACTTCGTCCCCTCCTTCGCCAGCCACATCATCGCCTCCGTCACGCTGTCCATCCCGAACATGATCCTGGGGGAGACCGCCCTCAGCTTCCTGAAGATCGGGCTGCGTCCGCCCGTGGTGAGCTGGGGCGTCCTGCTGCAGGAGGCGCAGAACGTCCACACGATCGCCTCCGCCCCTTGGCTGCTCATCCCGGGCCTGTTCATCATCCTGACCGTGCTCTCATTCAACTTCATGGGGGACGGCCTGCGCGACGCCGCGGATCCCTACCAGAGGCAGGGATAGCCGCATGGGGAAGATCCTTTCGATCCGCGGACTGAAGACCCATTTCTTCCTCGACGAGGGCGTCGTGAAGGCGGTGGACGGCGTGGACCTGGACCTCCACACGGGTCAGACGCTCTGCCTGGTGGGGGAGAGCGGGTGCGGCAAGAGCGTGACCGCGCAGAGCATCCTCCGCATCGTCCCCTCGCCGCCCGGGCGGATCGTGGAGGGAAGCATCGAGTACCGCCGGAACGGAAGCGTCACGGACCTGGCCGC
>Ga0153915_10003547_pt1 | contig 14316 bp, 8 predicted proteins | sample Opewatmetagenome_2_FD_107003 | JGI IMG/M metagenome (GOLD analysis project Ga0153915, IMG submission 107003) | Freshwater wetland microbial communities from Ohio, USA - Open water 3 Core 3 Depth 3 metaG | ecosystem: Environmental > Aquatic > Freshwater > Wetlands | place: USA: Ohio, Lake Erie... | reverse complement strand
CCGGCAGTTGGTCGTCCATCACCTACCGGCAGTTCGCCTCCCTCTTCGAGTGCTTCGGCGCCGGCCTGCTGGAGTTCGGCGTCAAACGGGGCGATCACGTGGGCCTGATTTCCGACAACCGCAAGGAATGGATCATCGGCAACGTCGGGCTCCTGGGGATCGGCGCCGCAGATGTCCCCCGGGGATCGGACACGATGCCAGAAGAGGCCGCCTACATCCTTCGGCACGCGGACTGCGCCGTGTCCCTCGCGGAGAACGCGGAACAGGTGAAGAAGATCCTCGGCAAGAAGCAGGACCTTCCCCTCCTGAAGACGCTCATCGTCCTGGACGACGCGTTCGACCCCGCCTCGTTCACTTCCCCGGTGCCCGGAGTGCAGATCCTCACGTTCCGCCACATCATGGACCTGGGAAAGAAGAAGCTCGCCGCGGACCCCAAGGCTTTCCAGCGCGAGATGGAGATGGGAAAGCCCGAAGATCTCGCCACCATCATCTACACCTCCGGAACCACCGGCGAGCCCAAGGGCGTCATGCTCACCCACTCCAACTTCCTCCACAACCTGAGGACCATCCCCAACGCCCTGGACGTCGGACCGTCCGACATCTTCCTGTCCGTGCTCCCCGTCTGGCACTCCTTCGAGCGGATCATCGACAACTTCGTGCTCTCCCAGGGGGCATCCCTCGCCTACTCCAAGCCCGTGGGGCAGATCATGCTGGCCGACATGGCCGCGGTGAAACCCACGGTCATGGCCTCGGTCCCCCGGATCTGGGAAAGCGTGCGCGCCGCCGTCTACCGGAACGTGGACGAAGAGGGCGGCGTCAAGAAGGCGCTCTTCCGCTTCTTCGTCGCGGTGGGAGAGGCGCACGCCACGTCCGCGGCCCTGGTGAAAGGGCTGTATCCCCAGTTCGTTCGGCGCTCGGTCGTCGTAGACTTCATCCTTGGAATCCTCCCGTTCCTCCTCCTGTACCCGCTGCGCGCGCTGGGAAACCTCCTGGTGTTCAAAAAAATCAAGGCCCGGCTCGGCGGCAGGTTCCGGTTCACCGTCTCCGGCGGCGGCGCGCTGCCCGGCTACGTGGACCGCTTCTTCCAGGCCGCGGGGGTGCTCCTTCTGGAGGGCTACGGCCTGACGGAAACCACGCCGGTCGTCTCCGTGCGGCTCCAGCACCATCCGGTGCCGGGTACCATCGGCCCGCTGCTTGCCGAGCAGGAGGTGAGGATGCTGGACCCGGACACGGGCAAGGAGGTGGGCCCGGGAAAGAAGGGCGTGATCCATCTTAGGGGCCCCAACGTGATGAAGGGCTACTACAAGCGCCCGGACAAGACCGCCGAGGTCCTCACCCCGGACGGCTGGCTGGACACGGGAGACCTGGGGATGATGACCTGGAAGGGAGAGCTTCGGATCCTCGGACGGACCAAGGAGACGATCGTCCTGCTGGGCGGAGAGAACGTGGAGCCCGTCCCAATCGAGGACACGATTCTGGAGAGTGAGTACATCGACCAGACCATGGTGGTCGGCCAGGACCAGAAGTTCCTCGGGGCGCTCATCGTGCCCAACCAGGAAGCGCTGGAAAAGTACGCGGCGCAGCAGAAGATCGCCTACCTCACCAAGGAAGAGCTGCTGGAAAACCACCAGATCCTGGAACTGATCAACGACGAGATCCAGTCCCGGGTGTGCGCGAAGCGCGGCTTCCGCGAGTTTGAGCGGGTGTTCCGGTTCAAGATCCTGCCCAAGCACTTCGAGCTGGGCGTGGAGCTCAGCGCCAAGCAGTCCGTGAAGCGCCACGTCGTGGACCAGATGTACGCGAAGGAGATCGCCTCGCTGTTCTCGGCGAAATAGGAGCCGGGGCCGGCGTCCGCCGGCCCGGGCGGACCCGGAGCCGAACCCGGGCCCTCACAAAGGGGCGTCAGCCGCCCGTCCTCTTTCTCTCCTTCAGGTCGTCCTTGTTGAGAATGATGATGTTGCCGGCGTTGTCCTGAACGAAGACCTCGGTCCCCGAGACGAGGATGTAGGTCGAGGCGTCCACCGGCTTCTCCGACTGCGCCTGCAGCGCGAGAGAGGCGTCGAAGCGCCCGAGGTAGGCGCCTTTCGGCGAAGCGAGCACCGCGTAGGCCGACGTGTCCGACGCCGCCAGGAAGCTCGTCGGGGCGATGTTGTCCTTGCCCTGCTGCCTCACGGCGAGCGTGGCCGGGTCCACCGAGACGAGCCGCACCGCGGCCGTGCCGCCGGTGGTCCCGGCCACCACGACGATCGAGTCACCCACGGTCACGTACAAGCGCCCGCGCACCGAGTTCAGGTCAGACTGGGACAGGAGCTTCCCCGAGGTGCGGTCGATGAGAACAAGCTTCCCCAGCTTCTCGGGAGCGGCCGCAACGGCGTAGATGAACAGCAGCTTCCCCGGGGCCGCCGCGCCCGCTGCGGTGGTCTGCGCCTGCGGCTGGGCCGCCTGCTGCTGGATGATCTTCTGCTCGTCCGACGCGATGGTCGCCCGCTGCTGCTGGACCGACTTCTGCTGCTCGGCCGCCTGGGCCTGCGTCTGGGCTGCCGCCTGCTGCTGCTGCTGGACCTTCTGTTCCTGCTGGGCCACGGCCTGTTCCTGCTGCGTGACTGCCGCCTGGGCCTGGGCGGCCGCCTGCTTCTGCTCCGCCGTGGCGCCCGGCGCGGCGGCGGCGGCCTCGGCCTGCGCCGCGGCCTGCTTCTGCTGCTCCAGCGCCTGCTGCTGCTCCGCGAGCTTCTGCTGCTCCTGCCCGGCGGCCTTCTGCTGGGCTTCCGCCTGCTGCTGCGTCTGGTCGATCCCGCGCTGCTGCAGCTCCACGAGGTCCTTGCGCTCCGGAAGCGCCTTCCCTGGCTGCTCCTGGAGGTTCTGGATGACGGGAGGCGCAGCGAGCTGCCCGGCCGGGACCGCGTTCAGGCTCCCCTTCTCGGCACCCAGGGAGAGCGGAACGAGCATTCGGGTCTTTCCCGGCCAGTCCGTATAGCGGGTGGCGATGCCGGCGTTGTCCGCGGTCACGTTGCCCATGACCACGGTCTTGTAGACGCCCGCGAGATAGACCAGGTTCCCGCGGAACACGGCGTTGTAGTACACGACGAACCGCGCAAGCAGCATGGCATCCGCGGGGGAGTAGCTGTAGGCGGCCTGCAGGTACCCGCTCACCATCCGCATGATGTTGACCACGTCGTCCACCTCGGCGTTCGGCTCGAGGATGAAGATGTCCGCGTCCAGCCTGGCTCCCTCGGCCGGCCCGACGGCGTGGATGAGCCGGTACTTCCCGGCGAAGAGGAACGCCCCGGGGGCGGAAGTCACCTGGCGGCCCAGCGCCTGGCCGATGCCGACGATCTGTTCGACGCTGTCGATGCGGGTGTGCGGCCCGACGTAGTTGGTGAAGATGATGTTCGCGCCCTGGCCCTTGGCCAGCTCGTTCCGGTCCACCTGGGCGAAGGCGACGGCCGCGACAAGGAGAAGGGACAACGCGGCGAGCATCCTGTTCATCGGTTACTCCTCCCTGTTGAGTATATATGCTTTCAGGTCCCCCTGCAGGATCGACTCCGCCGCGGCACGGACCGAGGGATCGTAGCCGCCCGCGGACGCCGCGAGGAGCGCGGAGATCGCCGACGGCTCGCTGATGCCGCCTTCGTACACGGCAATGCGTCCAACGGCGTCGACCATCGCGGAGGCAAGGCGGTTGTCCACGGACTGTCTCGCCCGGCTCGCGAAGGCATGGACGATGGCACGCAGCGAGGCGCCGTCACCGTCACTGGCGATCGCGCCGAGCGCCTGGATCTCCGCCGCGAGCGCCACGCCGTCGCTTTCCGAATCCACCGCGCGCAGCAGGGCGGCCCGGGAGCCGGTGGACCCCACCCGGGCCAGGAACGCCGCGGCCTGCGCGCGGAGGTCGGGGAAGTCGTTGACGAGCTTCTGGTTCTGCCGGACCTGGGTCACGAGCCCGAGGCCGACAATCCGCTCGAGCATCCGGGCGACGTACCAGCGGCTCTTGCCGAGAGACCGCGAGGAGATGCGGCGATCGATGTCCGAAAGGACGAGCTGGATTCCCTCCCGTCCCGGCGCCGTGGCAAGACCCTGCAGGTAGAGGTAGTCGGGGTTGGTTTCCAGGGACGAAAGGCCGCTCGAGGACGGGCGAACCGGCGAGCGGCCGGAATGCATGGCGTCGTGGCCCGCCTGCGGCCAGGGGGCAGGGCCGGGCTCGGGGGGAGTTGTCTCGGCCGCCGCGCGTGGGTCCAGCGCGTACACCACCCAGTCCCTGCCGCCCACGAGGATCGACCCATCGTCCGTCAGCACCGTGGAGCCGGCGGCTCCGGCCAGGAGGCCGGAGGAAGCTCCCCCCGCGAAGTCGAGCAGCCGGAGGGACCCGTCCCGCTCGGAAAGGAAGACCCGGCTGCCGCTGAGGAACGGCGGGGCGCCCGGAGGCTTTCCCGCGGGGATCCGCCACAGCTCGCGCCCATCCATAGAGAATGCGGCCAGCCGTCCGTCCGAGGCATTCGCCACCACCAGGCGCGCGCCGGTCACGACGCCGACCACCGGCGCCCCCAGCCGCGCCTTCCACCGAACGTCCCCGCCGGGGCTCACGGCGAGGATTTCCCCCCCGTCGGTCCCGATCACTATGGACCCGTCCACAGCGATGGCCGGCCCGGAAGGTGCGCCGGGCAGCGGGAGCGACCACGAGAACTCGCCCCACGGCGAGAGGCAGTACAACCGCCGGTCGGCCGCGGCCAGGTAGATCGTGCCGTCGCCGTCCATGACCGGCGGCCCGGTCACCGCGCCGGGGAGGGTAACCGACCACTCGCGCTGCCCGAGGTGTGAGAGCGCGGTGAGCGTGCCCGCCGTGGTCCCCACCAGCACGGTGCCGTCGGCGGCAACGGCCGGGTCGCCCGCGGGGGGGCCGTCCAGCCGCGTCGTCCACAGCCTTCCGCCCCGAGGGTTCACTGCCAGGAAGTCCCCATTCTTCAGGCCCGCGTAGATCGTCCCGTCCTCGCTGACGGCCAGGCAGTCCCAGGGAATCCATCCCAGGTCGTGCTTCCACAGGAGGCTGCCCCCGGCCACCCACGCGTACAGGTAGCTGTCCTCGGAAAGCGCGTAGATCGTGCCGTCAGGTCCCACCGCGGGCCGGCTGCGGATCTGTCCGCCGGTCGCCGCCCGCCAGAGCCACGGCGCGGCGGGGCTGTTCGGGGCCGGGCCCTTGAGCGACGCGCCGGACTGGGGCCAGGCGTACGGTGCGAGCGCGCAGAGGGCGGTCAACATGGCCAGCAGAGATCTCGGTCCCACCAACCGGGAGGGTACTTCAGGGAAAGGAAATTGTCGCCCGCGCGGCACGATGTCCGCATCAGATTGCCTCCGCGCCGCGTATTGAGTACCATGCGGCCATGGTCCACGGCATCGCGCTTGGCAACATACCCGCGACCAGTCGGCTCTTTGCAGACTACTGCGAGGCGAACGACCGCATCCGCGCGTTGATCCCCCGGCATTTCCAGGAGCCCGGCGCATTCGCGGCGCAGGCGAAGCTGCTGGACGGGCGGCGCTACGACAGGAGGTCTCTTTGCGCCGTCCTGAAGGAGCAGAACGAGCGGCTGGGCGCCGCGGCCGGGGCTTTGGCGGGAATCGCCCGGCTGCAGGACGCGAACGCCGTGGTGGCAATCGGCGGGCAGCAGGCCGGGCTGTTCGGCGGTCCCCTGTACACCATGCACAAGGCGCTCACGATCCTGGCGGTTGCCCGGCAGGCGGAAGCGCTGCTGCGGCGGCCCGTGGTGCCCGTGTTCTGGATCGCTTCCGAGGACAGCGACCTCGCCGAGGTGGACCACGCGTGGGCCACGGATCACGACGGAGCGCTCAAGCTGCTGAGGATGCCCGCCTCCGCGCCGGCGAAGGTGCCGGTTTCCCGCATCCGGCTCGGGGAGGCCGTCGGGCCGCTGCTGGATGAGCTCGCCCTGCTGCTGCCGGAGGGCGATCCGGCAGCGGCCGTGATGGAGGACCTGCGCTCGGCATACACCCCGGGACGCACCTACCCCCAGGCGTTCGGGGCGTGGATGGCCCGGCTGTTCAGCCCGCTGGGCCTCGCGCTGGTGGATCCCTCGGATAGCCGGCTGAAGCGCCTCGCGCACGGGCTGTTCGACACGGAGATCACCGAGAAGAGCCCGGTGAGCAGCGCGGTCATGGAGCAGACCGCCCGCCTGCGGTCGGCGGGCTACGAGCCGCAGATCGAGCTGCGGGACGGATTCCTGACCCTCTTCCACCAGGACCCTGCGCGGGATGCAATCACGGTGACCCCGCGCGGGTTCGAGCTGAAGGCGTCCGGCCGGCGCTTCACGCCCAGGGAGCTTTCCGACCTGCTGGAGCGCAGCCCGGAAACCTTCACGCCCAACGCCGTGATGCGGCCGCTGTTCCAGGATACCATCTTCCCGACGCTGGCCGTCGTCCTCGGCCCCGCGGAGATCGCCTACTTCTGCCAGCTCACCCTCGCCTACCAGCGCCTGGAAATCCCCATGCCGCTGCTCGTGCCCCGCTGTTCCCTCACCCTGGTCGAGGGAAAGGTCGAGAGGCTTCGGCGGAAGCTGGACGTCACGCTGGTGCAGCTCCTGGAGCGCGGGGACCGCATCATAGACGACATCCTGAAGCGCGACCTCCCGCAGTCCCTCTCCGGGCGCATCGCAGACGGCCGCGCTCGGGCATCCGAAACCTGGAGCGGCATCGTGGCGGAGATCGACGCGCTGGACCCCACGCTTCACCGCACCGCGCTGATCGGCGCCGCGCGCGCGGCCAGCCAGTTCGACTTCATTGAAAGGAAGATCGCGCAGGCCGCCCGGAGGAAGAACGATCTGCTGCGGCGGCAGGTCGGCCGGTTGACCTCCGCGCTGGCGCCCCGGGGAGGCCTGCAGGAGCGGACCCTGTGCGCGCCGCCGTTCCTGGCCGCCTACGGCGAACGGATCATCCGCGCCGCCTCCGAGGCCATGGATCCTTTTTCGCTGGAGCACCGGGCCGTGGTGATCGAGCCATGATCGAGCAACTGCCTCCCTCCCCCGCACCCGGCACGGCCCCGGCGAAGGCCGTGGACATCCTCGCGTTCGGCGCGCATCCCGACGACGTTGAGCTCGGGGCCAGCGGCACCCTCATCCGCGCCGCCCGGGCCGGCGCGAAGACCGCGATCATCTCCCTCACGCGGGGTGAGATGGGGACCCGGGGCACGCCGGCCGCGCGGGCGGCCGAGTTCGAAGCCGCCAGCGGGCTGATGGGCTGCGTCCACCACGAGATGCTGTCTCTGCCCGATGGGAAGCTGCGTCCCGACGAAGAGGCGAGGGAGGTGGTCATCCGGGAGATTCGGGAGCACCGGCCGCGGATCATCCTCCTGCCGCACTGGGAAGACCGTCACCCCGACCACCCCGCGGCCTCCCGCATCGTGGAAGAGGCCTCGTTCCTCGCGGGGCTTGCAAAGCGGGACACGGGCCAGCAGCCGCACCGTCCTTCCCAGCTCCTCTACTACATGAGCACGTGGGAGTTCGAGCCCAGCTTCATCGTGGACGTCTCCGCAGTCATCGAGGAAAAGCGCCGCGTGCTGGAGGCCTACCGGACCCAGGTATACAACGCCGGGTTCTCTGACACCGAGCCTCCCACGTTCGTCGCCAGCGAGCATTTCATGGAGCTGCTCTTCTCCCGGATGTCGCACTACGGGCACCTGATCGGGAAGAAGTACGGCGAGCCGTTTCGGATCCGGGGGTACCTGGAAGTGACCGACCTCCTGGCAGCGTTCGGCGGCCGAACGTTCTAAGCGCGGGCGAAGCCCGCGCGCAAGGGGGAGCCCCGCTACAGGTTGCTTCCGTTCGCGGCGATCACCGACTGGTACCACCCCGCGCTCTTCTTCCACGTGCGCACCTGGGTGCGGAAGTCCACGTGCGTGATTCCGAAGCGTTTGCTGTATCCGAACCCCCACTCGAAGTTGTCCATCAGCGACCACAGGTAGTACCCCGTCAGCTTCACCCCGTGCTGGACCGCGCGCCGCAGCTCGCGGAGGTGGCCGTGCAGATAGTCGATGCGCTCATCGTCCTGCACCTGCCCTTTTTCCACCCGCTGGTCAGCGTACGCCGCCCCGTTCTCGGTGATGAACAGGACCGGGTCGGAGTAGTCGTCTTTCAGCCGGACCATCATCTCGAACAGGCTCTCGGGGTTCACCTCCCAGCCCATTTCCGTGTGCGGACGGCTGTCTGCATGTCCGATCTCGAAGCCAGGGATGCCTCCGGCGTCGCTCTCGTAAACCCGCTGGGGGAAGTAGTAGTTCACGCCGAGGAAATCGACCTTCTGCGCGGCGATCATGGCCATGTCGCCGGGCTGGACCCGCGGTGCCGCCCCGTGCCGCGTGTACCACTCCATCAGGTCCGCCGGGTACGTCCCCTTCATCACCGGATCGAGGAACCAGCGGTTCTTGTAGCCATCGGCCCGCCGGACCGCTTCCTGGTCGGAAACTCCATCCGACCAGGGGTAGAACGTGTGCAGGTCCAGCGCGATGCCGATCCGGACCTCCGGGGGACACAGCTCGCGCATGGCGCCCAGCGCCGCGGCATGGGCACGCATCAGCTCGTGGCTGACCTGCACTGCCGCGGCGAAATCCTTGGTGCCCGGGGCGTGCACGCCCTGGTAGTGACCGACGAAGGCGGACACCCAGGGCTCGTTCAGGGTCATCCAGATCTTCACCCGGTCCGCGAGGTGCGTGGCCATGCACGCGGCGTATTCCGCGAACCAGGAGGCGGTGTCTTGGTTCAACCATCCCCCGGCCTCCTGGAGCGCCTGCGGCAGGTCCCAGTGGTACAGCGTGAGCGCGGGCTGGATCCGCGCGGCGAGAAGCGCGTCCACCAGGGATTCGTAGAAATCCAGGCCCTTTCGGTTGAGCTTTCCCTTCCCTTGCGGAAACACTCTCGGCCACGAGGTGGAAAAGCGGTAGGACTTCAGGCCAAGGTCCCGCATGTTTTCCACGTCGTCTTTCCAGCGGTGGTAGTGATCACAAGCCACGTCCCCCGTGTCTCCGCCGTGGATCGCGCCGGGCACGCGGCAGAAATGGTCCCAGATCGACTCTCCCTTGCCGTCTTCCCTCGCCGCCCCCTCGACCTGGTAGGCCGCGGTAGCCGCGCCCCAGAGGAACCCCTCGGGAAACTCTGATTCCGACATGGCGCTAAGTATGGCAGTCGGCCGGCGGGCTGTCAAAAGGCATGCGACGCCGGCCGGCGGGTTTGACCGCGACCGCCCCCCTGCCGTATCTTTGCGATAAAAGAAACTCCCGGAGCCCAACATGAGATACGACAAGCTGACTCTCAAGGCGCAGGAAGCCCTGCAGGAAGCGGATTCCCTTGCGCACTCCTACACCAACGCCTCGCTGGAGCCCGAGCACCTGCTCCTCGCCCTGTTGGAGCAGAAGGACGGGGTCGTTCCCCCGCTCCTGGACCGGATCGGAGTGGACACCGGGGAGCTTTCTTCCGCCGTGCGGCAGGCGCTCGGGAAGAAGCCCCGGGTTACCGGCGATGCCCAGATCACCATGAGCCCGCAGCTCTCGCGGGCCTTGAACAAGGCCGAGCAGGAGGCGGACGCCCTCAAGGACGAGTACACGAGCACCGAGCACCTCCTGCTCGCCCTGGCGGAATCCGGGGGAGAAGCCCGTGACCTGCTCAAGGGCCGCGGGGTGACCCGGGAGGCGGTCCTGGAAGCGTTGAAGTCGGTACGGGGCAACCAGAGGGTCACGGACCAGAACCCCGAGGCGCGCTACCAGGCGCTGCAGAAGTACTGCCGGGACCTCACCGAGCTGGCGCGCAAGGAGAAGCTGGACCCGGTCATCGGCCGGGACGAGGAGATCCGCCGCGTCATGCAGGTCCTGGCCCGACGCACCAAGAACAACCCCGTGCTCATCGGCGAGCCGGGCGTGGGAAAGACCGCCATCGTGGAGGGCCTGGCCCGCCGGATCGTCTCCGGGGATGTGCCGGATTCCCTGAAGGACAAGAAGCTCCTGGCCATGGACCTGGGAAGCCTGGTGGCGGGCACCAAGTTCCGAGGCGAGTTCGAAGAGCGCCTGAAGGCGGTGCTGAAAGAGATCACGGACAGCGAGGGGCAGATCATCCTCTTCATCGACGAGCTGCACACGCTCGTCGGGGCCGGCGCGGCCGAGGGGGCCATGGACGCCTCCAACCTCCTGAAGCCCGCCCTGGCCCGCGGGGAGCTTCGCGCCATCGGCGCCACCACGCTGGACGAGTACCGCAAGCGCATCGAGAAGGACCCCGCACTGGAGCGGCGTTTCCAGCCCATTTTCACGGCGGCGCCCTCGGTGGAAGACACCATCGCGATCCTCCGCGGGCTGAAGGAGCGCTACGAGGTGCACCACGGCGTGCGCATCCGCGACGATGCGATCATCGCCGCCGCGGTGCTGTCCGACCGCTACATCACCTCGCGGTTCCTGCCGGACAAGGCCATCGACCTCATCGACGAGGCGGCCAGCCGGCTGAAGATGGAGATAGAGAGCCAGCCCACGGAGCTGGACCGGGCCGAGCGGCGCATGCTCCAGCTGAACATCGAAAAGCAGGCGCTGTCCAAGGAATCTGATCCTGCCTCGAAGGAACGGCTGGCGGTCCTGGACAAGGAGCTGGCGGAGCTCGGCTCGAAGCGGGATGCCATGAAGCTGCAGTGGCAGAACGAGAAAGGCATCATCGAGCAGATCCGAAAGCTGAAGGTCAGCCTGGAGGAGCTGTCCCTGGAGGAGTCGCGCTACGAGCGCGACGGCAACCTCACCAGGGCGGCGGAGATCAAGCACGGGAAGCTCCCCCAGATCCAGCGCCAGCTCGAGGCCAAGAGCACGGAGCTGGAGAGCCTGCACGGGGAGACGCGCCTGCTCCGGGAGGAGGTCTCGGAGGAGGATATCGCGCGCATCGTCTCGCACTGGACCGGCATCCCCGTGTCCAAGATGCTCGCCTCCGAGAAGGCGCGCCTCCTGAAGCTGGAAGAAGTCCTCGGCAAGCGCGTGGTAGGCCAGAAGGAGGCGATCACCGCGGTTTCGGACGCCATTCGACGCTCGAAGTCGGGGCTTGCCGACATCGCCCGGCCAATGGGGACCTTCCTCTTCCTCGGCCCCACGGGCGTGGGAAAAACGGAGCTCGCAAAGACGCTTGCCGATTTTCTCTTCAGTGACGAGAAAGCCGTCACGCGCATCGACATGAGCGAGTACATGGAGAAGCACAGCGTGTCCCGTCTGATCGGGGCGCCGCCGGGATACGTCGGCTACGAGGAGGGCGGGCAGCTCACCGAGGCGGTGCGCCGGCGGCCGTACTCCGTGGTTCTGTTCGACGAGATCGAGAAAGCGCACCCCGACGTGTTCAATACGCTGCTGCAGCTCCTGGACGAGGGGCGTCTCACGGACGGCCAGGGACGGGTCGTGGACTTCCGCAACTGCCTTGTCATCCTGACGAGCAACATCGGCGGGGACCTGATCCAGGCCGCCGCGAAGATCGACGACGTGCGGGAGGCAATCGGCGCGCTGCTGAAGGTCACGTTCAAGCCCGAGTTCCTCAACCGCATAGACGAGACCATCATCTTCAACCGGCTGGGCAAGCCCGAGATCCTGAAGATCGTGGACATCCAGCTGCAGATCCTCAAGAAGAGGCTGGGCGAGCGGAAGATCGTGCTGGAGGCCACGCCGAAGGCGCGCGCGTTCCTTGCCGAGACCGGCTACGATCCGATGTACGGCGCCCGGCCCCTGAAGCGAACGATCCAGAACCTCGTGCAGAACCCGCTGGCCAAGATGGTATTGGCCGGGGACATCGCCGACGGGGACGCCGTCACCGTGGACAAGGGCACCGACGGCCTGGTGTTCAGGAAGAAATAGCGACCGGCATCCCGCGATTGACAGGGGGAACGCCGCGGTGTAGCGTGGGTGCAATAGCGATGAAAGAGAGCGATTTCTCTCCCGCGACTGCCCGCGACCGGGAACGGTATCTCACCCGTCCTTACGAAGCCGTGCCGATCACCGAACTGGTGAAAGGGTCCAACAGCCACCTGGTCCGAGGCTCGAATGTCATGCTGAGCTTCCTCACCATGAAGGCCGGCAGCGTCTTCGAGCTGCACTCCCATCCGGAAGAGCAGGTGATGGTCGTGCTGGAAGGATTCTGCGACGAAGTCATCGAGGACAAGATGTACCGCGTGGGACCGGGCGACGTGCTGCGCTTTCCGCCCAACGTCCGTCACGGGGCGTTCCTCCGGGAGGCTGACTGCAAGGCCATCGACATCTTCTCTCCCGCCCGCGCGGACTATTCGGCCAGGTTCAGCGACCAGCATCCCGGCGTCCTGATGCGGTTCGTATGACCCCCGCGGGATCCATGAAGGCCCTGCGGATCCACGGTCCGCTCGACATGCGAATGGAGCAGGTCCCGATTCCCCGCGTGGGGCCGGACCAGGTGCTCGTGCGCACGGCCGCCGTGGGGATCTGCGCCACGGACCTGGAGCTGTTCGACGGGCGGATGCCCTACATCCGCCAGGGCCTGACCCGGCTTCCCCTCACCCCCGGGCACGAATGGTCCGGCATCGTGGAGCATGCCGGGGCCGAGGTGGACAATGTTCGGGCCGGGGACGCCGTGGTAGGCGATATCAGCCTCGGCTGCGGGCAATGCAGCCCCTGCCTGCGTGGCGCGTACCACCTGTGCGAGCGCCGAACGGAGCTGGGGGTCATCGGCGAGGACGGAGCATTCGCGCAGTTCCTTCGGACCCGGGCGCGCCACGTGTACCCGGTGCCCGCCGGACTCTCCCTGCAGGAGGCGGCCTTCGCGGAGCCCGCGGCCACCTGCCTCAACGGCCTGCGGCGAACGGGGGTGCAGCCCGGCGATCGCGCGGCGGTTTTCGGAGATGGCGTCATCGGGTTCCTCACCGCGCAGATGTGCCGATGCATGGGCGCCTCCGATGTCGTGCTGATCGCGCGCTCGCGGGACCACGCGCCAGTGGCCGACGCGCTGGGCCTCGCGCTGGTGGACTCTTCGAAAGTGGACGTCCAGGCCGAAGTCCCGCGGATCCTGCGCGGCCGTCCCGAAGTCGTCTCCGAGTGCACCGGCAGTCCGGAGGCCCTGAACGATGCCATCCACCTGACCGCGCCGGGAGGCCGGCTGAATGTCCTGAGCATCACCGGTTCCCCGTCGGTGGCGGCGGACATCGACTACCTCGTCACGAGAGACGTGACGATGGTGGGATCGCTCGCGAGTCCGAACGCGTTCGCCCCCGCGCTCCGCCTGCTCGCGTCAGGAGCGCTGCAGGTGAGGCCCCTCATCTCGCGGATCTTCCCCTTCCGCGAAGCCCTCGAGGCGTTCACGTTTGTTCGGCTGCGCAAGGAGCCCAGAATCAAGGTCCTGGTAGTTGCGGAAACGGAGGAGGCAGCAGGATGAAACCGGTCACGTGGGGCGTGCTTTCCGTCTCGAGCCACTTCGTGGGAAGGATCAATACGAACGTCAGGAAGTCGCCGCTGAACGTCCTGCATGCCATCGCATCGCGCAGCGCGGACAAGGCGAACGCGGCGGCCGCCCTCCTTGGCATTCCCCGGGCCTACGGGTCCTACGCCGAGCTCCTTGCCGACAAGGAGGTTGAGGCGGTGTACATCCCGCTGCCGAACCGGTTCCACGCGGAGTGGGTACGGAAAGCGGCGGATGCCGGCAAGCACGTGCTGTGCGAGAAGCCCTTTGCGATGAGCGCGGAAGAAGCCCGGGAGACGTTCGATTACGCGCGGCGCAAAGGCGTTCTCGTCATGGAATCCCTGATGTACCGCTTTCATCCCCAGTGGATACGGGCCGGCGAGATCGCCCGGGGCGGTGACCTGGGTGAAATCCACGCGGTGAACACCTTCTTCTCCTACATGATCGCGGATCCTGGAAACGTCAGGAACCGGCTGGATATCGGCGGAGGAGGGCTTCGGGACGTGGGAAGCTACGCGGTGTCCGCCGCGCGGTTTCTCATCGGCGCGGAGCCCACCCGGGTCATGAGCCTCCTGTACCGCGATCCGGCTCTCAAGACGGACACGCTTTCCACCGGTGTCCTGGATTTCGGGAAGGCGCGGTCGGTCTTCACCGTGGGAACGCAGACCCAGGCGTGGCAGCGCGTGGAGGCGGTCGGGTCCGGTGGCTGCATGGTGATCCACATCCCTTTCAACGCCTATTCCGACGCGCCGGCCGAGATGACGGTCACCGGGTGGAATGGCACGCGCACGGTTCAGGTGCCTCCGGCGGACCAGTTCGTCGAGGTGTTCGACGCGTTCTCCCGCGCGGTACGCACGGGCGGTCCGGTTCCGCAGCCGCCGGAGGACACGGT
>Ga0153915_10003546_pt1 | contig 14318 bp, 15 predicted proteins | sample Opewatmetagenome_2_FD_107003 | JGI IMG/M metagenome (GOLD analysis project Ga0153915, IMG submission 107003) | Freshwater wetland microbial communities from Ohio, USA - Open water 3 Core 3 Depth 3 metaG | ecosystem: Environmental > Aquatic > Freshwater > Wetlands | place: USA: Ohio, Lake Erie... | reverse complement strand
CCGGCGTTCTTCGATCGCGGCGGTGGACAGGTTGGTGTAGGCGCGGGCGGCGTGGTCCTCCAGGCCGTGCTCGAGCGACAGCCCCAGGCTGCGCTCGAGCTGATCGAGCCCGGAAGCTTCCCCCGCAGTGAACCGGGCCGTCCCGATGCTGTTCAAGGCATGCGCCAGCGCCTCGGTATGTCCCAGCCGCTCCGCCAGCGCGATCGCCCTGGTGCCCCATTCCACCGTCTCCGACACCCGCTGAGCGAGCATCGCGAGCTGAGCGCAATTGGAATACGCCATGGCCAGGGCCGGTCCGGCCGGTGACGTCGCTTCGAGAGCCGTCACCGCCTCGACCGCGTAGCTCTCCGCCTCGGCCCGCTTGCCGAGGAACCAGTGAAGGCGCGACAGCCAGCGCAGGGTCTCACCGGTGCGAAGCGGGTCCCTGACCTGGCGCCAGATGTTCAGCGCCGCGCGGCGCGCCTCGATCGCCTCTGGGACCTGGTCGGTGAGATAGCACTCGAAGGCCCGGCGCTCGAGGAGATCCGCCCGTTCCACGGCCGGCAGATCGGAGGCCAGGGCCAGCGCTGCTCCATAGTGCGCCGCCGCCTCGCGATGTGCGCCCAGTCGCTCCGCCTGCTTCGCCGCCGAGGGCGCATAGCGGAGGACGGCGCGGGCTTCGCCCGCGCCCGCCGCGTGATGGGCCAGACGGGTCAGGGCCTCCGGCACGTGTGCCTCCAGTGCCTGGAGGACGCGACAATGCAGGTCGCGGGCGCGGACCGGAGGCAGCGCCTCACACAGCGCAAGCCGCGCCAGCTCGTGGCGGAAGGACAGGGTCGCGCCGTCCGCCTGCAGCATTCCTGCCACGACGCATTCATCCACCGCGCCCGGGGGGGGCGCCGCCACCGCATCGACCAGCCAGCGCTCGATGCGCCCCGGGACCACCGAGGCCAGCTCGAGCACCGACCGGGCCGCGGGAGTGCGCCGTGCGGCGCGGGCCAGCACCGCGTCCCGTACCGTGATGGGAACACCGCTCCCCTCGGGGCTGGCGAGGACCTCGGTGATGAAGAAGGGGTTGCCACATCCGAGGGCGTGCACTCCCTGCACGCTGTGGCCCGCGTGTCGCGCCAGGGTGGCCACTGCCATCGTGGAGAGCGGTGGCAGCTCAATGCGGATGGTGGCGGAGCGGGGCACTTCCCCGAGTGCCAGACGGAGCGGATGGTCGGCCGGGATCTCGTCGCTCCGGTAGGTCAGGATCAGGAGTCCACGGGTCCGCCCGATGCGACGCCCCACGAAGCGGATGAGATCCAGCGTCGCGTCGTCCGCCCAGTGCACGTCCTCGACGATGACCAGCGCGCCCGGCAGGCGCAGGTGATCAAGGAAGGCGTTGAACAGGGTGTCGCGGGCCTCACCACGCGCAAGCAGCGCCGCCAGCGTGCCTCCGGGCTGGGACGCCGCGATGTCGTGGAGAGGCCCTAGCGGGAGCGGAGTGGAGAGAGGGTCACAGCCGCCCCACCAGGCCCGCGTGCCCGAGGGCAGGCCGGAGGCGAACGCCTGAACCAGCGCCGTCTTTCCGATGCCAGCCTCGCCGGCCACCAGCGCGACCCGGCCGGAGCCCAGGGCCGCCCTCAACTCGGCGAGATAGCCTTCGCGCTCGAGAAGAGGGAAGTCGGGAGGCTCGAGCGGTGCCGTGGCGAGGTTGGTCACGCCGCGCGTGCCTGGGCTATCGGCCAGAGTCCGCTCCAGCCGCCACGGTGTCGTGCCCGGGCGCGGCGTAGTCCGCCGTTCGCGCATCGGCCTGCTGCGCCGACCCACATGGCTAGCTCCACCCCGAATGGGATCGGGAGTGGAGGCAGCCACTGCTGGGGTCGTCCCTGGATGGACGTCCGATATGGGGTGGCTCCGCGAAAGGGAATACAGCCAGGGGGGGATTTCCGCTGGGAGAATTCATGGTGATCGGTGCGCGGCGTGAAGGATGCTTCCGCATCAGAACGGACCTCCCTGTCGCTCCCATTTGCCATCCTGGGCACCCGCGCCGAAGTACATACCGGCACGGGACTTAGTCGCAGAGCCTGCCCTTCCATCCAGACAATCGGAAAGGCGGGAAGAAAGGCGACAAGCGAATTGCCAGATGACCCCGGTCCGGGGTCCGCGCTGCCGGGGAGTATTCGACGCCGAAGATGCGTTGGAAAAGTTAGGCGGAGGGGTGCACTCGCTGCCCCTCGGCACGCACCGGAGTCGGCACAAGCAATCTCCGGGCAGGATGGGGATCGCCCGGTTCGACTACTGGCGCGGGAAGAGGCGTGAAGCTCGAACGCCATCGGGGAATGGGCCGCACACGCTGGTGCAGGTGCTTCGAGGTACTAGTTGGCCCGTATCGTCGGCTCGCCAGCCTCGCGGAGCACGAGCCCGCGCTGGCAGCTGCCTAGCGCGCCGAGCCGGTGGCGGAGACGCGCCGCCGAACTGCTTCGATGTCCGCCACCGCGCGAACCTCGACACAGCCGGTCTGGGCCCACGGAAATTCCCGGGCGATTCGGAGTGCCTCCTCCATGTCTTCGGCCTCGATCAGGTTGAATCCGCCGAGGACTTCCTTGGCCTCGCTGAATGGCCCATCGGTGATCGTCGTGCGGCCGTTACGGGTGCGAATGGCCTTGGCGGTCCTGGCATCCTCGAGCATCTGCGACTCGAGCAACTGTCCATCTCCGCGGAGCTCATCCGCGTGTTCGAGGCATTGACGCATCATGGCATCGGCCTGCGGCGCCGGCAGGGCGTCGAGCAGGTTGTGGTCGTTGTAGATCAGGATCATGAACTTCATGTCAGGCCCTCGTCATGTAGCAGCGATGGAAAGGGGGTCGGACTTAGCGAGAGTGCCGATCAGGCCCAGTCGCATCTCCGACTACGGCCCTCCGCGATACTCAGGTGCCTCTCGCCCCCGATGGCCGATCAGCCTCAGCACCGGTCTCCCGGGCCACCACGGAAGACGCCGCACGCACAGAGAAATGTTATCCGCGTCCCTGCCGGTGCGCGAGGGAATGGGCATTTGCGGGGAGCGCGCCCATGGTCGGTGCGGCCAGGAGCTGTCGCGAAGTGGTCATGATCCCCGACCGCAAGTGGCTATTGCCGGCAACCACTCGCCCCTCCAGAATTGCGCCCGACACCCCGCAGGATCCGGTCAACGATGCTTGGCGAGGGCGGCGCGCTTCCGCGGGTTCAGCACTGCTCAAACCACAGCGCGCCGGCCGGTCAGCGAGGGGCCGCAGCAGCGCTGCTTCTCCCTCTAAACGGGACACCGTGATGAACTCGCACCCGAACGGCCGACATTGCCTCCTTCTCTGCGGTCTGATCGCCGCCCTCCCGTCCGCTGCGGCGCTCGCCCAGCACCGCTCGGACGCCTCCACGGCGGCCGTTCGGGGCGATCCCACGGAACGGGATGGGCAGCACGATTTCGACTTTGAGATTGGGACCTGGCGCACCCGGCTGTCACGCCTCGTGCACCCCCTGACCGGTTCGAACACCTGGGTCGAGTATGAGGGCACCACCGTCGTCCGAAAGATCTGGGATGGCCGGGCCAATCTGGTGGAGCTCCAGGTCGATGGGCCGTCCGGACACATCGAAGGTCTCTCCCTGCGGCTGTACAACCCCCAGTCCCATCAGTGGAGCCTCAACTTTTCCAACAGCAACGGCGGTACGCTGAGTCCGCCCACGATCGGTGACTTCAGAGGTGGGCGCGGCGTGTTCTTCGGCCTGGAAAGCCTCAACGGTCGATCGGTCCTCGTCCGCTTCGTCATTTCGGACATCACGCCGACCTCGGCCCATTTCGAACAGGCCTTTTCGGATGACGGGGGCAACACCTGGGAGGTCAACTGGAAGGCGACGGACACGCGGGTGACCGGCGAGTCGACCGGAGCTCGCTGAGTCAGGACTGCGCGAGGCAGCCACGAGCCACCAAGGTGCGGTCGCTCTCGGGGTGATTCATTGGGCGCTTGCGTGGCACTCGGGCCGGCTACAGAGAGACGCGGGACGCGACCAACTGAAAGCATTGCCGCCCGGCCCCGTGCTGCCACGCGTCATCCCGGGGAGCGCGCCCATCTTCGGATGAGATCCGGGCGAAGTCGGCGCACAGCTGATATGCGCTGTCCGCCGAGGGGAGGTAGATGTAGGCCTCACCGCTGGCGGGGTCGCGGTATCGGAAGCTTCCCTCCGACGCCGGCGGAAGGCTGTCCAGCGCAAGGGGAAGGCGGCCGAAGCGGGTCCAGTAGACATTGATGGAGTAGTGCACCTCCCGCAGATCCGCGATCCGCCTCTCGTCCATGCGGCGCAAGCGGGCCTCCGCGGGCGACCCCGCCAGATAGACACCGACCAGGACCCCGGCCAGGACGACGGCCGCCACGGCCACGGCCACGGCGCGTCCACGTGAGATGGTCATGCCGGTGCGTCCCTGTCCTCCATCCGCAGGTCGTGCAGGTAGTAGAAGAACAGTCCCCCGGCGATCAGCCCGACCGTGAGGACCTTCAGCACGAAGCGCAGCGTCAGCTCCCCGCCCAGGACGTCATTGAGCAGCGCGATCAGGTCGCCGATGACGATGCTTGCCGCGATGAAGAGCGTCAGGTACGTGAGCCATCGCCGGACCTTGGACGCGCGCTTGACGGGATCTCGCCGGACTTCCTTCCCCGTCAGCGCGGAGAGATAGAGAAAGACGGGGAAGGCCACGACCAGCGAGGACACGGACCAGCGGATTGCACGCTGGATTGCCGCCGAACCCGAGTACGCGGCCGCCGGGTCGGGAATGGCGAGATTGATGAACTGGAAGAAGAGCTGACCGAGGTTGTACGCGCTGAGATACAGGGTCGTGAAGAGCAGCAGATAGAGGAAGGCCTCTCGAGCCGACAGGTAGGGGGCCGGGCGGGGCACCGGGATGGGGTATTCAATATCGGCGAAGCGGGCCAGGCCGGCAGCCACCTGCTCCTGCTCCCACCCGGCCTTCAGCAGCGCCGCCTCGATCTGGGATCGGGGGAGGCCGCGAGAGAGGGAGTCCCTCACGAATGCCAGCAGTTCCTCCTGAATGGCCATCCCGATCGCCTCCAGGTGGAGTGTGTGCGCACGGGCACCAACGCAGGTGTCACGCGAGGTCGAGCATAAGCTGCGCGGTTGCGTCTTCCGAGGCAAGCCTGATCGGAGGACGCCGGGATCGGGCCTCCGGGATGGCTGTCAGACAGGCCGGCGACGCAACGTCACGCGGTCGTCGTTTGCTCCATCGCTCGACCAGCTGCCACTCCAGCGAGCAGAGCGCGCTCGAATTCCGGGGTCCGTACTATCTCGGGTAGCGGCCTTGGGGCCGGCGGGTTGGAGGGATGGCTCCCGAGGGAGCGCCCGAACCATTCGAGATCCAGCCAGCGGCCGTCCTTGAAGGCGACCTGCGGGTAGGTCCCGACGAGCCGAAACCCCATCACCTCGTGAAAGGCGCGACTCGGCGGATTCGGGACCGTGATTCCGGCATAGGCGTTCTGAAATCCCTGGAGGCCAAGGATCGCAAAGAGACTGGTGTAGAGCGCGCGGCCCACGCCGCGCCGATGGGCTTCAGGCGCGGTGTAGATGGAGACCTCGACCGACCAGGCGTAGCTCGCCCGAACCCGGTGAGCGCCCGCGTAGACGTAGCCGAGAACGGTGTCGGTCTCGGCCACCAGCCACGGTCGCTGGGCGGTGGTCTCGAGAACACGGCGGCTCATCTCTGCCCCATCCGGGGCGACCGGCTCGACGGACAGGGTGCTTCCCACTACGGCCGGACGGTAGATCTCCGCCAGTCTCGGGCCATCGCTCGGTCTCGCCAGGCGAATGCGCATCATTTGCGATCTGTTACCTGAGTCTCCGCATGTGCAGCTGCACCCGGCACGGATCGGCGGGTTCCTGCCGCGCGCCGCCACCGCTGGCGTGGACTGCGCGACACCAAAACGCGCCCAGCCGGATTCATGCGCTACTCAGGCAGCAGCCTCCTGCGGTTGGCGCCGGTACGGCCCTGCGGGCGTCGCCGGCGGGGTGAATGTGCGCACCGTCCAGCGACCCCGCGGGGAAACTGCAAGGCCGTGGCTGGCTCGACAACTTCGTCCCGGACACCGTCGCATGGCGCGGGTACATCCGGAGCGACGGCCCTCGACGGGGCAGTGTTGTGCGGCGGGCAGGCGCCACGGGCCGTCAAGACGTCAGACTGGAGATTCACTGCCCAGGACGGGGCTGAAGAGTATGTCGCGGAACCCAGCCTTGAGCCCCTGCAGCCGGAGCAGGGTGGCCACCTGGGCCCAGTGCTTGATTTCATGCACCAGGACGTGGAGAACAATCTTGCGGGGAGTGGCGACGAAGCGGTGCGACCCGACCGGGAGTTCCTGGGGGACATCCCACTCGGTCGCAGCGAACGCGTCGTAGAACGCTCGAAGGCCCTGTCGACTCTGCCGACCAAAGAGAAAGAGCGCTTCGACATCGTCCGACGGGACCAACGCGGTGTCCGTCAGGGGCCGTCCGGAGAGGCGATCGATGTAGCGGGTCTCGGCGGAGAAGATGTGCCGCACGAGGGCGCCAACGGTGTCAAAGCGGCCATCCGTATGGGGACCCACGGTCGTCGCCAGCGCCGGCGATCCGTGCTGCTGGAACCATGCGTGCCACTCATCCCGTTCCCACTCCGTGTATGCCATGAGTACATCCAGACCCATCTGAAAAGGCACCCCATACCTCCGCGTTCGTGCCGTTCAGCCTGCCGGAATCTTGCACGCCAACGACGACCTGCTCCGTTACCGATGCGGGGACGAGGGGCACGGTCGGCCGCACTCGCCACCGCCAACAGGGAATCGGGATTCCGCCGGTGCATGCGACACGGCGAGAGACTCTCTCCGCGGACCCCGATGTTCCGCGGTGAAACTGAAAGAAACAGCTGCTCCTGGAGTCGAGTGGCCGCGCTCTACCCGGGCAGGAACTGCTGCTCCGCCACCCGGGAAAACGCCCGATACCCGTGAGCCGCGGCCTCGGCGACGCTGAGCCTGCGCCTACGACGCGCGCTGGCCCTGCAGCTGAAGGTGATAACTCCCGCCTGCGCCAGAGAGTTCAACCACGCCCGCGACGGGAGCCTTCGCCTCCGTCGCGAGCGCGCTGCCGGCCGGCGACTTGAGCACCTTGCACGTCGCGACGCAGTCCAGCGAGCGCCAGTATGTGGCCCCGCCTTCGTTGGTCAGCAGCAGCGTGACGGAGCCCAGCCAATGGGCGCCGTGCTTGATGACGGGCTCGAGGGCGGGCGGCAGCAGGGAGGCACTCGCGGCGGCCGGCTGGGCCAGCACGCCAGTGGACGTCGTCGCAGCCTGGTCCTCATCGGACGGCTGCACCTCGGCACCTTCGAGTACCGACACGAGCAGCCGGACGCTGTCTCCGGGTTCGAGGCTGAGATTCACGAGCGGCCGGGATCCCAGGGCCTCATCCAGGTGAATACTGAGGTGGCCCGCGGCCGGAAGATGGACCGTTGAGGTCTTCGCCCCAGGCCCGGCGATGGAAACCAGGAGGTAGGGGCCATCCTCAGCGTCACCCGCGGCGCGAGGGGTGGTGAGCGCCGCGGCATGCAGCGTGGCGACTGTAAGCTGGAGTTCTGCCGGAGCCTGGCGCGCACCGGGAGACCCACCGGGTTGCACCAGGAAGGGGCCGATGACGCTCCAAAGTGCAACGGTCTTGAGTGACATGGCGAGGAATGGGGTTGAGGTGGCCCCCGGGTGCCTGACGAACCCGAGGAAGCTGCCGGGTGGAGGCGCGCTCACGCAAGCGGACGTAGAGACGGTGCCTCGCCCATCGTCGTGCACATCGGGTGCGAACAAGGGTGGTCGGACCCTGCCGGTGACCGTGCGTCACCTGTCGGGGTCAGGGAAGCGCGCTCGTCGGGCAGCGCCACCCGCACGGGAACGGTTCCGGGTCATGCCTTGTGGCTGGTGCGTGTTGGCCCGGGGATGGACTGCTGCCGGCCAGCCTGGGGCCAGGGGGAGCTTAGCCGGAGGGAATCCGGGCATCGAACACGAGCCGGTACGCGTCCGAGGGGCTCCGCACGTCCCAGCTGAGACGCAACCCCTCGCCGTTGCAGTGAAGTATGGCGCTGTAGTAGTCCGCGCCGCAGGCATGGGGCTCGGCAGAGGCCCAGGCGCCGGAGGCGGTCGGCTCGAGCCTGACGAGAAAGGTGGGAGACGCATCGCCGCGACGGAGGTGACTGAGCTCGATCGCCTGCGTCTCCGGAAGCCCGCGCCACTCACTGCTGTTGTGGAACGGGATGCCGGCGAGCGGCCCGGACGTCCAGCGGCCTTTCTCACGCCAGACAACCGCGGCACCTCCGCGGGCATCCACATGCTCCACCTGGAGGTGCCCGGAGCCCAGCAGTGTCGTCTGGAAGCCGTGTTCGGTGTGGGTCAGGATCTGGATCGAAAACTCCCGCACGCTCTGGAGCACGGGCCAGGGGCTGCGCGCAGGTGTGATTTCCGGAGGACGGCTGGCGGCCATCGGCTAAGAATAGGGTGGAAGGCGAGGGCTAGTGCGGTCAGACCCCGGGGAGCATTCGTCAGCCTCGGGTAACCGCCTGCAGCATCGGCGCGACTTCGTACCGAAAGCCTGCGGCGCTTACCGGGTCAGCCGCTACGACATCCTCGGGGTCGTCATCGTCCGGGAGGCTGAGGATCCCGATGCCATAGGTACCCTCGGGGGCCGCGACCGGCCCGAAGATGACGGTGCGACCCTGTTCGAGCAGCCCGCGCCAGTAGGCGGCATGCTCCTGCATGAGCCTGGCCTCGTCCGTCGAAAGAGTCTGGGCGAAGTCCGGCCGGGGAGGAAGCAGGCGACAGAAGTAGAACTTCACGAGACTGGACCCAGCCTTTCAGGACGGTCGGTCAATCCCGGCGGCGCTGTCGAGCTGTGACCCCTGCTCATCCTGGCGTGAGGAGCCTCCGCCGATCGAAGCAACGATCGGTATTCCAACAAACGGGAAATGTCCGACGAATTGCACCCACCAGCGGCCACCGATCGTCGGCGGGCGATGCAGCAGCAGGGGAATGATGACCAGGGACATCACCATCCAGATGAACGGTCCGTACAACGCGGCCACCTTGAGCACACCATATCGAGACGTGACGGTGCGCCGGACCCGGGGCACTCGCGTCACAAGGACCAGAAACACGGCGGACCATCCGAAGGCCACGCCAAAGTGCATGAGCACGCCCAGCAGGGCCGTCGGGGCGCCCCCGTCGAATGCCGCTCTGCCGAGTACCGTGCTGGCGACGCCCTGAAAGAGGCGCGCGATGGTCGAGCGGTAGAACGCGACGGCCAACACGCTCGAGAAGACTCCGTCCGAGACGGCGGTCAACAGGCCGGCACGGACCAGCCGAACAAGGGCAGGGCGATTGACCGTCGAATACGGCGCGGCGGTTGCCGGCATCGTTCCCTCCGATCCCGCAAGGTGGTCAGGTTGGGCCGGGTCTCCGCGGCGAGGCGGCGAGAAGCGCGGCTACCCGCTCAGGGGCTGACGACCGCCATGGCCTCGACCTCGAGCATCACGTCGTCGCGATAGAGGCCCCCGACCTGAATCAGGGTGCTGGCCGGCGGCGCGGCAGGATTGACGTACTGGTCGCGTATCGTGCGGAGCACTGGGAGGTTCGCGACGTCGCGCAGGTAGAAAGTCACCTTGACCACGTCACGAAACGTGGCTCCCCCTGCCGCCAGCGCCGCGCGCAGATTCTCGAACACCTGGGTGGCTTGGGCCTTGAAATCACCGGGCCCGACCAGCTGACCGGTCGAATCCAGGGGGACCTGCCCGGAGAGCAGCAGCAGGCGTCGTCCCGCGGGGACCTCGACGACCTGCGTATAGCCGCGGGGCCTCGACAACGCGCCGGGGTTGAGGAAGCGCGGCTCCTGGGCGCGGAGGCCCGCCGCGCCAAGAGCGAGTCCGAGCGTCAGCAGGGCGGTGCACCGGGCTTGCATGGCGATCGAGATGGGCCGATGGCGGCACCTGGAAACCCGGTCAGGCGGCGCTGTCGTCATCGAGGAGGCCGAGCCCGGTGCGGGTCAGGGGAGAAACATGGGAGATCGCCCAGGTCGCGCCGCCGTAGAAGTCCAGCATCCAGAGCACATCCTTGATCGCGATCAGCATCTCTTCGAGGGAATCGTGCCCGACATCCTCGCCGCTTGCGTGGGCCACGCGGTTTCTGGTGGCGACGGCCTTGTCGATGAGGTCCAGCACGGACTTCGGCAGGGCCAGCGCCTTGCCCTCGATCGTGGCGGGGGTCTTGAGCGACGGGAGGTATTCCGCAAGCAGACGCCGAATCAGCGGCGACGGAAAGTCCGCGATCAGCCATTGCGCCGACGGCATCAGTTTGCTGATGAACGCCTTGATGCCGACCTCCAGCGCCGCAACGGCGATGACGAGCGCAGCGCGGCGGTTGGAGAATCTGTTGTCCCATGCTTCGCGGAACACCTGGTGTGCGATCGGCTCATCCTGTCCGGTGTCCAGCATCGCCTGGATTTCCGCCGCGACTGAAGCAGCGGGGTCTATCTGGGGCCCGGCGTCGGAACCAGTGCCGGTATTGGCGGGGAGAGCGTGCCACGTGCTCCCGTCGAGCGACCACTCCGGACCCGCCCCGATCGGCCGGAGAGGATCGTGCGGTCCCCCCAGCGAATGACGCCACCTCAGGACGAGACAGGAGCGGCTGATGGCCTGCACCAGATCCTTCCGAATCTGCTCGATGAACAGATTCATCGCCTGGGGCAGGCCCGATTGGGGGTAGACCATGCCGGGCTTGAGACGACCCGCGGCATCCTGAAAGCGGCGCCAGTTCAGGAGTGCTGACGGCGGCACGCCTTCAGGCAGGCGGTAGTCCGCCAGGGCGGCGAAGCCTCGCGCGACGTTGTCATTGGGTTCCAGCTGCGTGCGTGCGATGGCGATCGCCCCGACGCGATTGCCCAGGCCGTGGAGCTCCGGCCTCTCGATAACGACCGAGATGCGGCGGGGACTCACGACGGTCAGGGCCAGGAAACCGTCAGGGCCGCCCTGGAGCTCGATGCCGGCGAGCCGCAGCTGCAGGCGAAGGGATAGCACAGGCGCCACCGAGAGATGAGGGTGCTGCCCGACAACCGCGCATAAGCTGCAGAGTCCTGGCTGGCTCGGCAAGCCCGTGCGGTTACATGGTGCGTCCGATGGGCTGGCCGCGCGCCAGAAGGTAAGAGACCGCGCCGGTCGCCAGGCGGAGCCGCACCAGGACGTCGATGGTCTGGTCCGTGGACCACCTCGGCCCGCCTCGCAGCATCAGGTCCAGGCCGTTCTCCAGCTCCGGGCGCTCTTCCCGGCTTGGGCTCGTCCGCCAGAGTCCCTGCGGCGAGCGGACCCATGCGGAATCCACCACCAGTCCGGGAGGCAGAGGAGAAGACTCGAGGGTGACCACCTGCAGACTCACCATGAGATCGCTTCCAGGCTGCGCTCCTCCCACGCGAGGCATGAAATCACGCCAGGCCTGAACCCGAAGGGCGAGTCGACGGCCTTCCACGGTGACAGTCGAGTCTGCCCGGGCCCAGACGAGTTCCTCGCCTTTCGCCTGGCAGCTCGCAGTGTCGGGAGCCGCGGTGAGAGAGAGCAGCAGCAGGAAGGATGTGCGCAACGCGTTCCTCGACCGCATGGCGTCCGGCTGAACGACCCGGCGGAAGCTGCCGACCGAGGTACGCTTTCGCAAGCGGAGGACGAACGCGCGGTCTCCTGCGTCCGGGAGACCGCGGTCGAGAGGCATTCGGTTCACGCGGCGGCAGGGTGCGCCGTCACCCGGGTCTAGTGGAGGCGTCCCCGATCTGCAGGGCGAATGTCGCGCAGCCGCGAGGCCGTCGCTGAGGGGAGACCTCGGAGGCTGGTGCCGCCTCGGAGCCCCCACGAGAGAGGTGCGCCCGGAAAGGCGCACGATTCAACCGGCGCTTCTCCTGATGTCCCTGATGCCCCGGCCCAGGTGTCGCCGCAGCAGCGTCCTGAGGGTCACGCCATCGGCATATCCGACCCGCGTGGCGATCTCCTCGACGCTCTCGTCCGTCGTCTTCAGCAGGTGGACCGCGCGCTCCACCCGCAGGTCCTGGAAATAGGAAAGCGGCGACTTCCCCAGAACGGCTTGCAGGCGGCGGGCCAGGGTTCTCTTGCTCGAACCGACTGCCGCGGCGGCATCGTCGAGCGAGAATCCATGTCTGAGTCTGCCGCGTGCCCAGCTCTCGAACCGTTCGACGAGCGGGTCGGAGTGGGCGAGATGATCGGCCAGTACGTACACCGATTGCGATGGCCGTGAATCCACGACCAGATACCGCGCCGTCAGCGCGGCAAGCCGCGGGCTCTTCTGCCGGAGCAGCCACAAGGCGAGATCCATGTGGCTCAGGGCCGCGCCTGAGGTCACGAACTTCCCGGACTTCACGATCATCCGCGATTCGTCCAGCCGCACCCTGGGGTACCGCTGGCGAAACAGGGGGGCGAGCCACCAGGTGGTGGTGGAATCCTGGTTGTCGAGCAGCCCGGATTCCGCCAGGACGAAGGTCCCGATGCAGGCGGCCGCGATCGCGACGCCTTGCTCGGCCCACGAGCGGAGGGCCCCGGCTGCGTCGCTCACATCGGGTCGCGCAAGAGCCTGCTGCAGCGGTCCCGGCATCTTGAAACCGATCGCCGGAAGCACGACCTGATCGGGGATATTCCGGCTCGGGAGCGGCACGACGGGAACCGCGAGTCCTTGCGACGTCGTCACGGTCTTGCGCACCCCGACGATGGTCACGTCGAAGCGCGGCGACGCCAGGCCGGTCGCGTCTGCGAGCTCATTCGCCGTCGCGAACGCATCGAGCACCGTGGCGAGGCCGGTGTCGAAGACCCCATCCAACGCCAGTATGAAGATCCGCATGGCAAATAGTATATCGAAAATGGCGATCTTGCCAATGGCACGCCCGCCCGACCTGGCGCTATCTTGGCCGCTCACGATTGTGACTCAGCCGAAGAGCTTCCCGCTTCGTGCGGCGGGCCGGCTCGGCGGACCGATGCGCCACCGACGGGGAACGGGGAGGGCCAACCAGCCATGGAAGTCAGCGGCAGCGTGCTCGATGCGATCGGGAACACCTCGCTGGTGGAGCTGCGACGAGTGGTGCCGCCCGGCTGCGCCAGGATCTTCGTGAAGGTCGAAGGAGAGAACCCGACCGGCAGCATGAAGGATCGAATGGCGCAGGCCATGATTGGGAGGGCTGAACAGGACGGGAGACTGAAACGCGGGGACACCATCGTCGAGTACACGGGCGGCAGTACCGGAGCATCACTCGCGCTGGTGTGTGCCGCGAAGGGATACCGACTACGGATCGTCACCTCCAATGCGTTCAGTGAGGACAAACTGATCCAGATGGCCGCCTTTGGCGCGGAGCTGACGCTCGTACCCAGTGAGGGTGGACTGATCACCAGGAAGCTCATCCTGGACATGATCGAAGCCGCCAGGGAGATCAGCCGGCAACCCCGGACCTACTGGACCGACCAACTCAACAATGCCGATAGCGTCGCGGGCTACTATCCGATGGGTCAGGAGATCTGGGATCAGACAGGCGGGAGGATCGACGCATTCGTTCACGCGATCGGGACGTCGGCCTCCTTGCGAGGTGTGGCAACCATCCTCAGGCGCCTCAATCCTGAGACCAGGATCATTGCGGTGGAACCAGGCGAGTCCCCGGTGTTGTCCGGCGGCCAGGCCGGCGCCCACAGGATCGAAGGAATCGGGATCGGCTACGCCCCGCCATTGTGGGATGCACATATGGTGAACGAAGTCATTCCGGTTCCTACGGCCGATGCGGAGGCCATGGCCAGGCGTCTGGCGAAGGAGGAGGGGCTCTTTGCGGGAACGTCCTCAGGCGCGAACGTCATCGGGGCCATTCGCGTGGGAGAGCGATTGGGGCCGGCCGCGAGAATCGCTACCCTGCTGGTGGATTCTGGGCTGAAGTACCTCAGCACCGGGGTGTACAGACGCCGGGAGGGGACCTGACGCGGCCCGCGGACGCAGGGGTAGTTCGAGCGGGCGCGGTCGTGCGATGACCCGGGCACCGCCCGGCGCCCGGGTCCTCACGTCCGAAGTCGGACCTACCGGTCCACGGCCGTTTCTGAGCCTCGGTCGTGCGGCCAGGCGAGCGCCTGACGGCAGGTGGCGCAGACCAGCCCGTGATTCAGAGGATAGTGTGAGTCGAGATTGATCCATGTGGCGGCACCCGCCTCCTCTCGAACCGCGGCCGGCAGTTCGCGAGGATCGGGGGCCCGGTCGAGCACGATATCGAGGTCGATCAGGGACCAGGCCATT
>Ga0153915_10003545_pt1 | contig 14323 bp, 5 predicted proteins | sample Opewatmetagenome_2_FD_107003 | JGI IMG/M metagenome (GOLD analysis project Ga0153915, IMG submission 107003) | Freshwater wetland microbial communities from Ohio, USA - Open water 3 Core 3 Depth 3 metaG | ecosystem: Environmental > Aquatic > Freshwater > Wetlands | place: USA: Ohio, Lake Erie... | reverse complement strand
CGAAGTCGGCGACGAGCGCCTGCCCGTCGTGCAACAGGATGTTCTCCGGCTTGATGTCGCGGTGGATGACGCCGTGGCGGTGGGCGTAGTCGAGCGCGCTCGCCACCTCGCTGGCGATTCGGACCGCATCGGCGATTGGGAGCTGCTTCTCGCGGGTCAGGCGGTCCCGTAGGGACTCCCCTTGGATGAACGGCATGACATAAAAGAGGAAGTCATCCCGCCCGTCCGCCTGTGCGCCCGTCCGACCGCTGTCGAACAGCGGCAGGATGTGCGGATGCTGCAGGTTCGCGGTCGTCTTGATTTCGCTCAGGAACCGCTCGGCGCCGATCACCGCGGCCAGCTCGGGCCGAAGGACCTTGATGGCCACCTTGCGGTCGTGCTTGAGGTCATGGGCCAGGTAGACCGTGGCCATGCCCCCCCGGCCCAGCTCCCGCTCGATCTGGTAGCGGTCGGCGAGTGCGTCACGGAGCCGGTCGGCGGCGGGGTTCACCGCGTGCCGCTCGCCACGCCGCGCAGTCGCTCGACCAATGCCGGCAGATTCTGGATGACCATGATGCGCGACGCCGGGTTCAACCGGACCATCGCGAAGGTGCGGCCGTCGGGGGAGATGTCGTAGTTGCTGTGCGGTATCGCCGTGACAATGTCCGCGACGGAGAAGAGATTCCGGCGGGAAGTGACGGCCACGACCGGCTTCGTCTGCAGGGCGGCCACCATGAGCACGGCGGCCCCCGAGGCGCCGCTCCGATAGAACAGCTCCCGGCCGTCGGGACCCCAGACCGGCTCCGTCCCCCCGTTCAGCGACACCTGGACCTGGTCGCCGGGGCCGCCTAACGGACGCACATACACCTGGTCCTGTCCCGACTGGTTGGAGGTATAGGCCAGCCACCGGTCATCCGGAGACACATCCGGATAGAGCTCTTCGAACCGGGTGGCAACCAGGGGCTCGAGGGGACCGCGGCCGCCGTGCCGCAGGATGGCGATGTCGCTTCGGCTGCCCGAGTCGATGGCGTTGACCATGGTCACCAGCGCGCTACCGTCCCGCAGCCAGTGGCCGGTGTACCCGAGCTGCAGCGCCGAGAAGAGGGACTCGGGCTTCTCCGCGCTGCCGGGCCGGGTGCGGAAGAGGGCAAGGGCGCCCCGCCGCACCGTGCTGTAGGTGATCGATCGGCCGCCCGGTTCCCAGACCGCGTCGTGTCCGTCCCGGTCGAAGGTGACCCGCGTCAGTCCGCCGCCATCGCGCTCGAGAACCCACACGTCCCGGCCATCCAGGGAATTGAAGTCCACGAGGATCCGTCGACCGTCGGGCGAGAACCGCGGTGCGTGGTAGTTGTGCCGTTCCGCGAGGGCGGGACGGCTGCTCCCCTGCCGATCCACCAGCACGAGCGACCGCGGCTCCTCGGGGATGTAGGCGACGGTGCCATTGTCCGCCACGGCGAACTGGGCGAGTCCCGACCCGGTCAGGGACACCCCGGTGGCAATGGTGACCGGGGACTCTCCCACTTTTCGGGAGGACGGATCGAACGACACTGCCTCGATGGTTCCGTCGGACAAGGCGTAGACCAGATACCCCGCCGCGTACCGGATCTCGACGATCGTCGCGTCGATCAGCTGGGTCGTTGTCCCGGCCGCAAAGTCCAGCAGCATGGCCGGTCCCGACGAGGTCCCTGGAGGCGCGGCGACGGCGAGCGCCGATCGATCGCCGGGCAGGAGCTGCATGAGGTTGAGGTCACCATCTCCGGAGCCGAAGGGGTGAGTCACCTTCCCCTCAGGGCTGACCCGCGCCCAGCCTCGGCCGATCTCCCGCTCCGAGCTCAGCCACACGGATCCATCCTGTGCCCACGCCGCGTACGACGTCCACGAGACTTCGCGAGGAAGCGGTTTCCCGCTGCCGCCGCCGATGGGGTAGCGGTAGGCCTCGCCGCCGGCGATAGACCCAAGGAACTCGCGGCCGTCCCGGGAGATAACGTATCCCGCGAGAAACGGGACCACCCCCGGGACCGGCGTGGCCTCGGTGGCATCGAGCGCCATCCGCATCGTGACGTTTTGCCCGTTCAGCACTGCGGTGTAGAGCAGGGTGCCCCCATCCGGCGTGAGGGCTACCTGCCGCTGCAGCGCGGTGCTCGAGCCGCCCAGCTCGGGCGCCAGGACCGCGAGGCGCGAGGGTGGCAACGATGGCGCCGGCCGCGGCCGAAGCCAGCCCCAGGCGCCGAAGAAGGCGGTAGCGAGGAATGCGGCGAGGACGAAGAGGCGGAAGGACGGAAGGGCGGACCAGTGGCCCCGAGACAAAGGGACCCGTCCGACGGTCCGTCGGTCCGTCGGCCCCACCAGCGCCGCCGCGAACTCCGCGGCGGTGGCAAACCGATCGGCGGGCAGCTTGGCGAGCGCGGTCAGCACCGCGGCCTCCACCCCCGGCGGCACCGTGTCCCGGACGACCGAGAGCGCGACCGGCTTTTCCGTCATCACCTTGGCGACGATGGCCTGGGCCGTGCTCCCGGTAAACGGCGGATCGCCCACCAGCATCTCGTAGGTCATCGCCCCCAACGCATACACATCGCTCCGCGGCGTGATTTCCCGTTCCCCCATCGCCTGCTCGGGACTCATGTACGTCGGCGTCCCGAGACTCATCCCCGTCTCGGTAATCCGGCTGCCGCCCGCCTTGCTGGCCGCCAGCGCGATCCCGAAGTCCGCGACCAGGGCCCGGCCATCGTGCAGCAGGATGTTCTCCGGCTTGATGTCCCGGTGGATGACATTGTGCCGGTGAGCGTAGTCGAGCGCGCCCGCCACCTCGGTCGCGATCCGCACCGCGTCCGCGATGGGGAGTTGTTTGTCACGGGTGAGCCGGTCCCGCAGGGATTCACCCTCGACGAACGGCATCACGTAAAAGAGGAAGGAGTCGGCCTCGCCGGAGTCGTGCAACGGCAGAATATTCGGGTGCTGCAGATTCGCCGTGGTCTTGATCTCGGCGAGAAAGCGCTCGGCACCGATCACGGCGGCCAGCTCCGGCCGCAGGACCTTGATTGCGACCTTCCGGTCGTGCCTCAGGTCCTGGGCCAGATAGACGGTGGCCATGCCTCCCTGCCCCAGCTCCCGCTCGAGGCGGTAGCGGTCGGCCAGGGCGGCGGTGAGACGAGTGGGGTGGCTCAAGGCGCGGCGCTGTCCACGGCAGCTCGCATCTGTCTGACCCAGTCCGGGATCACCCGGAGATAGGTGCTGTTGTTCTCAGCCGGACCCTGGACATAGATGATTCCGCCGTCGCGGGAGGGACGGTTGGACCAGCCCGACGTATCCGAGAAGCGCGGGTCGCGGGCCCAGAAGCTCGGAGGGCCGAGCGGCTCCCCGGTCTCCGGATTGATCCGCACCAGGTACCAGGCGATGCCCAGCCGATAGAGGATCTCGGTCCCCGACAGCCAGAGCGGCTCGACTCCTTCCGACGCGAGCTGCCAGCGACGCCCCGGCGCCGGAAATCCGGTGACGATCACCTGGTTCCCCTCCAGCGTCTGATACAGGATCAGCTTCCGGTTCGGCGAAACCGAGGCGAACCTGGCGCCCGTCAGCACCGTGTCGAAGGTGGCGTGTGCCGCGCCGGGATCGAAACGCGTGACGATCGATCCACCCCAGCCCTGCGCCAGCGCGAGGTGGTCGTCATAATAGTCGCTTGGATCGAGACTGTACGAGTCGTATTCGACGCTGGCCAGCGTGTCCGGCCGCCCCCCGGAGCTTGGCGCGCCCCGCAGGATGGTCCAGCGGGTCGAATCCCGCATGGCCAGCAGGAGCTGGTCTCCGGTAACGCTCCAGAGCGGGTGACGGATCATTCCGCCACGCAGCCAGGTGAAGTGCTGGCCGTTCTGCAGGTCGTAGATCCGGAGTTCGTTCGATTCGGTGCCCTGCACCGAGGCCGCCACCCAGCGCCGGTCGTGGCTCAGGTCGAAGCGCTGAAAGTCACCGCTCTCCATCGGCAGCGGCTGGGGCACACCGCCCGCATGGAGCGTCACCAGTCGGCCGATCGTCGCGTCGATGCCGGGCGCGTAGACCAGGGTCCCATTCGACGCGATATCGAACTGCCCTTCGCCCAGCGCCTCCCGTCGGACCCCGTCCAGCAGGGTGACGGGCCGGTAGGCCAGGTGTTTCTTCGCGTCGAAGCGTGCGGCGAGCAGCGTGCCGTTGCCGGTGAGGTACACGAGGTAGCGACCATCGACCAGCGAGAACGCCGTTCCCGCCAGCAGCTCGCCGGCGGTTCCATCAGGCCGCGCGACGCGAATGTTCCCCACCGCTCCTGACTCGGGGTCCAGCAGAATCGCGGTCCGGTTGTAGGAGCAGATGAGCTGACCGAGCTCCGGGACCCACCGCCCGAAGGGGCAGCGGGCGATGACCTTGGTGCGCGGTGTTCCTCCGCCCGCGTCGATCCAGTTGAATCGGTTGCCATCGTCGGTACCGGCTCCCAGCTGGGTATTCGACACCCATCCGAGCGCGTCGGTGCTCTTTCCGTCCAGCAGCAGCCGGGGTTCGCCGCCGGCGAGGGAGAGGAGCAGGACGTGATCGCCCCGGAGAAAGGCCACCCGGGTGCCATCAGGCGAGATCCGGGGCGCGGTGGCGCCGCGGGTGCCGGCCAGTCGGCGTGCGTCTCCGTTCCGCAGGCTGCGATACCAGAGCTCCGTCGAGTCGCCCTGGCGGGCGGCGTAGACCGCGAACTCGCCAGTCGGGGCGATCGAAATGTTCCTGAGCGGCTCGCCGTACGAGACGTTGGACGAGGTAACGGCGAAACTCATGCTGGCGCTGTCGGGCAGGACCGCATCGTACATGGTCGGGCCGCCCGAAGCTTCCCGCCGCATCGTCCGGAGCGTCAGCGCCAGCAGTCCTACCGAGACGACGCCGAGCGTGAGACTGATCCCTCGCCACGGGCCCCGGCTTGGCCGGGCGGCGTGGGCGGTGCGGGTAGTCGCCCGAACGCTTGGACCGCCGGCCAGAGCCGCCGCGAATTCCGCCGCGGTCGCGAAGCGGTCCGCGGGGAGCTTCTGGAGCGCGACCGCCACCGCATCGTCAACGGCGAGGGGCACGCTCTTCCGCAACGAGGTGATGCTGACGGGTTCGGTGGTCATTACCTTGGCGATGATCGCCTGCGCTGTCGGGCCGGTGAAGGGAGGCTCTCCCACCAGCATCTCGTAGGTCACACAGCCGAGGGCGTAGACGTCGGAGCGCGCGGTGATCTCGCGTTCCCCCATGGCCTGCTCGGGTGACATGTAGTGCGGCGTGCCGAGACTCATGCCGGTCTCGGTCATCCGGGTCCCCCCGGCCGAGCTCACCGCCAGGGCGATGCCGAAGTCGGCCACCAGGGCCGAGCCATCATGGAGCATGATGTTCTCGGGCTTGACGTCCCGGTGGATCACCCCATGACGGTGGGCATAGTCGAGGGCGCCGGCGACCTCGGAGGCGAGGCGGATCGCATCACCGATCGGCAACTGCTTCTCGCGATGCAACCGGTCGCGCAGCGATTCGCCTTCGACGAACGGCATCACGTAGTACGCGGTCCCCTGGACCTCGCCACTGTCGATCAGGCCGAGGATATGCGGATGCTGCAGGTTGGCGATGGTCCTGATTTCGCGCAGAAACCGCTCGGCGCCGATGACGGCCGAGAGCTCCGGCCGCAGTACCTTGATGGCGACCTTCCGGTCGTGCTTGAGATCGTGGGCCAGGTACACGGTCGCCATTCCGCCGGCGCCGAGCTCCCGCTCGATGCGGTAGCGCTCGGCCAGGGCGGCGGAGAGACGGGTGAGGCTGTCGGTCATGTCGTCACCGCGGCCGGAGCCTCTGCCGCAGCTCGGTGAACCAGTTCTCCGCCACGATCAGCGGCGCGGCGTCGGCCTGCGAGCGGATGCGTCGCGCCATGATGAACCGCCCATCCGGTCCAACGTCGAACGGCGTGTAATAGGTATTGTCATCGAGGTAGAAATCCGGTGACAGGCTGAACAGTCCACGCCGTTCGCCGAAGTGCGGCTCCGCCCCGCCCGCGACCGGAACGGCAGTCATCCGACGGGCCCCATCCACGAAGAACAGCTCACGGCCGTTGCGCGCCCACACCGGCGCCATGCCGCCATTGGTGGACACCTGCCACTTGCCGGCATCGGTGGCCGGGAACGGCCGCAGGTACACCTCCCGGCGCCCCGTCTCGTCGGATTCGTAGGCGATCCAGCGGCCATCCGGTGAGAAGGCGAACGCGGACTCGTCGAACGCGGGATTGGCGATCAGCGGTACCGCGGTGGTGTCGCCCACGTGGTAGCCGATGATGTCGCGCCCCTGGCGGCCCACCCCACCGGCCGTGCGGGCGACGATCCACCGGCCGTCGGGGCTGACGGCGCCCTCGTAGAGGTTACGCGGGTTCCGCGCGAGCAGCTCGGCGCGACCGGTGCCGTCGGCCGCCACCCGGCGCAGCTCCAACCCGGCGCCCGAGCGCGCGATATAGCTCAGCGCCCGCCCACCGGGGAGCCATCGCGGCCGGAGCGCCGGGGCACTGTCGAGCGTCACCCGGGAGAGCGGCCCGCCAGGGAGCTCCTTGACCCAGATGCCATCGCGCGACTCGCCCCCCAGGCTGATTGCCAGCCGCCTGCCGTCGGGCGAGAGCGCCAACCCGGCGTTCCCCAGGGGTGTCAGCCCGACCGGGCCGCCCATGTCCACCGGCGTTTCCCGTCCCGTCTGGTCCACCCACAACACGTTGTACCGCACGTCCAGGCCGGCCGCCGCGCGAAGCATGACAAGCGTTCCGGTCCGGGATACGTCCAGCTGTGCAAGGAGGCTCGAGTTGATCCCGACGCTGTCGAGGACGGCGACGGGAGAGCCGCGAGGCTCGAGCGCACCCAGGTCGAAGGGAATGACGAGCGCGGCGCCGTCCGAGCGGACGAACAACACATGCCCCGTCGGCAGATAGCGCGCCCCGATGCCACCGGCGACGACCCGACGGGTCGCGCCGGATCGCAGGTCCAGCACCCAGATCTCCCGGTCCGTGCAGCTGACCACGAGGCACAGCGAGAGGAGGACCCCCCTGGAGCCCGGCAGCGGCTGTACTTCACGGATGATCCCGGAGTCCGCCTGCCACACCGGCGTGCGCGCCCCCCCGCCCTCGGCGATGCGCCGCAGCATGCGACCGCCCTGCGGGGCGTAAACGATGGTGCCGTCGTCGAGCCATGCCGGGGTAGTCCCGCCAGCGACGGAATCGGCGAGCGTGATGGCGGCGCCGCCGCCGATCTGGAGCTTCTTCAACGCCCCGCTCACGCCGAAGGCGATCCATCGGCTGTCGGGGGAAAAGGCGGCGCTCCCCGCACCCAGGGTTCCAGGCAGGGGGAACGCCTGTTCGCTGTCACGCGGCTTGAGCCACAACTGCGACACGAAGGGTCCAGCCGACGAGGGCCCCAGGTACAGCAGGTACGATCCGTCGGGAGCAATCATCACCTGGGAGTTGACCGCAGACTGTGCCTGTGCGGGCGGCAGCGCGAGCGCGTACCGCGAGACCGGCGCCGGCCGCTCGGGCCGGAGGAACGCCCACGTGGCCAGGGCGGCCATGATCGCCGCGGCGCCCACCGCAGGCAGCGCGATGCGGCTCCGCCAGTCGGGCCGGGCGGGGCCGCGGGCCACCGCGCCCATTCCGGTGGCGGTCAGGAATCCCGCCGGATTCGCCAGCGCCTCGCTGAACTCCGCCGCCGACGCGAAACGGTCCGCGGGCAGCTTCTCCAGTGCGCGGACCACCACCGCGTCGAGCGACGGCGGGATGGTATGCCGCTGGAGCGTGAGCGAGCGTGGCTGCTCGGTCATCACCCGCGCGATGATCGCCTGCGCCGTGGGTCCCGTGAACGGCGGTTCGCCCGCCAGCATCTCGTACAGCACACACCCCAGCGCGTACCCATCCGCTTTCGGCGTGATGTCTCGCTCGCCCATGGCCTGCTCGGGCGCCATGTACTGCGGGGTGCCCAGGCTCATGCCCGTCTCGGTCATCCGGGTGCCGCCGTCGGAGCGGCTGGCCGCGAGCGCGATGCCGAAGTCGGCAACCATCGCGTGGCCGCCGTGCAACAGGATGTTCTCGGGCTTGATGTCACGGTGCACGATGCCGTGCTGGTGTGCGTACTCCAGCGCGTCGGCCACTTCCCGCGTGATCCGGACCGCCTCGTCCACCGGCAGTTCCCGCTCGCGCATCAGCCGGTCGCGCAGGCTCTCGCCCTCGACGTAGGGCATGACGTAGTACACGAGGCCTCCCGCCTCGCCGGAGTCGAACAGGCCGAGGATATGCGGGTGCTGGAGATTGGCGGTGGTCTTGATCTCGGCCAGGAACCGTTCGGCGCCCAGGATCGCCGCGAGCTCCGGCCGCAGGACCTTGAGCGCGACCTTGCGGTCGTGCTTGAGGTCTTGCGCGAGGTACACCGTGGCCATTCCCCCCTGGCCCAACTCCCGCTCGAGGCGGTAGCGGTCGGCCAGGGCGGCGGCGAGGTGCTCGGGGACCTGGCTCACTCGCCGGCCTCCCCGCGCCGGAGCAGCGCCGGCCAATTGGACAGGTAACTCACCTCCACAAACCGTCCCTGCCGGACCATGATGAAACTCCGGCCATCGGGCATGACATCGTAGTTCGCGTGGGGGGTCGCCCCCTCTAAGTCGGCATCCTCGAAGAGCGGCGTGCGCGAGAGTACCCGGAACTCGGCGCCGGTTTCCACCCGTGCGGCGATCAGTCGGGGACCTGCCGCCACCGAACCCCGGTAGAAGAGCTCCCGCCCGTCCCGCGACCAGATCGGCTCGGTCCCGCCACCCTGCGAGACCAGCACCTTGCTGCCCGGCCCCGGGAAGGGGCGCACATAGACCTCGTTGCGGTTGGACTCGTCGCTGACGTAGGCGAGCCAGCGGCCGTCGGGGGACAGCGCCGGGTAGTACTCGTTGTATGGCGTCGCGAGGACCGGGGTGGCCCGGCGCTCCGAATCGGCCAGTGGCACCGTCACGATATCGAAGGTGAACCCGGTGATTCTCGCGACAATCGCGGTCCGACCATCGGGCGTGACCCCATGAACGCTGACCTGCGACCCGTCGTAGAGCACCGAGTCCGCGGTGCCTCCGCCGTCGGTGGCGCGGCTCAGGATGCCGATGAGGCCCTTCCTGGCCGAGGCGTACAGCATCCGGCGGCCGTCGGGCGTCCAGAAACCGTCGTGTCCGTCGCCCTCGAAGGTGAGGCGGCTCAGGGTGGTGTCGCGGAAGTCGTAGACCCAGATGTCGCGCACCAGATCGGAGAAGTCCAGCGACAGCCGCCGGCCGTCCGGGGAAACCCGTGGGTTGTGGTAGTTGCGGGGGACACTGAGGAGCGGGTGGACCTCGCCCGTCCTGCTCACCTGGACGAGGGTCGGGAGCTGGACCGGGACGTAGGCGAGGGCACCCTCGGCCGACAGCGCCACCTTGGGCCGGAAGCCGCGCGTGGTCTGGGCCCGGGCGTTGAGTGGCGCCGCGGCTCCCCGCAGCGTCCGGGCGCCGAGATCGTATGGGGCGGCGAAGAGGGAACCGTCGCCCAGGGACCAGACCAGGTGGCCACGAGCATAGCCGGCCCAGATCGCGTCCGCCACGCCGGCCACATCGAATCGCTTCCGGCGCGCCGGGTCCACCACCATGATCGTCCCCTCCGGGAACGAGGTAGTGGCAATCGCGAGGACGTCTCCGTTCGGAAGCACCTCCATCACATCGTGGGTCGCTTCATTGCGCTCTTTGTCCAGCGGCAGGAGGGTATCCACCCGGCCATCGGCGCGGAGCTTGCCGAGCTGTCCGTTGACGAGCGTGACGGCGTATTCGTCCCCGGAGGCCCACCGAATCTGTGAGAGTGCGATGCCCGGCTGCTCCGGAATCGCCACGGTGCTCCCCCCACGCACCGCCACCTTCCTTGGCCGAGCTGTCCGGTCCAGGTAGACCAGCCACGAGCCATCTGCGGAGAAGCTGGCACTCCCGCCGTCCTCGGTGCCGGCGACCGGCGCCGGCAGAGGATCCTCGACACGCCGGGCGACGATCATCCTGGCGCCGTCCGTCCCGACGGCGGTGTAGGCAAGAGTGCCGCCGTCCGGCGAGAGGGCGAGCGCCGGATCGGCTTGCGCGGCGACTCTGAGCGAAATCGGCAGGTTCATCGAGAGCCAGCTAATCCGTTCGCGCGGCGCCGGGCGGCGCAGCGCCCACACGGCGAGGGCGGTGGAGGCGAGGGCGAGGAGACCCAGCGCCAGGGTAGTTCGGCGCCCGACCCTCTGCGCTCGGCCGGCAGCGGCGGGAGCAGGGCGCCGCGTGCCGTGCACCGCGCCCCCGCCCGAGAGCGCTGCCGCAAACTCCGCCGCGGTGGCGAAGCGGTCGGCCGGAAGCTTCTCCAGTGCGGTGAACACCGCCGCCTCGACCTCCGGCGGCACGGTCTTCCGCTGCAAGGTGAGCGCCCGGGGCTCCTCGGTCATCACCCGGGCTACGATCGCCTGTGCGGTGGGGCCGGTGAAGGGCGGCTCGCCCGCCAGCATCTCGTAGGTCACGCAGCCCAGGGCATAGATGTCGCTCGCCGCGGAGATCTCGCGCTCCCCCATCGCCTGTTCCGGGGACATGTAGTGCGGGGTGCCCAGGCTCATCCCGGTCTCGGTCATCCGGGTCCCGCCGTCGCTCCGGCTCACGGCCAGCGCGATGCCAAAGTCGGCCACCATCGCCCGGCCGTCGTGCAGCAGGATATTCTCCGGCTTGATGTCGCGGTGGATCACGCCGTGCCGGTGGGCATAGTCGAGCGCGTCGGCCACCTCCCGCGCGATCCGGACCGCCTCCTCCACCGGGAGCTGGCGGGTGCGGTGGAGCCGGTCGCGCAGGCTCTCACCCTCGACATACGGCATCACGTAGAAGACCAGGCCGGACACCTCTCCCGAGTCGTAGAGCGAGAGGATGTGGGGGTGCTGCAGGTTGGCCGTAGTGGTGATCTCGTGCAGGAAGCGCTCGGTGCCGAGGATGGCGCTGAGCTCGGCGCGAAGCACCTTCACCGCCACCTTCCGGTGGTGGCGCAGGTCCTCGGCCAGGTACACCGTGGCCATGCCTCCCTGGCCCAGCTCCCGCTCGATGCGGTACCGGTCGGCCAGGGCAGCCGCCAGCCGTGGCAATGCGTCCGTCACAGGCCGAGCCTGGTGAGAGGAATGTTCTCGCTGGTCATCGCGCCCGGAGAATCTGCGCCCATTCCGGCTTCGCGGCGTTGCCAACCACGAGCCGGTAGACACCCGGCCGAGGAACGAACGCGACATCACGGGTCTCGCCGACATCCAGCCATTCCACCGATGGCTCGGTGAGCGACTGGCCAGGCGGGAGATCGGCGCCGTCGCGGGCCAGTCTTCGCCATTCCACCAGCGCGCTGTCGTGGTAGATCGCGAACGGGAATGCGTCGGCGGCACCGATGTTCACGAAGCGAAAGCGATGGGCCACTCCGGCGGTCAGCTCCAGCGGCGCGGACAGCGAATCCCCGTTGACGATCAGGTGTGGCGCCCGGTCGCTGTCCCAGCCCGCCACATAGATGTGATCCCGCCGGGGGTCGAAGCGCCGCCCCGGCTCGAGCACCACTATCCCGCCATAGAGCCCCGACGTGAGCTGCTCGATGTCGTTCATGTGGGTGTGATAGATGAACGTCCCGGCGCGCGGCAGCGTCAGGTGAGCGACGAAGGAATCTCCCGGCTGAATGGATGGTGCCAGGTGAGCGGCTGACCCGCTCCACCCGGCCACCCCGTCGGAGTAGCTCTCCAGCTCGATACCGTGCCAGTGGATCGCCGCCGGCTCGGGCAACCGGTTCACCACCACCACGTCGGTTGGCTGGTTGCGGATGAGCACCAGGAGTGAGCTGCCGGCTTCGACCGAGTCAGGCGCGGGGGCTCGCGTGCCCCGTTGCAGCACGTAGCCAAGCCCGCGGAGAGCCCGGCCCCGCCGCCTCCCCTCCTGTACGAAGAGGTGCAGCCGCCGCGCCGTGCCGCGGACTGGCTCCGCCGCACCCGGCACCGGATGCACCACGATACCGAGCACCAGTCCGGCCATGTGCACCTGCGGGTCGTGGGCCATCCGGTCGTGGCTCCCGGACACCGGCGGGTCGAGCCGCGCGTCCGGGACCACGTGAAATCCGATATGACAGTGGAAGAGCCAGTCCCCCGGCCGGCCGGGCACCCAGGTCATGGCCATCGTCTCGAACGGCTTCAGCGTCTGGGTGACGGCTACCGGGCGTTTGTCAGGCCGCGGGATCGTGTCTCTCAGCCCGTTCCCGAAGCCGTCGACCCGGAAATAGAAGCCGTGCAGGTGCATCGGGTGAGGGCGGGCAGAGCCATTGATGACCCGCCAACGCACGCTGTCCCCGACAGTCGCCTCGATCCGCTCGGTATAGGGCCAGGACCGGCCGTTGATGGCGAGCGCATTGCGGTAGGTACTCGAGTCGATAGTGGATCCCCAGATGTTCATCACGAAGATCCGGTCGGCGGGCGATCCACCGGGGGGATCCACGATGAAGGCGCCGGAGGTCGTCTCCCGCTCGTCGTTCGTGAACGGTACCAGGGAGTGCTTGCCCGGCACCGCGTAATAGAGGTAGGTCCCCGGCTCGCCGGCGGCGAAGGCGACGGTGGCCGACTCCCCCGGCCGGAGCACCAGGCTGTCGTCCCGCTCGGCAGGGCGGGTGACGAGCCCGTGCACCGCAATGGTCGAGTCGGTCAGCCGATTCCGGACCGAGGCGACGATGACTGTGCCGCTGGGGATCCGGATGAGCGGGGCGGGGATCTCCGGTGCACGGCCCTCCTCGGCGAACGCCGCGACCTCGATCGAGGGACCGCTGTCTGCTTCCGGGCGCCAGGTCGCCATACCCACTTCGAGCCGGAGCTCGAGGGTGTCGTCGTGGAGCCGCCCGCCAGGCGTGCGGTTGTCGTTGGGGTGGACCGCGGGCAGCTCGCGATCCGACGCGTTCCATTCCGCCCGACCGGGGGACCAGAGCAGCACCAGGCCGGCGAGGGTGGTGAGCCGGAGGCGCGATCCGCTGGAGCGAACACTTGTCATGTCGTGACTCGCGATCGTGCGGGAGTGCAATGCTCGAGGGAGATGCTCACCGATTCGCTCCGTCCACGCCCGGGCGGCAGGCAGCGGCAGGCGGGCGATGATCCGTTCATCGGCCCTGCCGCATCCTCGCCTCGGCCTCCAGGAACCAGTTGAGTACTACCGTCAGCCGATTGGCCTCGGCACCGGCGACCAGGTTGCGCCTGAGCATCACGAACGACTGGTCACTCGGCGTCACGTCGTAGGATCGGTGAAAGGGGAGCAGCACGTAGGGCCCGACGCTGAACAGCGCCCGGCGGGCGCCGGGCTGAAACTCGCCGCCGGTGCCCACCTGCACCGAGATCAGGCTGTCCAGCCGATCCACATAAAACAGTTCGCGACCGGAGTGCGACCAGGCCGGGCTCCCGCCGCCCGCGACGGAGACCTGCCACCGGGCCCGGCCGGCGTCGGGGAAGGGGCGCACATACACTTCTTCCCGGCCCGACTCGACCGACGCGTAGGCGATCCACCGGCCATCGGGGGAGAGCGCCGGGGCGTACTCATCGGCCACCCCGGCGGCCACGGTCACTCGCGCGGTATCTCCCTCCACCCGCCGGGCGTAGATGTCCCGCACCCCTGCGACAAGCCCCTTGCGGTATACCAGCCAGCGGCCATCCCGGGACCACTCGGCCTCATCCACTTGCGAGTTGTCGTTCGGCAAGAGCCGTTCCGGCTTGTCACTGCCGTCGGCCCGCATCCGGTACAGGAAGGTGAACGGCCCTTTCATGTCCGAGCTGAAGCTGAGCGAGCGCCCGTCGGGCAGCCAGGCAGGCCGGTAATTGATCGTGCCGGAGAAGCTGAGGCGGGTGAGGGAACCGGCATCGAGCTGCTTCACCCACAGGACATTGCTTGTGGCTTCCTGGGTGCTCACCGCCAGGTGTCGCCCGTCCGGTGAAAGGCGGATGCTGGTGAACCGTGACTGCCACTCCGGGTCCAGCACCCGGTCGTTGCCCGCGCGGTCCACTCGGACAGGCATCCCGCCGAGCGCTCCCTGGTTCGCCGCGAGGTAGATCAGTGTACCGTCGTCGGCGATCGTGAATTCGGGAATGACACCCAGCTCGAGTTGCACGGTGCCGAGCAGGGCGACAGGTTCCTCGGTGAACCGCAGCCGGTCGAGATCGAAATGGCCCCCGACCATGTTGCCATCGGTCTGCACCACGACCAGCTGGCCCCCGGGGAGGTACTGGCCGCGCGCGGTATTCGCCCGGAGGGTATCGCGTGCCCGGGTCTTCAGGTTGAGCGCGACCAGGGT
>Ga0153915_10003544_pt1 | contig 14323 bp, 11 predicted proteins | sample Opewatmetagenome_2_FD_107003 | JGI IMG/M metagenome (GOLD analysis project Ga0153915, IMG submission 107003) | Freshwater wetland microbial communities from Ohio, USA - Open water 3 Core 3 Depth 3 metaG | ecosystem: Environmental > Aquatic > Freshwater > Wetlands | place: USA: Ohio, Lake Erie... | reverse complement strand
TACAATACATTTATTCTATCTTTGAGAGATGTATTAATAATTTATTCTTGACAAGTTGTTTCGGAGACCGGGTGTCAGCATCATTCAGACCGGGTGTCAAAGCAAACGAAAGTTGAACTTTAAATTTCATAAGGAAAAAGCGATGTATTATGCGGTGCCGGTTTCTTCGGGTATTGTCCAAACCAAGAAGTTGGCTTCCATCATCTCCGACCGATGTTCTGCCACGGAATCAGACATACTGCTGGTGCTGAATTCTTTGTCATCAGTCATGAAATCGCTCTTGGATGATGGGAAGAAGGTGCGGTTGGGAGACATAGGGCTATTCAGCCTTTCGGTAAGCAGCGAGGGTTTCGAAACACCCGAAGAATGCACACCAAAACAGGTTCATGCAAAACGGATTTGTTTCAAAGCCGATAAAACATTGAAAGAAACCTTAAACAGCATCGAGTTTGAAAGGGTGAAATAACGTCGAACAAATTGAACAAATTGAACAGATGAGCCTGATTGCATGTTGTTATACTGCCGATGCTAAAAACACACATTTTTTCCGGTTCATTCGTGATAATGTGATAGCGAAATATGAATACCTTCAATTCCGAAAGAATATATGAAGAAAGGATTCACCTTGCTGTGGATTATATTTCAGAACACCTTTCAGAAGAAATCTCGCTTGAAAAACTGGCGGCTGTAGCCTGTTTTTCTCCATTTCATTTCCATCGCGTTTTTTCGACAATCACCGGTGAAACACCCAGAGAGTTCATTGAACGTGTGAAGCTGGAAAAGGCAGCCAACCTGTTATGTATAGTGAAAAACAAGACAGTGGAGGATATTGCTTTTTACTGTGGTTTTAAATCGGTTTCATCTTTTTCCAGATCATTCAAAAAGTTTCATGGTGTTCCTCCGGTAAAATATCTGGAGAAGCACAAACACGATTGTCATTCGATGAACATTGTTTCCGAATTACGTTTAAAGAATTTTGATCAGGCAGATCTTTCTTTGGTTTCTATTCAAAAAACACCGGCGTATAATGTTATCTACGCACAATCTCTCGAAGGATACCGTACGGGCATTCCAAAAGCGTGGACCAGGGTCTTGACATATGCCAGGGTTCATGGTTTGTGGCGTGAACCAGCTTGCTTAATAGGTCTTCCGTACAACAATCCGGGTATTACACCTTACGATAAATGCCGTTATAGAGCGTGCATACCTGTTGAAGAGGGCGTTGAACTATCCAAGGGAGAAATAAAAACGCAAAAAATAGAATCAGCTACTTGCGCGGTCTTTCATTTCAAAGGTAAGCGTGAAAATATTACCGATGCTTATTCTTTTTTGTATGGTTTCTGGCTAAGACAAAGCGGGTATATACCTGACGAGAAACCGCTTATGGAAATATACCCGCGTGAGATAGTTACAAATTCACCAAAAATACCTTATACGCATCAGGAAATATTGGAATATGATATAGGTCTTCCTATTAATCCTTTGTAAGTTTATTTGTATTGTGCAGCAAAACGATCTTTGATCTCTTTTTGATTCAGCTGTGCCATGCAAATGAAACCGACAGCTAAAGCAAATATACACAATAAGATAAGTAGAAAAGTAGAATTCTGTAGCATATTACCCAATACCGATGTTGAAATCACCCCGCCCATTATTTGAAAGAACTCCAGGCTTGATACTAAAATACCCATTTGGGCAGGTGGAAAGAATGCCTGAGGAGCCATGTTTATGGTTGGGAAGTTCAATCCGATGCCTAATCCGGTAAAAATAAGACAACCGATCAGAAGAGGAATCGGAATGCCATTTCCAAAAATCAGTATAGGTATCAAACCGATAATCCCCAAGCTAAAATTAACCATACCACTTGTACGGAAACGCATCCATTTTGAAGCGATTACACCGCCTGTCATACTTCCAACCACCATCGAAAGAGACATTGGCAACATAATCATACCTGAAAAAGCAGCACTACGATGCTGCACAATCTGTAGCAGGTATGGAATGTAAAGAATCAAGCCGAATAATGTCACATATCCCATTGCAGCGGAAAAGGCAGAAATTTTAAACACTTTGTTTTTAAGCATTTCTATTGGTAGAAGAGGGGAATGTGACTTTTTCTCTACACGAATGAAAAAGAACAGCATTACCAGTGAGGTAAGGATTAATCCTATTGTTATAGGAGAAGTCCACGACAAAAGTTTTCCACCCTCGGCAAAACAAAAAAGAAAAGGGAACAGAGCCGACATAAAAAGGGCAATCCCTTTATAATCCACTTGATTACTGCTATCTGAATGTTTGATGAGTGGTAACTGTTTTTTTAGCAGTATAAATGAACAAAGTCCGACAGGAATGTTGATGTAAAATATCCAGTGCCATGACCATAAATCGGTAATCAAACCACCTAAAACAGGCCCGAGTAAGCTTGCCAGACCATGCATGGAAACCAGAAAACCAATATACTTACCTCTTTGCTGTGGTGGAAAAATTTCTGCACAAATAATGAACGCGATTGAAGCCAATACACCACCACATGCACCTTGCAATCCTCTGCATACAATAAGCATAGGCATATTAACCGATAGTCCGCACAGGGCGGACGAAAGCATAAAAAGCCCGATACCCCAAAGCGCAACAATTTTTCGTCCGAATACATCAGATAATTTTCCGGCTATTGGAATTACAACTGTCGAGAAAAGCAGATACGAAGTAAATGGCAGAGAATAATGATGCAACCCATGCAAATCATTAATAATCCTTGGCATAGCGGTACCTACAATTGAATTGTCCAATGCAGAAACAAACAGACAAAGCATCAATCCGGCCATTGTCGCCGGGATGTTTTTTACAGAAATACGAGTCTCCATTTTAGTTTTATTATTTTTCGTTACGGTAGACAAAAGTATCTTGCCGCAACCGAAGCCTTTTGACCGTTCTTGCTTTTAATTTTGCAATTCTTGCTATTTATTTCTTGTCTAAATCCTCCTAATAGTGGAAGACAAGACAGGGCAATCGTTCACTGGTCTATTTTTTTCCAAATAGTTAATCCGCATTCAACGACCGTGAGATAATCGATTAAAAAAAACTCGAATCAATTTGCACCCTTACAAATAAAGTTTATATTTGCAATTTATATTACACATCGTATTAAATCGCAATTTGAAACTATGGAGGAGTCCATTCAAAACGGCCGTAATTATTTGAGCAAGTATTTGTCTTTTGTGCGCTCGAAAGGACGTTATACGTTCACGTTAGATGAATTGAGAGAACAGTTCAATGCATCAGGTACGTCCATCAATCAAAGTCTTGGTCGATTAAAAGCTAAAAACGAAGTTGCACAAATTCGCAAAGGCTTTTATGTCCTTATTCCCCCTGAATATTCGAGCCAAGGAATGTTGCCGCCCTATTTGTTCCTTGATGATTTGATGAAGTCGCTGAACAAGCACTATTATTTGGCTTTATTGTCTGCCGCTGCTTTATGGGGTGCCGCTCATCAACAACCAATGGAGTTTTTTCTACTTGTCGAAAGTCCTGCTCCAAGAAGTGTCAAAACAAAAAAGCTCAAACTAAAATTTATAGGCAGAAAAGAGTGGGTAAGTGAGGGGATCGTGCTACACAAGACACAATCCGGCTATATGTCTGTTTCTTCGCCTGAGTTAACCGCCTTGGATCTTTGCGCGTATGCAGAGATATTCGGAATTAATCGAGTGGTAACTGTATTACAAGAGCTTGTTCAAAATATCAAACCAATAGCCCTCGAGAAAGTGGCAAGGCTATATTCCAATACAACGGCCATTCAACGTTTGGGATATTTATTAGACAGTGTATTTTCGGAGGAAAAATTGGCGAATGCATTGTGGAAGGTTTTGAGTGAACGAAAATTCTATCCGGTGCCGCTTTCCTCTCAGAAAGAGAAAAAAGGAGAAACCCAAAGCCGGTGGAAAGTGATTAAAAATATGGAGATTGAAAGCGATTTATGATACCACAGCGATACATAGAAGAATGGAAATTGCAAGCTCCTTGGCCGAATGATGCTCAGGTGGAACAGGATTTGGTGATAGCAAGAGCGTTAATTGAACTTTTTTCAGATGATTTGCTGAAGAAATCGTTGGCATTTAGAGGTGGAACGGCCTTGCATAAGTTGTATCTGCAACCGCAGGTTCGTTATTCCGAGGATATCGACCTGGTACAAATCAATTCAGAACCGATACATCCAATACTCAAACGAATCCGGGAAAAACTCGCGTTTCTCGGTACAAAACGCACGGTCAAACAACATATTCATAATAATACGATGGTGTATCGCTTCGATACGGAAATTCAACCGATAATAAGCATGCGGCTTAAAATCGAAATCAATACGCGGGAACATTTCAATGTGTTGGGCTTAAAAGATATACCGTATAAGATTGAAAATTCATGGTTTTCAGGTGAATGTACTTTAACCGGCTACGAGTTGGAAGAGCTGCTTGGAACAAAAATGCGTGCCCTGTACCAACGTCGCAAAGGTCGTGACTTATTCGATTTGTATTGGGCATTGATCCATCGAGAGGTGGATACTGAAAAGCTCACCCAATGTTACAAAACATATATGGCTCATTCCGTTGAGAAGCCTCCCACCCAAAAACAATTTCTTTCCAATATGGAAGAAAAAATGACCGATATTGAATTCACGAATGATATTCAGATTGTATTGAGGCCTGGTGTTGAATTTGATATTGAAAAAGCTTGGGAGACAATAACAAGGGAATTGATAACCAAAATCTAATTCATCTGTAATGGGATACATTGTCAACAAATCCTATTCCCAAACCGGCAAGGCGACCAGCACCAACAGCATGCGCATGCGTCAGATGCAGGCAAAGGCGTTTGAGGCTCGTCTCAAGCAATACATTTTGCTCAAGGTGCCAACAGCAGTTGGCATAAATATCATAGTTACAAAATCATAGTTACAAAGGCGTAATATTGTTTTCCGTTTATTATTCAAACGAATAGTCCGTTAACCCACCTTACAATTCTCCAAAATTTTCCTGATATTTGCATCATACCGTTTAAAACCAACCGTCATGCCGACACCTTTCCAAGCTGTTCTGAACAAATTCCGCAAACAATCCTTTTCCGAACGCGACAAAGGCACCCGCTTTGAACGGCTGATGCAGGCCTATCTGCTCACCGACCCGAAATACGCCCCGCAGTTTAAGAACGTATGGCTTTGGAACGAATTTCCCGCAAAGAAAGATTTCGGCGGAAAAGATACCGGTATCGACCTGGTCGCAATGACTCATGGAGGCGATTACTGGGCGATCCAATGCAAATGCTTTCAGGAAAGTACCTCTATCGACAAACCCGCCGTGGATTCCTTCCTTTCCACTTCCAGCAAAACCTTCCTGAACGAGAACCTGCAAACGGTTCGATTTTCGCAACGGTTGTGGATCTCGACCACGAATCACTGGGGACCCAATGCCGAAACCACCATCCGCCACCAACATCCACCCGTCACGCGCATCAACCTACACGATCTGGAGGTAGCCCCCGTCGATTGGGAAAAGCTGGAGCACGGCCTTTTCGGGGAAGCTTCCAGGGCTGCCAAGAAAACACCGCTCCCCCATCAAATCAAGGCCATTGACGCTGCACACGAATACTTTCAAACTTCAGACCGCGGCAAACTCATCATGGCTTGCGGAACAGGAAAAACCTTCACCTCCCTGAAAATAGCCGAAAATGAAACCGGCGGTAAAGGCTTGATCTTGTTTTTGGTTCCGTCCATTGCCTTGCTTGGCCAGACCTTGCGGGAATGGTTTGCCGATGCCGGCGAACCGATCCATGCTATATGCATCTGTTCGGACACCGAAGTCTCCCGGAAAAAGTCAAAAAACGAAGACTCCGACGGTTACAGCGTGATGGATTTGGCACTCCCGGCATCCACCGATGTCAAAAGCATTCTGCATCAGTTCAGGGACATTCGCAAAAACGAATCCAAGGGCATGACCGTCGTTTTCTCCACCTACCAGTCCATCGAAGTGATTGCCAACGCACAGGCCGAACTGATCCGACAGGAAGCTTACGGCATCTTTGACCTGATCGTTTGCGACGAAGCCCACCGCACCACGGGTATCACCCTTGCCGAAGAAGACTCCTCCGCATTCGTAAAAGTGCACGACAACAACTTTCTTCGTGCAAAGAAACGGCTCTACATGACGGCCACCCCCAGGCTTTACAACGATGATTCCAAATCAAAAGCCGCACAAGCGGAAGCCATCCTTTGCTCCATGGACGATGTACAACTCTACGGCGAAGAAATTTACCGCATCGGCTTTGGAGAAGCCGTGGAGAAAGATTTGCTCTCCGACTACAAGGTGCTGATCCTCACCGTGAGCGAAAATGATATGCCAGCATCCGTACAACAAATGGTGGCCGATGAAAACAACGAAATCAATTCGGACGATGCTTCCAAACTGATCGGCTGCATCAACGCCCTTTCCAAACAAATACTGGGAGACGCCGGTGTCCTTAAAGAAAGCGATCCCGACCCCATGCGCCGAGCAGTAGCTTTCTGCCAGAACATCAAAACCTCGAAGAAAATAACCGAGACCTTCAATACTGTCACTTCCCATTACCACGAAAGCTTGCCGGAAGAAAAGCGGGAAAAAATGGCCGTCGTTGTTTCCGATCATGTCGATGGCACCATGTCCGCTCCCGTGCGAGATGAAAAACTTTCGTGGCTGAAATCACCGTCTGAGGAATCCAATGAGTGCCGTATTCTGACTAACGTCCGTTGCCTGAGCGAAGGCGTGGACGTGCCTTCCTTGGATGCCGTGCTCTTCCTGTCTGCGCGTAATTCGCAGGTGGATGTCGTGCAGTCGGTTGGTCGTGTCATGCGAAAAGCACCGGGTAAGAAATACGGTTACATCATCATTCCAGTGGTCGTTCCGGCCAACATCGAAGCGGACAAAGCCCTGGACGACAACGAACGCTACAAGGTGGTATGGACGGTACTGAACGCCCTTCGTGCCCACGATGACCGCTTCAATGCCACGGTCAACAAAATTGAACTCAACAAGAAACGGCCAAACCAGATTTTGGTCGGAAGGCCGGACAACGGCTATCCGGACGTTCCGGGTTCCGGCAGCCTCAACGATTCTGAAGCAGCTTACGGCAATGCCAGCGCTGCTTTCAACCAACAACTAACCATGCAATTCAATGAGTTGCAAAACGTGATCTTCGCCCGCATGGTTCTGAAAGTGGGTGACCGTCGTTACTGGGAACAATGGGCGAAAGATGTAGCCCAAATTGCCGAACGGCACATCGCCCGCATCAACAAATTGATCGGCGAAGAAGGCGAGCACCAAAAAGCCTTTCAGGAGTTCCTCACCGGACTGCAAAAGAACATCAACCCCTCCATCACCGCCAGCGAAGCCGTGGAGATGCTTTCCCAGCACATCATCACCAAACCCGTTTTCGAAGCACTCTTTGAAGGCTACTCTTTCGTTCAGAACAACGCCATTTCGGTTTCCATGCAAAAAATGCTGGATTTACTGGAAGCACAATCCATTGAGAAGGACACCGAAACCCTCCAGAAGTTTTACGAATCGGTCAAGACCCGCGCCAAAGTTGACAACGCCGAAGCGAGACAACGCATCATCGTGGAACTGTACGACAAGTTTTTCAAGACCGCTTTTCCCAAGATGGTCGAAAAACTCGGCATCGTCTACACCCCCATAGAAGTGGTCGATTTCATCATCCACTCCGTTGACGCTATCCTTCAAAAAGAATTCGGCCGCTCCATCTCCGACGAAAACATACACATCCTTGATCCCTTCACGGGTACGGGCACCTTTATCACCCGCCTGCTGCAAAGCGGCCTGATCAAACCCGAAGACCTGGAACGCAAATACGCCAGCGAACTCCATGCCAACGAAATCGTACTGCTTGCCTACTACATCGCCGCCATCAACATCGAAAACACGTTCCACGATTTGCGGAACACCGATGAATACAAACCTTTCGACGGCATCTGCCTGACCGACACGTTCCAGTTGGGTGAAACCGATGAAAGTGAAAAGCTGTTTTCGGAAATGTTTGTGCAGAATTCGGATAGAGTCATTGCGCAGAAGAAAGCACCGTTGAGGGTGATTATGGGGAATCCGCCGTATTCGGTGGGGCAGAAGTCGGCGAATGATAATGCGCAGAATCAGAGTTATCCTAAATTGGATGCCCGTATTTCTGCAACATATGTAAAAGAAAGTGCAGCTACATCTGTAAAAGACTTATACAATTCTTATTTCAAAGCATTTAGATGGGCGAGTGACAGACTGGACAAAGAGAATGGAGGCGTTCTTGCATTTATAACCAATAGCGGATGGATTGATGGTAATGATGCTTCTGGTTTTCGTAATTGCATAGAAAAGGAATTCTCTTCAATCTATGTTTTCAATTTACGTGGAGCAATAAATGGACGTTCTGGCGATACCGCCAAAAAAGAAGGGCAAAATGTTTTTAATATTATGACAGGTGTGGCCATTACTATCCTTGTTAAAAAAAGAGTTTCTTCAGAAAAAGCTAATATTCAATATTATAATATTGGTGATTTCCTTTCTCGAAAGGAAAAGCTATCTATTATTGATACTCTAAAATCAATCGGGAATCCTAATATTGATTGGAAAAAAGTAAATCCAAACGAATATGGAGATTGGATTAACCAAAGAAATGACATTTTTGGAACATTCATTCCTATTGAACCAGAAAAGAAGTTTGATGTAACAGCAAAATCATATTTTGTCGTTAATTCTCTTGGAGTTAATTCTAATAGAGATGCTTGGGTTTATAATTCTTCAAAAAAAGAACTTGAATTAAACATGCAAAAGACTATTGCATTTTATAATGAGCAAGTTAAAAATTATTCTGAGCAAAAAAGAATTAATCCAAATCTAAAGGCTTTAGATTTCATTAACACAGATCATCAAGAGATAAGTTGGTCAAGTAGTTTAATACCCCAATTGGAGAGAGGTAATTCTTCAAAATTCGAATCAGAAAAAACTGTAACCGCTCTTTATCGTCCATTTCATAAGAGATTTCTTTATTTTGGTGATAAAATGATACATCGCAGAGGACAGTTTCAAGATTTTTTCCCAAGTTCTCAAAGTCCTAACAAGATGATCATAACACCAGGCATAGGAGAAAGAAAGGGCTTCTCCGCATTAATGTCCGATTCCATATCAGATTTAAATATGTATGACGGTGGTTGTCAGTGTTTTCCACTCTATTATTATGAAGAACGCAAGATAGAAACACTTTCCTTGTTTGATGAACCAAATAATGATGAGTTTACTCGGAGAGACGGTATATCAGACTTTATCCTCCAGCAGGCGACTAAGGCCTATGGAAAAGCCGTAACCAAAGAAGACCTCTTCTACTACGTTTACGGCTTCCTCCACAGCCCCGAATACCGCACTCAATTCGCCTCCGACCTCAAAAAAATGCTTCCCCGCATCCCCCTCGTTGACGAACCCCGTGATTTCTGGTCATTCAGCAAAGCCGGCCGCAAACTAGCCGACCTGCACCTCCACTACGAAACCATCCCGCCCTTCGAAGGCGTCACCATCAACGGCGAAGCACCGTACGTTTCTAAAATCCTCAACGACAACCACCCCTCCCATACCGGGGACGATTACGCCTTTTTCCAGGTAGAAAAGATGCGTTTCCCCAAAAAAGATCAAAAAGACACCATCATCTACAACAGCCGCATCACCATCCAAAACATCCCCGCCCAAGCCTATTCCTACATCGTCAACGGCAAAAGCGCCATCGAATGGATCATCGAACGCTACCAAATCACCACCCACAAAGACTCCGCCATCCGCAACGACCCCAACGACTGGTCCCGCGAAACCGGCAATCCACGGTACATCCTGGACTTATTGCTCAGTGTGATTAATGTAAGTGTGCAAACAGTTGGGATTATTGAAAAACTGCCAGATTATAATGTTTAAGTCAATATCTTGAAGCAGTTATGAAATTAACAGAAGAAATCGTAAATAAAGAAATAACAGATTTTTTTCTAAAAAATCCAAGTCCGTTAATTGTTTTCGGAACAGGGACATCATGCGCTATTGACAGACGCTTTGGAATGACCAAGTTAAAGGAAGAACTTGTTGAAAAGGTTCCAAAAAGCATTTTAGGTAAAATTGATCTTGAAAAGGAATGGTCTGAAGTTGTAAAAGAATTAAATTCTAAAAATGATTTAGAACACTCAATGGATGATGTAAAAAGTGAGGAGCTAATAAAAACCATTGTAAATGTAACAGCAAAATTTGTTTCTTCACTTGACAAAGACTATTTCAATAAGTTATACTTCGGAGATATTGAGTGGCCATGCAGTTTTCTCTTGAAGCGGCTTGTGGATAGATTGCCTGAATCATCTCCAATATTACATGTTGTCACTCCCAATTACGACATGCTTGCAGAATATGCATTTGAAAGATATAATATTCCATACATCAATGGTTTTTATGGAAATATTTGCAAAAAAATCAATTGGAATAATAGCCAACGGACAATGGCAATGAAAAAAGAGATTTTTCATAGTGGTAAAAAAGAAAAGTCAAGATATATCGATCTGAAACATATCAACTTATACAAGGTCCATGGATCGTTAAATACCTTTCTCATTAATGGAGAAGTCGTAGAAAATAATCTTTGGCATAGCGATCCCCCCGAAAACTGTGAAAGATTGATGATTACGCCAGGAATATCAAAATATGAGAAAATCACAACTTACCGAAATGAGCTGTTAGAGAAATATGATGCTATCGTAAAGGAGAAGGATTCTTTTCTATTTATTGGCTACGGTTTTAATGATCCTCATATTGAACGATATGTACGTCAAAAATTAGTAAACCAAAAATGCTGTGGGATAATTGTTACTAGAGATTGGAACGATAGGATTCAACAACTTATGGATAAATCGGATAACTTATGGCTTATTTGTATGGAAGAAAATTCAAGTAAACAAGGAACACGTATTTTTAATAAAAGATACGAAGATTGGTTATATTTGTGCGACAAACAATTATGGGATATGAGTCTGTTTACAAAAGAATTTATAGGAGATTAAAATATGGCAACATTTGATTTTGAAGAATCGCATTTACTTGGAAAAGTTCGCGATGTTGATACTCGAAAGGTCGCAATCCTTGTTGAAAAGAGTGAAGACTTACGTAAAGCTCGTGTTGGCCAATTAGTAGCTATAGGTTTACCGGGGGCGATAGAATCATGGCTTATCGGACTAATAGAAAGGGTCATTAAAAATTTAGTGATGGTTGAAGAACCTTCCGAAGAAGAAAGTGATTCAGATGAGTCGAATGAAGGTGTTGCAAATAGTGTTAAAGTCACTTTACTTGGTTCACTAATAAGTAAACCAAAAGGTGTCGACTTTTCTCGTTCCTTGAATCAAGTACCTGAAATCGATTCTGAATGTTTTATTCTACGTGATGCACAATTAGAAACGTTTATGGGTATATTAACTCAATCTGGTAAACAGGAAAACTCCTTTGAGATAGGTAAATACACCATTGATGAAAAAGCAAAAGCGTATCTTGATGGCAATAAATTTTTTCAGCGTCATGCGGCATTGGTTGGTAGTACCGGCTCAGGGAAGTCTTGGACTGTTGCGTCAATCTTAGAAAAAGCCTCAAAACTTCCATCCGCAAATATGGTTGTATTTGATTTGCATGGTGAATATAAAAATCTAAGTTATGCGAAGCAGTTGCGTATTCCAGGTCCTGAAGATTTGGGAGAAACATCCAACGAATTGCTATATCTCCCTTACTGGCTTCTAAATGCTGAAGAGATGCAAACCATGTTCATTGACCGAACTGAATTTACGGCACATAATCAGGTTATGGCTTTTCAGGATGCAGTCATTGAACAAAAAAAAGAAATCCTACACCGATTGGGCAAAGAGCAGGTGTTAGCATCATTTACACTTGACAGCCCCGTTCCTTTTAGTTTGGGAAATGTTATATCCAATTTAAAGTCTCTAAACGAAGAAATGATTGACGGTGCCAGAGGATTAAAACAGGGCAATTTTTATGGTCAATTTAGCAGATTGTTAACAAGAATCCGTAGTAAACTCAACGACAAAAGATACGGTTTTTTATTTCAGGCTCCTGATTCTGAACATCAGTACGACTCAATGGCTAAAATTGCTGCTAAATTGATGGATTTTTCCAAAGTTACGAGTCAAATTAAGGTAATAGATTTCTCTGAGGTTCCAGAAGATATATTGCCAATTATCGTAGGTTTGGTCGCCAGAATTATTTATCAAGTTCAATTTTGGACAGAACAAGAGAAAAGGCATCCATTGGTATTTGTTTGTGACGAGGCCCATTTGTACCTCCCCAAAAAGGATGGGCAGAATCCTGTTGAAAAACGTGCAATCGAAAATTTTGAAAAAATCGCAAAAGAAGGCCGCAAATATGGTGTTGCGTTGTTTGTTGTCAGTCAGCGTCCTTCCGATGTTTCAGAAACTATTTTAAGTCAATGTAATAATGTTATTTCATTGCGTCTGACCAATAGTGCAGACCAAGCAACAGTGCGAAAATTAATGCCAGAAAGCTTAGAAAGTATGATGGATGTCTTGCCAATTATGGACATTGGTGAAGGTATGGTCGTTGGAGATGCTGTATTATTACCGAGCAGAATTAAAATCAATAAACCGTTTGAAGAACCATTAAGTTCAACAATCGACATTTGGAGTGAATGGTCTAAAAAGCCAACTGTACCTGATTTTGAGAAAACAATTGAGAATTTTAGACGTCAAAGTAGAAAAAATCTATGAGGAGAAATAAATATGGCGAAAACTTTGATGAAGGTTTGCCTTTTGAATCGGATATTGAATTCGAAAAACTTTACGTACCGTTCAATCAAGACCAACTTGTAGAATTTACGGATTGGATAAAGAATGGCAGTTCTCCTATACTTATCGGTGGACAAATTGGCTCTGGAAAATCAACGTTTATAAATAAAGCCCTTAGGGACAGTAAAATAACTCCAGATATTAGATTACAATTTGATATCGATGGAACTAATTTATCTGAAGGCGACTTCATTAGGATCATATTGGTTGGGACAGTTAAATACGCATTGTTAAATGGTGTGGACTTATCTTTTTCAAAACTCCCCAATGAATTAACTGAAAATGAGATTGAAAAGTGGGATGTTTTAATTGAAAAGCTTTCAAATAAGAATTTATCAAAGCATAGCTTTGATTTTAGAAAGACTTTTTCTGCAAAACTTATTGATAATCTTGAATATGTTACAGCTACAATTAGTAAAATAATTGAAGAGATTGAAAATTCCAAAGCTAATAAATTGATGTTTTTTGCATCAGGTATTGACAAATATAAACCCCTATCCGCTGGATTTTTCTCATTACAATCTTCTCTTGAGATTTTGTCAAAGCATAAAACATTCTTTGAAGTTAATGCAGTCCATCTATTTGATAATAAATGGATATTAAAGAACACCCAAAAGATTTTTTTGGGCACATTAAAAGAGGATGAAGTGGTAAACCTTTTAAGTAAAAGAAAAGGAATATATATCAATTCGATAAAAGAAGTTTTGAATAATATTGCTTTCTTTTCGGGAGGGAACCCTCGTCAAGCATTACGTATTCTGATTAATTATGAGTTCTTTAGAAAAAACAAAAAATCGGCGAAAGAGGCGTTACATTTAGGAATAAAAAAAACATCCCAAGACTTGTTTGCTTTTTCAACCAAACCATCTCAAAAACTGCTAAATTTTGTTGAAAAGGAAAAAACTTTATCTGTGAATCTATTGAATCTAACAAATGATGAAGAAACAGCTCAAGAAGCATTATATGGTAACTGGGTTTTTATTCAAGGGGAGAAAGATGGTAACAAGTGGAATTCAATTGTCAATCCGATTATTAAACTATTTAATGATATCAAATTAACTCCTGAAGAGTATGAAATGATGCTTTTAAAGAAGTACGGAGAAAGTCAAGACATAAGTCCTACCGGCTTGACTTTTCAAATTGAAGATGGTTCAATTGCTGCAAGGCACGAATTAGAAAAAGTTTCCGTTGAATCCTTTAAATTAAATCTAACTGATGCTTTTGATTTCTTGTCATCATCTTTACTTTCAATCAATAGACAAGATAGGGTTATCATTGCTTTTAAAGATGACTTCTACTGAAAAAGGTTTACAGTTTTTACTCTAATTCCTGACCAGATTTACAGTATTCGGTTTTAATTCCTGAGACTGTTTACAGTCAGTGCTCCTTATTACTGAAAGACATTACAGT
>Ga0153915_10003543_pt1 | contig 14324 bp, 10 predicted proteins | sample Opewatmetagenome_2_FD_107003 | JGI IMG/M metagenome (GOLD analysis project Ga0153915, IMG submission 107003) | Freshwater wetland microbial communities from Ohio, USA - Open water 3 Core 3 Depth 3 metaG | ecosystem: Environmental > Aquatic > Freshwater > Wetlands | place: USA: Ohio, Lake Erie... | reverse complement strand
ACGATAGCCTCCGATTTAAATAATAATGTCGGTGCAGCAATCCGGGCAACAGTATTGAAGGCCTGGATCAAGAGATGAGCTTCAGGCAGGTTTTCACAGCTTGTCCCCAATTGCTTCCAGATGAATGCAACCGCATCCAACCGTAAAACTTCGACCCCGACGTTTGCCAGGAACAACATTTCCTCCGCCATGCGGTTAAAGACCACCGGATTGGCATAGTTCAGATCCCACTGGTAGGAGTGAAATGTCGTCCAGACCCAGAGGTTCATATCTTCTTGGTAACTAAATGCGCCGGGATGCTCGTTTGGGAAAATTTCCCGCAGGTTTTTTTCATATTCGTCGGGTATCCGACGGTTGGGGTACATACGGTAGTAATCTTGGTAGTCAGGATCGCCTGCCCGGGCAAGCTGCGCCCATTCGTGCTCATCAGAAGTGTGATTGAAGACCAAGTCCAACACCAGGCTGATCCCCTCCTGGCGCAGCTCCCTGGACAGTTCTGCGAGCTGCTCGATCGTGCCCAGGGCCGGGTTGACTTCACGGTAACTACTCACCGCATAGCCGCCATCGTTATCGCCTTCTGGAACTTGGAACAGAGGCATCAAATGCAGGTAGGTTAAGCCAAGCTCCTTGAAATAGGGAATCCGGGCGCGGATTCCGGTTAGATCACCAGCAAACAGATCGACGTAGCATACTCCACCCAGCATCTGGCTGGATTGGTACCACAGCGGGTTTGCTTCACGAGCTGCATCGAGCCTCTTCAGGTCTTGGGGGCGATCGATCCAGGACTGCGCTATCCGAACCAGCAGGTCTTCGAGGTGGAAAAAGAAATCATAGTGATCCCCATAGAGAGGGAGAAGCTGGTTGAACAACATGGCAAAGTTATCTTCCAGGCGGGTCATGAAAGAACCCCAGTCGCCTGGTGCCTCGTTAGCGTAGGCTGCATAGCAAGCTTCCAGGCGCGGCTTTAACCGCGCAAAGGATGTTTTTACCTGTCTGGCAACCAAGTGATTGTCCGCCATGTTACTTTTCCTTTTTAGATCTCGACCCCATTCCCGGAAATCACCTGACGATACCGGAGTAAGGCAACATCCTCCGGCATGCGATGGTAGTGATCACAGTCGATATCGCCGTTATCACCGTTTTGGATCATATAAGGCCGGTGGGTAAAGCGGTCCCAGATACTTTCTCCTTTTCCGTCTTCATACCAGGTGCCTTCGATTTGTAAGCGGACGTCGCCACGCCCCACACCAAATCTTCGGGAAAATTCTTCGTCAATTTAATCTCTCTCCTGGCTTTTAAGAAAAGCGATCACGCGCGGATGAGTTGGTAAGGCCGGGATCGCGCCACGCTCGCAGGTGGTCAAGGCTCCAACCGCATTGGCATAGCGACAAATCGCATCCAGTTGGCTCTTGTCCTCATCCGCCTGGGGGTTCTCCAGCAGTCCTTTCAGCAAACCGGCCACGAAGGCATCGCCGGCGCCGGTTGTGTCCACCGCTTCGACAGAGAATGATGGGATATGCTGGTTGAAACGGGGGGTGAAATAAGTGCAGCCGGCTTTGCCTTGGGTGATGACCAAAAGGCGCAGGTCGGGGTGCCAGAGATGGCGAACTCCGGTTCCCATATCATTAGTCCCACTTAGGAATACCAGCTCTTCTTCGCTCAGCTTGATCACCTGAGCTAGTGGCCAGCCTAACAGCATACCCTCTTTGGCGGCCTCGGCGCTAGACCACAAGCTTTTCCGTAGGTTGGGGTCATAGGAGATGAGCACTCGACCTTCCCGGGCGGCTTGAATGGCGGATAAGGTGGCGCTTCTGGAAGGTTCGCTGATCAAGCTGATCGATCCAAAATGGAAGATCTTTGCGCGGCGGATATAGGCAGTATCTACCTCATCGGGAGCATACAGCATATCGGCGCTGGGGTGACGGTAAAACATAAATTCCCGCTCCCCGTCCGCACGCAGGCTCACAAAGGCCAACGCTGTACGCGCCTGGGAGGAGAAGCACATCGCCGAAGTATCCACACCTAAGTCAGTCAATGTTTTAGCCAGGAAATGACCAAACGCCTCGTCACCTACTTTGCCCATGAAACCGCTGGAAACGCCCAGCCGGGCCAGTCCGGCAGCGACATTCGCAGGCGCTCCGCCCGGCGCTTTCTTGAAGGCTTCGGCCTCGACCAGATTGACTCCAGAAATTGTGGGGACGAAATCAATTAACAGTTCTCCGAGAGCGATGATATCCGGCATAGATCGATTTCCCTTAGCTATTTGTAAAGACCTGCCCAAGGTCGCACGGGCATTTGGTTCCAGACCGGTGGGACTTGAGCAGGCCTCCAGCAGCGAGAGCTGTTGCTTAGAAATCTATGCTATCCCAATTTAACCCTTTACCGAGCCAGCCATCATGCCGCGCACAAAGTAACGCTGTAGCATAAAGAACACAGCCAGGGGCAGGATCATGCTGACGAAAGCGCCAGCGGTCAACAGGTGCCAATCCTGGCCGCGCTCACCAACCAGGCTGGCCAATGCCATCGTTACAACCTGAGTCTGTGGATTCAAGAAGATCAATGCCACCAGGTAATCGTTCCACACCCACAAGAACTGGAAGATGGCAAAAGAGGCCAAGGCTGGGACAGAAAGCGGTAGGATCAAGCGGGTGAAGATGGTGAAATTCGATGCTCCATCGATAAAAGCCGATTCAAGGATTTCACGTGGCAGGCTGGTCATATAATTGAACAGCAAATAAATGGCCAACGGCAGGCCAAAGCCAGTATGGGCTAACCAGATAGCCAGATAGGTACCATTCAGTTGCAACTTTGTATAGTCTTGCAGGATCGGCACCAAGGCGATTTGCAGCGGCACCACCAGCATGGCGACCACGCCGATGAAAAATGACTTACGCCCCGGGAAGTTCAGCCAGGCAAAGCCATATGCAGCAAAAGCGGCGATCAAGATCGGGATAATCGTAGCAGGGATAGTGACTGCCAGTGAATTCAGGAAGGCGCCACCCAAGTTCGGGCCGCGCGTTTCCACATCTCGGCCGGTGGCATCCTTAAACGTCACGGTCTTCCCACCCAGGACGGATGTATAGTTCTTGATTGTCATATTGGTGCTAAAACCCACCCATTTTAATTCGGCTACGTCGATGGTGCGCGTGCGCTTATTACCGTACCAGGTCAGCTTTTCGCCGTTAGGCGCGGTCACACCGTTGCGCAGGTCATTGAAGTTGGTGGTGATTCCCTCGATCTGAAAATTACCATCCACGTTCACCGATGGGTCCAGGATAATCTGGCGTGTGTTGATATACTCACGGTGTGGAAAGACCGTCCACCAACCAGTTTTGAAAATATCCCCGCTATCGCGAAAAGACGTGATCAACAACCCAATGACTGGGACCAACCAGACGATACAGATGATGGTCAAGGTCAAATTCACCAGGAAACTGGATAACCTTTTTTTCTGTTGGAAGCCTTCGGTTCTTGCAGCCATCAGAACGCCTTCCTTTCCTGGAACTGACGCAGGTTATAGATCATCACCGGGATAGTGGCGATCAACAGGACAACGGCGATGGCGGAGGCTCGACCAGCCTGGCTGTAAGTGAAACGCTCCAGGTAGAACTCATTGGCAATCACATTGGTGCCGAAATTGCCACCCGTCATCACCCGCACGACATCGAACAGCTTCAAACTGAAAATGATGATCGTCGTCGTCACCGTGATCAGCGTCCCCGCAATGCTGGGGATGATGATACTGAAGAATACACGAAATTCATTAGCGCCATCTACGCGCGCCGCTTCCAGCAGCTCAGCTGGGATACCTTTAATAGCGGAAGAGATGATCACCATGGCAAAGCCGGTTTGCAACCAAACCATGATGACAATCAGCAAAAAATTATTCCAGGGGGATACCGTCAGCCAGGGTTGCGCTTTGCCGCCCAAGCTGACCACGATGGCATTCAACACGCCGATCTCCTGGATGCTAACCCCTGTGCCCAAATAAGCGTAGACGAACTTCCAGATCACACCCGCACCCACAAAGGAGATTGCCATGGGCAGGAATATCATGGCTTTGAATATCGATTCATAGCGGCTGCGGTCCGCCAGCACCGCTACAAGTAAACCAACCCCGACACTGAAAACCGTGCCGAAAATCATCCAGAGCAGGTTGTTGCGGAAGGCTTCCAACATGATGCGGTCGGTAAAGGCATAGACGTAGTTGGTAAACCCGACCCACTGGGTGCTGATGTCATTTTGAAAGCTCAGGATTAATGTGCGGAGGACTGGGATGAAAAGATACCAGGCCAGGATGGCGATGCCCGGACCCACAAAGATAAACGGCTGCAAACGCCGGGTCCATTCTTTGGGAAGTTGTTCGACCAGCAAGTTGGTTACCCAGAACAGCGCAGCGACCCCGCCCACACCCCATACAATAGCCACCACGACCAGGATAGTTTGGGGTGCACGGCTTTCGCGCAGGAAAATAAAGCCCTGCCAGAGGATGACGAACAGACCGATAGGGACAACCAGGGAGATCAATACCCGGCTAAGGTTGGTGATCAGCCAGGTAAAGATTCCGCCTTTGGGTGTTGATTTATCTTCCATATAATTTTCCATGCTGGCCTTCCTTATTATCAATAGGGAGGAGCTAAAAAGGTTTAATCCACCTAATCGGAGAGGAGCAAGACAGACCTGTTAGATAGACATCCACGGATCTGCTTGCTCCTCACCTATGGTCTTATCCAATTCTCAGATCAGATGCTCTCATCTGCTGCCTGATTGGTCTTGATGCAAGTGCAACGAAATCGGGTCAGATTACTTCGGCCAGGAATCGTCGATTTCTTTGAGGGCAGTGGCTTTGTCGACCTGGCCGCTCACGAAAGCGGTCATGGCTTTCCAGAAAGAGCCAGATCCCACCGCGCCAGGCATCAGGTCCGAGCCATCGAAGCGCACGGTGGATGCATTCAGCACCAACCCAGCGATCTTCTTCTCCATCGGGTCGCCGTACCAGCTCAGGTCCTGGTCGTTATGCGGAGAGAGAGCGCCGCCGGCAGCCATCCAGGTCTTCAAAGACTCGGCGCGCGTGAAGAACTCGATTACTGCGCGCACCTCAGGCCGGTCATTAAACATGGCGTAGATATCGCCGGCGATGAGATATGGGCTGCCATACTGCGTGTCAATCGGCGGCAGATAGAAGAAGTCATAATCGGTCCCAGGCGTCAGACCCTTCGGGAAGAAGGAGGTGATGAAGTTGCCTTGGCGGTGCAGCCAACACTTGGGCGGCTTTTCGAACATCGGTTTGGGCGCGTCGCCAAAGTTGGTGGTGGCGATTGCATTGCGCCCGCCGAAAACGTAAGCGTCATTGAACCAGATCTTGGTGATAATATCAATGGCGTTGTTCACCTCCGGAGAGTCAAACTTGAGCTCGCCCTTCACCCACTTGTCGTAGTTCTCGGGGGTGGTGGTGCGCAACATGACATCCTCGATCCAGTCCGTCATCGCCCAGCCGGTCGCCGCGCCGGATTCAATGCCAATGCACCAGGCGGTGTCGCCGTCTTTGGCTATCTGGTCGGTGAGGGCCATCATCTCATCCCAGGTGGTGGGCACTTTGTATCCTGCGGCATCGAATGCTGCCTTCGGGTACCAAACTTCGCTCTTGCCGTTGTAGCGCGCCCATACGCCCGCCACGATTGGACCGCTAGGGGCTTGCATGGTGCCCATATCCAGCCAACCTTGCTTATATTGCTTTTTCAGATAATCCGCCGGCAGGAATTGCGACAGGTCGACCACCTTGCCTTCCTTGACAAAGTTTCCCAACAAGCCTGGCTGGGGGAAGTCGGCAATATCGGGTGGGCTTCCCCCCTCCACGCTCACACGGATATGCGATTCAAACTCTTTGCCCCCAATGTAATCAATCGTGATGCCAGTCGCGGCTTCGAAAGCCTTAACGGAATCCACAAACTTGACCTGGTCGTCACTGCTGAACGGGCCATCCATGGTAACTGTGGTGCCCTTGAATTTGCCCTGTAAGGCCTGTTCCAGTGCGCCGCCTGAGATCATCGCAGTACCCGAACCAACGCCGCCCGGCTGGACGACTGCCGCAGGCGGCTCTGTGGCTGCTGCAGGTGGTTGTGTCGCTGCTGCTGGAGGCGGTGTGGCCGCGGGTGCACATGCAGCGAGGATCATGGAGAGGGCAACGAACAACGTCATGGTGATGGTTAGAATCTTTCTATTCATCTTCTGCTCCTTATATCGTAGGTTAGATATGACGTAAATTCATTCGAGGAAATTTTGGTGCAATCCCATGTGACGGCAACCACCTCCTTCCAAATAATGGGTAATATCATCATGGCCAGAAACGCTAACTACCTTGATTATGCCATACCACCCTTGAGCTGTGTACCACAGGATTGGCGCACAACCAGGTAGGTATCCAAAATCCGTTGCTTCTTCGTCAGATGCTTGCCTTTAAGAATCCGGATCAACATATCGATGGCCTGGCGCGCCAGGTCAATCGCAGGCAGGTGGACCGTAGTGAGTGGAGGGTCCATGTAATAGGCTAGTGGCAAATCGTCAAAGCCCACCATGGCAAGATCCTTCGGAACGCTTAAGCCGTGTTCTCGCACAGCGGCTGTGGCACCCATGGCAACCTCATCGCTGGCAACAAAAGCCGCGGTGAAGCAGGTTCCCGATTCATAGAGATTATACATCTGCTTGTAACCACTGCTAAGGCTGAAGTCGCCATAACGCACCAAGGATTCATCGTAAGGGATATGTGCGTCTTCTAATGCCTTCCGGTAGCCTGCCAGGCGCTCTGCCGCGGCGGTGTAGGTGAGAGGAGCATTCGTAATGCAGGCAATACGCTTATGACCCAGACCGACCAGGTGGGAAACCGCCATTTGACTGGCAGCAAGGTTATCGACATCCACACAATAATAGTTCTTTCCAGGGACTTGCCCCATGAGAACTGTGGGAAATCCATCATCTGTCAAAGCCTGCAAAGCTTCGTCATCCATGCGTGGGCCTGACAGGATAATCCCGTCGATATGTTTGGAACGCACGAGCTCAAGATACGCCTCTTTTTGGTGTTCGGGTTCGATGATGTCGATCAGCAACCGCATCCCATGAGCGTGCACGTTTTCAATCAGGCCATCGAGAATTTGTGTGAGAAAACTATCGGAGGCAATATGGTGGGTGCTACGGGTTAACACCAATCCGATGAGCTGTGCCCGGCTGCTCACCAGGGCTCTGGCAGCGGCGTTAGGCACATATTCCAATTCATGCGCTGCATCGATGACGCGGTGTCGGGTACTCTCGCTAATCTGAATTCCCTGGACTTCGTTAAGGACCAATGAAACGGTAGTACGCGAGACGCCGGCAGCTTTCGCTACATCCAGACTGGTGACTCGCCTAGCAACCATTCCTTAAAACCCTACACTAACACAGTTTAGTAACACGTGTTAGTAATATAGCAAATATTCAATTGTTTGTCAACTATTATTTCACCCGAGGGGGAAAATTACTCTCGACCGGTTTGTGAGTCCGATCACGCCAGAGTAATGGAATGAGCTCGATGTGGCTTAATCCTGGGATCGAACGCAGCCTCTTTGCCCAATGTGTGCGCTGATGGCTCAGCCATCGCCGCATCCATGGCAGGCGGAAAAAGAGCAAAAGCAAGACGATCGCCCCATAAGCCAATGGTTCACGAATATCCGATTTCACCAACCAGACATAATGCACGACTGCCAGGAGGGCTGCCAAATACACGAAACGGTGCAGTCGTTTCCAGTTTTTTCCCAGGCGCGCCATCCACCCCCGGGTCGATGTGATCGCTAGCGGCAGCAAGATCAACCCAGCAGCAAAACCTACCAGGGCATACCGTTTCTCGAAGATGGCATCTTTGAGCAGATCCAGGTCGAAACCGTAATCTAGGCCGATGAAGATCAGAAAATGTAGAGAGACGTACATGAACGCGTACAAGCCCAGCGCACGTCGGACTTTCAAGGCCGGTTTAAGTCCAAAGATCGTATTCGCAGGTGCCGCCGCCAGAGAGAGCACTAAAAGCACCAGCGCGGCTTTGCCAGTACGAAAGGTAATATCCTGGATCGGGTTGGCAGTCAGATGGTCCCGGAAGAAATCTACAACGATCGCGGCCAGGGGTATCCAGCTACCGATGTGGACGATCCACTGGAAGAGTGTCAGTCTGGGAAACTTCATGATCAGTAATTCGCCCTCAAATCCATGCCGTCATAGAGATGTGCCACTTCATCGGCGTAACCATTAAACATTAACGTCTTGCGCCGGCTCAGCTCGCCGATGCGACGCTCGGATGACTGCGACCAGCGCGGATGGTCCACTTCCGGGTTGACATTCGCATAGAACCCGTATTCATTCGGCGCGGCAGCCATCCACAATGATTCGGGCATTTTGTCGACCAGGTCGATCCTGACGATGGACTTGATACTTTTAAAACCATACTTCCAGGGGACGACCAGGCGCAGCGGGGCGCCGTTCTGCGGGAGCAGCTCTTTCCCATAAAGGCCGTTGGAGAGGATAGCCAGATCATTCATAGCTTCGTCCAGCCGCAGGCCTTCTACGTACGGCCATTGATACCAATTGACATTCTGTCCGGGCATCTGGTCCGGATCGAATAACGTCTGAAAGCGGACGAACTTCGCCTGGGAGGTGGGCTCTACCTCGTCCAATAATTTCTTCAAAGGGAATCCCAGCCAGGGGATGACCATGGACCAGGCCTCGACGCAGCGTAGCCTGTAGATACGCTCCTCGCTCGGGAATTTGCTCAAGAGGTCTTCGATGGCAAAGGTCTTGGGCTTGTTGACCATGCCGGTTACCTCAACCGTCCAGGGCTTTGTTTTAAAGTCCTTGCTAAGATCAGCTACGGCTTCTTTATCGGTCGAAAATTCATAATAATTATTGAAGTGGGTGATATCCTGGTAGGCATTCACTGGATCGCCCAATTCGTCTTTTTGGCCGCTGGTTTGGGCCGTACCGCCGGTATCTTGGGATTCTTCCGTCTTGGGGACGCTACCACCACAAGCTGCCAGGGCCAGCGCTCCAGCAGCCAACGCACCTAGTTTCATAAACTGGCGCCGGTTGATGTAAACGCTCTCTGGGGTGATTTCGGAGGGATGTATTTTAACCATAGTTTTTACCTATCGATTTTTTAGTAAATATAGAATCTCTCTCGCCAACTTGTTGATAGCTTAAGTGTAAGCTGAATTGCTTAATTAATTATTACAATTTGGATAAGAATATTCTCATTAATAGAAAACTATATCAATAAAAGACCTGACAGGTGTCTAGGTTCTGTTCTAATGGACGACCGTAAACACCTGTCAGGTCTATTTCTACCGATGCGATCGTGTAGTATTAGACTCTTCGATTAACCTCGATCCGACTTAGACTGCTGCCTCCACGGTTTCTACCTGCGGCTTATGCAGGCCGGCTTCAGTCACGATCCTCGGCACGATCTCTTCCCAACCCACTGCCATCAGGTGGATACCATTCACGCCTTGTTTCCCCTTGACCGCTTCGATCAGCTCCAGAGCGATCTGCACACCTTCCTCAGAGGCGCGATCCCCGGCGGCTTCCATGCGTTTCATCAGTTTCTCTGGAATAGACACACCGGGTACTTCGTCGTTCATGTATTGCGCCATCTTGAGGTTCTTCAAAGGCGTGATGCCGATCAAGATGTAAACTTTGTCGAGGATATTCCGCTGGGCCAATGCATTAAGCCAAACCTCCAGGCCGTCTGGGTCAAAGACCAAATTAGTCTGGAAGAATTGTGCGCCTGCGTTGACTTTTTTGTGCTCGCGGATCGCCTGGAATTTCGGCTCGGAGGCAAAAGGCGAGGCAGCCGCACCCAGGAAATATTTTGGTGGAAACTTGAGGCTGCGCCCGTCCAGGTACTTGCCTTCGTCGCGCATGCGCCGCAATATCCATAGCATTTGCACCGAGTCGATATCGACGATATCCATGCGGCCGCGCGGTTCGGGAGCCATTTTCATGCTGTCACCCGACAGGCATAGGATATTGCGTACTCCTAGAGCGTTGGCGCCCAGCACCTCAGCTTGCAAGCCGGTGCGGGTGCGATCGCGCGCGGCGATCTGCATCACAGGCTCGGCTCCGCGCTGGATAGCGAAAGAGCTGCAAGCCCAACTGCTCATGCGCGGCGTAGCGGAGGGGCTATCGGTAAAATTAATGGCTGCCACATGCGGCTTGACCAAGTCGATATTCTCGACCAGTTTCTTGGTAGCCACTGTTAAAGGAGGTGCCACCTCGCTGGTGACCACAAATTCACCTGCCCTAAGGCGCCGCTCCAACTCAGAGACCGGCTCCGAATAGGCTGGCGCGTGGTACTCTGCATCGCCCTGCCACCAATCCGGCTGGCGCACCGGCCTGAAGACCGAATCCCACACCATGGTGCGCTGCAAAGGATCGCGCGAGAGCATGCCTGTAGCAAAGTTTTTCATTCCCACTTTGCGCATTTGCTGATAAACATCTCCCCAGGTCTCCCCCCCGACTTTATCCCAATCCAGGGGAGGCAATACTTCCAGGAGCATTTCTTCCCGCCCCATAGCAAAGGCGCGTTCATAGATCCTATACCAGAGGCAGGGACGCGTCTCATCTACATAGCAATGCTCCTCGGTCGAACCGCCGCAGGGACCATTACGGATACCCTTGGGGCATTCCATCGAACAGATAAAGGCTGTCTCCTGCAGCAGGCAGTTGCCGCACATGCGGCAACCCCACAGGGGACCTTTAACGGACCGCTCAACAGCCTCCAGCATGCGATTGCTGAACGACTCTTTCTTAAATGGCAGGAATGGTGGCTGCCACCGGCGTCCGGGTGTAAAGATAGGCATATTAAATTTTCTCCTTATTCATGCTACTTCGAGCTGCCCCAAATAGGCATCGGCATAAATCACCTTGTTCAACAAGATCTGTACGGTCTTCCAAATGGCAAGCTGTTCCGGATCGCTCCGGTCGACGTCATTGATCGAAGGCTCTTCCATGGCTGCGATGTGATCGGCGATCTTGAGATACAGGCGCCCGACCGGTGTCGAATCATCGCGCTCTTCGATGATGCGGATCGTTTCCTTGAGTTTGGTGTCCATCGGATTGCCGATCATCATCTGCAAGCCAACGCCCATTAACATGGCGCAGTAGGTGCGATTGATGAGAGGACGTCTTTCCGCTGGGACCGCATTCGAGACGTTGGAAAGGCCAACCGAGATCGACGGCGGTGGATCCCAGGCATATTGTAAAGTGCGCACGGCTTCGATCAAATGCGGGCAGTATTCCTGGCAGCCCGAAACCGTCAGCACGAGCGGGTCGATGATGAGATCCGCGATAGGGAAATCGATCTCCAGCATGCGCGGGATCAGCTTTTCAAGGGCTATGTTGACACGCTCGTCTGCCGCTATGGGGATGCCGCTGGAACCCATGGTCAAGGCAACCAGTTTGGTGTTGTATTTCTTGGCTACAAGCGGCACCTTCTCCAATCGCTCTGGTTCGGCGGATGTGGAGTTGATAATCGGCTGTGCCTTGGTGACCTTCTTCAACCCAGCTTCGATCCCCAGGATATTGGTACTATCAAAGCTGAGTGGCACATCCACAACGGCCTGAACGGTCTCAACGATCCAGGGAAAAACTTCTTCCCCGTCTTTCTTGCGCGGCCCCAGGTTCAAGTCCAGTGCCTGGGCGCCTGCTTCGACTTGCTTGACCGCCAAATCCTGGAAGAACTTGACATCCCTGTTGGTGAGGCCTTCTTTAACTTTTTCGGAAATAATGTGGATATTTTCGCCTATGATGTACATCGTTTTTCACTCCATCTTCTATTTGGCTGATCGCGATTTTATCGATTCTGATTTAGATCGTCACAAGATCACGGATTTCCTGTCAAGCCTTGCTCATGGCGGCTTCCACAGAGGGGAAGCGTGAAAGGTCCGTATGCGGTAAAAACAACGCCGACGTGAAGGCATCGTAGAAGGAATTGTCAGCAGAGAGCTCCAAGTACGTCATGCGCGCCGCGATGTCGCGGATACTTTCACGCGCTTCCCTGCCCAGCAGCGCATAATAGGCACCACGTACAGCCGTATTACCCAGGAAGTGGAAACGTTCCCAAGGCATATCAGGCAGCAGGCCGATTTGGACCGCCTTCTCAACGTTGATATATTTACCGAACGAGCCTGCGATGAGCACTTGTTCCACTGCTTCCAGTGGAATGCCCACGCTGTCTGCCATGATGGTGAAGCCAGCATAGATGGCTGCCTTGGCGCGCAGCAGGTTATCGATATCCACGCGAGTGATAACGATATCCCGTCCATCTTCGCTATCCGCCCCCCAGACGACCACATATTCCATTCCGTGGTCACCTTCGCGGGTGCGTGGCGTACTCAAAATGGAGCTGATGTTACCGGCTTTATCGATGACCCCGGTCAAGAACATCTCAGATATTAACGAGATCAGGCCACTCCCACATATCCCGCGCGGTTTGACTCCTCCGATCACACGGTAGGAGGGCTCATGGGTCTGGTCATTAATCCACACCTCTTCGATGGCGCCCTTCGTAGCGCGCATTCCATTGCGCACACCCGCCCCCTCAAACGCCGGCCCAGCCGAACAAGCGCAGGTGACCATCCACTCCCGGGAGCCAAGAACGGTCTCTCCGTTCGTTCCGACATCCAGGAATAAGGTGAGTTTTTCGGTTTCTCCCATACCCGAGGAGTATACGCCAGCGCTAATATCTGCGCCTACATAGCTGGCTACTCCAGGCAGGCAGTCCACGGTTGCCTGGGGGTTTATTTTTATTCCCACCTCAGTCGCAGTCAATGTTGGCACGTGATTGATCGCAGTGATAAAGGGGGTCAAGCGGATGCTCGTCGCAGGGATGCCGAGGAGCAGATGGATCATCGTGCTGTTGCCTGCAATCGTGGCTTTGACGATATCATCCGGGCTGGCCTGAACACGCTTGCAGGCTGTTTCGACCAGATTATTGATCGTCTCCAATACCAGGCTGCGCATCTGCTCACTACCACCGTTTTTGCTGGCATAGATGATGCGCGAGATCACATCCTCGCCACGTGAGATTTGTCCGTTGTACTCTGCGACCTGGGCGCGCACCTTCCCACTGATCATATCCACCAGCCAGATGGTGACTGTGGTCGTGCCGATATCAATGGCAGCACCCCATAATGGCTCATAGAGGAGAGCATGCCCTGGCCTCAAATCGATCAGTCGTGGCGGACACTCTGGGCAATCCCATGAATCCAAATCCACGATTGCGGTAACACGCCAGTCATCCTGCCGCAGGATGCCACCGATTTGATGTAATTGCTGGAGGGAGATCTCCACTTTCTCGAGACCGGCCTGCTGTTTTAGAGCGGTTTGCAAACGACTCCAGTCATCAGTCTGGTCGTCTATGTTGGGAGGCGTAAGCATCAAGGTTACCCGCTGGATGCTCTGCGACAGGGCAGGGTTATACCCTGCAGGAACCTCCACCTCAGCCACGGTACGGTCGGTGGTGAGGCGCCGCTCGATCTTCTCCTGAGGCGGGACAATGATCGTGAGGTCACCTTCGATGACGGTTTGGCAAGCCAGCGCATAGCCCTGTGCGATATCATCCGGGGATAAACGCAGCGTGCTGCGGCGGCGTACAGCCCCGGATGTAACCTGGACTGCACACCGCCCACAGCGTCCCTGCCCTCCGCAAGGTTGCATGATCTCGACTCCCGCCAGGCGCGCGGCGTCAGCCAGTATTGTGCCCGTGGGCACGCGCACCGGAGTCGGGAAGTTTTCGAAAGTGACAAGGTGTTCTACCATACGATTGCAGGCTGAAAGTTGAAAATTCGCCTCTCAACCTTCAAATTTTCAACTTATAAGACTTGCTTCATAAACTTGGGTATATCTACCGCCTCGCGAGGTCCTACACGGACTTCCCAATCCGGCAGTTCGCCTTCCACTTCACCTGAAAGTACGGCCACATGTCCAGGTAAAACGAGGCGTTTACGGCTCACCTTATCGGTCACGTTAAAGGTCTTAACAGCTTTGGCGATGCGCTCGGCATCGAACTTACCCGCTGCCCAAGCTGTTAGCACGCTCATCCCCTCAGCATCAGTCACCAACAGCCAGGCAGGCAGACCGGAACCTTCGACCTCATTTGCGACACTGAAGTAGGTGATACTGAAGTTGGTGGTGACCAGAACCGGGTCATTTGGTTTGGGTGTGTTGATCTCATACAAACCGGGCAGTACTTGGATAGGCTTCTGTGGGTCCGTATAGATATTCTGGCGCAGAACCAAGGCGGGATAGGT
>Ga0153915_10003542_pt1 | contig 14325 bp, 10 predicted proteins | sample Opewatmetagenome_2_FD_107003 | JGI IMG/M metagenome (GOLD analysis project Ga0153915, IMG submission 107003) | Freshwater wetland microbial communities from Ohio, USA - Open water 3 Core 3 Depth 3 metaG | ecosystem: Environmental > Aquatic > Freshwater > Wetlands | place: USA: Ohio, Lake Erie... | reverse complement strand
TGCCGAGCTGGAGCGTGAAGTTGCCCTTGGTGATCGTATCCTGGACGTAGGCGGCATACTGCTCGGCGATGGAATTGCTGCCGGTGCGACGCCACATCGAAACCCTCTGCCAATTGGCCATCTCGTCCACCGTCCTCGTGCCGTCGGCGTTGACGTCGAGCTGAAGGGAATTGTACGCCCTGTTGACGTTAAAACCCTGGATGGTGCCGGTATTGTTTCCCTCAGTGGACTGAACTTTGTGGGAATACTCCGCGCCGGCCTTGAATTCGTGGGACATGCCCAGGAGCGAATCGTTGTAGTAGGTAACCTGGAACTGGGCGTTGTTCCGCGGACGGGACACGCCGTAGGACCCCCAGCTGGCGTTCATGCCCGACTTATAGGCGACGTACCTGCCCTGGGTGTTGTCGTAGACGACGGGGTAGATCGGGGTCGGATTGTCGTCCGTCATCGGCCGCCACATGAATCCGGCGTCGTTGAAGGAGTATTTCAAGGACAGGAATAAGTCGTTGCCGAAGACTTGTTCGTCCTGCAGCTTGACGATCGGGCTGCCCCAGTGGTAGTTGCCCGTCTGGTGGTTGCCTTCGGGCGTTGAAAAGCTCGAATCCCTTCCGAACTTTTCCTTCGCGCCAGAGGTAATCAGGGCTTCGAATTGGTTGTTGCGCAGGAGCTGGGCGTTGAGCTTGATATTGTAGTTGTTAAGCAGCGACTGGTCCTTGTTTCCCGTGATGGTGTAGACGAAAATGTCCTGGACGCCGTAAGCCCCCCACCACCACAGCTTGTCCTTGATGATCGGGCCGCCGACGTTGAAGCCGAAGTCCTTGATCTGCTGGACCTTGTTGACGTTTATGACGCCCTTGGCTTTGAGGTCGTCCGTCAGGTTTATGGCCTGGAAGTAATTGTCGGTCAGGTAGAAGCGGCCGGCCAGGCTCATCCTGTTGCCGCCGCGGCGGGTGACCATGTTCAGGGCAATACCGCCGGTCTGAATGGATACGTCGGCCGCGCCGCCTGTCTGGATTTGCAGCTCTTCGAACATGTCGAAGTCATAGTACAGAGCGGAGCCGCCGAGGGCAGCCGGGTCCGTGATGTCGACGCCGTCGACCGCCCAGATATTGTTCGCCCCCTGGTTGCCCGAAATCCGGGCTCCCGACGTGTCGCCCCTGCCGATGAAGCCCGACTGCTGGCCGGACTCGTTGCCGCCTACGTTCTCCCGGTCGATCATGATGGCCGGAGCCAGCTGCATGATGACCCAGGGATCGCGGGCCGAGGGCAGCGACTGCATGGCTTCCTTGCCGACGATCGCCCCGACGGTCGTCTTTTTGGAGTCAATGACCGGCGTCACGGCGACGACAGTCACCTGTTCTTCGATCGCTCCCATCTCCATCGTCAGGTTGATTTCGACGGTCGCCCCGATGGTCACGATGACTCCGGTTTTTTGGGCCTTCTTGAAACCCTTCAGCTCAGCCGTGAGCTGATAATCATTGGCCGGATAAAGGGACGGGAATCTGTACATCCCCTGCGCGCTCGTGGTCGTGGTCAGAGGAGCGAGGATGTTTGAGGTGATCGTGACGGTAACGCCCGGAAGAGGAGCATTTTCTGCATCTAGAACTTTTCCGTAGATAGTTCCTGTTCTTACCTGTGCCGCAGCAAAAGAAACCGCTAGCAGCAGCACCGCAAGAATAATCAGTCCTTTTTTCACTCTCCCTCCTTTTTCGGAAGAAAAAAACCCTCATGTTTTTCCCCGGAGCGATAAATCGCTCCGACTATTCCCAGAAAATTAATTTTCTTGCGATTATCACCCCCTGTTTTAATAATTTTTTTACCTATATCCGTCCTTTTTATAAATGCAATTTATATGCCAATTGAAATTTTCTTCGGCGCGTATTTAATTGCATTAAAATCAATAAATTAAAACCGGATGGTGGCTATTTGTTGAAATTAGAAGTCCAATTATTTGGATTTTGTCCAAAAAATTGGATAAAAAATATTATATTAAGTACATTTTCGGCGAAGGAACCTCAATAAAGATATCCCTGCCGATTCAAGACCGAATAATCTCTGTCTTTGACCCTAATTTTTATATTCCGGAACGTCCCGTCTTTGACTTCGGAGAAAGGCCTAAAATAAAGCAAGTAATATTTGTCCGAGGTATTGAGTGCGCTCGTGAATCCGGCGGCCGGGTTCTGAGACGTCTCGACAATTCCGCCCGTCGCCCGGGCGACCGCAGAAAACGCCTTGAAGATATCTTCCGACTGTTCGCGCATGACGATCCTGGCGAGCTGTTCGGGTGCTTTATTCATGAAAATCAGGCTGAAATGCGCCGCAGAATCGGCGAAGCTTTCCTTTATTCTCTGCGTGTTCTGGGAGATGTCCCGTGAATAGACCATGAAAAGCTCCTGGATCCCGCCGAGGATATGCGGCGAGTCTTGATAGAGACTCATGATCTTTTGGATGACTGCCGGACTGATCTCCGGCCGGTATTCCCGCTGATAGATGAAGAAGACGAACTTCTGTCCGCTCTGATTTTTGAGGGCCTGGGCGAACCGAATGAATTTGTCGATATCGATTCGGCGCAGAGCTTCCATTCTCACCAGGACTTCTTTGTAGCGGGGCAACAGCAGTTCCAGGCCGATTTCTTCTGTTTCCGTGTCAGTCTCAAGACCACCCATAGGATTTGATACCCCGATGGACCGGACATATCTTTTCAACTCGTTCAAAAGTTTGTTGTATACCAAGCTTCCTTGGATAATATCCTTCTTGACGAAGTCCGTCATCTCCTCGGCCAGAATATTTTTGGGTCTATTGGCGAAGGCCGTGGCCGAAAGCTTGTAATTTTTCATCGGGGTCTGAATCTCCAGCGAATCGCCGGGCACGAGTTCCTGGTCGAAAAGATAGCGGATCGCCTCGGCCAGCTTGGGGTGGTATTCGAACAACTGGAACAAGAGATAGAATTTTCGGCTGACATCGGGCTGGCGATCTTGGCCGGCCTCCCGCCGCTCGATGGCGTTTTTATCGACGAGATAAAGAGCTTCGACCGGCCTGAGGATCCCGTCTTCCAAAACCTCAAAATCCTGAAGCCCGAGGCTGGACACGAATTGTTTGCCGTCGAAAACGCGGACGGCGATGGGAATCGAGGCGCCGGGTCCGGGCTTCTCGACTGCCTGTTGTGTCGCAGAAAACAGAAGATTCGTCAGAACGAGAAAAATCAAGGTCATGGTCGCAAACGGAACATTTTTTTTCATATCGTGTCTTATACGTTCAAATCAACATCCCCATCCGAACATCATACGCTCCTCCCCCAGCCTTGTCAATTTGGAGAGGGACCGACCGTCAAATGCTTTTCCTTTTATTTTGGCAGATTGGCCCCTTGAATTTGAACCCAGCGCTGGCAAAATTCGTATATAATGAAAGAAGGAGGAGAATATGGTCGAAGAAAAAAAGACGGGAAAGACAAGGACCGAAGAGTTTAAGGTCGCCGGCGGCGAGATCATCAACAAGATCAAGGAGCTGATCCACCAGGGGAATATCCGCCGGATCATCCTCAAGGATGAGGAAGGAAAGACGTTCCTGGAGATCCCGCTCACGGTCGGCCTCATCGGGGCCGCCGTAGCTCCGGTGCTGGCAGCGATCGGCGCCATCGCCGCGCTCGTCTCCAAATTGACGATCGTCGTAGAAAAAATCGAGGACTGAAACGGGCTTGAACTTTGCCTCCGCTATGCAATGATGCAGGCGGAGGAAGGACGATGAAAAAAATTTTGGCGAGCTTTATCATTTTTGGCCTTATTCTGGGCGGCCCAAGCGCCGCCCGAATGGCGATGTCATTTTAACTATTGCCTTAATTTGACATATTAAACGTATTAGGAAAATAACGCGCTTTATAACAAGGATTAATGTCCGAAAGCCCGAGAAGTTCAGGCAATTCCTGGTTTTCCAAGATTATCCTGGGCTTTGTCGTTGCAGCCACGGGCGTCGGGGCCGGCGACCTGATCACGGCCAGCTTGGCCGGATCGACGATCGGGGTGGTCCTCGTCTGGGCTGCCCTGGGGGGTGCTTTCATCAAGTTCGTCCTGGCCGAGGGCATTGCGCGCTGGCAGATGGCTACCGGGACGACGGTCCTTGAAGGCTGGGTGCTGCGGCTCGGCCGCTGGATCCAGTGGGCTTTCTTTGTTTATTTTGTTCTCTGGTCTTATTGCGTCGGCGGCGCCCTGATTAACGCCTGCGGCGTAGCCGGAGTGGGCTTATTGCCTATCGGCGATCCGCAAACGTCTAAAATTTTCTGGGGGATCGTTCATTCGGTCGTCGGACTAGCGCTGGTCTGGTTTGGCGGGTTCAGGATCTTCCAGTATGCCATGTCCTTCCTTACGGCGATTATGTTCGTCACCGTTTTGTCGACCGTATTTTTGATCTCGCCTGATTGGGCGGCCATAGGAAAAACGATTTTCCATCCCGGCCTGCCCAAAGGAGGAACCGCCTGGCTTTTGGGAGTGCTGGGGGGCATCGGCGGTACTGTGACGCTCCTATCCTACAGTTATTGGGTTCGGGAGAAGAAGAGGGCTGGCCGGCAGGGCGTCAAGGACTGCCGACTCGACCTCGGGATAGGCTATGGATTGACCGCTTTTTTTGGCGCGGCCATGGTCATCATCGGGTCGAGGGTGACGATCGAAGGCAAGGGTGCTACCGTGGCTCTTGTCCTGGCCGACCAGCTTGCTCGCGTCCTAGGACCGGCGGGAAAATGGGTCTTCCTCTTGGGATTTTGGGGTGCAGTCTTTTCCAGCCTTCTCGGCGTTTGGCAGAGCGTCCCCTACATTTTCGCGGACTTTCTCCATCTCAGGCGGGGAATTATCCTCGACGAAAGCCGGGATCAAAATATCACAAAGACGAAAGAATACCGCGGCTTCCTGCTGGCGCTTGCCGTTGTGCCGATCCATCTTCTCTGGTTTAGAGTCCAGCAGGTCCAGCTCGTCTATGCGGTTATGGGTGCTTTTTTTATGCCCCTTTTAGGGCTGACATTGCTCCTCCTCAATGCTCGGCAAACCTGGGTCGGCAGAGAATTTAAAAACCGGTGGATCACAAACCTGCTTCTGGTCTTGATCCTGGGTTTTTTCTTGTATATCGGCATCCAAGAAATCCTCGGCATAGTCGCATAATTATAGAAATGGGGACACACATAGTGTGTGTCCCCGTTTTCGGGTCATTTTGACAGTCATCCTTTCCTGTGCTATAAATCCCTGATTCAATAGACCCGATGGCCAATACTTTTATCGATCCAAAAACAACTTTGAGCGCGACTTTAAAACAGGGCGCCCGGGAATTGGCCCAAGTTTCCGCATCCGCCACGGAGGCCTTCCGCCAGAGCCTTCCGCGCCTCCTGGACCTCGTCAATAAGAAATTCGCCATTGATGCCCGCTACTGCTGCGATGCCTTTCTCGGAAACCGGCTGGATTTTCTCGATGACATGCATAAACATCTCGGCGATATTTTCCAGGCCGTCTATGAGTTCGGCCTCTTCGAAAGCCTGGTTGATGAGTTTTCCTGGTATGTATCGACGGCATCGTGCAGGGGATTTAAAAAGGATTATTTTGAAAAAATGCTGGCCGCCTGGAAGTCAGCTCTCCATGGCATACTTGAACCGGCAAAAGTCCATGAGTTGGCGGCCTTGCCCGGCTTTCTCGTTCGAAACCTCGACGGTTTTCTCGGCATGCCCCAACCCTCCGATGAGCTTGAGGCTGAGCCCCAGAAGCGCCTCATTAAGCTGCTCCTCGAGAGAAACCGGCGTGAGGCGGCCGCCTATGTTGTCTCGCTCGCCAAGGAATATCCTTCTCCCCAAGGGCTGTTCCAGTCTCTCCTGGCCCCCGTCCTTCATTCCATCGGCCGGCTCTGGCAGTCGAACAAGCTGAGCGCCGCCGATGAACATGCCGCCTTTGAGATCTGCCGCTACATCGTCTTCCGATTTTGTGACAGCCTGGGCCGAGAGCCGAAAAAGTCCATTAAAGCTTATATCGGCTGCGTCACGGGGGAGGAGCATGCCCTGGCCGCGGAGATGATGGCCGAGGTCCTCAACCTGAAAGGCTGGAACGTATTTTTTTCGGGACGAAGCGCACCCCTCGAAGAAACTGTGCGCTCGGCCCGACAATTCCAGCCCGATGTCGTTTTCCTGTCCGTAAGCCTGATCCCGAATCTGCCGTCGGCCAGAGACTTGATCATAGCCGTGCGAAGCTCGATCCCCGGCGCCCGGATCATTTTGGGCGGCGCGGCCGCCCTCGCCGCCAAACATGTCATGGAGAAATGGACTGATGCCGTAGTCGAAAATATCCAAGACGGAACCCGGAAAGCCTTCGCTATGGTGATCCGCAATGCGTAGACAAGTAGCCTTGAAAATGGTCGTCCATGACCGGTCGACGACGGCCGGAGCGATCCTCGGCGTCATCGCCATTGTCTTTCTTGTCGGGCAACAGTATTCCGTGTTGTTCGGGCTGTTCAGGTTTATGTCGGCCCTGGTCGACCAAAGCGGCGCTGATATCTGGATCTGCAGCAATAACACCAATAACATCAACGCTTCAGGCACTTTGCCGGTCCGGTACACCGACCGCATCGCCGGCCTTCCGGAAGTGGAATGGGTCGTGCCGATCGTCTCCAGCGGGGGAGCGATCAAGCTCAAGGACGGTAAAACCCAGCCCGTCCAGGTCGTCGGCGTGCCGCGGCCGACCTTGACCGGCGGGCCCTGGCGATTCGCCAAGGGCTCGATCGAGGTGCTCCTCGATTATGAGGGATTGACCCTCGACAAGCTCGACCTTTCCAATCTCGGCAATCCGGAGCTCGGAGACATCATCGAGGTGAGCGACCGGCGGGTCCGGCTGGCCGGCATCACCCAAAATGTCCGCGGCTTCCAAGGGACGCTGATTTTCACAAACCTCAGGAAAGCCCGGGAGATTACCAAGCTTCCGCCGGATCGGGCCAGCTATTTCCTGATCAAGGCCAAAAGCGGGCAATCTATCAGCAGGCTTGTCCAGGAGCTTAAGCAGGTTCTACCCAAGGCCGAGGCGATCCCCAGTGCCGAGTTGGCCCGCAACACGCGGCTCTATTATGTCGTCAACACGGGCATCGGCAGCAGCTTCGGCTTTTCGGTCCTCGTCGGAGCCTTGGTCGGGATCGTCATCGTGACGCTGACCCTGTACACGGCCGTGCTCAACCGGCAAAAAGATTTTGCCGTGCTCCGGGCCATCGGCGGCCGGCGCAGGGACATCCTGGTCATCGTCTTTTACCAGACACTATTCATCGCCCTGGCCGGCGTGTTTCTCGGCTTCCTGCTTCTGGCGTCTTTTCTATCTGGGGTCCGTGAAACAAATCTGCCCACCGGCGTGATTCTCTGGATCCCGCCCGTCCACGCTTTTTTTACCCTGATCTTCAGTTTCCTAGGAGCCCTCTTTGCCATGCGCAAGGCGGTCAAGATCGAGCCCGCCTCTGTTTTCAGATAAAAAACCATGTCCACCGCCGTCGTCAGACTCCAAGAGATCGCCCGGGATTTTTTTGACGGGAAGCAGCAGCGCCGCGTCCTCCAGCCCATCACTCTGGACCTCTTCACCCAGGAGATGGCCCTCATTGCTGGCCCTTCGGGAAGCGGCAAGACCACCCTGCTGACGATAATCGGCCTGATCCTGAAGCCCTCATCGGGAAAAATTTTTATCGGCGAGAGAGAGGTGAGCCGCGATTCAGAGAACGTCAAGGCGACTTTGCGGCTAAAGAAATTCGGCTTTGTCTTCCAGCAAGCCGATCTCATCCCCGGCTTGAACGTGATGGAGAACATCCTGATCGCGGCTGCCGTTCAGGGGCAGCGAGTGCCTTCGGCCGTCAAGAAGCGGGCCAAGGACATTCTCGGACAATTCGGCCTCCAAGCTTACGCCGAGGCCAGGCCCCAGCAGCTGTCCATGGGTCAGAAGCAACGGGTAGCCTTAGTCAGAGCCCTGATCAACGATCCCGTGCTCTTGCTCTGTGATGAACCGACCTCGGCGCTCGATGTGGAGAGCAGCAATATCGTCCTCGACAGCCTGAAAAAACTCTCGGCCGATGAACGGAGGGGTGTCCTGATGGTGACCCATGATCCCAGGGTGTTCCCTTATGCCGACAGGCTCATCAAGCTGGAAAACGGTTCCGTCGTCTTTGATTCCCGCCGGGACAAAGAAAGGGGGAGTGATGAAGAGAATTCTTAAATGGGCGCTTTTATTGATCATCGTTGTCGCGGGCGGATGGTACATCTCAACCTCCCTCTCCAAGTCCGCCAAGCCGACGGTCGCGGCACCGCCTCCGGCGCTCCCCAAAGTCCCGGCACGCGTCTACGGCGTTGTCGAACCGGCCGGCCGAGAGGCCTTTGTGACGACATCCATAGCCCGGCCCGTCAGCCAGATTTTAGTCAAGGAAAGGGACACGGTGAAAAAAGGGCAGCTGATCTTGTCCCTTCAGAATTCTGTGGAGTTGGCCCTGCTCGAATCGGCCCTGGCCAAAGTCGAAATTCGTCGCAAAGAGCTTGAGAACAGCCGGTACGACCTGGAGAAAAAGAAACAGTTGTTCGAGAACCAGTCGGCGACCGAGTATGATTTCGTCCAGCTGAAATTGAAGGTGGAACTGAATGCCCTGAGCCTCGAGGCTGCCGTCAAGGATGTGGACCTGGTCAAAGCCCAGCTGGCGCAACTTGAGCTCCGGTCTCCGATCGACGGAGTCGTTTATAAAATGGAAGCGCGGCTGGGCGAAACCCTGTCTCCCGGCGATACACCCCGGATCGTCCTTGGCTCGCCCGACCTCTGGGTCCGGCTCTATGTGGAAACTTTCTGGATGGACCGTTTCCAGCCCGGCGCCCGATGCCAAGTCTTCGATTCCGAGACCAATGAATTGATAGGAACAGGCACGGTCCTGAGCAAATCGCCGATCCTCTCCGACCGCACCTTCCGTACGGATGATGTCGGCGAACGCTTCGATGCGGAGTTCCAGCAGATCGTGCTCAAGCTTGAACCAAAGAAAGCGGATATCCCCATCGGGCTCAACGTTATCGCTTCACTGGAGAAGTGATAGGATAACTCGGCAATAGCCGAAAATGAAAATTGGGAAGAGTTACTTCATTGGCAAATAAGGTCCGTTATTCTATTTTTTTTGCATATTTTTTAGGAGACAACAAGGGATTATTGAAGCGCAGTAAAATGATTTATTCTGATACCCCTTAACCAATCAAGGGGGTGCGTCAAACATGTCGAAGGAGAGTGAAATGAAAATTTTTTTTTCCCGCTCTGTCGTTCTCTGCCTGGCGGCCGTTTTTCTCGTTTTTGGAACCCTGCCGGCCGCCCAAAAAAATTACAAGCTGCTCGAGACCGAGACCTATTTTGAAATGGAATCGGTCGGAAGCCCGCAGATTTCACCCGACGGCAAGAGCATCATCTTCACCAGAGGCTGGATCGACAAGGTCAAAGACCAGTCACAGAGCAATCTATGGATCGTCGATGTTGAAGGGAAGCGGGTTCGGGGGCTGACCCGGGGCAACTGGCGCGACTCCTCGCCCGTCTGGTCGCCCGATGGGAAAAAGATCGCCTTTCTTTCGGAACGCGACGAAACGACCCAGATCCATGTTATGTGGCTCGACACGGGCGAAGTGGCCCAACTCACTCATTTGGAACGGGCTCCGGCCGGGCTTGTCTGGTCTCCCGACGGCAAAAAACTCGCCTTCACCGCTTTTGTTCCGGACGACAAGCCGATTCTCAACGTCAAACTGCCCAAGAGGCCCGAGGGCGCTAAGTGGGCTGCGCCGGCCGTGCTCGTGGACCGTCTAGCTTGGCGTGCCGATGGCCGGGGATGGCTTCCCAAGGGTTATACCCATGTTTTTATAATTGACGCCGAGCTGGGAGGGACGCCCAGGCAGGTCACGTCCGGCGACTATTCGCATAATGATCCCCGATGGTCGGCCGACGGGAAGGCCCTCTATTTCAACGCCATCCGGAAGCCGGAAGCGGAATACCTGTTCGGTGATTCCGAAATTTATGCCGTCGACCTTAAGACTCTCGAGATCAAGGCCTTGACCGACCGCAAAGGGCCGGACGGAAGCCCGCGCCCCTCTCCGGACGGAAAATGGATCGCCTACACAGGCTATGATGAGATGAATTATACGAGCCATCTTTCGAGCCTCTATGTTATGGATTCAAGCGGAGGCGCCAAACGGCTTCTGGCCGGCAACTTGCCCAGCTCGCCGACGAATGTCTTCTGGGCCACGGACAATTCCGGCGTCTATTATCAGATGGATTCGAGCGGCGAGAACAATCTTTATTTTGTAGGCCTGGCCGCGGCCCCTAAAAAGATCACAACAGGCGCCCATGTCCTGACGGGCGTTTCGGCGGCCAAAAACGGCCAGGCGGCGGCCATCCTCACGACTTCCAGCCGGCCGGGCACCCTTGTCGCTTTTCAGATGATAAAGCCCGACGCCTTCAAAGAACTCGTGGACGTCAATGCCGATGTCTTGGCCGATGTCAGGCTCGGCGATGTCGAGGAGCTGCTGTTCAAGGCGCCGGACGGCCTTGCCCTCCAGGGCTGGCTGATCAAGCCGGCCGAATTCGACCCGGCCAAGAAGTATCCCATGCTGCTCTATATTCACGGCGGCCCCTGGGCGATGTATTCGGTGGCCTTCAACTGGGATTGGCAGAATTTTGCTGCGAACGGATACGCGGTGTTGTTCATGAATCCCAGGGGGAGCACGGGCTACGGCCAGGATTTTGTTAACGGCATTCAGCACTCCTATCCCGGAAAGGATTTTGATGACCTGATGGCCGGCGTCGATGCGGCCCTGGCCAAGGGTTTTATCGATAAGGATAACCTCTTTGTCTGCGGCGGCAGCGGAGGCGGCGTGCTGACGGCCTGGATCGTGGGCCACACCAATCGTTTCCGGGCCGCCGTCTCTATGCGGCCGGTGATCAACTGGCATTCCTTTGTGGGTATCACGGACGGCCCGAACTGGTATAAACAGTTTAAAAAATATCCGTGGGAAGATCCGCTGGAATATGCGGCGCGTTCGCCCCTCAACTTTGTGGCCAACGTGACGACACCGACCATGGTCATGACGGGGGAGGCCGATCTGCGGACGCCCATCAGCCAGAGCGAGGAGTTCTATCGCGCCCTTAAGATGTTGAAGAAAGATACCCTGCTCGTCCGAATGCCCGAGGAATTTCACGGCTGGAGGCGGCCTTCTCACCGGCTGCTTCAACAGGCCTACCTCATGGCCTGGTTCGAGAAGTATCGGATCAAAAAGTGAGAGCGGCGCGGATGCTTACGCAAGTCTTGTCAAAAAATGGAAAATGTGTTCTTTTATCAGTTTTGATGATCATGATTGGAGCGAATTCGATTTATTCTGAGCGGACGGAAAAGCCGGTGCTTCACGGCAAGCACTGGATGGCGATCACGGGGAAGCCGATCGCGGCCACGGCGGGCGCCATGATGTTTGCCAAAGGCGGGAACGCTGTCGACGCAGCCTGCGCCATGCTCGGCGCCGTATGCACGATGTGGGATGTTTTGAGCTGGGGAGGGGAGACTCAGGCCCTCATCTATCATCCCGTGACGAAAAAGGTGATCGCCATCAACGCCCTGGGCGTAGCCCCGACCGGAGCAACCCCCGAGTTCTATAAAGCCAAGGGAATGGCCTATCCGCCGGCGACCGGCCCGCTGTCTGCGGTGACTCCGGGAACGCCCGGCGGCTTGATCACAATGCTGGCGGAATACGGAACAATGAGCCTCGCCGAGGTGCTTGCCCCTGCCATGGAAATGGCCGAGGGCTATCCGATGGAGAAAGACACGGCCGACAGGATCGAAAGGGACAAGGCCCAGATTAAGCAATGGCCTTATGCTAAGAAGGTCATGCTCCCCCATCTCGGCGAGGGCCATGAAGCTCCTTTCCCGGGCGAAGTTTTCCGTCAGCCGGACCTCTTGGAAACCTTGAAAAAGCTGGTCAGCGCCGAGCAAGAGGCACTGGCCAATGGAAAAAGCCGCAAGGAAGCCCTCTTCGCCGCGTATGACCGTTTTTACAAGGGCGACATTGCCCGGGAATTCGTCCGCGGTTCCAAAGAACAGGGTGGTCTCATCACCATGGAAGACCTGGCCAAATGGAAGGTTTATATCGAAGAACCGGTGATGAGCCCGTACAAAGGCATTAATGTCTACAAGCTGAATTCCTGGGTCCAGGGACCGGTCATGCTCCAGGCGCTGAACATGCTGGAGAACCTGGATTTGAAAAGCATGGGTTTCAACAGCACCAAGTATATCCATACGCTTTATCAAGTCATGAACCTGGCCTTCGCCGACCGCGATTTTTATTACGGAGATCCCTATTTTCCTCCGGAAGAGCCCATTAAGGGCCTTCTGTCCAAAGTCTACGCCAAGGAGCGGCTGAAGCTCGTGAATTGGGAGCGCAACGATCCGGCAGTAAAGCCGGGCGATCCCTACCCTTACGAAAACAAAAAGAATCCTTTCCTTAAATACTTGGCGACGTGGCCGCCCTCAGAAAAAGAGACGGCCGCCAAGCAAGAGAGTTTCTGGGCGGGCACGACTTCTATCCAAGCGGCGGATGAAAAAGGCTGGGTCGTCTCGGTCACGCCGAGCGGCGGATGGGTCCCGGCCGTGATTGCCGGACGGACAGGGGTCGGCATGAGCCAGCGAGCACAAAGCTTTGTCTTGGCCGAGGCGGAAAATCCTTTCAACGTGATCGCCCCGGGAAAAAGGCCGAGGGCGACGCTCACGCCCGGTCTCGCCCTCAAGGGTGGGAAGCCGTTTCTTTCCTTCGCCGTCCAGGGAGCAGACACCCAGGATCAGAATCTGCTTCAATTTTTCCTGGGCGTCGTTGAGTGGGGGATGAACGTCCAGGAGGCCTGTGAAGCTCCGAACATCACGAGCTACCAGATGAGAAACTCTTTTGACGATCACAAGCCCATCCCGGGCAAGCTCGAGGTCAATGAGAAAGTCCCGCCGGATGTCCGGGAAAAGCTCAGGGCCATGGGCTACGCCGTTGACGTCAAAAGATACACTTCCGGTCCGATCAACGCCATCTTTTTCGATTGGAAGCATGGCACGTTCTGGGGAGGTTCGAGCAATTTCGGCGATGACTACGGAATCGCCTGGTGACCTCCTCCGCAGGCGCAGGTTGTATAATAGGGGCAGGCTAAGATGGAAAAAGAATCCAAGAATCCTTTGGAATGGCTAAGGGGAGAGACTGGAGCAGAGCCGCCGCGTCCTTGTCAGGTCAATCAGGAGGCCGTTTCTTCCGTGGACCTTCTGGACGCCTACTCCAAGGCGGTCATTGCCGTCGTCGAGGGTGTCGGTCCTGCCGTCGTCAGCATTTCTGTCGGCCAGGAGACGCAGCGGTCGGAGTTTGAACCGCTGGGGGCAGGCTCCGGGTTTGCGATTACGCCGGACGGATATCTTCTAACCAATAGCCACGTCGTCGCCGACGCTAAAAAGATTGAGACGACCTTTATCGACGGCACCCGGCTCCAAGCAACGCTCGTCGGGACGGATGCGTCGACCGATCTCGCGGTTATTCGGGTGAACGCCTCCGCGCTTCCCTATGCCGAGTTGGGAGATTCTTCCGACCTGAGGGTCGGGCAGCTGGTGATTGCCATGGGAAACCCCTTGGGCTTTCAATCGACGGTTTCGACCGGCGTCATCAGCGCGCTCGGCCGGACGCTCCGCAGTCAACTGGGGAGGCTGATCGAGAATATCATCCAGCATACGGCCCCCCTAAACCCCGGGAATTCGGGCGGGCCGCTTCTTGACGCTAAAGGTCGGGTTGTAGGCATCAACACGGCCATTATCGCCATGGCCCAAGGGATCGGCTTTTCCATTCCTTCCAACACGGCCAAATGGGTGGTTTCCCAGCTCCTGACGCAGGGCAAGGTCCGGCGAAGCTACCTGGGGCTTGTCGGATACCGGCGGCAGCTCGATCGCCGGATCGTCAGATTCCATAAGCTGAACAAAGATGCCGCGGTGGAGATCGTCGGGATCGAGCCGTCCGGACCGGCAAATAGCTCCGATTTGAGAACGGGGGACCTGGTCGTGGCCATCAACCGGAAAGACGTGACGAGCGTCGATGAGATGTACAGTATTCTGGCTGAATGGCCGGTCGGGAAGCCGATCTCCTTGTCCGTCATCCGGGGCAAGGAACGGATCGAGATGAGCATCATCCCCATCGAAGCCAGGTAAGCAGGATCAAAAAAAGGCCGGTTTCTCTTCCCCGGCAATATCGCCTGGAAAGGGAACCGTCCTCATATCAAGGAGGGCCTCATGGACGTGCGCTATTATGGGAAACTTTTT
>Ga0153915_10003541_pt1 | contig 14327 bp, 11 predicted proteins | sample Opewatmetagenome_2_FD_107003 | JGI IMG/M metagenome (GOLD analysis project Ga0153915, IMG submission 107003) | Freshwater wetland microbial communities from Ohio, USA - Open water 3 Core 3 Depth 3 metaG | ecosystem: Environmental > Aquatic > Freshwater > Wetlands | place: USA: Ohio, Lake Erie... | reverse complement strand
TCCCTTCCGCTTTCGGAATTAACAGAACAAATGTGGTTCCTTTATTCAATTCGCTCTGTACTTCAATTTCTCCGCTAATACTCTTGATGATCCCATAGACCATAGATAAACCCAGACCTGTACCTTTACCGGGTTTCTTGGTTGTAAAAAATGGATCATAAATATGTTTCAAATTTTCATTGGTAATGCCGTGCCCGTTATCCTCAACTTCAAATCGGATGTATTTGCCTTCATTAAGATGCTTATATATGCTCTGATTTGTTTTGGAAATAACATAATTACTCGCTTTAAATACAATCCGGCCGTTGCTGCTGATAGCGTCTTTCGCATTTAAGGCCAGGTTCATAATTATCTGCTGCAATTGCGCATCATCGATTTTAACCATACCCAGAGCTTTCTCAAAATCGATAATGATCTCGACATTTTTATCAAATAATTTGTGTATAATATCGAACGTCTCCATTGCTGTTCTGTAGAAATCGGTAGCCTGTGCCGATTTTACGCGATCCTCTCGGGCAAAATTCAGTAACCGTTTAACGATTTCGGATGCACGGTGGGCCGATTTTTGGATTGATTCGGCTCTCTTAAAATTAAGATCGTTATTGGATGTCGATAACTTAATCAGCTCAGCATTGGGTAAGATACCGGTCAGAATATTATTGAATTCATGGGCAATTCCGCTGGCCAATAATCCTATACTTTCCATCTTCTGGGCATGCAACAGTTGTTGTTGTACCTTTTTAATATAGGTCATATCTTTAAATAAGACGGAATAGCCGATTATATTATTGCCTAAATCTTTGATGTGATTCATGGTCAACAAAACGGGGCAGCGCGTATGATATATTTGCAGCTCGATTTCATAATCCTTTACATACCCCCATTTATTTACGGTCTCGATAAGATAATTGATATCGGACTCTGATTTTATGAAACTGTTGAAAAAATTAAGATGCCGCTCTTCTTCCTTAATGCCCAGCAATTCCAGAGCGGCGATATTGGCATAGATGAAATCGCCATTCATTTTAATGATGCAAAATCCGTCCTTTAAATCCTCGATAATCGAGGATAGGCGATTATTCTCTTTAGGCAGTTTCTTATTTTTGAACATCCTATTTATCACCCTGGTGAAAAAAGAATCCTATGGAACTGTACCACCTGTTGTACCAGGTCACGATTGCCAAGATCAATGAAACGATGATAGACAGAATCAGGATTAATACATTCAGCCGTATAAATATCTCAAACTTGTTAAAGAAGAAGAGATAAATTCCTAAAAACACGATAACGATAACGGCAATTATAATATGGCTCTTCTTAATATTAGCATAAAATTCGATGAACGCACTTCGCCTGGGTTTACCTATAAAATCTTTTAAATAGTAATAATTTTCAATATATCTTTCATTATCTGCAGATCTGGGATCGAGCAGATAAATCCACCTGGAGAATAAAGCAAATATTACGATTAAATATATGACTGCATCAAAATATTGCCCAAAATAATAAAATATTAAGTCGTTTTCGGCACTGAACATGTGAAAAATTTGCAGGCCCATTAAAATTGTGTACGCGGAGATGATACTGGACAGGTACTCGGAAAAAATCAGTTTAGATTGAGTATACTGATGCCAGAATACAATTAACAAGCAAAAATTCAACAGATGAATGAAATAACTTCTGGAGAATAATGGCTCATAGGAAAGCCGGAATTGGCCGCTGATAAAAATAGGAATAAAAGTGATCAAACAAATAACGGTGGAAAAAGTCAAAGCGACCGTCAAAATCGCATATCGTTTCTTATTGGATGCAATTGAAATCAGAAAAATATAAAAAGTAAAAAATAATTGGTAGGTCGTAGTAAAAATGTTAATAATATGATAATTAATGTAATTAAAAAATTCAGAAAAATTCGAATAACTAAATATAAAAAAGATACTTGAAATCATGATCACAGTGGGCCAGATGCCAAAGATGATTAATATATCCTGATTGACCCTGCTCAGGTTGATTGTACGCCAGATTAGATAGGTTATAACAAAATACAGATTAATGTTAACGATATAAATAATTTCCAATTCTTGATGAGGAAAAGAAGAATATAATGTTTTGAATAGTACAAAGAATAAGAATTCAAAAACGATTACTTCACTTACTATTTTAAGAATTGCTTTCTTCATAGCCGATCATCAATACCGTTTCGCAGATACTCCTTTACTCTATCTGCCTGTACACGCTCCTGAACCATCGAATCCCGCGCGCGTATAGTTACCGACATATTTTGCAGGGTTTCAGAATCCACGGTCAGACAAAAAGGCGTACCCCCTTCATCCATTCTCCTGTAGCGGCGACCGATGGATCCGCTATCATCATAAAACACTTTATAACTTCCTCTTAAATCATCGGTAATTTTTCTGGCGATCTCCTGCATCCCATCCCGGTTCACCAGCGGGAACACGGCAACTTTTATCGGTGCCAGTGCCGGTGCCAGTTTTAACACAACTCTTTCTTCTTCTTCTTCATAGGCATTGATCAGCACTGTTAATAACGTACGATCACAGCCGATGGAAGTTTCTATCACATAGGGTATATATTTTCTTTTTTCCTGGTCATCAAAGTACTGCAGTTCTTTCCCACAATATTCTTCATGCCGACGCAAATCGAAATCGGTACGATTATGTATTCCTTCTACTTCCTGCCAGCCAAACGGAAATTCATATTGAATATCAAATGCTTTCTTTGCATAGAAGGCCAGTTCTGTCGCCGAGTGCTCATGATACTTTAACTTATCTTTTTTAATGCCCAGTCTTTGATACCAAATCATCCGTTCATTTTTCCAATACTCAAACCATTCCTCATCGGTCCCGGGTTTGACAAAATACTGCATTTCCATCTGTTCAAATTCACGCGTCCGGAAAGTAAAATTACCGGGAGTAATTTCATTGCGAAAAGCCTTGCCAATCTGGGCAATGCCGAATGGTACCTTGCGGCGTGATGACTCACGCACATTATGAAAATTAACATAGATGCCCTGGGCTGTCTCCGGACGTAGATAGATGATACTAGCTGTATCTTCGACAGGTCCCATAAAAGTCTTGAACATTAAATTAAAATTTCTCGGCTCGGTAAGTTCCCCGCCGCAGTTCGGGCATTTTTTTGATTTTTCCAGGACATCGGCTTTAAATCTATTCTTACATACTTTGCAATCGATCAATGGATCGGTAAAGCCCTCCACATGACCGGATGCTTCCCAGACTCGGGGGTGCATGAGGATGCTGGAATCAAGTCCTTCGATATCCTTCCGTTCATAGACCATGGCTTTCCACCATAATTCTTTAATATTTTTCTTTAATTCTACGCCCAATGGACCATAATCGTAGCAACTATTAATACCGCCGTATATCTCGCTGCTCTGAAATATAAATCCGCGCCTTTTGGTTAATGATACAAGTTTGTCCATTAAATTACCGCTTTTGCTCTTTTCCACTTCCTCTCCTCTGCTGCTGTTTTACATCTCTTTTCAATCGGGTCTGAGTACTTGGCAAAACAGGTGTTCCTGATTTCAAGAACCTGAGAGTTTCAAACTACTCAGTTCCAATTTTTGCCCGGTGTGATATTCAAGGTACCGAATTAGGAAATCGGTTATGTTTAAACGTTTCACTAATGTCGCTTGATGCGAGGTTATTTTTGTATGCTTTGTCTGCTGTAACATGACCAGCATCTTGACATCCATTTTAGGTATGATTACCAGTTTATCCTCTGCTGTAAAACAGGATCGGCAAAGTATCGAACCCTGGGTCAGGGAAAATCTAACCTCCTCCTCCAGAATATCACGTCCACATTTACGGCACCTGGTAAATTCAGGCTTAAAGCCCAAATAGGATGCTAATTTTAATAAATAATACCAAAAGATCCCTTGCTCTTTATCAGACTCTTCCAGATAATAAAGAATTCGTTTACTAAAATCAAAAAAAGTCGCATCCGGATTGCCATGGGTAAACAACTTATCCAGGAGTTCAAGTATACCAAAAGCATATGCTGTTTTTACCAGGTCTGCGCGTATCTTATTAAAACTATACTCCAAACTAACCTCGCCCAGCGTTTGTAACTCCCTGGTTGTAGAAAAATAGATCAATACTTCTAGAAGATGGAGTGACTCTAAAAGCCCGCTGTAGCGACCATGGGCTTTTTTTGCTCCTTTGGCCATTACATTCACTTTCCCCATCTCCCGGGTGAACAGAGTGGTAATCTTACTGGAATCTTTCCAGTTTATACTTTTTAATACAATAGCTGAAGTTTTTTGAATCGCCATTTTCGTCGATTGCATTATTTATATAAAACGGGTCCCCGCATGAACTGATGCGATCAGTTTACTAACTTCTTCTTTCCCCGGGCAGCAGTCAAACGATATATTTCATTTGTCAGTTTAACATACTGCTCAACGGACAGATCTTCCGGGCGAACATGCAGCGGTACTGATGTAATTTGTTCCAGCCATTCTTCTTTTAAAAATCTGCGTAAATTATTCCGGATTATTTTTCTCTTCATCTGAAAACATTGCCGGACAACCTGTCGATATAAATCATGATCCGGAATATCACCGGTTTGCTCTTCAAAGGTAAATTGTACTACGGTCGAATCGACATTCGGGACAGGGAAAAAATTTTGTCTGCCCACTTTAAATAACCGAACCATTTGAGTATACGTTCCGAACAGAACCGATGGGATACCATATTCCCTGCTATGCGGTAAGGCTAAAAGTCTATCGGCCACTTCCTGTTGAATCATAATGACCAGTTGGGCAATATATTTTCTGTCATCCAGTAATTTAAAAAGTATTGCCGATGTCAGGTGATAAGGTATATTGCCGACAACTTTTATTTTACTTTTCACTGTGGCGGCAAATTCTGCGAGCGGGAAATTTAATATGCTGTCATGAATAATTTCTGCCCGGTCAGCAAATTTCTCCTGCAGCACACGAATGCAGCGCTCATCTATTTCCAGGCAAACAATCTTCCGGTAAGGATAGTGCTGAAGGACTGCCGTTATTGCTCCGGTCCCGGCACCAATCTCCAGAACAACATCTTCAGGACAAATGGAAAGCGCTGCAACTATTTTTTCTGCGTAATTTCTGTTGGTCAGAAAATTTTGGCCATATTTTTTTAGCGGTTTTACAGAGTGTATCATGAAGCGTCGATTCTGAATAAATTCATGGCATTGGCTGTAGTAATTTCTGCCAAACGTTCAACAGAAATATTCTTAATTCTGGCGATAGTCGCCGCAGTATATTTTATATAGGCGGGTTCATTACGTTTGCCTCTAAAAGGAACCGGTGCCAGATAAGGACTGTCGGTCTCTAAAAGAAGTTGTTCAACAGGTACCCGATCAATTAACTTATAATAACCGGTGTTTTTAAAAGTGATGGCACCGGTAAAGGATATATATAAATTTAATTTCAGCACCGACTGCAGGAAATCGTCGCTACCCGAAAACGAATGAAGCACACCACCCACCTCTTGAACTTTTTCTTCAATAAGAACCTGGTACAAATCCTCATGGGCATCCCGGTTATGGATGATAACCGGGCGTTTCAGTTGCCGGGCCAGTTGTATTTGCCTGCGGAAAAAGGACAGTTGTTTGGCTTTGGGGGTATATTGCCGGTAATAATCCAACCCTATTTCACCGACAGCTACAGATTTATTCTGCTGGGTCAAAGTACTAATTTTGTCCAGCTCGGCTGCGGGGACATTTTCTATATCATTCGGATGGAAACCAACAGCAGCATAGACAATGGCAAATTGTTCTGCTAATTGTAAAGATCTGACAGAAGTGGGATAATCGGTCCCTATGGTAATAAGAACCTTAACGTGATTCTGTATGGCCCGCTGAATGATCTTCTCTCTGTCATCCTCAAAGTCAGCCGCATGCAGATGACAATGCGTATCAATAAACATACAATATCCCTACCTGTACTCAACTAATTACTGCGCCTGTATCGATTTCCTGATCGACCGTAAGCAGTCGTAGTATCCCTTCGTGGTGCGCAGCCAGCAGCATACCATTGGAGGTTTCACCGTGAATGGTGGCAGGTTGTAAATTGATAACCACAATAATTTTCTTACCAATTAAATCTGCCGGTTCATAATAATTTGCAATCCCGGCAATAATCTGCCGCTGTTCTTCTCCAACCTGTATGTGCAACTTGAGTAATTTCTGGCTTTTGGGTAAACGTTCCGCTTTGAGCACCTCCGCAACTCTCAAATCGACTTTCTTAAAATCATCCAAGGTAATCACAGATCTGTCTCCTTTTTCAGTAACCGATATTGCATCTAAATTACTTTTTAACTTTTCCAGTTCAGGCGTAATTTTCTCGTCCTCAATTTTATTGAAAAGGATATGCGGCTTATTAATCACATGACCGGGCTTGAGCCACAAATTCCCGGCCTGATCCCATACATTTCCCGTTTTATCATTCAGATTCAACATCGTCCATAGTTTATCTGCAGTAAATGGTATAAACGGTCTGAGCAAAATAGTCAATGTTTTGATCGTTTCGACACACAAATTAATAGTGTTGGCACACGATTGTTTCGCCGTTTTAATCGTCACCCATGGTGTTTTATCATTAAAATATTTATTAGCAAAACGAGCCAGATCCATAATTTCTTTCTGGGCCTGGCGTATTGAAAAAGTATCCACTAACTGACCAACCGTGTCCGGCATTTTTTTTAAGTATTTGATTAATTCCTGATCCAGGGGATCCCATCCCTCAGCGGCCGGAATTTTCCTATGATACTGGCGATCTAAAAAAGTAAGAGTTCTATTGACAAAATTGCCCAGTATATCAGCCAGTTCATTATTATGCCGGGCCTGAAATTCCTTCCAGGTGAAATCAGCATCTTTGCTTTCCGGCATTATACTGGTCAGACAATAGCGCAGGGAATCGGCTTCAAATTCCTGCAGAAACTCATCCAACCACACCGCATAATTCCGGCTGGTAGAAAATTTATTGCCCTCCAGATTCAGAAATTCATTGGCCGGAACATTATCGGGTAGAACATAATCCCCATGGGTCATCAGCATCACCGGGAAAATCAAACAATGAAATACGATATTATCTTTGCCGATAAAATGAACTAACCGGGTTTCCTGATCCTGCCAATACTTCTTCCATAATTCCGGTTTATCTTGCTGCGCTGCCCATTCTACCGTTGCCGAAATATATCCGATAGGTGCATCAAACCATACGTAAAGGACCTTCCCCGTGGCATCAATATCCTCTGCCTGGGCAACATCGGGTGGTACAGGAACACCCCAGGACAAATCTCTGGTAACCGCCCGGTCTTTAAGCCCTTGCGAAAACCAACTTTGTATCTGGCCGAGGACATTCGGTTTCCAGTTTGGATGGGTGGTGATCCACTTTTCCAATTGCGGTTGAAATTTCTCCAGCGGCAGGTACCAGTGTACCGATTCCTTCAAAACCGGTTTGGTATCTGTTACCATACTCCGGGGATCGATCAGGTCGGTCGGGCTCAGGGATGAACCACACTTCTCGCATTGATCACCGTAGGCATCCGTATAACCGCAATTTGGACAAGTCCCTCGTACAAAACGATCCGCTAAAAACATTTCAGCCTTGGCATCATACAACTGTTTGTCTTTTTTAAGGATAAATATTTTTTTCTGGGCAAGTTTACGAAAGAAATCCTGGCTGATCTGGCGATGAACTTCAGACGAGGTACGGCTGTAATGGTCAAATTGTATGCCTAACGAAGCAAAACTTTTTTTATTTTTTTCATGATAATGATCAACAATTTCCTGGGGAGTTGTATTCTCCGATTTCGCCCGCAATAGGATGGGGACTCCATGCTCGTCCGAACCACAAATAAAGAGAATATCATCCCCTTTCAACCGATGGTAGCGGACAAAAATATCCGCCGGTAAGTAAGCCCCCGCTAAGTGTCCCAGATGGATCGGTCCATTGGCATAGGGCAAGGCACTGGTTACTAGAATTCTTTTAAAAGTCGACACAAGCGCACCACCTTTTAAGGGAATACAAATTGGAATTTACATAGATCCACTCATTATAACAAGAGAAAGGATTATCCTTAAATTGAGGAAAAAAACAAAAATTCAGGCTTTTAAAAGTAACGATCTAGACAAAAATTCATTGATCTCGGCCAGCGAAAAATATTCATAATCATCATCACTGAATCTGAGCAGGACCGTATCATTGAAGATATCAATTTTATCCACATAGGCGGTACCACGATCAGTTTTGACAACCGAATCCAGTACCGGAAATTTTTTTAAAGCATTGGTATAAAAACTTTTCTCAAATAAGAGGCAACATTTTAGGCGATTGCATACACCGGAGAGTTTAGCCGGATTCATCGGCAGGTTCTGTTCCTTTGCATCATTGGTCGAAATGGGCGAAAAGGACTGTAGAAAAGAACAGCAGCATAAACGGTTTCCACAAATCCCCATGCCGCCGATTTTTCTGGTTTCCTCGCGAACACTTATTTGACGCAGTTCAATGCGTGTACGATACTTACTTGCCAGATCTTTAACCAGTTCACGGAAGTCAACTCGTTCGTCGGATGTGAAGTAAAAGGTTAATTTATTGGTATCGAATTGATATTCCACGTCTACCAGTTTCATATTCAAATTTCGACGCAAAATGTATTCTTTACCCACATCAAAAGCAGCCCCTTCATTTTCACGATTTTTATTCAATTGTTCCAATTCCTCTAGTGAGGCTTTGCGTAGAATAATTTTAGGTTCCTCCTTGATATTTTTTAAGATAGATCCGCTTTCAATTTGCAGAATCCTGCCCAGATCGACCCCCTTTTCCGCTTCAACTATCACGAATTCACCAATCGTTAAATCAAGCCGGTGATAATTTATATAGTATCCTTTCCTGGTCCTCTTAAATCCCACTTCTATCATCTCTGGAGTCATATTCTCCTTTCACCCTTTGTCTGTTTGTTTTTAATAATCGTTCTGATTCGAAAGGCCAATACAGTCAAAACAAGTTGTGGATAGACATTATGCCTGATCTGCTCACTGGCTTGTTCCAGGCAAAAAATAATTTCTTCAATACCGGCTAACGGATAAATCTCGGCAAAGCGCAGCATTAAGGACTGATAATCAATATTAACAATCTCTGTCTGCTGGCCGAATAATTTAATATGTAAAATATCTTTAAAACACAAAATAATTAAAACCAATATGTTCAGCAAGTAATTTTTATCACGCGCCTTGACGATTTCATCTATGGTGGTAAAAATTTGCAGCTCATCTTCTGCCAGCAGCGCCTGCATGTAAGAATACATCACCATCCTTTTATCATCTTCATCCGTTTCCAATTCCTTAAAGATTTTGACCAGATTTCCCTCACCCAGATGAACTACTTTTTCTACCTGTGCTGTTACCGGCTGATACACTTTCACCACGGACAATGCTTCCTTAAACCTGAGTGGATGAAAGTATATGAGCTGACAACGCGAACGGATCGTATCCAGCAGTAAATCAAGATTTGTGGTTGTCAGGATAATCAGCAGATTGGCCGGCGGCTCTTCGAGTATTTTAAGAAAGGCATTGGAACTTTCCCGGGTCATTTTCTCTGCATCGCTGACGATGTACACTTTTTTTTCAGCTTCGTAGGGCGCAAACTTGGCTTCCGTTTTAAGTTCCCTTACCTGTGCTATCTGAATGGTCGTATGTCCACTTAAATCTATACCGCCAAAAGGATTTCTGGCTTTTTGCTTTATTCTTTCTTTGATATCGTCAACCGTCCAGTTGCTGGCAGTAGGGAATATGTATTTTATATCGGGATGATTCAGTGTGCTGATCTTATTACACGATACGCAGGCATTACAGGGAATGGTTTCATCATTCCGGCAGTTAACCGCTTTCGCTAATTCTAAAGCCACCGCCTCTTTTCCGCTCCCTTCCGGTCCATAGAAAAGATATGCATGGGCCAGGCGTTTTCTTTTAATACTTTCGGTCAGCCGTTCCATAATCGCTGCCTGAATGGTCAAATGCGGGAAATATATCATAAATTTTAATTATCTCGGTTGTAACGATTTTTATTTGGAATATTGTGCGTTTACGGTTTGGTGGTGGATATAATGATTTTATAAATGCCCTTTTTCCGCAGCAAATCCATAATCCGGATGACCGTACCGTGGGTCACTTTTTCGTCTGCGCGTAAAACAACCATTTTTTCAGTCTGGGCACTCAATAAGTCACTGACGGTCTGGGGCAGCGCTTCCATAGTAATCAGGTTCTTATTTATATAAATTTCCCCCTTGACATCCACATACACAACAACCTGTTCTGCTACATGCGTTTCACTGCTTTCAGCCTCGGGCAATTTCAATTCGATTCCAGGTTGCTCCAAAAAAGTAGATGTGACCGTAAAAAAAATGATTAAAATGAACATGATGTCCATCAGCGAGGTAATATTGAGCGATATTTTTTTCTTGTGATACTTGGATAATTGCATCTGCTGTCAAACGTCACGTTTTATTTTTCAGATAAAATATTTTTTGAATTAAATAATTTGAATATTTTTCAATATCCAACACATAATTTTCCGCTTTGCTGGTGAAATGATTGTAAAAAATCAAGGCGGGCACACCAATGAATAAGCCGGCGATGGTAGTAATGAGTGCTTCGGCGATACCTCCGGACAAGGCCGCAGCCTGCCCAACCCCTAATTCCTTAATTACATTAAATACTTTTTCCATTCCCAGAACTGTACCAAGAAATCCGAACAACGGCGAGACAACTGCAACCGTTTCCAATAAAGATAATCCCCTTTCCAATTCCCGGATTTCCTGGCGCCCCTGATCTTCCAATAATTCCCTAATTTCATTTCGTTCGAGATTACTATTTTCCAAAGCCAGCCTGATTAAATTGGGAAGCGGACCCTTATATTTAGCGCAAATATTTCTGGCTAAATCAATATCTTGCTTGGAAAAAAAGTGTTCGATAAGGTTGACTATTTCAGGCATCAGTATTTTTTTCCGCCGCATATTAAAAAACCGTTCCATTATAATTGCCACTGCTATAATTGAAGACAGCAGCAAGGGATACATCATGATTCCGCCACTCTTAAACCATTCTAACATTACTGTTGCACCTCTCTCAGATTAGGATATATAAGTCTCGCAGTGATAGTTAATTGTTTCTCGGGGAAATTGTCCGGCAGGGGCTTAAAGGGGAATACAGCCACGATTGCATTCACGCTGGACTGCTGCAACGATTCGTGGCCCTGTTGTTCCAATACCTTATACCAGAGTAACTGGCCGTCTCTTGATATCGAGAACTGGATGACCGTATGACCATAAATAATGCCCAGATAATTATAAGCTACCGGTGGAAACCAGACCTCGTACAACTTGTGTTTGAAAGCATTGATATAGGGAGCCCATTCCCAGGCATAGGTACTCAAAGAAAGATCGCCCAGTTCATCAGCAGAAAATTTCTTTTGGGCATAATTCTGATCCGGATTAAAAGGCTCATTATCGGATAGAACATCTGGCCTTTCTTCTTCATTTTGAAATTGTTCTAAACTACCTTCCTCCGATTCATTCAGCCCGTTCTTGCCTAAATCTTTTCTGTTAAATTTTTTAACAGTAGGTGTGGAAAACAATGAGGGGTTCCGCGGATTGGTTAAATTTTCAAACGGTAAGAAACCGTTACTGTACGGCTGGTTGCCCACATCTGCCAACAATTGCGGGTTGCGTGCCCGGGAATCTTGATCGGAAAGTAAATCTGAATTATCCGGGCGGAGTTTGTTCTCATTGATGTTTTCCACAATGAGTTTCGGCTTATTCTCCGGGAAAACAATAGTAACCGGTTCTGGTGCTTTCTCGATTGACGGCTTTGAACTGATTTTAAAAAAATCAGATCTGGGCATTAACAATATTAACAGATGCAGGACGATCGAAATGAAAATCGCTATCTTGAAGACCAATCGCTCTCGGTCAAACGTCAGATTTTTTAAATTATAAAGTGCATCCATTTTATGATAGTGATCGCTATTCTGATATTAAATCTAAAACATGATTAAATTAATCCGTTACCCGTATTTTCATATATCCTTTCCGGATTAATTTCCCGCCAAAATTGTATACATATAATTATTTAGATGCCGGTAGTCCCTTTTTCTTGCATACCTATCCGTATACAACCGTATACCATAAGTTCAAAATCTAATAATAGGCCTTTCCCGCAGGATGCTTGGTCATTTTAATATCCTGTAAAACCGATTCTTTTACATTAATCTGAAAGGCATAATAACCGTAACTTGGCTGCCAAGTAAATGACATTTCCCAGCAATGCAAATCGCGATAAATGGAAAAACTTTGATATACGATGGTGTACTTCAGTAAATCAAAACGGCCAGTCCAATCTATGCGCCAATTCCTGGTCAGGGTGAGACTGACTCTCGTTCCCAGGTCAAAATAGGTCTGAGGATTATTGACATCTCTGCGGTCATAAGTATAACCGATGTCAAAATTCATCCGCCAGGGAATTTTTAGCGATTTGGCAGCATTTTCATCACTGATTTTTTCGGTTTGTATATAAGAATAATCCGTTAATTCTTCGTCCTGAACCTCAGCTTTATTTTCTTCTGTACCGGTTTCCTCTGTTTCGTTCTTTCCCTCAAATAACTTATTATCCACCGAAAAAGAGGTTCCGGCATGTAAATTTATAAGCCGTAGAAATTTACCATGGCTAAGTAAAAATTCATCAATCGTTTTGCCACGGGGGCCAGCCGCATAAAAACTATGATTGGTATTTACATCCAGGCCGATTCCCTGAATTGGAGTAGCCCTGAAATTGGTGCTCAGGTTTTGCCAATTTAAACTATCCAGCTTAAAGTTATAAGCGGTACTGAAGTTCAAGGTGAATAAATCAATTTTTTTCTCTTTATCACCTTCGATCAGTTTGGCCTGGAATAGATTGCCCAGGCTGATGCGCATGCTCTGCGATTCACCAGCGGTCGGGGTGGGACCAAAGGGATTCCGTTTAAATTTATCTACCCGGACCGTTCTCCCGCTGGAATCTTTCAACATGGTGAAATAATTCCAATACGGCGTCGAAAAATCGGGGGTATATACATAAGATATTTGCGGATCCATCTTGTGACGAAGGAATTTGAAACTGCCGATATTCGGTTCCAGCAGACCATACAACGTGGTTTTAAAAGAAAAACTCGTATTAAAGGTTCGGCGGCTGGCAAACCGTTTGATCTGAGATTCCACAATTTTTTTTGTACTGGTGTCATACCAGGCTTGTGTGATTTCATCCACCCATGTTTCCCGGTAACTGACAGAGGGTACTACATTAAGATACTTTAAAACCTTCTGCGGAGAATTAAACGACAGGTTATGATCGATACCACGTTTTTCAACCAGGGTACCCGATTTTTTATCGCCGCGGTTCAACAACCTGGCATCATAACTGAAATTGATCTTTTGATACCAGAACCGTGTATCACGAGTCGAATTCCCGGTAAAAAATTCATAAATAGGAATCTGAGGCCGGGAAAAATGTATATCCGGGAAAGTATAACCGACGTCGCCGTTTTGCAGGTTTTGTGTACGACTGATATTGGCAGACAATGACACGCGAGTCCCGCGAAAACTTTTGCTGATAGTCAAATTGGACATGATCGATTGATTGGTGCGGCGATCGATATTACTGGACAATTCCCGTTCTAAAGTTTGATCGCTTTGAAATTGCCCGGAAGCTCTGATGCTGAGAGTAGGATCAATTTTTTGATTATGTGTTATTGTGAAGGCCCAGCGCTGGCGATTGGCCCCCGTATTGGGATCCCGGGGCAGATAATACCCACCTATATTCCCATCTAATGCATAGAGAAGTTTATAATTCACGTCGCCTTTATAGGAAAAACTGAGTTTATCATAAAAATCTGCCAAAAAGGTTGCATCAAAATAATCATTGGGAGCCCAATAATAACCCATATTCTTTAAAAATCTTCCCCCATAACTGCTTTCACCATAGTTAGGTACTACAATTCCGGAATGACGGCCTCGTTTATTGGGGAAAACCCCGAACGGAATTACAAATAAGGGAACATCGGCTATATATAAATAAACGGGTTCCGCCACTAACTGATCCTTCACGACTGCCCGCATTTTCTTACTGCGGAAATAAAAATGCGGGTGATCAATATATTCACAGGAAGTAAAGTAACCGTCTTCAACTAATAGTGTTTTATCACTTATTTTATTAATTTTCTCCCCCTTGTAGTAACCGGGAGGCATTTGGGTTTTACCATAATTTAC
>Ga0153915_10003540_pt1 | contig 14327 bp, 17 predicted proteins | sample Opewatmetagenome_2_FD_107003 | JGI IMG/M metagenome (GOLD analysis project Ga0153915, IMG submission 107003) | Freshwater wetland microbial communities from Ohio, USA - Open water 3 Core 3 Depth 3 metaG | ecosystem: Environmental > Aquatic > Freshwater > Wetlands | place: USA: Ohio, Lake Erie... | reverse complement strand
GGCCAAGCTCTACGAGCTGGAAGTGAACAAGCGCAACGCGGCCGCGCGCGTACTGGAAGACTCCAAGTCCGACGTGAGCTGGGGCAACCAGATCCGCTCGTACGTGCTCGACCAGTCGCGCATCAAGGACTTGCGCACCGGTGTCGAAGTCGGCAATACCGCCGCGGTGCTCGACGGCGACCTCGATCAGTTTCTCGAAGCGTCTCTCAAGGCGGGCGTGTAGCCTGCGCAACCTGCACCCGAATCGGATCGGGCACGAACTGGACTTGCACGTATGACGGATTCCTCCCCACCCCCGGATGAGAACAAGCTGATCGCGGAGCGCCGCGCGAAGCTCGCAGCGCTGCGGGGACCGGACCCGGCCAACGCCGGCAAGGCGTATCCGAACGACTTCCGGCGCGATGCGGTGGCGGGCGAGATCCTGTCCGCATTCGGCGAGCGCGATGAGGCGTGGCTCGAGTCGAACCCCACGCGCGTGATCGTGGGCGGACGCATGATGTTCAAGCGCGTGATGGGCAAGGCGAGCTTCGCGAAGCTCGCCGACCGCACCGGTCAGATCCAGATCTTCATTCAGCGCGAGAACGTCGGCGAAGGCGTGTATGACGCCTTCAAGGGCTGGGACGTCGGCGACATTCTCGGCGCCGAAGGCGTCCTGTTCCGCACCAAGACGGGCGAGCTCAGCGTTCGCGCAACGCGCGTGCGCCTGCTCGTGAAGTCGCTGCGTCCGCTGCCGGACAAGTGGCATGGCCTCTCGGACACCGAGACGCGCTATCGCCAGCGCTATGTCGATCTCATCGTGAACGAGCAGAGTCGCGACGTGTTTCGTGCGCGCACACGCATCATCCGTTACCTGCGCGACTTCCTCGACTCGCTCGATTTCATCGAAGTCGAAACTCCGATGATGCAGGTGATTCCCGGTGGCGCCGCGGCGAAGCCGTTCGTTACGCATCACAACGCGCTCGACATGGACATGTACCTGCGCATCGCGCCGGAGCTGTACCTGAAGCGCCTGATCGTCGGCGGCTTCGAGCGCGTGTACGAGATCAATCGCAATTTCCGCAACGAGGGGCTGTCCACACAGCACAATCCCGAGTTCACGATGCTGGAGCTGTATCTCGCCTTCGGCGACTACCGCGATCTCATGGAGTGGATCGAGAAGGCGCTGCGGGGCCTTGCCGAAACCGTGCGCGGTTCGGCGAAGCTCGACTACCAGGGCCGTGCGTACGACCTGTCGAAGCCGTTCCGCCGCGTGACGATCGAGCAGGCGGTGCTGCAGGCGAACCCGGACCTCGATGCGCTGTCGATTCGCGACGCGACGTACCTGCGCACGATATGCGAGCGGCTCGGCGTGGTGCCCGGCAAGCACGACGGGCCGGGCAAGATGCAGATCGAGATTTTCGAGAAGACGGTGGAGTCGACGCTGCTCGACCCGACGTTCGTCTACGGCTATCCGACCGAAGTGTCGCCGCTGTCGCGCGCGAACGATGCGGACCCGTTCATCACCGACCGCTTCGAATTCTTTCTAGGCGGCCGCGAGCTCGCGAACGGCTTCTCGGAGCTGAACGATCCCGAAGATCAGGCCGCGCGCTTCCGCGCACAGGTGCAGCGCAAGGAAGGCGGGGACGAGGAAGCCATGTTCTACGACGCCGACTACGTGCGTGCGCTGGAATACGGCATGCCGCCCACGGCGGGTCTCGGCGTCGGCATCGACCGACTCGCGATGTTCCTCACCGACTCGCCGTCCATCCGCGACGTCATCCTGTTTCCGCACATGCGCCCGGAGGCGGATTGAACGACGCGCCGATCGGAGTCTTCGACTCCGGTGTAGGAGGTTTGACGGTTCTGAAGGCGCTCGCCGCGGAAATGCCCGGCGAGAGGTTCGTCTATCTCGGTGACACTGCGCGCCTGCCCTACGGAACCAAGAGCGCCGAAACCGTTGCGCGCTATGCGCTGCAGGCGGCTGAAGCGCTCGCCGGTTACGGAATCAAGGCGCTTGTCGTTGCGTGCAACACGGCTTCGGCTGCGAGCCTGCCCGCGATTCGCGAGCTCCTGGACGGCATGCCCGTGATCGGGGTCATCGAGCCCGGCGCGGAGGCGGCGTGCCGCGTGTCGAAGTCCGGGCACATCGCCGTCATCGCTACCGAGGGCACTGTGCGCGGTGGCGCATATCAGGATGCGATCCAGCGGCGGCGGCCGGATGCGCGTGTGAGTGCACGGCCTGCGCAGCTATTCGTTGCGCTTGCGGAAGAGGGCATGCACGAAGGTGCCATTGCAGAAGGCGTGGCGCACCACTATCTGGATTCGCTGTTTCGTCCGCCCGCAAGTGCGGCTACGCGTGCGGGCGCTACGGGTGCCACCGCGGTCGCACCAGACACGCTGGTGCTCGGCTGCACTCACTTCCCGATGCTCACGAACGCGATTCGCGCAGCGATCGGCCCGTCGGTGCGAATCGTGGATTCGGCTGCGACCACCGCGAAGAGCGTGCGCGAGCGGCTCGGTGCGGGCGAGCTCAGCGGCGCGACGGGCCGCAGCGCCGTTCGGTTCCTCGCTACCGACAGCCCGGAGCGCTTCGCGCGCGTCGGCAGCCGCTTCCTTGGGCAGACGCTCTCACCGGCAGACGTTGAGCTGATCGATCTCCAGGAGAGCCGCGGCCGCCTATGACGGCAGTGGATACGGCAGAGCGAGCGTCTCGACGTCCAGTGACGCGACTGCCGCTACTCCGGCATTCGTCGTGATGGGCTCCGCCGCCTCTTCGTCGCTTCCCGCCAATGGCGCAACCGCAAGAAATTCGCAGCGACCGTCGCTGAGCGCAACGGCGTCAACGACGCGAAAGCTGCGTCCATCGCGGAATTTTCCGCTATCGCCGACGGCGAGCGTCGCGGAACCGATCGAACGAAAGCGTTGCATGCGACGTTTTACGCGCCCGCGGTAGTGAGCGCGTGCGATCACCTCCTGGCCCGTGTAGCAGCCCTTGTCGAAGGCGATTGCGCCCAGCACATCGAGATTCAGCATCTGTGCGACGAACACTTCTGATGTTGCTGCGTACACTTGAGGCAGGCCGGCAGAGATGTCGAACGCACGCCAGCGCTCCACGTCAGTGACTGCACGATCGATCGCGAGTGAACGCATTCCGGACGGTGTAGCAGCCAGCCAGCGCGCCGGCGCTTCGGCAACGCGCACTACGAACGATGAGTCGATCTCCGTCTGCCTCTGCGTCACGGCGGGCAGCATCGAGGCACTAGCGCTTGCGTCTGGGAGGTTGGCGGTCGGCTGTGCATCTGAGTTCGTGCTTGCCTCGTTCGGAGCGATGAGTCCGGCAAATTGCCAATCCGCCGACGCGTCCGTCACTTTGGCCTTCGCACGCAGCACGAACTTCGACAGCCGCGCGGCCACCGGTGCCGCCAGCTCCCGCGGCAGAACGGCCAGCACGTCATCTGGACCGATCCTCATCAATCTCAGCAGTGCGACGGCCCGGCCTTGCGGCGTGTGAAGGCCCGCGAGCATCGAATCGACCGCCGTGAGCTTCTGCACATCGTTCGAAACTTGCCCCTGCAGAAAGCGCACACCGTCCGCGCCCAGCACGCGAACGGCGCCAAAATCGGGCAGCGGCGTCCATCGATAACCTGCGATCAAAGTGTTCAGCATTGTTTTTCCACGGGTTTCCGGTGGTCGAGACACGCGAATTCTGGCAAACTCGCACACCATGCAGAACACGGTTCAGACAGGCTCGCCGAGTGCCTCGATAGAGACCTCTTCCGAGTCGACATCCCCGCCGGTTGCTGCGTCCCCGCCCGCGTTTCCCGCAGCCGTTCCGGGCATGCGCAGCGCCGAGCTGCCGCGGCCGCCCGAATTCGGCGGCCCGACCGGCCCGGAGCCCACGCGCTACGGCGACTGGGAGAAGAAGGGGCGCTGCATCGATTTCTGAGTTCCGAGGTTTGAGCGCGGGCAGTGCGCAAGCCTGCCGCGGGAGCCCTGATGCCTGATCGACCATTGTCGCCGCACCTGTCGGTGTACAAGTTCAAGTACACGCTGCTCTCTTCAATTCTGAATCGCATCACGGGTCTTGCGCTTACGGCGGGGCTGCTCGTGCTCGGCTACTGGCTCGTCGCCCTGTCCCAGGGCGCTGAAGCTTACGCGAAGGCGGAGGTGATGCTGTCACACCCGTTCTTCAAGCTCATCTTCGCCGGCATGGCGTTCGCGTTTGCCTACCACCTGCTGGCAGGGATTCGCCATCTCATCTGGGATACGGGCCGCGGCCTCGAACGCCGTCAGTCGCAGCAGAGTGCCTGGGCCGTGGGCGTCATCTCGGTGCTGCTGACGGCTGCATTGCTCTACTGGGCTTGCACGCGGGCGGGTGTGTTGTGAGCCTGCAGAATCCATTGGGCCGGGTGCTCGGTCTCGGCGCCGCGAAAGAGGGCGTGCATCACTGGTGGGTGCAGCGCCTGACTTCGATAGCGCTGATTCCGCTCACGGTCTGGTTCGTCGTGTCGCTGCTGGCCATGCCCGCGTACGACTACACCACTTTAGTCTCGTGGATCGCGCACGGCTGGACGCCGATCCTGCTCGTGATGTTCATCGCCGTCAGCGCCTGGCATTCGAAGCTCGGCGTGCAAGTCGTCGTCGAAGATTACGTCCACGGCGGCGTCAAGACTCTCTCCCTCATTCTTTCCACGTTCGCGCATACGCTGGTCGCTGCTGCCGCCATCTTTGCCGTGCTGAAGGTGGCGTTCGGAATCACGACATGAGCGCGTATCACTACATCGATCACAGCTACGACGTCCTCGTCGTCGGCGCCGGCGGCGCGGGCCTGCGTGCCACGCTGGGCCTGGCCGAAGCGGGGCTCTCCACGGCCTGCATCACCAAGGTATTCCCGACGCGCAGCCACACGGTTGCGGCGCAGGGTGGCATCAGCGCCGCGCTCGCCAACATGGGCGAGGACGACTGGCGCTGGCATATGTACGACACCGTGAAGGGCTCGGACTGGCTCGGCGATCAGGACGCCATCGAGTTCATGTGCAAGGAAGCACCGGCCGCGGTGATCGAGCTCGAGCACTACGGCATGCCGTTCTCGCGCACCGGCGATGGCCGCATCTATCAGCGGCCGTTCGGCGGCATGACTACGCATTTCGGCAAGGGCACGGCACAGCGCACGTGCGCGGCGGCGGACCGCACCGGTCACGCGATGCTTCACACGCTGTACCAGCAGTCTATTCGGCATTCGGCGAGCTTCTTCGTCGAGTACTTCGCCATCGACCTCATCATGGAAGATGGCGCGTGCCGCGGCGTTGTGGCGCTCGACATGACCGAAGGCAAGCTGCATCGCTTTCGCGCGCACACCACCATTCTCGCCACGGGCGGATATGGCCGCGCCTACTTCTCGTGCACGTCCGCGCACTCGTGCACTGGAGATGGTGGCGGCATGGTTCTGCGCGCCGGCCTGCCGCTGCAGGACATGGAGTTCGTGCAGTTCCATCCCACCGGCATCTACACGGCGGGATGTCTCATCACCGAAGGCGCACGAGGCGAGGGCGGTTACCTGACCAACATGAGCGGCGATCGCTTCATGGAGCGCTACGCGCCGAACGCGAAAGACCTCGCCTCGCGCGACGTCGTCAGCCGCGCCATGACCATCGAAATCCGCGAAGGCCGCGGCGTGGGTCAGGAGCACGATCACATTCACTTGCATCTCGAGCATCTCGGACCCGAAGTGATCAACGAGCGGCTACCCGGCATCGCAGAGAGCGCGCGCATCTTCGCCGGCGTCGATGTGACGAGAGAGCCGATCCCCGTGCTGCCGACCGTCCACTACAACATGGGCGGAATCCCCTGCAACATTCACGGTGAAGCGCTGTGTCCGCGCGATGGAAACCGCGACGCGGTCGTGCCCGGGCTCATGGCCGTCGGTGAAGCCGCATGCGTTTCCGTGCACGGCGCGAACCGCCTGGGCTCCAATTCACTGCTCGATCTCGTCGTGTTCGGCCGCGAGGCTGCGCGCCGCTGCGCCGAAGTCGTCAAGCCCGGCGCCACGCACAAGCCGCTGCCGAAAGATGCGGGCGACTTCGCCACCGCACGGCTCGACAAACTGCGTCACGCGAAGGGTCCGCGCCCCACCGCAGAGATCCGTCTCGAAATGCAGAAGGTGATGCAATCCGATGCCGCCGTGTTCCGCACGGGCCATACTTTGCAGGAAGGCATCGAGCGCCTGTCGCGCACATTCAAGTCCTTCAGCGATGTGCGCGTGAACGACAAGTCCCTCATCTGGAACACCGATCTCGTGGAGACCCTGGAGCTCGACAACCTGCTGTTGCAGGCGACCGCCACCATCAACGCCGCCGAGAACCGCAAGGAAAGCCGCGGCGCGCAGGCGCGCGAAGACTTCCCGAATCGCGACGATGTGAGCTGGTTGAAGCACTCGCTGACGTGGGTCAACGACGCCGGCCAGGTGAGATTCGACTATCGCCCCGTGCACCTTGAAACGCTGACGCGCGACGTCGATCCGATCCCGCCGAAAGCCAGAACGTACTGATCGCGCCAAGAGAACTGAAATGGCAGAGTTCCGATTGCCTCCCAACTCCCGCATCAACAAGAACGGCAAGGTCCACAAAGCGCGATCCGGCGCGACGGACGTGCGCACGTTCCGCATCTATCGCTTCGACCCCGACAACGGCGAAGGCCCGCGTATCGACTCGTTTGAGCTCGAGCCGAAAAGCTGCGGCCCCATGGTTCTCGATGCGCTCATCCAGATCAAAAGCGCGGTCGATTCCACGCTCACGTTCCGCCGCTCCTGCCGCGAAGGCATCTGCGGCTCCTGCGCAATGAACATCGACGGCGTGAATCGCCTCGCGTGCACGACGTCGATGCTCGATCTCGGCCGCGAGATCAAGATCTATCCGCTGCCGCACATGCCCGTGGTGAAAGATCTGGTTCCCGATCTCACCACGTTCTATGCGCAATATGCATCCGTGCGCCCCTGGCTTCAGACCCACACGCCACCGCCGCCGGACAGCGAGCGCCTGCAATCGAAGGAAGATCAGGAAAAAGTCGATCGCCCCGCCGCGTGCATCCTGTGCGCGTGCTGCTCGACGGCGTGCCCAAGCTACTGGTGGAACAGCGACCGGTTTCTCGGCCCCGCGGCGCTGCTGGCAGCGTACCGCTGGATCATCGACAGCCGCGACGACGCCACCGGTGAGCGCCTCGACCATCTCGAAGATCCGTTCCGCCTATACCGCTGCCACACGATCATGAACTGTACGGACGTATGTCCGAAGGATCTGAGCCCTGCGCGCGCGATCGCGGAGATCAAGAAATTGATGGTGGAGCGGCAGCACTGAACGCTCGCTCGCAAGCGATTGCCGCGGGAGCACGAGCATGGACGTAGACGCCCGCCGCGTGCTCTGGCGCTGTCGCCGCGGCATGAAAGAGCTGGACGTGCTGCTGGAGCGTTATGCGCGCGAGCAGTACGAGTCCGCGTCAATGCAGGAACGGCACGCGTTTGTGCGCCTTCTGGACTTGCCCGATCCGTGCTTGGCCGATTATTTCTTCGGCCATGCCATACCCGCAGAACCGGAGATCGCGCGGCTCACGCAGCGCATCGCCTGCCATCACTCTTGAAGTCATTCCTTCACGCCGCGTGCAGATGGGAGCGGCGCTGTGCACGCTGCTGATTTCGACAACGCTAGGCTTCAGTCCGACGCCTCATGCGGGCTGGCGAGCGCTCGCCGCCGTTCTGACCGTGACCCTCGCCTGGCCACCGGTGAGCACCGTCCTTTTTCAGCGCGGCCCGCGCGCTGTGCGCCGGTTCGAATGGGCCGCGGACGGTCGCTGGTTCCTTATAGATATGTTCGGAGCGCGCCGGCAGGCGTGGTTGAGTGCCTCCAGCGCCAGCCTGGGTCCTTGGATCTTGCTGGTATGGTCAACGGGCGCCCCACGCTTCGGGCTCGAACGCATCGTCGGTCCGCTGCGGGATGTGGCGCGGAGGCAGCACTCGCGCACGCGTTATGCATTAATCGATGTCGCGGCGGTCGGCAGGCCCGGCTTCCGGGCGTTGAAGGGCCGCCTGCGGCTCACGCTCGAGCCGGCAATCCACCCACGGCGGCCCGATGACAACTGTTAGACTCGTCACAACTTTCCGGCCACACCCGGCACCATCCAAGTCACGACGCGCAAGCTTGCTGAACTTCGTACAGGGTTCAGGGTCTATTCAGGGCTTTTCGGCGCCGTGGCCTTCTGACTTCGGGAGTAGAGGGCGCGCATGAGCGCCGACGTGAGTGATTTAAGCCTGGTCCGCCGCGTACAGCGTGGCGACAAGGGTGCGTTCGATGCGCTGGTGCTCAAGTACCAGCACAAAGTGGTCAAGCTGGTCATGCGGTATGTGCGCAACCCGGCGGAGGCCGAGGACATTGCCCAGGACGCCTTTATCAAGGCCTATCGCGCCCTGCCACAGTTCAGGGGCGACAGTGCTTTTTATACGTGGCTGTACCGGATCGCCATCAACACCGCCAAGAACGCCGTGGTGTCGCGGGACCGAAGCCCGATCGATTTCGACCTGGATCTGCAGAACACCGACGAGTCCTACGAGATGCAAGGCCGGCTGAAGGATTCCGAAACCCCCGAGGCGCTCGCGCTGACGGAGGAGATCCGCACCACGGTGAACTCCGCCATCGACGCCTTGCCTGAGGACTTGCGCACCGCCATCGTGTTGCGCGAGCTGGAAGGACTCTCCTACGAAGAGATTGCCGACGCCATGGCATGCCCCGTCGGCACGGTGCGTTCGCGGATCTTCCGCGCACGCGAAGCGATCGACCGGCGCCTGCGCGAAGTCTTCGAAGGCGGGCTGGGCCGGGCAGAGGAACTCGGATGAAAGAAGAACTCGACAGTCAGCTATCCGCAATGTTCGACGACCAATTGCCGGAGGCCGAGTGCCAGTTGCTGGCGCGCCGCCTGTCCCGCGACGACGAGTTGAAGGCGCGCTGGCGACGCTATGCCGTCATGGGCGCGGCCGTTCGCGCGGAACGGGGCGTGCGGCTGGACACAAACCTGGCCGTGCGCGTGAGCGCCGCTCTCTCCTCGGAACCCGTCATATCGGGGGCCGCGGCGGCCGAAGGCGTCACGCGAGGAAAGAGTACGTTCCGATGGTGGCAGCCGATTCCCGGCGGCGCGATCGCGGCAGGCGTGGCCGCTCTGTCTGTGATGTGGATTCGCGGGCAGGCGCCTGTTGGCGGCGAAGCGCTGGTCGCGCAGAGTTCCGCGCCAGTCGCTGTTGCGGAACAGGCCCCGACAGACCGTGCGGTCCCCGAAAGCTACGTCGTCCCGCCGACCGTCGAAGGCCGCACCACCATCATGCCTACGGCCGAGCTTGCGAATTACGTGGTGGCCCACAGCGAGTTTTCCACGCCAGTCACCCGGCGCAGTCTTCTTTCTGCATTGGTCGCCAGCGAATCGGGAACCCCGGGCGCGGCAAACGAGTCCGAGAACGCGAACGTAGTCGAAGGCCCGTCCGAGAATGTCGACGAAGCGAAATAGCGAGCGGTTCACCTGGGGCTTGTTCGCCCTGGTGATCAGCGCCGTCGCCGTGGCGGCGGACGAGCCTCGGCAATGGCTTGAGCGCATGAACCAGGCGCTCACCTCCAGCGACTACGAAGGCGTGTTCTCGCACTGGCAGGATGGCAAGGTGGAGATGCTGCGCATCATCCACCGCGTGAAGAACGGCGAGGTGCGCGAGCGGCTCGTCTCGCTCGACGGCTCGGGCCGCGAGTTCATCCGCAACGGCACCGAGCTTGCGTGTTATCTCCCCGACAAGCGCACGGTGCTCGTCGAGAAACGCGCCGACCAGAATCCGCTGCTCGGCAATTTCCCCACCTTCGATGAGAGCTCGACCGCGTTCTACGACGTGCAGGAAGTGAAGCGCACGCGCTTCAACCGCCGCAATACGCGAATCATCTCCGTCACGCCGAAAGACGAGTTCCGCTACGGTTACCGGCTGTGGATCGACGACTCCACCGCCATGCCGATCCGCACGCAACTGTGCGATTCCCGCGGCCGCGTCATCGAACAGGTGGTGTTCTCGGATCTCACGTTCAACGCTCACATTCCGGATTCCGCATTCAAGCCCGAAGTCTCCACCGAGGGCTTCCAGTGGTTGCGTAACGAGCCGAGCTCGAGCCCGGTGCTGGCGGCCGGCGGCCCGGCGCTGTGGAATGCGCTGAAGCTCCCCCCGGGTTTCCGCATGACGGTGCGCGCCGCCCAGGTGATGCCCGGTTCGCAGGATCCGGTGGCGCACCTCGTGTTCTCGGATGGGCTGGCGTCGGTATCGGTTTTCGTCGAGGCGCACCAGGCGCCGCAGCTACCTGAAGGGCAGGCACCGCCGGCGCCCGGTGTTGCGCGCTTCGGCTCCTCGTCCGCGTTCTCGACCGTCATCGAGGGTCACAAGGTGACGGCGGTCGGCGAAGTGCCTCCGGAGACCGTCAAGGCGATCGCCAACTCAGTTAAATCCGGGCCGCTGTCCCTGCAGGCTCCGCCCCGGCACTGACCGGCGATTGTCGGCGGCCTGCGTAGTACTCCTCGGAATGACCCCCTGGCCCAGGATCGCGCCCGCGTGCCGCAACAGTTGACCGTTGTCCACCGGCAGGGCTGCGAACTGTGCGATGAGATGCTCGTCGAGCTCGAAGCGCTCGGTCGCACGCAGGCGCTTCCGCCGATTTCCGTGGTGGATGTGGACTCGGATCCCGAGCTTGCCCGGCGCTACGGCCTGAATGTGCCTGTGCTGTTGCTGGATGGCACGCCGGTATGCCGCCACCGGCTCGATTCGGTCGAGCTCTCACGTCTGCTGCGCGCCAGACCCTTGCAGGCGCCCCCATCGGTATAATGCGCGCCGCCGCTGGACTTTCGGCGCGGCCCACCGGAATTCATGCGGCTCACACGCAATTTCTCGATCATTGCTCATGTCGATCACGGCAAGTCCACACTGGCCGACCGTCTGATCCAGCTCTGCGGAGGCCTCGAGGCCCGTGAGATGCAGGCGCAGGTGCTCGACTCCATGGACCTCGAGCGCGAGCGCGGCATCACCATCAAGGCGCAGAGCGTTACTCTTTATTACGCCGCGCGGGACGGCGAGCGCTACCAGCTGAACATGATCGACACGCCCGGCCACGTGGACTTCTCGTACGAAGTCTCGCGGTCGCTCGCCGCATGCGACGGAGCGTTGCTCGTGGTCGATGCGACCCAGGGCGTCGAAGCCCAGAGCGTCGCCAACTGCAACACGGCGATGGACCTTGGGCTCGAAGTCGTGCCGGTCATCAACAAGATCGACCTGCCGTCGGCCGACCCGGACAAGGTCAGCAAGGAGATCGAAGAGATCATCGGCATCGATGCCACCGATGCGGCACGCGTCAGCGCCAAGACGGGCGAGGGCGTCCCCGAGCTGCTCGAGACCCTGATCCATCGTATTCCGCCGCCCAAGGGCGATCCGAACGCGCCGCTGCAGGCGCTGATCATCGATTCGTGGTTCGACAACTACGTCGGCGTCGTCTCGCTGGTGCGCGTCATGAACGGCAGCATTACGGTCGGTGACAAGATTCGTGTCATGTCCACCGGGCGCAGCCACCAGGTCGACAAGCTCGGGCGCTTCACGCCCAAGCCGCTGACGGATGCCACCCTCAAGACCGGTGACGTCGGCTTCGTGATCGCCGGCATCAAGGAAATCGACGGCGCGCCCGTCGGCGACACCATCACGCTCGAGCATCGCCCGAGCCCGGAGCCCGTGCCCGGGTTCAAGCAGATCAAGCCGCGGGTGTTCGCCGGCCTGTTTCCGATCAACTCCGACGACTACGAGAAGTTTCGCGACGCGCTCGCAAAGCTCCGCCTGAACGACTCCGCGCTGCATTACGAGCCGGAAGTCTCGGGCGCGCTGGGCTTCGGTTTTCGCTGCGGATTTCTCGGCCTGCTGCACATGGACATCGTGCAGGAGCGTCTCGAGCGCGAATACCAGCTCGAGCTCGTGAGCAGCGCGCCCACCGTCATCTACGAAGTACTGAAGACCGACGGCACGGTCGAGCCCGTCGACAATCCGTCGAAGCTGCCGCCCACCGATCGAATCGAGGAAATCCGCGAGCCGATCATCACCGCGAACATACTGGTGCCGCCGGACTACGTCGGTGCGGTGTTGAAGCTCTGTAACGACAAGCGCGGCGTGCAGAAGAAGATGTTGTACGTGGCGACCCAGGTGTCTCTGCAATACGAGTTGCCGCTGGCCGAAGTGGTGCTCGACTTCTTCGATCGCCTCAAGTCCGTGAGCCGCGGCTACGCCTCGTTCGACTACGAGTTCGCGCGATTCCAGGCGGCACCGCTCGTCAAGCTCGACATCCTCATCAATGGCGACAAGGTGGACGCGCTGTCGATCATCGCGCACCGCGACGCCGCGTATAGTCGCGGACGCGAGCTCGTCGACAAGATGCAGGAGCTGATTCCGCGCCAGATGTTCGAGGTGGCCGTGCAGGCCGCCATCGGCAGCACGGTCGTTGCGCGCGCCACGGTGAAGGCGCTGCGCAAGAACGTGCTGGCGAAGTGCTACGGCGGCGACATCTCGCGCAAGCGCAAACTCCTCGAGAAGCAAAAAGAAGGCAAGAAGCGCATGAAGCAGGTCGGGTCGGTCGAGATTCCCCAGGAAGCGTTTCTCGCCGTGCTGCAAGTCGGACGCAAGTCGTAAGGAAAGCTTAACCGTGCTGATGAAACTCATTGTGCTGCTCAGCTGGTTTGCGCTGCCGGTCGCGATCGTCGCCATCGTGGATGACTGGTTCCTGCGCCCGCGCCGCCAGATCGCCGCCGCGCCGCAGCCGGCGCACGATCCGGCGCTGATCACACTGGCCTATCGCATCCTGCCGATCCTGATCGGCGCCGGCGTGCTGCGCCTGCTGGTGGCGGAGCGCCTCGATTTCAGCGCAGTGCTGCTGCTCATCACGGCGATCACCGGTGTCGTCTGGTGGGCGGACACGATGCTGTTCCGGCGCAAGCGGGACGAGGCGGCGCGCGCGGCCGGCAAGGATCCTTCCGTCGCAGCCGAACCCGGCACGGTGGACTACGCGCGCAGCTTCTTTCCGGTGGCGCTCGTCGTGCTGGTGCTGCGTTCCTTCATCTTCGAGCCGTTCCGCATCCCCTCGGATTCGATGATGCCGACGCTGCTCGACGGCGACTTCATCATCGTCAACAAGTACGCCTACGGGCTGCGGGTGCCGGTGTTGAACACCAAGGTCGTGTCCATCGGTGCGCCCGAGCGCGGCGACGTGGTCGTGTTTCGTTTTCCGCGCGACCCGAGCATCAACTACATCAAGCGCCTGGTCGGCCTGCCGGGCGACAAGGTCGTCGTCAAAGACGATCGCCTCTACGTGAACGGCGTCGCCGTCCCGTTCGATGTGACCGGCCCGTATGACGACGGCTGCTACGTCAACATGCAGCAGGCCATCGAGCATCTCGGCAAGCACGATCACAAGACCATGTTCTGCCCCACGCAGTTCGACATGACGTCGACGCCGCTTCCCGGCTGCAACCGCAAGGAAGTGCGCGGCTACCGGTGCGTCGACCGGCCGTCTCTCGGCATGTTCAGCGAAGCGCCCGTGGTGATCCAGGAAGTGCCGGCAGGCGAGTACCTCATGGTCGGCGACAACCGCGACAACAGCGACGACGGGCGTTTCTGGGGCTTCGTGCCTGAGAATCATCTGGTCGGCAAAGCGACTCGAATCTGGTTCAATTGGGACCTGCAGCGCTCCGGCGGGCCGATGTGGAGTCGGGTCGGCTCGCGCATTGAGTAGAAGCCGGGCAATTTTCGGGAGGGGTCGATGCACAAGAAACAACGCGGTATCACGGCAATCGGCTGGGTTTTCCTGCTGGTGCCGCTCGCCCTGATGGTGTACTGCGCCATCCGCCTGACGCCGATCTACCTGAACTACAGCAAGATCGTGCGCAGCATGGATCAGATCGCCGCGGAGGAGAGCGCCGATGGCACGCCCAATGTAACCACGATCAAGAACGCGATCGCCAAGCGTCTCGATATCGAGAGCATCGAGTTTCCGGATACCAAGGACTTCGTCGTGCGCCGCGACGGGCAGATCTGGGTCATCGAGGTCGCCTACGAGGAAACCGCTCCACTGTTCTACAACGTGTCGCTCCTGGTGACGTTCAAGAAAGCCGTGAAGATCGGCAAGGCGTCGGCGGAGTAGCCGGCCGCTGATGACGCGCGCCGACTGGCCGGCTCCCTGGGTGCGCGAGAAGCTCGCGTATGAGCCACGCGACCTGACCCTGTTCGTCGCCGCAATGACCCATCGCAGCGCCCCCGG
>Ga0153915_10003539_pt1 | contig 14329 bp, 13 predicted proteins | sample Opewatmetagenome_2_FD_107003 | JGI IMG/M metagenome (GOLD analysis project Ga0153915, IMG submission 107003) | Freshwater wetland microbial communities from Ohio, USA - Open water 3 Core 3 Depth 3 metaG | ecosystem: Environmental > Aquatic > Freshwater > Wetlands | place: USA: Ohio, Lake Erie... | reverse complement strand
GCTTCGCCGAGGACGAGGTGCGGCCGATGGGCCGGCAGGCGACCGGCGTGCGCGGCATGCGTCTCGGCGAGGGCGCGCGGCTGGTGTGCATGCTGGTTGCGAAGAGCGAGGAGCGGACAGTGCTCACCGCGACCGAGAACGGCTACGGCAAGCGCACTGCGGTGCGCGAATACACGCGCCACGGCCGCGGCGGGCAGGGCTTGATCGCGATCCAGACCTCGGAGCGCAACGGCAATCTGGTCGGCGCTGTAATGGTCGAGGATCGCGACGAGGTGATGCTCATCTCGACCGGAGGCGTGCTCATCCGCACCGCGGTCGCGCAGATCCGCGAGCAAGGCCGCAGTACGCAGGGCGTTTCGCTCATCGCGCTCGGAGAAGGCGAGCGGCTCGCCGGGATCGAGCGCATCGAGGAGCGCGACGATCAGGACAACGGCAACGGCCACGGCGCCGAGGGCGAGGAGCCCGGCGGGACGCCGCAGGAAGGCCCGTCCGGCGAGACCTTGCACTGATGGCGCGCCTCCACAATTTCAGCGCCGGCCCAGCGGTGCTGCCCGAGGAAGTGCTGGCCCGTGCGGGCGACGAGATGCTCGACTGGCACGGCTCGGGCATGTGCGTGATGGAGATGAGCCACCGCGGCAAGGAGTTCATCGCGATCGCCGAGGAGGCCGAGAAGGACCTGCGCGAGCTGCTCGCGATCCCTGCCGCCTACAAGGTCCTGTTCCTGCAGGGCGGCGCTACGCTGCAATTCGCCCAGATTCCGATGAACCTGCTCGGCGGCAAGACGGCGGCCGACTACGTGCTCACCGGCGAGTGGTCGAAGAAGGCGGCCAAGGAAGCGCAGGCGCTGTGCGAAGTACGCACCGCGGCGAGCTCCGAGGACCGCGGCTTCACGTACGCGCCGCGGCAGGAGGCCTGGAAGCTGAACCGCGACGCGGCGTACGTGCATTACTGCTCGAACGAGACCATCGGCGGCGTCGAGTTCAACTGGATTCCGCACACGGGCGAGGTGCCGCTCGTCGCCGACGCCTCGTCGCACATCCTGTCGCGCCCGCTCGAGGTGTCGCGCTTCGGGCTGATCTACGCCGGAGCGCAGAAGAACATCGGGCCGGCGGGATTGACGATCGTCATCGTGCGCGAGGACCTGATCGGGCGGGCGCGCAAGGGCACGCCGACGGTCATGGACTACAAGTTGCAGGCGGATGCGGACTCGATGCTCAATACGCCCGCCACGTATTCGATCTACGTCGCCGGGCTCGTGTTCAAGTGGCTCAAGCAGCTCGGCGGGCTGGCCGAGATCGAGCGGCGCAACATCGCCAAGTCGCGCCTGCTGTACGAGTGCATCGACGGCAGCGGCCTGTTCCGCAACCCGGTGGCCAAAAGCGACCGTTCGCGCATGAACGTGCCGTTCACGCTGGCGGACGCGCGCCTCGACGCAGAGTTCCTGAAGGGCGCGGAGTCGCGCGGGATGGTGCAGCTGAAAGGGCATCGCTCGGTCGGCGGCATGCGCGCCTCGATCTACAACGCCATGCCGCTCGAGGGCGTGCAGCGCCTGGTCGAGTACATGAAGGAGTTTGAAGCGCGCCATGGCTAGCGCCGGCCCGGAGCAACGGCTGCAAGTGCTGGTGCTGAACCCGATCGCGCCGCGCGGGCTCGAGCAGCTGCCGCCGGAGCGCTACGCGGTGGTCAAGGAATCGCCCGCGCCGGACGTCGTACTGGTGCGCTCCCGCGAGCTGCACGGCTACGACTTCGGCGCGCGCATCCAGGCGGTGGGGCGCGCCGGCGCGGGGGTGAACAACATCCCGGTCGCCGAGCTATCGGCGCGCGGGGTGCCGGTGTTCAATGCGCCCGGGGCAAACGCCAACGCGGTGAAAGAGCTGGTGCTCGCCGGCATGCTGATTGCGGCGCGCAATCTCGCGCCGGCGCTCGATTTCGTGAGCGCGCTCGACCCCGCCGCGCGGGATCTTGCGCGCGTCGTGGAGGACGGCAAGAAGCAATTCGCCGGATTCGAGCTGCCGGGGCACACGCTCGGCGTCGTGGGGCTGGGAAAGATCGGCAGCCTGGTCGCGGACGCAGCCATCCGGCTCGGCATGAACGTCCTCGGCTACGATCCGGAGATCACGGTCGACGCCGCCTGGAGTCTGCCCTCGCAGGTGCGGCGCGCCACTTCGCTCGACGAGGTGTTGAAGGCGAGCGATTTCGTCACGATGCACGTGCCGCTGGGCGAGCGCACGCGGCACCTGATCGGCTTGGCGAGCATCGGGCAGTTGCGACCGGGGGCGATCCTGCTCAACTTCTCGCGCGAGGGCGTGGTCGAGGACGAAGCCGCGCTCGCCGCGCTGCGCGGCGGCAGGCTCAAGTATTACGTGACGGATTTTCCGAGCGCGCGGCTCGCCAGGCAGCCCGGCGTGGTCGCGCTACCGCACCTCGGCGCGTCCACGGGCGAGGCCGAGGAAAACAGCGCGGTCATGGTGGTGGCCCAGGTGCGCGACTACCTCGAGCACGGCAACCTGCGCAACGCGGTCAACTTCCCCGACGCGGCGATGGGCCGCGAATCGCCCTTCCGCCTGGCGATCGCCAATGCCAACGTGCCGGACATGCTGGCGCGCATCTCGCACGTGCTCGGTAGCCGCAAGCTCAATATCCACAACATGCTGAACAAGTCCAGGGCGGACATGGCCTACACGCTGGTGGACGTCGATAGCGCCGTGTCGCAGGACACGCTGAAAGAACTGCGGCGCATCGACGGCGTGCTCGGCGTGCGATATCTTCCGCTCTGACCGGAAGCTGCCTGGAAGGCTCATGCGGGACGTGGACGAGATCGGAAAGCTGCGCGGCGAGATAGACGCCGTGGACGACCAGCTGCTCGCGTTGTTCAACCGGCGCGCCGGGCTCGCGCGCCGGATCGGCGAGCTGAAGGGGGGCGATCCCGCCTATCGCCCGGAGCGCGAAGCGCAGATCTTGCGGCGCATCGCGCACTCGAACCCCGGGCCGCTTGCCGCCGAGCGCGTCGCCACGCTGTTCCGCGAGGTCATTTCCGCCTGCCGCGCGATGGAGCTCGAGCTGCGCGTCGCCTACCTCGGGCCGGAGGGCACGTTCAGCGAGCAGGCGGTGCGCAAGCACTTCGGGCGCGCCGTCGAGGCACTACCCGCAGCGTCCGTCGACGAGGTATTCCGGCGCTGCGAGTCGGGCGCGGTGCAGTTCGCAGTGGTGCCCGTCGAGAATTCGACCGAGGGCGCGGTCGGCCGCAGCCTGGATCTGCTGCTCGTCACGCCGCTCAAGATCTGCGGCGAGATCGAGCTGAGGGTGCAGCAGAACCTGCTGTCGCGCGCCGCCGGATTGAAGAATGTGCGGCGCGTCTACTCGCACGCGCAGTCGCTCGCGCAATGCGCCGCTTGGCTGAACAACAATCTGCCGGGCGCCGAGCGCGTCCAGCTGGCGTCCAATGCCGAGGCCGCCCGGCGCGCGGGCGAGGAGCCGGACACCGCCGCGATCGCGGGCGAGGGCGCCGCGGAGCGCTACGGGCTCGCCGTGCTCGCGCGCTCGATTGAGGACGATCCGAACAACACGACGCGCTTCCTCGTGCTCGGCGCGCTCGAGCCGGCCGCGACGGGCAACGACCGCACCTCCATCGTGCTCTCGGCGGAGAATAAGCCCGGCGCGGTGCACGCGCTGCTCACGCCGCTCGCGGCAAACAAGGTGAGCATGAGCCGGATCGAGTCGCGCCCGGCGCGCGCCATGCGCAGCGCGCTGTGGGAATACGTGTTCTTCATCGACGTGCAGGGCCACCAGCGCGATGAGCGCGTGGCCGCCGCGCTCGCCGAGCTGCGGCAGAAGGCGCCCTTCATGAAAATCCTCGGCTCCTACCCCGCGGCCTCCACATGAACATCGATCTTTGCGAACTCTCGCCGTCGCACGTGCGCAGCATCGCGCCGTACCAGCCCGGCAAGCCGATCTCGGAGCTCGCGCGCGAGCTCGGGCTGGACGAGAACAAGATCGTCAAGCTGGCCTCCAACGAAAATCCGCGCGGCATCGGCCCGCGCACGCGCGCCGCGATCGAAGGCGCGCTCGGCGACATCGCACGCTATCCCGATGGCAGCGGCTACGAGCTCAGGCTCGCGCTCGCCAAGCGTCACGGCGTCGACATGTCGGCGATCGTGCTGGGCAACGGCTCGAACGACGTGCTCGAGCTCGTTTCGCTCGCCTTTCTCGGGCCGGGCCGCTCCGCGGTGCTGTCGCAGCACGCCTTTGCCGTCTATCCGCTCGCCACGCAGGCGCGCGGCGCGCGTCTGATCGCGGTGCCCGCGAAGCGCTACGCACACGACCTCGAGGCGATGGCGCGCGCGGTCGATGAGGACACCTACGTGCTGTGGGTTGCGAATCCGAACAACCCGACCGGCACCTACGCCGCGCCGGACGCGGTCGAAGCCCTGCTGCGCGCGGTGCCCGAGCGGGTCATCGTCGTGCTGGACGAAGCCTACAACGAGTACCTGCCCGCGGACCTGAAGGGCGATTCGGTCAAGTGGCTCAAGCGCCATCCGAACTTGGTGGTGGTGCGCACCTTCTCCAAGGCCTACGGCCTTGCGGGCCTGCGCGTTGGCTATGGGCTGGCGCACCCCTCGGTCGTCGACGTGATGAACCGGGTGCGCCAGCCGTTCAACGTCAACAGCGTCGCGCTCGCCGCGGCGACCGCGGCGCTGGGCGACATGGAGTTCGTCGCCAAGAGCTACGCGGAGAACCTGCAGGGGCTGCGCCAGATCGAGCAAGGGGTCGCGCGGCTCGGCCTGGACTACATTCCCTCGCACGGCAACTTCGTGACGGTACGCGTCGGCAAGGCGGGCGAGATCTACAAGCGGCTGCTGCGTCGCGGCGTGATCGTGCGTCCCGTGGCCGGCTACGAGCTGCCCGAGCACCTGCGCGTGACGGCGGGAACGCCCGAGGAAAACGAGAGCTTCCTCGCGGCGCTCGCCGCAAGCCTCAGGGAATGACGCCTTTCGAGCGCGTCGCCGTCATCGGCGTCGGTTTGATCGGCGGCTCGTTCGCGCTGGCGCTCAAGCAGGCGCGGGGCTGCAAGCACGTCGTGGGCTTCGGCCGCGATCCCCGCAATCTGAAGCTCGCGCTGGATCGGGGCGTCATCGATTCGATCGCGGGAACGATCGCGGAGGCGGTGCGCGGCGCCGACCTCGTGCTGGTCGCGACGCCCGTTGCGCAGTTCCCCGCGGTCTTTGCGGCTCTTTCCGCGGCGCTGTCCGGCGCAGCGCTGGTGACGGATGCGGGCAGCACCAAGCGCGACGTCGTCGCGGCGGCGCGCGCCGCGCTCGGGGTCAAACTGGCGCAGTTCGTGCCCGCGCATCCGATCGCCGGCGCCGAGTTGAGCGGCGTGGCGGCGGCGAAAGCGGACCTGTTTCGCGACCGAAAGGTCGTGCTCGCGCCGCTCGCAGAGAGCGCGCCGGAGGCGGTCGCGCGCGTCGGCGCTGCGTGGCAGGCCTGCGGGGCGAGCGTCCACACCATGTCGCCCGAGGAGCACGACCGGGTATTCGCCGCGGTGAGCCATCTGCCGCACCTGCTCGCGTATGCGCTGGTGCACGCCATCGCCGGGCGCGACAACGCGTCCCAGCTCTTCGGCTATGCCGCGGGCGGGTTCCGCGATTTCACGCGCATCGCCTCGAGTCACCCGGAGATGTGGCGCGATATCTGCATCGCCAATCGCGATGCGCTGCTCGCCGAGCTGGATCGCTATACGGACGAGCTGAAGACGCTGCGCGCGATGCTCGCGGCGAACGACGCGGCCGGGCTCGAGGCGCTGTTCCGGGACGCGCGCGAGGCACGCGACCGCTGGCTGCGCGGCGCATTCGATCCGTGATGGATACGCTCGAGCTCGCGCCGGCACTGCGCGCCGCGGGAACGGTGCGATTGCCGGGCTCGAAGAGCATCTCGAACCGCGTGCTGCTGCTCGCCGCGCTCGCCGATGGCGAGACCGTCATCCGCGGCCTGCTCGACGCGGACGACACGCGCGTGATGCTGCGGGCGCTCGCGGCTCTAGGGGTGCGCTGCGACGCCGGCGGGGTCTCGGGCGCCGCCGGCTGCTTCCCCGTCAAGGACGTGCAGCTTTCTCTCGGCAATGCAGGCACGGCGTTCCGTCCGCTTACCGCGGTACTCGCCGTCTGCGGCGGCGAATACCGCCTCGCGGGCAGCGCGCGCATGCACGAGCGGCCGATCGCCGACCTGGTGGACGCGTTGCGCCGCATCGGCGCGCGCATCGACTACCAAGTCGCCGAAGGCTATCCGCCGCTCGCGATCCATGCGTCGCGCATCTCGGTGGAGCGCCCGGTGCGCGTGCGCGGCGACGTATCGTCGCAGTTCGCGAGCGCGCTGCTGATGGCGCTGCCGCTCGCCGGCCGGCAGGCGCGCCTGGAGATAGAGGGCGAGCTCATCTCGCGGCCCTATGTCGAGATCACGCTTGCGCTCATGCGCCGCTTCGGCATCGGAGTCGCGCGCGACGGCGCGCAGGCGTTCGTCGTGCCGCGCGGCGGCTACGCGAGCCCCGGAACGCTGCACGTCGAAGGCGACGCCTCTTCCGCGTCGTACTTCATGGCGGCCGGCGCGCTCGGCGGCGGACCGGTGCGTGTCGAGGGCGTCGGGCGCGACAGCATTCAGGGCGACATGCGCTTTGCCGAAGTGCTAGAGCGCATGGGGGTCGAGGTGCGCGTCGGCGCGGATTTCGTCGAGACGCGAAATCCCGGCAAGGCGCTGCGCGCGATAGACATGGACTTGAACCACATTCCCGATGCGGCCATGACCGCCGCGGTGCTGGCGCTGTTCGCGCAGGGACCGAGCACCCTGCGCAACATCGCCAGCTGGCGCGTCAAGGAAACCGACCGGCTCGCTGCGATGGCGACCGAGCTGCGCAAGCTCGGCGCGCGCGTCGCGGAGGGCGCCGACAGCCTGCGCATCGAGCCCCCCGCGCGCGTGGCGGCCGGCGTCGCGATCGACACCTATGACGACCACCGCATGGCGATGTGCTTTTCGCTCGTCGCCCTGGGCGGCGTGCCGGTGCGTATCAACGACCCCGCCTGCGTCGCCAAGACGTTCCCCGAGTACTTCGCGACGCTCGCGCAACTGGTCGCGACGTGAGCGTCCCGGTCATCGCCATAGACGGGCCGTCCGCCTCCGGCAAGGGCACGGTGGCGCGCAAGCTGGCCGCAGCGCTCGGCTTTCACTATTTGGAAAGCGGGGCGCTGTACCGTCTGGTGGCGCTCGCCTCGCTGCGCGCGGGTATCCCGGGCGACGACGAGGCGCGTCTCGAGGCACTTGCCCGCGGGCTCGACCTGCGCTTCCAGGACGGAAAAATATTCCTTTCGCAGCAAGATGTTAGCCACGACCTGTACGAGGAAGACTGCGCTACACGAGCCTCCGAGGTCGCGCGGCTGGCGCGCGTGCGAGCGGCACTGCTTGCGCGGCAACGCGCCTTCCGCCGTCCGCCTGGACTGGTCGCCGATGGACGCGACATGGGTACCGTGGTGTTTCCCGACGCGTCGCTCAAGGTATTCCTCACCGCCAGCCCGCAGGTGCGCGCCCAGCGCCGATATAACCAGTTGAATGAAAAAGGAATCCATGCTAACCTGCACGCCCTTTCCCGTGAGCTGGAAGCGCGCGACGCGCGCGACGTGGCGCGGGCGGTGGCTCCGCTGATAGCGGCGACCGACGCGGTGCAACTCGATTCCTCGAGGCTGTCGATTGAGGAAGTCGTGAGCCGGATCCTCGCCTGGTGGCGGGATCGCGGTGCGCGCGAGAGCACCTGATTTGGAAAGGAATTTTGGTGGGCCGCGGCGAATGCTGGGCCCGTTTTAGCAACCTGACCCGCGCACCTCGCGATTGGGGTTCGCGGCCTTAGAGGTCCTACTTTTTCATGTCCAGCATTTCCCCCGCCGTATCCAAAGCCGTCCCATCCAACGAGTCGTTCGCCGCGCTGTTCGAAGAAAGCCTGTCGCGCAAGGAAATGCGCATCGGCGAAGTGATCACCGCCGAGGTCGTGCGCGTCGACCCGAATTACGTGGTCGTCAACGCGGGGCTCAAGTCGGAAAGCCTGATCGCTACGGAAGAGTTCAAGAACGACGCGGGCGAAGTCGAAGTCAAGCCCGGTGACTTCGTCGCGGTTTCCATCGAGGCGCTCGAGGACGGCTACGGCGAGACGCGCCTGTCGCGCGAGAAGGCGAAGCGCCTGGCCGCCTGGCTCGATCTGGAGAAGTCGCTCGAGAAAGGCGAGAAGATCGATGGCGTCATCACCGGCAAGGTGAAGGGCGGCCTGACCGTCATGGTGAACGGCATCCGCGCCTTCCTGCCCGGCTCGCTCGTCGACCTGCGCCCGGTCAAGGACACCACGCCCTACGAGGGCAAGCAGATGGAGTTCAAGGTCATCAAGCTCGACCGCAAGCGCAACAACGTGGTCGTGTCGCGCCGTGCGGTGCTCGAGGAGACGGTCGGCGCCGAGCGCGAGCAGCTCCTCTCGACCCTGCAGGAAGGCGCGGTCGTGAAGGGCATCGTCAAGAACATCACCGACTACGGCGCGTTCGTCGACCTGGGCGGCATCGACGGCCTGCTGCACATTACCGACCTCGCCTGGCGGCGCGTGAAGCACCCCTCGGAAGTGCTGAACGTCGGCGACGAGGTGACCGCCAAGGTGCTCAAGTTCGACGCCGAGAAGAACCGCGTATCGCTCGGCCTGAAGCAGCTCGGCGAGGATCCGTGGGTCGGCATCTCGCGCCGCTATCCGCAGGGCACGCGCCTGTTCGGCAAGGTTACCAACCTCACCGACTACGGCGCATTCGTCGAGGTCGAGGCCGGCATCGAGGGCCTGGTGCACGTCTCCGAGATGGACTGGACCAACAAGAACGTCCACCCTTCGAAGGTCGTGCAAGTGGGCGACGAGGTCGAGGTGATGATCCTCGAGATAGACGAGGAGCGGCGCCGCATCTCGCTCGGCATGAAGCAATGCATGCCCAATCCCTGGGAAGATTTCGCACGCGAGTACAAGAAGGGCGACCGCGTCAAGGGTCAGATCAAGTCGATCACCGACTTCGGCGTGTTCGTCGGCCTGCCCGGCGGCATCGACGGCCTGGTGCATCTGTCCGACCTTTCCTGGAGCGAGCAAGGCGAAGAGGCCGTCAAGCACTTCAAGAAGGGCGGCGATGTCGAGGCGGTGGTGCTGTCGATCGATGTCGAACGCGAGCGCATCTCGCTCGGCATCAAGCAACTCGAGGGCGATCCGTTCACAAACTTCCTCGCCAGCCACGACAAGAACAGCATCGTGAGCGGCACCGTGAAATCGGTCGACGCCAAGGGCGCGGTGATCGCCATCACGGCGGAAATCGAGGGTTACCTGCGCGCCTCCGAATTCTCGCGCGACCGCGTCGAGGATCTGCGCACGCTCCTGAAGGAAGGCGACAAGGTGAGCGCGATGATCATCAACGTGGACCGCAAGAGCCGCTCGGTCAATCTCTCGGTGAAGGCCAAGGACCTGTCGGAGGAAACCGAGGCGATGAAGCAGCTGCGCAGCGAGAACGCCGCGGCGAGCGCCGGCGCCACCAATCTCGGCGCGCTGCTGCGCGCCAAGCTCGACACCCGCAAGGAGCCGTAGGCGGGTCGTCGGACGAATAAGAGAACGACAAAGAGAACGCTCAGGGATATGGGTCGTCCATGACCAAGTCGGAACTGATCGCTCGCCTCGCGCAGCGCTACCCGCAGCTGGTGGCCAAGGACGCGGAGTACGCGGTGAAGATGATCCTCGATGCGATGACGCAGTCGCTGCTGACGGGCGATCGCATCGAGATTCGCGGCTTCGGCAGCTTCGGACTGAATTACCGGCCGCCGCGCATCGGTCGCAATCCGAAGTCCGGCGAGAAAGTGCAGGTGCCGGAGAAGTACGTGCCGCATTTCAAGGCCGGCAAGGAGCTGCGCGAGCGGGTCGACTCCGCCGAGGCCGAGGCTGCGCAAAGGGCGCACGAAGCGCCGAGCCACACTTAGAGTAGCCACTTGGGGCGCGGCTGCGCTGCGCAGCGCCCCGGCGGGGCAAGGCACTAGGATCCGAGCATGCGTATCGTCACCTGGGTGCTGTGGCTGGTCGTTTTCCTGTTCTTGCTCGCATTCGCGGCCAAAAACCTCGACCCGGTCACGGTGCGCTTCTACCTGGATCATGACTGGCAGGCGCCGCTCGTCGTGGTCCTGCTGGGATTCTTCGCGGTGGGCGTGGTGCTCGGCATGCTGGCGATGGTCGGCACGCTGCTGCGCCAGCGGCGCGAGATTTCCCGCCTCAAGCGCGATGCGCGTCGCCAGCAACGCAGCGAGGCCGAATCGCAAGCCCGCGCCGACGCGGCCCGGCCTCCGGCCGTAGACGCCTAGGGGCCGCGCGCAATGGAGTTCGAGTACTGGTGGCTGCTCGGCTTTCCGCTGTTCTTCGGGCTGGGCTGGCTCGCCGCGCGCATCGACGTCAAGCATCTGGTGTCCGAGTCGCGCGCGCTGCCGCGCTCGTACTTCAAAGGGCTCAATTTCCTGCTTAACGAGCAGCCCGACAAGGCGATCGAGGCATTCATCGAAGTGGTGCGCGTCGATCGCGAGACGATCGAGCTGCATTTCGCGCTCGGCAGCCTGTTCCGGCGCAGGGGCGAGTACGACCGCGCGATACGCATGCATCAGAATCTGCTCGAACGCGCCGACCTGGACGCCGAGCGGAAGGTGAACGCGCTGTTCGAGCTCGGTCAGGACTACCTCAAGGCGGGCATTCTCGACCGGGCCGAGGACGCCTTCAGCCGCTTGGCCGAAGGCGCGCATGGCGTGGAGGCGCGGCGCTACCTGCTCGAGATCTACGAGCAGGAGAAGGACTGGACGCGCGCCATCGATATGGCACAGCGCCTGGAACGCGACTCCGGCGAGCCGCGTTCCAAGCAGGTGGCGCAGTACCGCTGCGAGCTGGCGGCGAGCGAGCTGACCCAGTCGCACCAGGAGGCGGCCCGCACGCAGCTCGAAGCGGCGCTCGAGGCGAACCGCAAGTCGGTGCGCGCCAGCCTACTGCTCGGCGATCTGGCGCGCGCGAGCGGAGACGCGAATGCCGCGATCGAGCACTGGAAGCGGATCGAGTCGCAGAACCCCGCCTACCTGGCGCTCGTCGCCCAGCGGCTGCTCGAGGCGCACCGCGAGGCCGGCCGCACCGAGGAGGGCTTACGCCTGCTGGCAGGCTACCTGGAGCGATACCCCTCGCTCGATCTGCTCGATTCGGTGTTCCAGCAGGCGCTCGAGGTGAAGGGCGCGGATGCCGCCTACCGGCTGGTGCGCGACGAGCTGCGGCGCAATCCGACGCTGCTCGGGCTCGACCGCTTGCTCGAGGCCCAGATCATCGGCACCGAGTCCGCGGATCGACGACGCGATCTGGAGCTTGTGCGCAACCTGGTGCACAGCCACACGCGGCGGCTGGCGCGCTACCGCTGCGAGAATTGCGGCTTCAAGGCGCGCCAGTTCTACTGGCATTGCCCAGCATGCGGGGGATGGGAGACCTATCCGCCGCGGCGCTCCGAGGAGTTCGACCTGGCACCATGAGAGCATTCGAATGAAAGTGAGCATCGTCGGTACCGGGTACGTCGGGCTGGTGACGGGCGCCTGCCTGGCGGACATGGGCAACGACGTCCTGTGCCTCGATGTGGACGCCGGCAAGATCGCGGCGCTGCAGGCCGGGCGCATCCCGATCTTCGAGCCGGGTCTGGAGCCGATCGTGCGTCGCAACCGCGATGCCGGTCGACTCGGCTTCTCGACGGACGTCGCGGCGAGCGTCGCGCACGGCGAGCTGCAGATGATCGCCGTCGGCACGCCGCCGGACGAGGACGGGTCGGCGGACCTGCAGCACGTGATCGCCGCGGCGCGCTCGATAGGCCGCCTGATGACCGGCTATCGCGTGATCGTCGACAAGTCGACCGTGCCAGTGGGCACCGCGGACAAGGTGCGCCAGGCGGTCGCCGAGGAGCTCGCTGCGCGCGGCAGCAGTGTGCCTTTCAGCGTCGTGTCCAATCCGGAATTCCTGAAGGAGGGGGCGGCGGTGGAAGACTTCATGCGCCCCGACCGCATCATCGTCGGCTCGGACGACGAGCGCGCGACCGAGATGCTGCGCCGGCTGTATGCCCCCTTCCAGCGCAATCGCGAGCGCTTCATGGCGATGGGCGTGCGCTCCGCGGAGCTCACGAAGTACGCCGCCAATGCGATGCTCGCGACGCGCATCTCCTTCATGAACGAGCTCGCGAATCTCGCCGAGCGCATCGGCGCCGACATCGAGGAAGTGCGCCGCGGGATCGGCGCCGATCCGCGCATCGGCTTCCAGTTCCTCTATCCCGGAATCGGCTACGGCGGCTCGTGCTTTCCGAAGGACGTGAAGGCGCTGCAGCGCAGCGCGGACGAGGCGGGCGCGCCGCTCAAGCTGCTCGCCGCGGTGGAAGGCGTGAACGAGAGGCAGAAGCACGTGCTGGCGGCGAAGATCCGCGCCCGCTTCGGCGCGTCGCTCGCCGGACGCTGCTTCGCGCTCTGGGGCATCGCGTTCAAGCCGAACACCGACGACCTGCGCGAGGCGCCGAGCAGCGTGCTGATCGCCGACCTGCTCGAGGCGGGGGCGACGGTGCGCGCCTACGATCCGGCGGCGGGCGCGGCCGCTGCGCGCCTGTACGCCGGCGAGCGCCGCGTGTCGATCGTTGACTCGGCGCGCGCCGCGCTCCAGGGCGCCGACGCGCTCGCGATCGTGACCGAATGGCAGGAGTTCCGCAGCCCCGATTTCGGCGCCATCAAGGCCGAGCTCGGCACGCCTGCGGTCTTCGACGGCCGCAACCTGTACGAGCCGGCGGCGCTGCGCGAGCTCGGCATCGAGTACTACGCGGTGGGGAGGCGCGCATGAAGGCGCCGAATACCTCGGCGGCGCGCATCCTGGTGGTCGGCGACGTGATGCTGGACCGCTACTGGTTCGGCGAGGTGTCGCGCATTTCGCCGGAAGCGCCGGTGCCGGTGGTGCTCGTCGGCGCGCAGGAGGAGCGCCCGGGCGGCGCGGCGAACGTGGCGAGGAACTGCGCCGCGCTCGGCGCGCGCGTTCAGCTGTTGTCGGTGATCGGTCGAGACGAGTCCGGCGCGCGCCTGGCGCAGCTCGTCGCCAAGGAGGGAGTGCGCGCGAAGCTGCACCGGGACGCGTCGCTGCAGACCACCCAGAAGCTGCGCGTGATCGGCCGCCAGCAGCAGCTGCTGCGCATCGACTTCGAGACCGCGCCCTCGCGCGAGGTGCTCGCCTCCAAGCTCGCCGACTTCGAGGAGGCGCTGCCCGATTGCGACCTGGTGATCCTGTCGGATTACGGCAAGGGGGGCCTGACGCATATCGCGCGGATGATCCGGCTCGCGCGCGCGGCGCGCAAGCCCGTGCTGGTCGACCCCAAGGGCGACGACTATTCGCGCTACAAGGGCGCGACGATGGTGACGCCCAACCGCGCCGAGCTGCGCCAGGTGATCGGTGGCTGGAAGAGTGAGAAGGATCTCGAGCGGCGCGTGCAAGGACTGCGGCGCGCGCTCGGCCTGCAGGCGCTGCTGCTGACGCGCAGCGAGGAGGGCATGTCGCTGTTTCGCGCCGGCCGCAGCCTGCGCGTGAGGGCGGTCGAGCGCGAGGTGTACGATGTGAGCGGCGCGGGCGACACGGTGATCGCGACGGTCGGCGTCATGCTGGCGTCCGGAATGAAGCTGGAGGACGCCGTGCGCGTGGCGAACCGTGCGGCGGGCATCGTGGTCGGTAAGCTCGGCACGGCCGTGGCGACGATCGAGGAACTCTTTGGATAGCTGCCCATGCTCTACATCGTGACCGGTGCGGCCGGATTCATCGGGTCGCGGCTCGTGCACGCCCTGAACCGCGCGGGCGTGAGCGAGATCATCGCGGTGGACAACCTGGAGAACTCGGGCAAGTTCCGCAATCTCGCCGGCTGCGAGATCGAGGACTACCTGGACAAGCGCGACTTCCTGCGGCGCCTGGTGGCCAGCGAATTCGACGACGCCGTCGAGGCGGTGCTGCACCAGGGGGCCTGCTCGGACACGATGCAGGCCGACGGCCGCTACATGATGGAGAACAACTACCGCTACTCGCGCGAGCTGCTCGACTGGTGCCAGGACGAGCAGGTGCCGCTGCTGTACGCGTCCTCGGCGTCGGTGTACGGCGCCGGGCGCGAGTTCCGCGAGGAGCGCGCCTGCGAGGCGCCGCTGAACGTTTACGCCTACTCCAAGTTCCTGTTCGACCAGCACGTGCGGCGGCGCCTGGGCGGGCGCACTGCGC
>Ga0153915_10003538_pt1 | contig 14330 bp, 9 predicted proteins | sample Opewatmetagenome_2_FD_107003 | JGI IMG/M metagenome (GOLD analysis project Ga0153915, IMG submission 107003) | Freshwater wetland microbial communities from Ohio, USA - Open water 3 Core 3 Depth 3 metaG | ecosystem: Environmental > Aquatic > Freshwater > Wetlands | place: USA: Ohio, Lake Erie... | reverse complement strand
ATCTACCATCGCGACCCGCAGGTGGCGGAACACCGCGCCGAGTTCGCGGACAAGGAAGAGCGCATTCTCACGCACGTGTCGAATTTCCGCCCGGTGAAGCGCATCCGCGACGTGATTGAAGTCTTCGACCGGGTGCAGAAACAGATGCCGGCGCGGCTGCTGCTGATGGGCGACGGGCCGGAGCGTTCGGGGGCCGAGTGGCTGGTGAACGAAAAAGGCCTGCGCTCAAAAGTGGATTTTCTGGGCAAGGTTGACCGGGTCCACGAGAAGCTTTCCATCGCCGACCTGATGATCATGCCCAGCGAACTGGAATCGTTCGGGCTGGCGGCGCTGGAGGGCATGGCCTGCGAGGTTCCGGCCATTGCCACCGCGGTGGGCGGCGTGCCGGAAATCATCGAACACGGCCGCAACGGGTTTCTCGCCCCGGTGGGCGACGTGGACGCCATGGCGCGCCATGCCATCGAGATTCTTTCCGATGAACACCGGCTGCGGGAGATGGGCCGGGTGGCGCGCTGGGACGCGCGCGCGCGTTTCTGCACTTCCAAAATCATTCCCGAATACGAAAAGTTCTACGAACGCGTACTGGAGCGGGCGGCATAGATGGCCGAAGCGGCGCTGCCGTCGAAATCCTGCTGCAGCACCGGCAGCTCCAGCACCACCAGCGTGCCCTGGCTGTCGCGGCTGCGCACGGTCATTTTCCCTTCATCCCCGTAGAGCACCTGCAGCCGTTCGGCCACGTTGGCCATGCCGATGCCCGCGCCCGAACTCATGGTGCTGGCGGCCACCGCCGGAGGCGCGCTCATACCCACGCCGTCGTCTTCCACCTGCACCACCAGCTTGCCATCCTGCATGCGGCTGCGCAGGGTGATGCTGCCGCCGTCAATCTTGGGTGACAGTCCGTGCTTGATGCTGTTCTCGACCAGCGGCTGCAGCAGCATGGCGGGCACCACCACATCCAGCGTTTCAGGATCGAGGTGCTTGTAGACCCGCAGCTTGTCGCGGCCGAAACGCACCACCTCGATGTCCAGGTAGGCGTCAACGAACTCGATTTCCTCGCGCAGTTGCACGAATTCATCGTGCTTGCCCAGCAGCCGCCGCAGAATTTTCGACAGCTTCACGATCAGCTCGCGGGCCTGGTCAGGATCGAAGCGCACCAGCGACGAGATGGAATTCAGCGTATTGAACAGGAAATGCGGGTTGATCTGGCTCTGCAGGGCGTCGAGCCGGGCTTCGAGCAGCAGTTTTTCCTGCTCTTCCAGCTTCATCTCGATACGGGCGTTGTTCCATATCTTGATGGGAACCGCGATGGTAGCCACCACCCAGAAGAAAGCCAGCAGCAGCGCCAGGGGGCTGGTCAGTGGCGACAAGATAAACAGAAGTTTGGATGCGGCATAGTTCAGCTCCAGACGTCCGGCCTGCAGGGCGACGATAATCAGGAAAAAAGCGGTCTGCCAATCAATGCGCAGATAACGCAGATTGCGCTTCAGCCAGCGGTAGACGCTGAGGTCGAGAAAGGGAGAGAACGTCCAGATCTCTTCTTCGTTGCGGCAGAAGTAGCGCAGCGATCCGGCCACCAGGCCGGCCAGGACGTTGAGTGGCAGGGTGAGGTACTCGCCGTAGAACAGCGCCGGGAAGGCCAGCAGGGCGCCGCCCAGAATGCCCGCCAGCCGCCCGCCCATCACGCCGATCAGGATGGCAACCTCGAAACCCAGATCAGCCGCCACAAAGCTCTTGACGCTGCAGCGGATGAAAACACCCAGGGCAAACGGAGCCGCCGTAAACAGCGTCAGATAAACGGATTCGCGAACCGTGCGGTTGTGGCGGAACAGCAGTTTCTTGAATTCCTTGGAACGGCCCAGCGCGCTGGCCACCGCGGTCGCCACGCCCACCTTGATCAACGGCTGGATAACTAGAAGCTGCAGGTCCACAGGGCTATCTTTGCACGAAATCCGGCAAAATCCAAAAAGGGCCCGGCGCGCCGATATCGCGCCCGCCGGGAGGCCGGCGGCAATTTACGAAAATCCCGCGCCTGGGGATGCAAAGCGCCGGCGGCCTTTCGCGCGGCACTCCGCAAACACCCGGACGAGGTTCTTATTCGTATCGCAAAGCTGAGTTCGGGTTGATACGCATCGCCCGCCGGGCGGGAACCAGGCATGCGAAAAGCGCCGCAACCACCAGCAGGAACGCAGCGGTCACAAAGGTCAGCGGATCAACGGCCGCCACACCAAAGAGGAGGCTGCGCAGCAGCCGCGCCATCGCCAGTGCGCCTCCGATGCCGATGGCTATGCCCCACAGAGCGAGAATACCGCCCTCGCGGAGAATCAGCCGCAGAATGGTTGCCGGTCTTGCTCCCAGCGCGATGCGCACACCGATTTCCCGCGTACGCTGTTTCACCGTATAGGAGATCACACCATAAATCCCCACCATCGCCAGAAAGACCGCCACCACGGCAAATATCGTCAGAAGAAACAGGTTGAACCTCTGGGGCAGCACGGACTCCTGAATGACTTCGCGCATCGTCGCCAGATTGGTGGTGGTCAGCTGCGGATCAAGGTTCCGGATCAGGTCCTGAATCGGCGCGATCTGGGCTGACGGATCGGAACGCGCCAGCACGGCCAGGTTCATCGAGCGCAGGCCATTCCAGGTTGGATGCCCGACGAGCAAGTCCCGCTCCTGCAGATAAGGCGTATATACGTGAGGCATCGGCTCCTTGCCGAGCGAACCGTCTTTGATATCGCCAACCACCCCCACAATGGTCAACACCGGCGAGGGGCCAACCTTCAGCTGTTTGCCGATCGCATTCTGCCCGGGCCAGAAACGCTGGGCCATGCTCTGGCTGATCACCGCGACCTGCGGGGCCGTGGGCAGATCTTCGGGGGTGAAGAATCGTCCGCGAAGCAGCGGCGCCTTCAGGGCCGGCAGGTAATTTCCCATCACCCAGCTGCGGTGAATGGGCAACGGCGTTCCGGAATCAACTTTGTGGCCGTCGAGTTCATGAACGGTTTCGGTTTCCTGGGCGGCCAGAGGCAGGTCGCTGGAAAGGCCGGCCGCATCAATTCCAGGAAGAGCGGAAACCCTGGCCACCAGGTCCCGATAAAAATTTCTCAACTGGTTGGCTTCGGCATAAGGCTGGCGCGGAAGGGCCACAGTGAGACTGAGGACCCGGTCCGGCTGAAAGCCCGGATCAACCTTGACCAGCGTAGAGAAACTGCGGAGCAGCAGACCGGCAGCAATGAGCAGGCCGAGGGCAAACGCAAATTCTGAGATTACAAAGAAGCCCTGCAGCCGCCGGCGGTGCCTTACGGATGTTCCGGTCGAACTGCTTTCCTGCAGGACCTGCCGGGTTGAAGTCCGGGAGGATTCGATAGCGGAAACCACTCCAAAAATCAGGGTGGCGACCAGGCATAACACCAGCGCGAAGCCCATGACTCTGACATCCAGATCAATGTTCCCATGATACGGAATCGAGGAAGGCAATAGGGCCAGAAGGAAGTTTCTGGTCACATACGCCAGTGCGACGCCCAGAAGGCTGCCAAAAAACGCCAGCAGCCAGCTCTCGACAAAGATTTGACGGAACAACCTCAGCTTCTGCGCGCCGATGGCGACCCGGATGGAAAGTTCCCGCTGCCGGACAGCGCCGCGGGCGAGCAGCAGATTGGCCACGTTGGCGCAGGCAATCAGCAGAACCAGGGCCACGGCCCCCAGCAGGATCAGCATGGGCGTACGCACGTCGCCCACCACCGCTTCATGATAGGGAGCAACCACGAAACCCAGTTCCGCGTTGTGAAACGCCCCCAGTACTTCGGCCGGATAGTTCGTTCGTATCTGCGGCCCGAGAATTCTTGATTCCGCCTGGGCGGCATCAATGGAAACACCCGGCCGCAACCGGGCGACTACCGAATATTGGTACATGGCCCCGCGCATGTTCAGAACCGTCGGAGTAAAAGCCGCGGGCACGAACAACCGGGCGGGCGTTTGATTGTCAACCGGCCCGACCAGCGGGAATCCAAAATCGGGAGGCATGACCCCCACGACAGAATATGGCTGGCGGTTGATAAAAATGTCTTTGCCCACAATCGAACGGTCGCCGCCGTAACGTTGCCGCCACAAACCGTTCGACAAAACAACGACGTGCTCCTTGCCCGGCCGGTCTTCATCGCCGGTAAATGTCCGGCCCAGCAGCGGCTGAACCTGCAACACTGAAAATAGTGAAGCTGAAACTCTGGCGCCATCCACCTGCTCGGGCTGGCCGTACCCGGTCAGATCAAATTTCTGGTTCTCGAATATGGCCATGCCGTCGAAGCTCTTCTGGCCGCGAACATAATCCGTATAATCGGACGGAGAGAAAGGTATCTTGTGGAAACCCAGGCTCGGCATGGAAACCCACAGCATGGTAAGACGAGACGGGTCGGGAAAAGGCAACGGCTTTAAGAGGACAGCGTTCACCACGCTGAAGACCGCTGTATTGACCCCTATGGCCAGGGCCAGGGTGATTACGGCAACCAGGGCAAAACCGGGAGACTTCCAGAGCAGGCGAATCCCAAAACGAAAATCCTGAAACAGCGCTTCCATAGACGTACCTCGAGAAAATCATCCTTATCTTACGTGATTTACACACTCCTCCGGAGGTATTTCTTCCACAGCAGCAGATTTCCGGAAACGGATGGCCCTGTACTACCTACCAGCCCATACCTGCACCGGAGTCCCGGCTTTCCCTGATCGGTCTGCCCGCAAATCAGCAGGCTGAGCCCACGAGGCCTTTCAGCCGAAAGGTATCAATTACTTTTTCCTGCCGGCCTGGGCCGCCACCCGGGCATCTACGTCAACGTCCTTCCATTTGCCGCTGATAATGTCATTCCTGATCTGTTCCACCGTCTGCCCTTTTTGCGCCTGCTCGTAGGCATAAACCGATTCCTTCTGGCAGATATCGCAGGTCGTGGCATGTTTTTCGCGGTAACAGGCCAGCAGACTGGCGTGATGCAGATAACGGCTGCACTTGCAGTAGCAGGGCAATTGGTAGAGAACTTTTCTCACATGGTTCGCCTGGGCGTACAGAACCTTCATTTTGGGATCGGCATCAAATTCCTTCGTGCCCAGAGCGGCTGCGTCTTTTCCTTTGGGGGCCGCGGAGTGATAAGGAGGAACTTCCTCCGTGGCTGGCGGTTTTCCGTCTGTTCCGCTGGCTCCGTTGCCCTGTAGCGCAATTAGTCCGAGCAGAATAATGCAGGTTATGATTTTCATTCATTTCTCCCTTTTCATTGAATAGAACCGCGTGAGAACACAGGTCAGCGCGGCCCGGATTTCAGGAGCGAATCAGGGGCCTGGCATCCGATTCCGGATCTTGCAGCGCCTCGCGCTGACCGCCGCCGGCGGCAATCCCGGCCGCCGTGTGAAACTGATCTTCAAACAGCCGCCGGTAGACGCCGCAGCGAAAATACAGCTCACGATGAGAACCCTGTTCCGCCAGCCGCCCTTCCTGCAGCACCACGATGCGGTCTACCAGCGCGATGGTGGAAAGGCGATGGGTAATCACGATGACCGTTTTACCGCGCAGCAGTGGCGCTATGTTCTCGTACAAGACGACTTCCGACTGCGAATCGAGCGAGGCGGTAAATTCATCGAGAACCCAGATACCGGGGTCCTTCAGAAGCATTCGGGCCAGGGCCAGGCGCTGGCGCTGGCCGCCGGAAAGTTTGACGCCCCGTGAACCAATGACCGTCTGGTAGCCTTCGGGCAGACTTTCTATCAAGTCATGGATGTGAGCGGCTCGGGCCACGGCAACCACCTCCTGATGCCCGGCATGGGTATTGCCAAAACGAATGTTTTCTTCGATGGTGTCGTGAAACAGGAAAAGCTCCTGTGACACCACGCCGATGGAACCGCGCAGCGCCGCAAGTTCGAAGCCGCGGGCATCACGCCCGTCAATCAGGATCCGCCCACGGACCGGATCGTAGAGACGGCAAAGCAGGTTGATGACGGTGCTCTTGCCTGATCCGCTGGCCCCGACCAGCGCCAATCTCTCCCCGGCCCTTATTTCCAGCGTCAGGCCGGCAATGGCGTCCACCGGCCGGCCGGGATAGGCAAAGAAGACATTTTCAAACGCGATGTCGCCGCGAATCTCAGAAAGATTTGCGGAAGCCGCGCCCTGTTGCTGAGCGGTTTCAAGATCGAAATACTCGGCGATGCGCTGCGCGGAAGCCAGGCCGCCATAGATTTCGACGCCGCGGTTGGCGAGGGACTGTACCGGGGCGTAAAACCTGATTACATAAAGGTAAAAGGCAAACAGGCTGCCCAGGGAGAGCGAACCGGCCATGACCTGCCGGCTGCCCAGCCAGATCACGAGAACGGCCGGCAGCGACGCCAGGGTGCTGATCACGAAGAGGCTGACGAATTTGTAACGCACACTGCGCAGGCCGGCGGCGATGTAATCTTCACTCAGGCGGAGATGCCGTCCTTCCATGTACTTTTCACGGGTGAAAAGCTTGACGGCATGGATATTGGCGAACAGTTCCTGGCAGAACTCCAGCAGAAATACATCGCGATCGCGCACATCGAGCGCCAGCTTCCGCTGGCGGCGTCCGGTGAGATGCAGAATCAGAATGATGGCCGGCAGGGCGATGAGGGCAACCGCCGCCAGGCGGACGTTGAGATAGAAGAGCAGGCACGCGATACCGGCAATCTGCACGATTTCGCTGACCGCGCTGAGCGCGGTGTTCACCATCACGCTATAGACGCGCGTAACGTCGTTGCGCAACCGGCCCACGATCTCGCCGAGCCGGGCCGAGGCAAAGAAGCCCATGGATTGCCGTTGCAGGTGAGCCAGCAGGTCCTGCCGCAGATCGCAGATAATCCAGCTTCCGGCCCACTCATGCAGATAATCCATGATTCTGCTGGTGATTCCAATCACCACCAGCACGGCAATGAGCGCCAGCGCCAGCAGATTGATCAGCCCGGAATTCCGGGTGCTGATGCCCCGGTCAATGATGTATTTCACCAGGACCGGCGGCAGAAGCGTGAGCAGCGAACTGATGCTCAGCAGAATGAAGGCCAGCACATACTTCGCCGCATACGGGCGAAGGTAGGGGAAGAAGCGCCGTACGAATTCCCTTAATGACATGATCAACCTTATGTAGAATGCCCTTCTGAAGCGCAAAGTCTCATGCGCATGGGACTTTGCACTTCAGCCGGGGCCAGGCAATAATTAGCAGAAGCAGCAACCACAGATGGTCGTTGATTCAGTGGCAGCGGCCTGAGTGGCCAGAGGATCGTTTCCGCTTACTTCGATCGCCGGTTCAACATAGTTCGTTTCCTGATTATTCATTGCTTTTTCCTCCTTTCCTTAGTGATAGCTACAGCTACACTTTGCCGGGGGGCACTCAGCGGCCCGCCGTAATCTGTATCAGGCCCTGCTGCACCAGTTGCCCGGCGTTGCTGGCGAGCGCGGCCTCCGCCTGGCCGCCCGCGACCCTGCCCACCGGCGACTCAGGCGAAATCGCCCGGCCCCGCGACAGCAGGTCCGCCGTGGTGATCATGCAGGCTTCTGAAACCGGCGCATCCATGTGGCCTTCCTGGTTGAAGCCGCGGGTGGCCGCGCAGGGCACGCATTCATGGTTATTGGAGCAGCTTCCGCAGCGCCTGGGCCGGTAGCCGGTGATCATGTTGCGCAATTCATCGCGCCACGGGGATTTCCAGATGTCTTCCAGGCTGTTCTTCTTCAAATTGCCCAGACTCGCGTTATTGATGACGTTGCACGGGTAGATGTCGCCGTGCGAGGTGATTCTTCCCTTGCCCCGGGCGGCCGTGCAGGCCACCGCCGGATTCGGCGGTTTGGTGATGCCGGCCTTATGAAGTTCCGCCATCTGCCAGACCGACACGCCGTATCCCAGAGGCTCATTCGAACCGTTGCGGTTGGGCATAAGCGTGCCGTCAATGTCGTATTCGGCGCCGATGGATCGCGCAAAGTCCGGAAAACGAAACGCGTCTTCATAATTGACCTGCTGGACCACATTCACCAGCCGGACCCGTATCCCCCGCTCGACGAGGTACCGGGCCGCGTTGATGCTTTTGTTGAACGTGCCCGCTTTGCGCGTCACTTTTTCATGGATTTCCGCGGTGGTGCCATAGACGCTGATCTGCACGCATTCGATCATGTAGCGGCTCAGCCGGTCGGCCATCTTTTCATCAATAAAGTTAGCGTTCGTGAAGAGCTCAAACAGAAAGCCTTTTTCCTGCGTATAGGCGATGATGTCGAGCAGATCGTGGCGCAGAAAGATCTCGCCGCCGGTCAGGACGACTTCCGGGCATCCGTGCCGCGCCAGCTGGTCAAGATAGCTGCGCACTTCTTCCAGCGGAAGAATGTCATTCTTGCTGAAGTCGAGATAACAGTGCTGGCAGCGCAGATTGCAGGGGATGAGAAGATCCAGCCACATGCGGAAGAGCACATGATGATCGAAACAGACGTTCCACAGGCGTCCATTGGTGTTGCAGGGCGGTTCCGTGACCAGGGCGGCGCGCTCCGCGCCGGTAATGTGCTCCCTTCCCGCAATGTCCACGATCTGGCGCTGCCACAGCTGTTCCAGAAAGTTGGCCACGCTGGCATACACCTTTTCGCGCGGCATTTTCACATCGGCCTGGATGTCATCAATAATGCGGTCAACGCCCGCGCCCTGGCAGAGCTGGTCCCAAATCCGGTGACTGATGCCTCCGAACAGCCAGGCTTCGCTTCTTTGCTGCTGAATCAAGCACAGGTTGCTCCCAATGCGCCGCGTGCCGATCAAAGGACGGGCGCTTGCCGTGATGGGTGTCATGACCTGAGTCATCAGAATCTCCTTGCTGTTACCCCGGATCCGTTCACGAACCTGGGTCAGACTTCGACTTCCTGGGTCTGACGCTGGTGAAGTTCGGCGTAATGCCGAGGAATTGGAGCGCAGTGCTGCAGGTGTCCGGTTTCCAGGTACGACATGGCCGGGCATCGCTGGCAGGATGAGTTAAGGTTGCAGGAAGGACACTCCGAATCTTCTTCGAAGATCTTGCGGAAATCGAGGAAGGGAGCGGAATACCAAATGTCACGGAGTTTTTGCGATTTAAGATTGCCGAGTTTGAAATCGGTGAGCCACTCACACGGGCTCACGCTGCCGTCAGGAGCGATCGCTCCCCGCACATGGCCCGGCTGGCACTGCTTCAGCTCGATGCTTCCCCCGGGGCGGGCAGAGTCCGGACGATCGGCGAGAAGACGGGAATACTGTTCATCCGTAAGAATCTGAACCAGGGGGGATTCATCCCGGTTGGTCCTGGGGATGAGGACGCCGGAGCTTATCATGTAGCGCGCCCCCAGCTTCCGCATGTCTTCCTCAAACCTGGGGATGCCGTCGAAATTGTCGCGCATGGTGACAAACTTGGCCATCACGTTCATTCCGGCTTCCAGCAGCAGGCGCAGGGCCCGCAGGGTATTGCTATAAGCGCCGGGCCGCCGGGCGAGCTGGTCATGAATGTCGGCGGTCGCTCCGTAGAAGCTTACTTCCACCATCTGCAGGTACGGGCGCACCGCCTCAAACTCCCGCATGACGGCTTCATTGATGAGCGACCCGTTGGTGTTGATCAGGATGGAAAAACCCTGCGCACATGCGGCCTGCAGCAGTTCCAGCGCGTCTTTGCGGACAAAAACCTCGCCGCCGGTGAAGGTGACCGTATGGCAGGCCATTTCCGCGAGTTGTTTGAGCACCGAGCGCCACTGCGCCGAAGACATTTCGCTTTCCGCCCCGGAATGAGTGGCGTTGTAGCAATGCACGCAGCGAAAGTTGCAGCGGTAGGTCAATTCCAGGTGCATCTTCTGAATGTAAAAATTCTTCCAGTAGGCCTGCTCGATCCGGTCGCGGATGGTATCCAGCTCCAGATCATCCCGCTTGGGCGTCATGCAGATGGCCTGCACGGAACCGATGCCGTCAGTATCCGTCTTCTTCGATGGCAGCGGGGCGGCCGCAGGCTGCGCGTCTCTGGCCATCACGCGCTGCAGACCCTCATGGTCGCCGGCGACCATTCGCAGAGCGCGGCGCCGCGCCAGGGTCCTTGAAAACTCCCGCGTCTGGGCCAGAATGCCGGGCGCCATTCCCGGCGGCTGATGGCTCGCCAGATGCGCGGCTATCTCTTCCACCGAACGCCGGCCGTCGGTCAGACTCCATATCTTTGTGCCCGTTTCGTTGAGGAAGATAATCTGCTGGCCTATATGTATTAATGAGAGCGATTCTATCTGGCGATAAGGTACTGAATTTTGAGCGTATATCTCGTGCATAGTACCCCCGGCAATTCAATCTATAAGTTGACTCTTCTTACTATTCCGCAGAGTCTTGAACGGAATTAATAAATAAACTTTATCTACTATTTTCAAAATTACTTTCTAGTCTCTACTAGACACGCGGAGCATATCAAAACTCAAAGAGTGAATTGAAGAGTTATTTCGCTGAAACAGCGAAATATTTTTTTGCGCGTGCCATTTCGGTTCTGGCGAAAAATTTCGCGCTGCGCAATTCCCGATTTGAAAAATAGATTTGCGCAGGTTGCGCGCCCCGGACAGATCACATCCGGAGTGTGATGGCGCGGCTAAGTTGCGCGTGTATCAGATGTTTCTGCGAAAATTTCAAAAACTTTTGACAGAAGTTGCAAAGCGCGCGGGCGAGAAAGCAGTGATAGAGATTCCTGTGATCGCACCGGCATGGCAGATCACATTTTGAGTGTGATGGCGCGGCCAAGTTGCGCGTGTATCAGATGTTCCTGGCGAAAACTTTAAAAACTTTTAGCGGAGGTTGCAAAGCGCGCGGGCGAGAAAGCAGCGATAGAGACCGCCTCGGGCTTTCCTGTGATCACGCCGGCCATGGTTTTCGCCGTGGCTGGGGCCAGCAGGATTCCATTGCGGAAGTGGCCGGCGGCGATATACACGTTGGGGGCTTCCGTCGCGCCCATGAGCGGCAGATCGTCGGGCGTCCCCGGACGCAGCCCCGCCCAGCTTTCATGTACCGCCTCCGAGGCCAGTTCGGGGATGCAGCGCACGGCTGCCTGCCGCAGCCCTTCCACGGCCCCAGGAACGACCGTCTTGTCGAAGCCTGCATCTTCGACGGTGGCGCCCAGAACGATTCGGCCCGAGGTGCGGGGCACAACGTAGACACCCGGGGCCTGCACCACGTGAGTGAGCAGCCGCGGATTCGAAGGCACGAGGCTGAGCATCTGTCCTTTACGGGGACGAACGGGGGCACCGGCCCAGGAGCCGCGGCAGTTCACGGCTGCGCGCGCCGTGAGCGTCTCCGTGCTGGTAACGACCTCAATTCCAGTTTCGGATGAACGGATCTCGCGCACCGCGGTGTGACCGCGGACTTCAATTCCCTGCTGTTGTGCCGCTATCAGTGCTGCCCGCATCAACAGAATGGGATCTACGGTGTCGCCGGGGATGAAAAACGGGAAGAGCGCTCCGGGTGAGAGCGCCGGCTCCATCCGCGCCAGGTCTTCGGAGGAGAGCGGCTGATGTCCGGGCAGGGGCGCAGGTTCCGGCAGCAGGACGAGGTTGCCATGACGGCGGAAGTCCACGGTCATTCCTGACAGCGATTCCAGCCGCGCCACAAACTCGGGATAAAGCCGGGCGCTCTCGGCGGCAAACTCCCTGAGCTTCGCGGGCGTCTCATGGTCCGCCACGGCGAGCATTCCGGCGGCGGCGATCGAGGCCTCACGGCCGGGTTCGGACTGATCGAGAATCAGAACGTCCGCTCCGCGCCGGCGGAGTTCGAGAGCCAGGGATACACCGATGATGCCGGCGCCGGCAATGATGATGTCAGGGGACTTCACGGATTCGATTTTAGAACACCGGATCAACCTTTCTCGAATCGTTCGCATCCAACACAGCACGGGAACCCGAAATCAAAAGCTTTCACCGAAGAGGGCCAGCCCCGGCGATGCCGGGGTCAATTTAAAATCAGAAAGCTAACCACCAAGGGCACGAAGGGACACCAAGGAACACAGATGAATTTTGTAAGCAGAAATGTTTTTGTGCAGGTTTCTGCTGTTTTGCTTTTAATTCGCGTTCATTCGCGGCTTAATAGCTTTTCTCTGCGGCCTCTGCGGTGAAGGGGTTACGGCCCTCAGGTCATTTGACAGGGCAGGGTTTCTGCTGAACAATGAAGTATCCAAAAAAAGTGAGTTGGGAGTAATTGTATGACTGACATGCCTCAGAACGAGGGTGGAAGCTCATTAGTGCGTAATGTACTTTTCGCGGTATTGGGTGCGTTTGCCGTCGGTATGATCATTTTCCTGTTCCAGGCCTACAGCCGGATCGACGATCTGGAGCGCAAGCAGGCCATGGTGCAGGACGAGGTCAATAAAAAGATCAAGGAATCGGACCTGGAGAAGAACGCGCAGATCCAGGCGCTCAGTAATAAGGTGGGCATGACCAGCCAGGAGCTGGCCAAGCGGACCGCCGCCCTCAAGGCTGATGCGAAGAATATCGAGAAAGAGATGGATACCAAACTGGCTGCCCAGGAAGAACAGACCAAGCAGCAGATCGGCGCGGTCTCCGGTGAGGTCAGCGGCGTGAAGGGCGAAGTCGGCAAGGTGAAAGAAGACGTCAACGCCACCCGCTCAGACCTCGACGCCACCAAGGCCAAGCTGGAACGCGCCGTGGGCGACATCACCAAGGAAGGCGAACTGATCGCCACCACGCATGATGAACTGGAAGTCCTGAAACACAAGGGCGACAAGAACTACTACGAATTCACGCTGAAGAAGGGCAAGGAGCCGACCCGGCTTTCCACCGTGGCCCTGCAGCTCCGCAAAGTCGATCCCAAGAAGAGCAAGTTTACGCTCTACGTGCTGGCCGACGACCGCAAGATCGAAAAGCGCGACCGCACCGTCAACGAGCCGCTCCAGTTCTACACCGGCCGCGACCGTCACCTGTTCGAAGTGGTCGTCAATACGGTCAACAAAGACACCGTCTCCGGGTACCTGGTGACTCCGAAGAACCTGGCCAGCGGGTTGCAGACGCAGTCGATGAAGTAGTCGTTGGTACTTGGAATTTGGTAGTTGGTATTTTTTGAATGAATGGGCGCGGCTTATGGCCGCGCCTTTTTTTCAACACAGCTGGATCCGGATATGGCGATATGGCTGTGAAACTCGATTCGCACGTTCAGAGCGCCGCCAATGGGCGCAGCATCGCCTTTCTAACACCGCTTCCCTGCCATCCGATCGGTGAGAGTACGGGACCCCGCTTTACTTTCTCCTGCAGCCCCACAAAAGATCATCCCGTCCAACTGGTCCAGTTCGGGCTATTTCATTTGTTTGTTAAGTGAGATTCGTGTCCAATTTTGTCATAGACGATGAAAAGGTTTATCAATGCCGAAGAGGGCTGAAGGGAATGCCTAGCCCTGATTTTCATATCTCGTTAGCCTGTCCATAGGAAGGGAGGTATGGGATGACGGCACGCTATCTCGATATTACCAAACATCACGTCCGAGTTTTTGTGGTGAGCCTGATTTCTTTTAGCTCGTATCTGCTTTGTCTATTCTTGATCGCATGAATCGGCATCAGAAACAGAGGGACGCGCTGGGCTGCCGACGCGTCCCTTCTTTAACACGTTTGGAAGAAAGGGATACAAGAATGAAGAACACCCTCTTGCAAGACCCGGATCTCTCCAGCACTGACATCATCAATCTCAGGGACTTTGTCCTCCAGAGCCCTTATTTCCAGCAGCGACACCGATCAAAGGAGATTTTAGCGGTTTTCTTTCAGAAAGCATTGAACGCCAGAAGCAAGCGCGAGAGATACGTGAACCTGGAAGAGATCATCAACTCGTACTCGCCTACGATTATCGATGAACCGTCCGCTCGCGCACAGCTCAGGGCGATCATGAAAGACCAGTTACCACGATTCTTCGTGCTGATGGGCAAGGGCCAGCCCTTCAAGGCTGAAATCGTGAAAGACAAAGAAACGCAAAAGATATGGTACCTGGAATTTTCAAAGAATGATCCGGCAGTTGGAGATTGTGTGACCGGCTTCTGGCACGAGTACATTGAAACGCATGAGAACCTTCTTGTTCTGGGCGAATCGCTATTTTTCAGAGACAGAAAAAGGAATGTGATAAGAAATTGGACTACTAATCATGCCAACGATCGAAAAGAGCTCTACGCCCTTGCAGGGAAGCAAGTCGAAGACATGGAGCCAACGGTTTACGTCAACCTGGGACAGGTGAAAGCCAGCTTTGCTCTAACGGAGATGTTTCAGGAGCACCGTGCACAGCTCAAATACCAGAGCAGCACTGCGGGATTATTAGACCATATGACCGAGAGAAATCTGAT
>Ga0153915_10003537_pt1 | contig 14331 bp, 9 predicted proteins | sample Opewatmetagenome_2_FD_107003 | JGI IMG/M metagenome (GOLD analysis project Ga0153915, IMG submission 107003) | Freshwater wetland microbial communities from Ohio, USA - Open water 3 Core 3 Depth 3 metaG | ecosystem: Environmental > Aquatic > Freshwater > Wetlands | place: USA: Ohio, Lake Erie... | reverse complement strand
GCACTGGTTGTAGCCGTGCTCTACATAACCACCGCTGTTGGCAAACTCCCCTATGTCCCACCTCTCAAAATTCGTACAGGCAGGAAGAATGATGTCGGCAAACCTTGCCTCCCCTTCAAACCAGATTGACTGATTGACGACGAACTCAAGGTTTTTACTCCTGTATGCCCTGGCATAGCGGTTGGTGTCATTCATTGTCCCGAAATGGGACCCGCCGTATTTATAATACATCTTTACAGGTGAATGCCCGGGAGAAGGGTATCCCATCTTGAAGAACTGGGCTTCGATAGTTTTGGGATTTGACGGATAACCGAAGGTCTTTCCCTCCAGTATGGCCTCAGGTATCCTTAACCTAGGAACGGCCTGCATCACGGTATTCATGGTTGCAAGCTGGGGCACGCGCTGGTAGAGCTGGAGTGCCATTGCAGTGCCTTCCAGATCGCCGGATAATCCGCCTTCCGCGTAACCCGGGAAATAAAAGCTTGTGTCAACAGGGGTCCCCTGCTGCAGGCACCCCATGTTGATGCCCGGTTTTCCCAGCCCCTGCATGGCCATGAGACATACCATGGATCTTGCCCATTCATTGCCGGTGGCGCAGCGGCATGCGCTTCCGAAACCGGCGATGCCTCCGGCAGCCAGATAAGTCTTCTTTGTCCCCCACTCCCTGGCAAGCGCCCTTACATCCCTGGCCGGTATGGCGGATTCATTTTCCTGCCATTCGGGTGTCTTAGGTATTCCGTCTTCCTTTCCTAATATATATTCCTTCCACTGATCAAAGCCCACTGTCCTGTCAGTGACATATTTTTTGTCATAGAGTCCTTCGGTGATCCAGACATAGGCAATGGCAAGGCCAAGGGCATTGCCGGTAGCGGGCCTGGGCGCAAGCCATTTGCCTCCTAAAAGCGCAGCCGTGTGATTGAAAAATGGGTCGATATGCACCAGCTTGATCCCCAGGTCCTTCAACCATTGTCTGCGGATGGTTCCTTCAAAGGCCCCGTAGACGCCGGCCGTGGCCTCGGGATCGCTTGACCAGAATACAATCATCTCGCATTCCTTTAATAGATCTTCAACCGTCCCGTATGTCTCAGACGCGCCAAGACGCATGCTGTTGCCCCAATGGTGCATGGCGCCCCAGAACCATCCCTCCCAGCTGTCCGGATTATGCATTATAGGCGTCCACCCGATTGAATTGAAGAACCTGCGATGGGCGCTCAACCAGTAACCCAGCATCCCCCAGAGGTGATGGGATCCTGTCCCGCTCATGATCGCGCCGGGACCATAATCGCGTTTTACACGTTTTATCTCGTTAGCCGTAATATCTAAGGCTTCATCCCAGCTGATTCGCTGATATCCCGAGGTCCCCCTGTTCTTTTCGTTTCGTTCTCCATTCGGATCAAAATCCACGCGCTTCATGGGATATAAAAGCCGGTCTTTGGAATAAATCATTGATTTAAAAGCAAAGGAATAGGGCGAAAGGGAGGTCTTCCTGGGCGGCGTGAATCTTTTCCCTCTTGCTTCGATGGTCCAGGGCTCTGCATCCTCTTCGTTAAAATCAATAGGCGTGATGCGCAGGATTTTATTGTCTTTTACATAGACAAATACAGGCCCCCCGTTTGAGCCGCTTACATACCTTCTGACGCCGTTTCCCAGTTCTATCCCGTATCCAAGACCGTCTGTGAACATCAGGGACAATGTCTCCATAAACCAGGAGGTCAGGTCATCTGATCCCATCATGACGATCTTAAAACTCTTCAGTGCGCTGACCTGTTCCAACTGGCTGCGCCATGGCGTCATGAGTCTCGCTCCAAGGGCGGCGTCATGGTAGACTATCGTTATGTCCGGATCAGAGGCAATCCGTCCCTTTGAGATAATCCTGCCGCCTTTGAAGGTAAAATATCTGCCTGTCCTGTTGTTCCTTGTTTTAATCTGGGCCGTAAACTCTTTTTCCCTGAGTCTTGCTTTAAAGGATGGGCTTGATTTTCTTTTCATATCCAGGATTATTTTCAGATTAAAAAGCATAAAGGCAAAGATTAGCTCTGACATCTTCGGAAATCTGACAAAAATGGATATAAATCTGTCAATTGCTTCTGCGATAATCGGTTTCATATTTTTACCTCATAAAAAAATCCAGGAGCTATATGCTGATATATCACCAGGTGACTGAAAAACAGACAAAACAGGCTTCTAAATTATAGAGAAGACAAAACTGCGACCGGAAAGAGCGCCTGCTGATTATTCTGATGACTCAATGTGGATTGATTGTTGTTATAATAATTATTAGCTTTAAAATCAAAAGTAAATTAAAATATAGGCTGTTTTTAATTGAAACATATATTCTTGTGTCTCAAATCTTATCTTGAAATTCATCCTTTTATGTTAATATAAACCGAAAGGAGTCAAAGATGTCAGATCCCAATATCCCAGTCAACGCAATTAAGGAACTGGAATCCCAGATTGCCGATCTCAAGTTAAAGATAGAAGATATGGATAAAAAGAATCCGTCCAATAAACTTTCCATGGTGGTATTCAGCGGGGACATGGACAAAATCCTGGCGGCCTTTGTGATTGCGACGGGCGCCGTGGCCATGGGCATGGAGGCAGTAATGTTTTTCACCTTCTGGGGGACGCCTGTACTCAGGGACAAAAAGAAAAAGCCGGGGCCAAAGGATCTGATCAGCAATATGTTCGGGATGATGCTTCCAAAGGGGACCGGCAAGGTCAAGCTTTCCAGGATGAATATGGGCGGCATCGGCACTGTTATGATGAAGTCCTTGATGAAGAAAAAAAACGTAGCGTCTCTTGAAGAGATGCTTGCGATGGCTGAGGAGTTGGGCGTCCGAATATTTGTATGTGAGATGTCTATGGACCTTATGGGCTTTAAGCGTGAAGAGATGATTGATTATAAGGATATAACCTTTTGCGGCGTAGCGAAGTTCCTTGAAGAGGCTAAAGAGAGCAGGATTCAATTATTTATTTAACAGGAGAATATCATGAGCGATGAGATTCAAGTCAAAAAGACAATGGATTTAAAGGGAATGCCCTGTCCAATGCCGGTTGTGAAGGTCAGTAAAGGGATAAAAGAGGTTGAGGTGGGAGATGTGATAGAGGCAATAACAACCGACCCCGGATCTCTATCCGATTTTCCTGCATGGGCAAGGACCAGCGGCAATGAGATCATCAAGACTGACCAAGACGGGAAGACGATTAAATTCTATATCAGGCGTAACACCTAGATATAAATCCTTCCATGAAAATTGGAATAATCATTTAATGTCCCCATGGGTTAAGGAGGGCCTCATGCAAATCCTTTACTATATTGTCTTAGTGCCTATGGTCTATATCGCCTTTGCGGTGTTTGTTATCGGCATAGTTATAAGACTGGCAAAGATATTTCATGAACCGGTCCCAATGAAAATGCAGATATTTCCTGAAAAGCGTCCTGCATGGCTTTGGGCGGTTTATGACACCTTCCTTTTCCCAATGGTTCTCCGACGTAAACCGTTGCTGTGGTTCTTCCTCATATTGTTTCATATAAGCTTTCTGTTGTTGATAATCGGGCACCTGGAACTGATTCGAGGGGTTGCTCTTTTTCAGGTCATTCCTCATGAGGTGTTTTTAGGGAAAGGGTTTGTCGGACTCATCCTGTCAATTTGTTTGTTGTATTTTTTATTCAGGAGGTTTTATTCTCCTGTCAGGGAATTATCGGTTCCGGAAGACTATTATCTTCTTGTCCTGCTTGTCCTGACGGTCTTTTTCGGAAGCGAGATGGATTGGGCAAGGAGGTGGTATTACTACGACAGTGTATCTGTAGAGAACTACAGGGCGTATTTTTTCAGTCTTTTAATCTTTAAACCTGAATTGCCTTATGAAATAACATCTTCGGGACATTCTTTCATGCTTGTTCTCCATATCTTTTTCGGGAATCTTTTCCTGATCTTCTTTCCCTTCAGCCAGGCAATGCATTCATTTTTATCCCTGCCTATGAACAAATTAAGGAGAGGTTAACCATGGATGATAAGACCCGCGCAGATCTTCTAAGGCTTTTCCAAGGCAGATTAAACAGGGCCATGAAATACTACCTTGAGACATGCACCCGTTGCGGCGTATGCGTTGAGGCCTGCCATGCATATGCCTCCATGGGGCAGGTTAAAAATATCGCCGCTTACCGCCATGAATTGATACGGCGCATATACAAAAAATATTTCAAGACAAGGGGAAAGTTATGGCCATCCCTAGGGGAGGCCAGGGAACTGAATGAGACGGCCATGGATGAACTCTATGACGCGGCATATTCATGCACAGGGTGCAGGCGATGCATGGTCTATTGCCCCTTCGGCATAGATACTCAGATGATCATGTCCATAGCCAAGCTCCTTCTGATAGGCGTTGACAGGTCGCCGGAGATACTTACTCTATTGGCTGATACATCCATTGAAAAGGGAAAATCCTTTGAATTATTTAAAGAAGGCTTTCTGCAGGGGATCAGAAACCTGGAGGCTGAAGTAGTAGAGAAATGGCAATCAGAGGCCGGTGCAACAGCAATCCCCGTTGATGTCCCTGGCGCGGATCTTCTCTATGTGGCGCTTGCCGGGGCTCATTCAATCATACCGGCGGCGGCCGTATTTAATGCGGCAAAGGAAAACTGGACATTAAGTTTTTTTGAAGCGGTTAATTTCGGCGCCTTTATGGGAGATCCTACACGTACTCAGCTGATACTTGAACGTATTGTAAATGAAGCAAGACGATTGAAGGTTAAAGAGGTCTGCATCTGCGAATGCGGGACAGCCTTCAGGGTAATGAAACAGTCGGCGTCGTCTCAACCTTTCAAGGTCAGCTCGATAACTGAAGTGCATGCGCGTTACATCAGGGAAGGGAGGATACGCCTTGGCAAAACTAAACACAACGATCTGATTACATACCACGATCCCTGTCAACTGGCGAGAAACGGCGGTGTAATTGACGACCCCAGATATATCTTAAAACACCTTGCCGATAATTTTGTGGAGATGGCTCCTGAACCCAGGCTTAACTGGTGCTGCGGCGGCGGAGGAGGTCTGGTGGCGCTGGGAGAAGAGACGCTGGATTTCAGGATGAAATCATCACGCGTTAAGGCAGACCAGATCAGGAAGACCGGCGCTATAACCTTGGTAACTGCCTGCGAGAACTGTCATACGCAGTTAAGCGATCTTAATGATCATTATAAACTGGGCGTCAATGTAAAGTTCCTTTCATCAATGGTGGCAGATGCGTTGATGAAAAATTAATCTTGAATTATTCAAATCATCATCAATGGTTTTATTCTCCCTATCTAAAAATTATCAGACTCTTATAAAGCAGCAAAATTCCATATAAATTATAAATAATTATAAGCAGGTTAAAAAAACGTAAAGATATTACACTATCTGTCGATTAATATGTTTGAAAAGATATAACGCAGAAGCTGAGATTTCATATGCCCGTGGAGGTGATTATGGATCAAGTCCGTGTTCCTTTGGCTGCGTCCCATCAGGAGGCCCCCCCTTTTTCAAGCGCTGAGGATGAAACCAAGCTTATTTTTTCCCGTTTCTTTGATATCCTCTTTCCTGCGGCAATAATATTCGGCGGCATAGCCCTTGTCTTCTCAATATATCGTTCCGTGCATCATGGCTGGTATCACATTATGCTGTTACATATTGCGATGTATCTTTTTGCCTTGGTTGTACTGATATTCCGTCGTCGCATCCCATCCCATCTGAAGTTTAGTTTCATGCTGGTCCTCATGTCCGTATCGGTAATACAGTCTCTTTATTCCATGGGCCTTGCCGGCGAAGGGATGTTGACGCTCACTGTAGTGTGTATCTTTTCCTGGGTTTTTCTCGGTATCAGCGCCGGCATTATAGCTATGGCATTCGGGGTGATGGTCTTATCGGTCATGGGTGTATTGATATGCACGGGCATAATCAGCACAGATCCCGATATCCTTAATTATTTATCTGAACCTCTCACATGGGCCGTGCAAATTGCCTTGATGCTTCTATATCTTGTTCCCCTTCTCTTGATAATAAATTATATGCGGAAAAGGATGATAGACTCTCTTGTACTTTCAAGGGAGACTAATGTGCGGTTAGAGACAGAGATCAAGACCAGAGTGGCTGCTGAAAAAGAATTACGCGAAAGCGAGGAAAAATACAGGGGTGTTGTCGAGAACTCCTTTATAGCCTTTTATATTGTTCAGGACAGACGGTTCCGTTTTGTTAATGCCCGTTTCTGTGAGATTACGGGATATAGTTGCGATGAGATCATCGATAATATGGGACCTCTTGATTTAATGCATGGGGATGACAAGGAAAATATAAAAAGGATTATCAGGGATTACTTGGCGGGCAAAGAAACAGAAAATGAATATGAGGTAAAAGTAACTAAAAAGGATGGGACAATAATCACAGTCAAAGTTTTTAAAAGTTCAATAATATATAAGGGAAAACCAGCATACTTTGGAAGCGCCATTGATGTTACCAGGGAAAAAATTCTGGAAGCGAAACTTATTCAAGCCCAGAAGATGGAAGCCCTGGGGACCCTCACTGGAGGGATAGCCCACGATTTTAATAATATCCTGACTGCGTTGACAGGGTACGGGACAATACTTCAGATGAAGTTGGAAGAGGCAGATCCCTTAAAAAAATATGCGGATAATATAATCTCCGCCTCGGAAAAGGCAACCAATCTTATTAAAAGTCTCCTTGCCTTCAGCAGATTGCAGCCTGTTGCACCCAAGCCGGTAAATATTAACAACGTTGTGCAGGGGACAGAGAAACTGCTCAAGAGACTTATCACCGAGGATATCACGCTTGAAACGGATCTTGCACCTTTGAATATCAACATACTTGCCGATAACACGCAGGTTGATCAGATCCTTTTTAATCTTGTAGCTAATGCCAGGGATGCGATGCCTGGCGGAGGGATACTTAAGATTGCCACAAAGATAACGGAACTGGGCGAGGAATTTATCCTGAATAACGGGTTCGGAAAAACAGGGAGATACGCCCATATCACCGTATCGGATAACGGCATAGGCATGGAAGAGAATGTCAAAGAAAGGATCTTTGAACCGTTCTATACTACTAAAGAACCAGGAAAAGGGACAGGGCTGGGTCTTTCAACGGTTTACGGAATTGTAAAACAGAACTGCGGATATATTACAGTTCGCAGCGATCCCGGGACAGGCACGGAATTTGATATCTACTTTCCCCTGATAGAAGAGGGGTTATTTGAAACGGAAAAGATCCGGTGGAATTTTAGGGACGGGCAGGAGACAATTCTCGTCGCGGAGGACAATTACGAGGCGCGCTGTCTTATCAAAGACATCCTGGAAGAATACGGTTATAGGATTATTGAGGCAGAGGATGGTGATGATGCCATTGAAAAGATTAAACATCACAAGGAAATAAGCTTGATTATCCTTGATTCTATCATGCCGAAAAAAAACGGAAAACAAGTATATGAATATATTAAAAGGACGCGCTCAGAGATGCGCACTCTCTTTATGAGCGGTTATGAAAAGGACATTGTGCTTGAAAAAGGGATAATTGAACCTGGATTTGCATTTATTACAAAACCTTTTTCACCTGATGAGATTTTAAAAAAGGTGGGGGAACTTATGGAAAAACAGAAGAAATAACTATTCCGCCATAGTACGGCTTGGGAAAATGCGGATAAGATTTCAAGGCAATAATTAACCCAAAAAGGATTTATATGGAGACCTTCACTTTTTTCTCCTGATGGTCAAAGATAATTATCCCGGTCAGCCAGTAGAGTAAAATAATGCACAGGAGCCCGCCGGCCAGCAGCCACATCGGGCGGCCGAAACCAACGCCCAATAGGGCGGGCCCGATCTTCATGCTGAGTATCGTCACGGAAGAGAGTATTCCCACATTGATGCCGATCGTTATCACGGAGTAGGCAAAGCCGACCAACTCCGGTTTGACTTTCCCTGATGAGCGGGCAAAGACGTGGGGTATAAACATGCCCATGCCGAGGCCGGCAACCACTGTTGCGACAAAGAATAACCAGATAGAATGGGCATAGTAGGCAAGGAAGAAGTTAAATGCTTGACAAGCAACCGCAAAAACCGGGATATAATTTTTTAGGATATGGCGCCATTTTGGATAAAGTATGGATCCCAAAATAGAACCCACAGTGCAGAGGGTAAGCACATAACCGGCTACGGCCGCGTCGCCCAGCCCGTCCGCAGAAAGAACCATGGAAAGGTTTACCGCAAACTGAAGCTGGCAGAACATGCCCATTGCGCTGCCAAAGGCGACAAACCAGACATATGGATGGAGCTTGAGCTTGCTCCAAAAACTTTCTATTGGCCCGGCGGAATCAATTACAGGTCTGGGCAGCTCCGGCATTCCCCATGCGGTTAATATTATACAAAGCAGAGCAATGCCATGGATTAGAAAGGTGTAATGCCAGTTGATGGTGCACAGGATGCCGGCAAAGAAGGTCGTAAAAAGCGCGCCGAGGTTGTTCGATGCATTGCCCCAGCCCATCATCTGATGAAACTCTTTGCCTTCAAAAAATTCACTCACAAGAGCGCCGGCAGCGAAAGGGGCCAGCAGGCCGATGCCGCAACCCAGAAGTATCCGTCCGTACAACATCATTTCGTAATTGGAAGCAAAGAATTGCATGCCGCCTGCAATCAGTTCAACTGCGCAGCCGGTATAGATCAGGGCCTTTCTGTTTACTCGATTTGCCAGCAGGCCGCTGAGGAGGGTGAAAATAACTATAAAGACAGCGCTGACGGGAGAAAGCTGTTGAATGGTCCTCGGGTCAATATCCGGGAAGGCCCGTGCAATATCATTCAATGCAGGAGTGATAGTATCAATAACCATTTGGATAAAAAAGATGGAAAGCAGAGAGGTCTTTAACAAAAAGTTGCTTGTCTTCACTTTATATCCTCCATCCCTTTTCCCAGGGTTTATTGGAATCAATCCGTCTGTCGGCCGGCGATTTCGCCTGCGATCCTCCCTCCGATTATGCTGTACCCGAAGGCGTGCCCGCTCATGGCAAAGTTGTATGTGTCGCCGTCAATGCCTCCTGCTGCGTCGTTTCCTGCTGAGTACAGGCCTTTTATGGGCGCCAGACGATTGTCGAGCACCTGGAAGCGGTGGTTTATGACGATCCCTCCCCAGGTGAAAAGCAGATCGATGCCTGCCCTGATTACATAGTAGGGCGGTTTCTTAACGGGCATCATGAGCCTTGGATCCTTGCAGAACAGGGCGTCGCGCCCGCGGGTGCAGAATCCGTTGTATTCCTCAATGGCCTCCTGTACCTTTTCAACAGGGACGCCCATAAATTCCGCGATCTCCTCCAGTGTATACGCAATACTGGCATAGGCATCATCGATACATTTCTGATAGTCCTCATTGAACCGATCTTCAACATTGGGAGGCAGACCCATTTGTTCCATCGGATCGCGTCCTTCGTCGTTTATCCTTTTTAAAACCGTTGAATCCAGAATAACATAACAAATCTTTTTAGGCTGACGTCGTATGGCATTTACGCCCAGCGCCATATCATATGCGAGCTTCTCATCTGTAAAACGCTCTCCATTGATGTTCAGCCATATCGGATAGGGACGGGATATGAGCCTCGAAACAGCCGTGCGCTTGGCGGCTATCTGAGGCGCGCCGCCTGCGAGGGCAATGTTTCTGTCAACCCTGGCGCCTGCCTGTTCCATCATGATAAAACCATCCCCTTCGGGACGGCCGCCGTGTATATAGAGATAATCATCAGGGTCATAATCCGGGATAAGCCGCCTTAAAAGGCCTTCGTTTCCTGCAAAGCCTCCTGTGGCCACAATGACCGCCGGAGCGTCCACCTGAATCTTTTTGCCCTTGTCCGTTTCAGCAAGCACCCCGCAAACGGCGTGCTTTGAGTCAAACAACAGTTGTCTTCCGCGTGTGCGGGCAAGGACCTGTCCTCCCAGCTTCACGAAGTTCTCAACAAGCCTCCGTACAATAACATTGCCGGTTTTTTCAGGATGGCTCACCGTATGATAGACCGGCGGATTCTGTCCGGGATAATGCGCGATAACAGAGGCAAACTTAACTCCCATATCGGCCAGCCATTGTATTGTTTCGCCGGAGCGATCAAGAAGGATGCGGTTTAATCTGGGGTCGGCGTTCCAATGGCTGTATTCCATGGCCTGACGGAACATCTCATCGGCGTCGGCCCTGATGTTCATGCTTTTCTGAAGGAAGCTGTCCACTGCCGCCAAACCCATGGGAAATAATCCGTTGCCTCCGCAGGCGTTCATCTTTTCCAGGATAACCGCCTTTTTCCCTGTTTGCGCAACTGCAACGGCGGCTGCCAGACCTGCGGCGCCTCCGCCTACGATAGCAACATCCGCTTTATAAATTCTTGGATTATTCTTATCCATATTGACTTGACCTCTTGAAATCCTATCCCTTCCAGGGGTCCCTGGCTTCCAGATCCGCCAGATACTCCTCGAAGGTAAAGTCGTTGTAAGACCTGTCGTAAACAATACGATCATCGGGTTTGGGTTTGACCATGCAAATTTGTTTACTGTTCTCAAAGGTTTCATAAGGTTCCGGCGGTTGAGGCCAGAACTTTCTCGCCTTGTTCACATCATACTCCTCGCAGAATGTAGTGGGGGCGTGGGGTTTGGGCATGTCTTCCGGCTCAAAATCGTCGTGGGGTCTTTGCTTGGTAAAGGGCTCGCAGGTGGGGCACATGATGTCGGGCAGGACCTGGAAATGCCACATCTTCCAGTGCCCGTTTTCAAGTATGAAATCGCAGGAAAATTTACCGTACATCCAGTTCGGGGTCCATTCGTCCTCGGGACGCATCTTTGCCGTTTCCGGGCCGAAGGTGCTCCAGATGCACTTGGCGGTCTTGCCGTCGCCTGCGACTTCAACAAGCGGAGTGCTCACAGGGTGCTCACAATACCATCCGATGCGGTCGCCTTCATGTCTGGCAATGCCCTCCACGTAATTCCGGTATATGCCCCTGGGTCCCCAGTACTGGCCCCACATGGCGATTTCAAGCCCAACGTCTTCAGTGCGCATTGCAAAGAGGTCAAGGCACTCTTTCTGCCGTCCGGCGGAGTGATAGAGCATGTAACGCGCCATCACATTCTGGATCTCGGTAACAGCCTGTGTGCGCGCCAGTTGATGTTTGGTCTCGGCCAGGTCCGCTTCCAACACGGCCAATCTTGCTTCCAAATCTGCGCTCATAATTATCCTCCTTAAAGGGCTTAGACGGAGATGCTTTGTATTATTGCCTATCACGGAATAGAATGGGACGTCAAGCATCTGTGTTATCCTTCGTTCCATAGATTCATTTATGGATAAGTTCTTGGCTGAACTTCCTGATCGATTGGTTTGGCCGGGCTGATGCCTCCTGTCAGAAGAATTAATAATCATTCATGCAAATATTATTAATATGGTATAAAATTAATATATAAAGTGAATTAATGATCTTTAATATATGTTAATGTGGGTCATGACCGGGAAACGATTTGATTCGGCCGGCTGTAATATTTTATCAAATCAGGCATTGAAAAAAAAATGCAGCCGGATATACTGCCTTTGTACAAGGCGGCATCCCTGGAGAAAAAAGCGCTTAAACTTTCCTTCGGGTCAATAATCCCGGAAAGAAGCGGTTATATATGGTTAAGTTGAAAAGGAAATGAAGGCAAGGTTTCCAAAAAGCCAGGGGAGGGTCTGAGATTAAGGTCATAGTGATGGTAGTGCAGGGATTCCTGCTATAACAGCCTTTGATGGCGGAGGGAAAAACATGGGCAATGAAAATATTATTAAAATGTCGGCGGATGTCATTGTTATCGGCGGTTCAGCTTCCGGACTGCCTGCCGCTATAAGGGCTATGGAGGCTGGTGCAAAAAAGGTCATCCTTTTAGATAAAACCAAGCAGATGGGCGGGTGCGCACGGCTGGCCGCGGGGATGTTCGCAGTGGAGAGTCCGGCCCAGAAACGTCTGGGCATACATGCAAACGCCGACGAGTGCTTTATCGAACACATGGAACTGCATAATTGGCGCTGCGACGCCATGCTGGTGCGCAAGTGGATGCTTGGTTCCGGCGAGGCTGTCCGCTGGCTGGAGGGAAAGGGTGCCGTTTTTAACTCTGTATCTACGTTTAATACTTATAGCGGTAAAAAAGTTTACCATGGCATACAGGTGAAAAAGGGGGCTCAGGCTGGCAACGAGATCGTCAAGGCACTCATCAATGAATGCAACAGAATCGGAGTGGAAATCATGAGGGAGGTAAGGGCCTCCAAGCTGCTTACAGATGAAAAAGGTACAGTGGTCGGCGCGTTGGCGCATAATGTTAACGACGGAACCGGATACAGCATCTCCGCCAGGAGCGTCGTTATAGCTACAGGCGCCATCAGTTCCAATGACGAATTGGTCAGGAGATTTATGCCTTTTGACAACCATGACGAGACAAAAATAATGACCAAGTTGCCTCACAACACGGGAGACGGCTTCATTATGGCGGAAGAGGCAGGCGCAGACTGTGTTCCTGTGGGCGCACTTCTTATGGGACCACACAATCACCCCAACAATATCCGCGTGGGGCTTGTTATCCGCCGTCCTCATCCCATGACAGTCAACAAAAACGGCGAGCGCTTCACCGATGAGACCTTGTATGCCATGCATCCTTTCAGCTGGTTTGCAGGACAGTCCCTGGATTTACAGCCCGGCAAGGTATGTTACCCCATATACGACCAGAAGATATTGAAGGATATGTGTGCCAAAAAGGTCAACTACTACGGGCTTGAAGAGGGGCAGGGTAAAATCAAGGTCGGCACGGACATGATGAAGAGTTATGGCTCGGAAGAAGGCGTCGAGCTTGAAGATGTCAGCGATACTGAATGGCTTAACCGGGTAGAAAAAGATATCCTGTCCGAAGCTGAAAAGGGCCGTGTAAAAATCGCCGACACGCTGGATGAAATCGCCGAGTGGATCGGCGCAGATCCCGAAGTCCTGAAGGCGTCTGTAGAACGGTATAACATGTTCTGTAAAAACGGATATGATGAGGATTTCCTTAAGGACAAGGAATTTCTCCTGCCTATAAAGAACCCTCCCTACTATTGCTTTATCGCCCATCAGGGCATAGACACGATTATCGGCCCGATTAAGATTAATTACAACCAGCAGGTCATCAACAGGCAGCACAAGCCGATACAGGGACTCTATGCCGCAGGCGTTTGCACAGGAGGCTGGGTAAATAATACCTATAGCTATCCGGGCTCCTGCCTGGGTTACTCAATATACTCAGGTTATGCTGCCGGTAAGATCGCGGGAGAATATGCGATAAATTATTAAATTTCCATATCTCCAGTGCATAGGCAAAGCCGGTATCTATGGCATTTGCAATATTCTTTGAGCCATTGCCGCAGTCACCGATTAGATAAGTCACGGGCGCAACAGTAGAAAGCCCTTTCACCTTATCTTCTCAATCCCTGCTTTTTCATAACAAACCTTGCCGCCTCTTCTCCTGCGATGCGGCCCGAGTTCATGGCAAAGCCAAGACCGCTTCCGCATAACTCGCCGCAATAGGTCTGGGCCTCAAGGCCGCTGGCCGCATCACCAATGGCGTAAAGCCCCGGGATGGTCTTCCCTCCGGTATCCTGTACCTCCATGCGTTCGTTTATCCTGATCCCGCCTAATACACCGCCTGAAGATACAACGCTCCTGATGCCATAGTAAGGATGTCTGCGAAGCGGAACCAGGAACCTTCTCTCCTTGGCGAAGACCGCATCATAGCCGTGATCGCAACAGGAATTGTACTCTTCTATCTCAGCTTTCAACTCTGCCGGTTCGGCGCCTATCCAGCGTGCCATTTCGTCCCAGTTCTCGGCTATATGCACCAGGCTTTCGTCTCCGTCGGCAGCCCTTCTCTGAAGCAATTCTTTCAATCCCGGCAATGATACCCTGTGGGTCTCCTCTTCCTTTCCCCATCCCCTGCCGACAAGCATTCCCGTTTCTTCCATGTCCTGCCTCATCCGGTCGTCAAACAGCGTGTACATCACCTTGCCCGGTTGTCGGGACAGGGCATTTCCGCTTTCCGGAAGCATGAAACCGGCAGTTTCATCGACAAAACGCCTCCCAAGTTTATTCACCCAAACCAGCCAGCCTTCCTTGACAATGCCTGCAATCGGCTCCTTTATGCTTGCGGCGAGATTTCCAGGTTTATTGCCGTAATCCGGATGAGGCCCTTCCCCACTCATTGGCAGGCGGCGTGGAGTGGCTGCCCCTATCTCTTCAGCCATGATAAGGCCGTCCCCGGTATGGTGAGAAATC
>Ga0153915_10003536_pt1 | contig 14332 bp, 15 predicted proteins | sample Opewatmetagenome_2_FD_107003 | JGI IMG/M metagenome (GOLD analysis project Ga0153915, IMG submission 107003) | Freshwater wetland microbial communities from Ohio, USA - Open water 3 Core 3 Depth 3 metaG | ecosystem: Environmental > Aquatic > Freshwater > Wetlands | place: USA: Ohio, Lake Erie... | reverse complement strand
CAGGATTGTTTTTAATGTATCTGATACCGATAGCGGACTTAAAGTAACTATGGATAGTCCTGATCAAAGTGCATTCGGTATTAAAGTCGATTCGGCTTCATTTAAAAACGATAGTGTTTACTTCTATTCAGCAGGAGTTCAGGGTTACTATAACGGCCTTTATAAAAAAGACAGCATTGATGGCAACTGGCATCAGGCAGGAAGCAGCTGGCCTCTCGTTCTTAAAAAATCCGAAAAGGTTGAAGCGCCTGAATACCCTGAGTTTCCGGAAAAACCTTACCCTTATAATGAAGAAGAGGTCAAGTTCGAAGATAAAAAAGCAGGTATTGAACTTGCTGGGACTTTAACAACTCCAAAAGAAGGCGGTCCATTCCCTGCAGTTGTGCTGGTAACCGGTTCGGGTCCGCAGGATAGAGATGAAACCCTTCTTGGACATAAACCTTTTCTGATACTGGCAGATTATCTAACAAGACAGGGAATCGCAGTTCTTCGATATGATGACCGGGGAGTAGGTAAATCGGGCGGCAATTTCTCAGGTGCTACAACCAAAGATTTTGTAAATGATGCGCTGGCAGCTATAGATTATCTTAAAGGAAGAAAGGATATAATAAATAACGAAACAGGAATTATCGGTCATAGTGAAGGCGGATTAATCGGACCTCTCGCAGCTGTAGAAAGTAAAGATGTTAATTTTATTGTGCTCATGGCGGGTCCCGGGGTTTCAGGCAGAGATATTCTTTTCGAGCAGTCAAAATTAATTGAAAAAGCTATTGGAAGAAGCCAGGAAAAAATAGATGGCGATCTTCAGCTTGCAGGCAAAATATATGATGTGGTAGAAAATGAGAAGGACAGTCTCACCGCTGTCAGTAAAATAGATTCAATTTACCGTGAGTATTATACAACTCTCGATTCGGCAGATAAAGCCGACTTCGGGACTAATCCTGAAGCGTTGTTTGAAAAGCAGGCTCAGACGGTATTGAGTCCCTGGTTTAAATTTTTCCTCACCTACAATCCTGAACCTACATTAGAAAAGGTAAAAGTACCGGTGCTTGCAGTAAACGGAGCAAATGATATGCAGGTACCTCCCGAACAAAATCTGCCTGTGATTGAAAACGCCCTGAAGAAAGGAGGGAATAAAGATTACAAGATAGTGGAGATACCGAAGCTTAATCATTTGTTCCAGACTTCCGAAACAGGTTCTCCTGCCGAATATTCAAAAATAAAAGAATCATTTGCTCCTGATGCCCTGAAGATAATCGGCGACTGGATTCTTGCACATACCAGGAAGTGACCTGTATGGGATTGACCCAATTAAGAGATGATTTAAAGAATAAAGCCGATGCTAAACAAGCGGTCATCCTTCAGCGGTTCTTTAAAACAGGTAAAGGTGAATACGGAGAAGGAGATCGGTTTTACGGAATCAAGGTACCTGTGCTGCGGGAAATTGCATCCGGGTACAAGAATCTTTTGTTTTCCGAGATTCAGGAATTATTAAATTCTCCCGTCCATGAAGAACGTCTGGTATCGCTATTCATCCTTGTTAATCAATATGAAAAGGGGGATGAGAAAACCAGAGAGACTATCTTTAGATTCTATATAAAGAATACAAAGAAAATTAATAACTGGGATCTTGTCGATTTAAGTGCGCCTAAAATAATCGGCGCATACTTATTAAATAAGGATAAGAAGATCCTCTTCGAATTTGCCAGGTCCTCAGATATCTGGAAGAAAAGGATCGCTATTATATCCACATATACTTTCATAAGAAATCTTCAGTTCGATACTACTTTTCAAATTTCCGAAATCCTGTTAAACGATAAGCATGATCTTATCCATAAAGGAGCGGGATGGATGCTGCGTGAGCTCGGGAATAAAGATATACGGGCTGAAGAGAAATTTCTTAAAAAATATTACAAGCGGATGCCGCGAACGATGTTGAGATATGCAATCGAAAAGTTTCCGGAGAAAAAAAGGCAGGACTACTTAAAGGGAAATATTGCTGGTCCGCAGACCAAATAGCCATCTCTGCAAGAATAACCGGGCATTTATTTTCATTTTTTACCTGATTATTTTTCGTATAATTTCCTTTATATAATTCTAAACAACTTAACTGTCGAGGTTAAAAATGAAAACGAATAAACATTCGGGAGTATGCCAGATATGCAGGAAAGAAAAAAAGCTAAATGAGTTGATGCCGGGAATTTCTGTACAGGATTCAATTGTAGATCTTATTATTAGTAAGGGATACCAATGGGAACCCGAAAGATTTATTTGTACGGATGATCTTAACAATTTCCGCTCAGAGTTTGTTCATAATATTCTTTCCGAAGAAAAGGGAACTCTTTCGGATTTTGAAAAGGAAGTACTCGACAGTATAATCGATCGTGATATTTTATCAAGAGATATCGATGCCTCCTATGCAACAAAAGCAACCTGGGGAGAAAGATTATCCGATAAAATCGCAAAGTTCGGCGGGAGCTGGCCATTCATAATGATCTTTCTTGGTTTTATTGTCATCTGGATGGCAATAAATACTATGATTTTAGCTACCCGTGGCTTTGATCCTTTCCCGTACATATTGCTTAACCTGGTATTATCCTGCGTTGCTGCTATCCAGGCGCCAGTAATCATGATGAGTCAGAACCGTCAGGAAAATAAAGACAGAATCAGATCGATGCACGATTACCAGGTAAACCTTAAGGCCGAAGTAGAAATAAGACGGCTACACGATAAAATGGATCACCTTCTTAAACAACAGGGTATGCGGATGCTTGAGATTCAAGAGATTCAGCTGGAGATGATGGAAGAGATATCGAAAAACATAAAGAAGTAAGGAGTTGGCCGCGTATAAATACTTGTATTTCGGTTTCTTATTTTTAAGATGTAATTTATGAAAATTATGAAAGGTTATAATGGGAGATAAAATTCATCCCGATACGAAAATTGGTCACGTACATCTGACCGTTTCTGATCTTGAAAAGTCTCTTAAATTTTACAGAGATCTACTGGGATTCGAAGTAACAACCTGGTATGGTAGTTCTGCTGTTTTTTTATCGGCCGGCGGTTATCATCACCATATAGGATTAAATATCTGGGCCGGGAAAGGAGCAACTCCTCCTCCGCGCGGACATACAGGATTATATCATTTTGCTATTCTTGTCCCGAACCGTAAAGAGCTTGCCAAAGTATTCAAAAGATTATGGGAAGTAAATTATCCCATCGACGGCGCTTCCGATCACGGTGTCTCCGAATCAATATATCTTACCGATCCTGACGGAAACGGAGTAGAAATTTATTCCGATAAACCCGCATCAGAATGGACAAGAGATGAAAACGGTAATCTTGTTATGTTCACCGAAGCTTTGAATCTTCCCGATTTATTATCCGAACTGGAATAAAAAAATTTCCTTTTGTTAAGTAAATGCTTACGTTAACATTATGATAAACGAAGATTTAATTAAAGAATTAAGGGAATTGGGATTAGCTACCAGGCTAAAGCGGCTCGGGGAAAGATTCTCACAGGATGTGGGGAAAATTTACAAATGGCAGCAACTCGAACTTGAGCCAAGATGGTTTACAACGATGTACGCACTTTACAAGTACGGTACGATGAGTGTTCAATCGCTTACTCAATCACTCGGGTTCACTCACCCGGCAATTATTCAATTTGTAAACGAAATGAAGAAAAAACATCTGGTGGAATCACAGCCGGGGCAGGAGGATAAACGGTTAAACCTGATTTCACTTACTCAAAAAGGAAGAAGTATTTTTGAATCAGTCAGACCTTTACTCACCGACATTGAAGAGGCGACAGCGGAGGTCATATCCTCAACCGGGCTGGATATGTTGATTCTCCTCGACAAAATTGAAGAAACACTTGACGGGAAGAGTATTTATGAAAGGATTTCAGAAAGGATTAAAGCAAGAGAACTGAAGGATGTTTTTATTATTAATTATGAAGAAAAATATAAAAATGATTTCAAAAGGTTGAATGAAGAATGGCTGAAAAAATATTTTATTGTTGAAGCGGAGGATGAAAAAATATTATCATCCCCCGAAGATATAGTTAAAAACGGAGGGGAGATTTTCTTTGCACTCTACGATAATAAAATTGCAGGTACCTGTGCAGTGATTAAAATTGATAATAATACGTTTGAACTATCTAAAATGGCCGTAACAGAAAAATATCAGGGAAAGCAGATCGGGAAAAAACTTGCTTTGACGGCAATTGGTTTTGCTGTTTCTAAACGTGCTAAAAATATTTATCTTGAGACCAGCACAAAACTTACCGCCGCATTAAATCTCTATAAAAAACTCGGCTTTGAACAGATACCGAATGACCAGCCTAAAAAATATAAACGCGTTACAATCAAGATGAAACTTGAGCTTTAAAGTAACTCGGGTCCGATTTAAATTAAATAAGAGTAAATGTTTGAGGGGGCAGGAATAATTATTCCCACATTCGATCTTTCAGAATTTAAGCTGGATAATAAACCGGGAAAATGTTGGCAGAGATGTTCAGTCAATATAAAGGTATAGATATAAACTAAGGGCAAACATCACTACCAGAGCGGAGATAAACATTACAAGGAATGAACTAAAAAATAATTCCATATATAAATCCTCCGATGGAATATCTTATATTTCCGGCAAATTATCAATAACCTCTAAAACCCTGGATTTCCTCCCCTTAAAATCCACTAAAAAACCAGACATTTTCACAATCAAAAAACTTGTCCATGATAAAACCATCAATCTCAAAATCGGTAAATATTACCTAAATTTGAATAAATCCATAAAATGGACAAAATATAACAGGATTGGAATAGGTTTGTTAGAACAGTTGTAAAAATTATCTGAACGTGGAATTAAAGGGTAGTATATTATTTGAACCTGTGAATGCAAACATTAAAGATAATAAATCACCGTATTGCCGGGTAACACATTAATATGCATTTACACAATTAATTCTAACTACGATACTTTGAAAAAACAATATGAAATTATATTTTAATTTTTTGTAATTATTTGTATTAGGTTCTTGATTTAAGAAATTCACTTTGAGCAGTTTACTTTTTACCTTGATTATTTTCGGCAGTTCTTTTGCGGCAGGTTTATTAGGGGCATTGACCGGTTTAGGAGGAGGCGTTGTAATCATTCCACTTTTAACTTTAGGTTTCGGCATCAATATAAAATATGCCGTGGGGACTTCTCTTATAGCTGTTATTGCAACTTCCTCTGGAGCGGCAGCTTCGTATGTAAAAGAAGGTATTTCAAATATCAGGATAGGTATGTTCCTGGAAATTGCAACAACTATTGGTGCAATTTCGGGGGCTCATATAGCTGGATTGGTTTCTACAGAAGTGGTTGCGGTTACATTCGGAATAGTATTAATTTTTTCGGCTTTCGTCTCAGGACGAAGAAAGGAAGAATTTGCCACCGGAGTTGAAGCAAATAAGACAGCATCTTATTTACGGATGAACGGGAAATATACTTTGGAACACGATGAGGTTCATTACACGGTTAAAAATGTACCGGGAGGATTCGGGGTAATGTATATTGCCGGAGCACTATCAGGTTTACTGGGAATCGGCTCTGGTGCTTTTAAGGTAATAGCAATGGATTACATTATGAAACTGCCCTTCAGAGTTTCAACAACTACAAGTAATTTTATGATCGGAGTGACTGCTGCTGCCAGTGCCGGTATATACCTGCAAAAAGGATATATAGATCCCGGTTTATCTATGCCTGTCGTTCTTGGTATTCTACCAGGTGCTTTAATAGGATCAAAACTGCTCGTCAGGTTTCGTACAAAATGGCTAAGAATAATTTTTGCCCTGGTGATTACCATTTTAGGAATAGAAATGATATCCAACGGAATTTCGGGAAATTTGTGATGAAACACCTGATTAAAAAGATCCGTGATAAAGATATTGAATATAGAATGGGGATGCTGCTGATAAGCGGTGTATCATTATCCGGATTTATTGTTCTGATCGGGAGTATTATTTATCTCTATCAAAATAAATATGTGACCTCTGACTATAATATTTTTCTCGGCGAACCGGAACGATTACGAAATCTGTATGATATAATAAAAGGTGCATTCCTGCTGCGGGGAAGAGAATTAATACAATTCGGACTTGTCATACTGATCGCTACTCCCGTAGCGCGGGTACTCTTTGCTGTTATTGGTTTTTATATGGAAAAAGACAGACTATATACTGCGGTATCAATTGTGGTATTAATGATACTTCTTTTAAGCCTTTTCGCAGGAGTGGGCAAATAAAGATCTCACCTCAAAGTTTTTACTTTATTTCTAATAGAAATCCCTTTCATTAATCCCAATTCTTAATTCTTTAGTTTTAAATGTGAGTTGACAAAATTCAGGCATACTATGAACTCATCCCAATCTTTCCCTTGAAAAGGGAGTGACTACTGGGTGATTTCAGATATCCCTCTAAAAAATTGAAACTCCTCACAATGTTGATCGAATCTTCTACTAAAAAACAATCTAAATTTAGTTTTTAGTCTATTCTCTCTTAAAAATGATTTGTGTTGAACGGTATAATTTAAAACCGGGGTTTGTGCATCTTTATTTCATGAATTATCTTTACAAATAAAAACCAAGAGAAGAGAAATGCCCGGACTTTTTAACAAATTAGCCGCTGCTGTTACATTTTCACCAACAAGCACGGCTCTGCTCAAAGAAACAGCAAGATTAAAACAACTTTTTAATTCTGAGCTGTTATTAATACACGCAGGACGCTGGAATAAGAATACCGAGAAACAACTTAGCGATCTTATAGAAAAGGCAGGGCTTACCTTTAATGAAATAAGTATCGACTGGGTAAAAGGAGAAGCAGGCGATTCAATACTTCGTTCCGCAAAAAATAACAAAATTGATCTCATCATAGCCGGGGCCCTGGAAAGAGAAAACATACTAAAATATTACGTTGGTTCTGTAGCAAGAAAAATAATGCGGGAATCCGATTGTTCGGTACTAATCCTTAAATCACCATCTGAAAATCCCGCCGGGTTTAAGAGATTTTATATCGACATTGATTTTTCTCCTCAAAGTGAAATCACCATTAAAAAAAGTTTTGAATTTGCAAAAAAGGAAATGGCAGAAGAATTTGTTCTGATAAGAGATTTCAAGCTTTATGGATTAACAGGTTCGATAGTTGAATTCGGTGAGGTTGATGCATATGACACGATTAGAGCAAAGATAAAGAAGGAGGAAGAGGAAAAAATGAAAATCTTTGCCAGAGAGCTGAATTTAAAAGGTATTAAAGTTAGGACTGTATGTCTTTACGGCCGGGAAGGAATAACTGCGCGGGATTATGCACTGAGGAATAAAGCCGATATCTTTGTTGTAACAGCACCTTCAACAAAACTGAACCTGCTCGACAGAATCTTCCCTCATGAACAGGAATACTCTTTTGAACGCCTGCCTTCAAATCTTTTAATAATTAGAAATAATTGATGCTGTTAACTTCAGAGCAAATATCGATTTTTTTCCTGAGTATAGGAATAATGCTCTTTTCAGCCAGGCTGTTTGGCGAGTTATTCCGCCGGTTAAAACTGGCACCTATAATCGGTGAAATAATTGCAGGAATAATTCTAGGTCCAACATTGTTCGGTTCTGTTTTTCCATCAGGATATAAATTTCTGTTCCCCGTTGATAATGTAAAAATTGCAATGGATGGAATAGTAAATATTTCTGTTATTTTGCTTTTACTTATATCCGGAATTGAAGTAGATCTTTCGGTTGTTATAAGCCACAGAAAAATAGCCTTCTTTACAAGTTTACTGGGTATCATAGTACCCTTTCTGTTTGGTTTTGGTTTTGCATACATTTTTCCTGATCTGATGGGTATAAAGAAAGAGGAGATGAGATTGGTGTTCGCTCTTTTTATGGGAACAGCTCTCTCTATATCCGCCCTTCCCGTTATTGCCAGAACACTAATGGATCTTAACCTGTTTAAAACAAAACCCGGGATGATAATAATTTCTTCAGCCATGATTAATGATCTGACCGGATGGTTAATTTTTACTTTTATTCTTGGTATGATGGGCTCTCAGAAAGTCGGTTATAGTCTCTGGGAAGTAATCTTGTTTCTTTTCATTTTCTCGGTTTTGGTGTTTTTACCGGGGAGAAGAATATTAAACTATTTGATCAACCTGATCCAGGAAAAAATCTCTTACCCGAGCGGAATATTAAATTTTATTTTAATAATTGGATTTATGGCAGCAGCTTTTACTGAGTATATAGGACTTCATGGTATAATCGGCGCATTTGTTTTGGGAATTGCAATCGGTGATTCTGCTGCATTGAAGGAAGAAACCAAGAGGATCATTCAACAGTTTATCTTAAATATTTTTGCACCGCTTTTCTTCGTCTCGATAGGATTAAGAATAAACTTTATAACTAATTTTGATATAGAAATAATTTTGATCGTAATTATCCTTGGAACCGCGGGAAAAATGATCGGGAGCGGTTTTGGGGCATACCTAAGTGGTCTGGAGAAAAGAGAAGCACTGACTATTGCTTCGGGATTGAACTCGCGCGGAACAATGGAAATAATACTTGGTTTGCTTGCACTGCAGGTTGGATTAATTCATCAGGCAGTGTTTGTTGCATTGGTTGTAATGGCACTGTTTACTTCTTTGCTGAGCGCCCCATTGATGAAATATTTCCAGAGAGAAAGAATAAAATTATCATTTACCGATCTCATTCAACCTGATTTGATTTTCTTTTCAGGTATTGAGGACAAAATAGAAGTCATAAAAGATTTGGTTGCAGCAGTAGGCAGGGAAATAAAAATCAATGAACAAAAAACTGCCGGTGATATTTTGACAATAGAAGAATCCAATCCTACAGGTATTGCTAATTATCTTGCAATTCCCCATACAAGGGTCAAAATCAAAAAACCAATTGCTGCTATAATGAAAAATTCGGCGGGTTTAGATTTTGAGGCTTCTGATGGTCTCCCGTCAAAGATAATTATTCTTTTATTGATTCCTGAAAATGAAAATGAACTTCAGCTTCAGTTGTTATCAGAGATCGTCAGAAAGTTTGAAGATCAGAAGAAAGTTGAAGAGTTACTACAGACCGAAAATATTGATGACTTTGCTAACAAGTTAAAAAAGCTTTGATTGATCTAAAATTCCGATCGATTTGTTCCCTTTAATTTTACTAACTGAACAGGTATTACAAGTTGACTTCATCGGAATAGACTGCGGCGGGCAATTCCCTTAAGTTATATTGTGAGGCCATTACTTCACCATAAGCCCCCGTTGATCTGATTGCTATTAAATCACCCCTGAGGGTTTCAGGAAGCAAAATTAATTTACCGAAAGTATCTGAAGATTCACATATCGGTCCGACGACATCGTATCTCATATTCTTTTTATCTGAAGATAAATTTTCGATTTTATGATAAGCCTGATAGAGAGCGGGACGAATCAGATCAGTCATCCCCGCATCAAGTATTACAAAATCAGTATTAACACCTTCTTTGACATACAACACCCGGGAAATCAGACTCCCGCACTGTGCTACAAGCGAACGTCCAAGTTCAAAGTGAAGTTCCTGGTCGGGTTTTAATTCAAGTATGTCATTAAAAATTTTGAAGAAAGATGTAAAATCATTTACAGGATTATTATCAGGTTCCTCATAATTAACGCCGAGTCCCCCTCCTGCATTTAAGTGACTGAAATAAATATCATGTCTTGCAAACCAATCCTGTACTTCGTTCACGTGAATACAAAGACTCTTAAATACCTCTAAATCTGTTATTTGCGAACCAAGATGAAAATGCAACCCAATGACGTTAAGATGTTTCAATTGTTTAAGTTTTTCAATTATACCTTCAAATTCCCATCTATTGATTCCGAATTTATTTTCTTCAAGTCCTGTAGTGATATAATGATGCGTTTTAGGATCAATATTGGGGTTAATTCTTAAGGCAATATCTGCCCTCTTGTTCTTCTGTGCAGCAAGTTCATTTATAACCTCCATTTCCTGAAGAGATTCACAGTTGAAACAAAAAATTCCTTTGTACAGCCCGGTAATTATTTCTTTATCCGATTTTCCTACTCCTGCAAACACAATTTTATCCGGAGAAAATCCTGTTTCAAGAGAACGCTCAATTTCATTTCCGCTGACGCAGTCGGTTCCAAACCCATATTCATTTATAATTTTCAGAATTTTTCTGTTTGCATTTGCTTTAACTGCATAATGAACTATATAACCGTATTTGTTAATCTCCTTTTTCACAGCAGCAAGTGTCTTTTTCAGAAGCGAAATATCGTAATAATAGAATGGTGTGTTGAATTCCCTGAATTTATTTACGAGTCTTTTGTCAAACATCTGCTATTCCATAAACAGGCTGGAGTGTAATGACTGCAATACATTTATTTTATCTTCAGAATTTATCAGCAGTGAAAAGCTGTGCCGGCTTCCGCCGTAAGAAATCATGCCTACCGAAATATATTTTAAAGCTTCAAATATTCTTGCGATATATCCTTTTTGTTCAACGATATTGTTTCCCACAAGGCAAATAATGCTGTTTTCCCCTACTGCTTCAACCGAACCGTAAATCTTTAATTCCTCGAGAATTTTATCCAGATAGGTAGTATCGTCAATAGTAAGAGATACTGCAACCTCGGAAGTTGTAATCATATCAATCGGCGTTTTAAATCTTTCAAAGACTTCAAAGATCCTGCGTAAAAAACCATAAGCCATCAGCATTCTTCCCGATTTAATTTTTATTATTGTTATTCCGTCTTTGACCGCTATTGCTTTAATTCCTTCTCCGGAAGATTCAAAAGATATAAGCGTGCCTTCATCCTCAGGCTGCATCGTGTTTTTTAATCTGACGGGAATTCCTTTAAGCTGTGCGGGAAGTATACTTGACGGATGAAGTATCTTTGCACCAAAGTAAGCGAGTTCTGCAGCCTCATCAAAAGTAAGATTATATACCGGCCGGGTGTTTTTAACATAACGGGGATCATTATTGTGCATCCCGCTTATGTCTGTCCATATTTGTATTTCCTCGGCTCCGATAGCAGCACCGATTAAAGAAGCCGAATAATCACTCCCCCCTCTTTTAAGATTATCCACCTCTCCGTATAAATTTCTGCAGATATATCCCTGTGTAATAAAAAGATTATCATCAGGATATTTATTTAATTCTCTCTGAAGGTTTTCCCTGATATAAAAATTATCCGGTTCCCGGTTGGTATCTATTCTCATGAAATTCAAGGCAGGGAGAAGCACCGACTTAATCTTCTGCTCTTCGAGATAAAGCTGGAATAAAGCTGTTGAAATTAATTCTCCCTGGGCAAGTACAGCCCTTTCCTCATAGTGTGTGAACATATCCTGTGTAAATGATTTGATGTACGTAAAATGAGTTGTAATCAATTCATCCGCTTTATTAATATATTCCCTTGTTGAATATAAGTCATTAATGACCTCAGAATATTTTGTTTCAAGGCTGTCCACTATCTCAAAGAATTTTTCATTTTCTTTTGAAAACAGATATTCCGTTAACTGTACGAGTGTATTCGTGGTACCTGCCATAGCAGAAAGCACCACAATTTTATTATCGTTTCCGGAAATAAGATTTGCGACTTCTTTCATCCGAACTGCCGAACCAACAGATGTGCCGCCGAATTTAAGTATCTTCATTTCAATTAATAAAAATATTAAGAAATTGAAAGATGAATATAAACATTAATCAAAAAATAACAGATGAAATTATCAAAGAATATTATCTTATAGTCAACCTTACCCATTTTGAACGGGTTACGTCGATTTTCATAAATGAAATTCCTACCCTTTGATCTTTGACCTGCCAGTACTGCAAAATCTTGGCGGTAAAATCACGTCTGAAATCAAACGGTGAAATCCCGTCTCAAATCAGACGGTAAAATTACGTCTCAATTTTACCTGGAGACTGTTTATAGACTTGGAGGAGACTTGGAGAAGGTATGGAGGTGAATGAAAAAAATTGATGAATTTTTGAACAAGGTTGGAATGAATCTCCGGATTCTATTCGAAGTATTTTCAACTAATTTTGACTGTTTTTGTTATGGGGGAAGTTATATTTTCACATTTAAAGAAATTAAATAATTTGGTTTAATAATTAATTTTAGTGTCCTCTCTGTATATTAATACAGAATGAATAAATTTATTTGCATATTATTTAAAATCTGTATTTTATCAGCGACAACTATCTCTGCACAAAACCTGGAAAGCGGGGTATTTGCAGCACCGGTATTAAAATATACCCGGCTCGTTAACCAGCCGGCACTGATTATTGGTGTTAAAGGCTGCTGGATAATTAGTAAGCAGCTGGTTCTTGGAGCAGGGTATTATGCCTTAACCAGCGATGTAAAATCAAATTATTTTGATACACAGAACAATCAGGATGTGTTGCTGAATTTTAATTACGGGGGATTGGAATTCGAATATCTATTATTTAATGACCCGCTTTTTAACTTGTCATTGGGTATGCTTACCGCCGGAGGTGGGATTGAATATTATGTCCCTAACAGGAGTAAAAATTATCCCTACACTAACCTGCTTGTTTGGGAACCTCAAATTAACTTTGAAGTTAAAATTTTCGAATGGCTTCACGCAGATACCGGGTTAAGCTACAGGATAATATCAGATATTTACAGACTCTTTAATGTGACTAAGAATGATATGCAGGGAATAAATATATTACTAACATTTAAAATCGGAGAATATTGAAAACCCATCCTGAAAAAGACAACTCTTTGACTGAAAGAATTGTGAAATCAATTAATTCAAATAAAAGAATCTCTATATTCTTTCAATTAATTGTCTTCGTTTTTTTATTATGGGTACAAACAATTTCGCCGCAAAGCACAGATTCCATAAGCAATGCAGACCAATCTAAATTTCTTTCTCCCGAAAAATTTACGTATGCCGGAGAAAGACGCTATACTCTTGATGGAATGCTCCCGAACCTTAAGACTGAGATCCGTACCACCAATGCCGCTGTACTGGGAGGAATTTATCTCGGAACTCTTACATGGCTTCATTTTAACCAGGCAAATGCCTGGTGGAAAAAGGACAGAGGGAAATTTCATTTTGAGGAAGACTGGGTTTTCGCATTACAGGTTGATAAGGCTGGACATTTTTACGGCGGTTATCTGTTTTCGTATGTATTCAGCGAAGCATTGATTGCATCGGGGTTCTCGTGGGATGAAGCTGCAGATTGGGGCACTGTGCTTGGAATTGCCTATCAAACATATATAGAAACAGAGGACGGATTTGCGAAAGAGTGGGGTTTCAGTCCCAGTGATTTTTATGCCGATGCTATGGGTTCATTATTTTTTATTGCACAGCATTATGTGCCCGCACTCCAAAACGTAACACCTAAATGGCAGTATGTTCCTTCGGAATGGATAGGAAAACCTGTTATAAACAGGCCAAGGACTTTTATAGATGATTACAACAGCTCAACATTCTGGTGGTCGGTAAATCTTTACAATATCCTTCCACAGAATTTAAAGCGGTACTGGGTTCCATGGCTGGATCTTTCATTAGGATATGGAGCCGATGCAATAGATGCACCAATAGGTCCAAGCGGACATCCTGATGAATTAGCCTCAAGAAGATATATAATAGGCATCGATTATAATCTTGTTAAATTATTACCTGACGGCGGGTGGTTCTGGAACTGGTTCAGGCAATCATTGAATTATATCAAATTTCCCTCTCCTGCTATCGAGTTTCAAAACAATGCTACCAGATTTCACCTATTTTATCCCTTCAGGATTGCCATCGGCAGTTTCAAATTCTAGAAAATTTCTTCACCTTAACTATTACCAGAAATTTTATTCGATAAGATAAATTTCTCTGAATCCACCTTCAACCAGATCCATATATCCCTCCATGATTTTGATGAATTCGGGATCCATCGTTGCACCGCCTCGTATTTCCCTCCCGAATTTACCAAGATCATCTGTCTCCGATTCAATTACAACCGTCCAATAACTGGTTGCGATATCAGTCATCACCCTCACGCCCTGCATACCGCCCTTTTCAAAATAAGGTGCTGCCTGCTTGAATTTTTTTACCAGTTCTTTGGCTTTCCCGGGTTTTGTATGAAAAACATCACGAATTAAAAACATTCGAACCTCCAACAATTTTAATTACTCATTCTTCAAGTTCTTTACAATAATAACCCAAATTCATAATTTCATTCTCAATTTCCGGAACCGAGAACGAATCAGATAATACTCTGAGCACTCTATCCACATCCTCAAGATCAATAGTACATTCTTCGAATTT
>Ga0153915_10003535_pt1 | contig 14334 bp, 11 predicted proteins | sample Opewatmetagenome_2_FD_107003 | JGI IMG/M metagenome (GOLD analysis project Ga0153915, IMG submission 107003) | Freshwater wetland microbial communities from Ohio, USA - Open water 3 Core 3 Depth 3 metaG | ecosystem: Environmental > Aquatic > Freshwater > Wetlands | place: USA: Ohio, Lake Erie... | reverse complement strand
CAGGCTCGCGATCACCCCGCCGCGCTCGATATCGCCGACCAGCAACACCGGAACACCGGCGGCGCAGGCGAATCCCATATTGGCGATATCCGAATCGCGAAGGTTCACTTCGGCCGCACTGCCTGCCCCTTCGACGAGCACGAGATCGGCCTCGTCGCTCATTCGCGCGAAGCTCTCCAGAACCTTGGGAAGCAGTTGGGATTTGAGCTCGCGATAGTCACGGGCTGTGGCGTTTCCGAAAACATGCCCCTGCACGATGACCTGCGCGCCGATCTCCGATTGCGGCTTCAGCAACACGGGATTCATATGCACGGACGGCTCGACGCCGCAGGCGCGCGCCTGCAGCGCCTGGGCGCGGCCGATCTCGCCTTCGCCCGCCACCGCGGCGTTGTTCGACATGTTCTGCGGCTTGAAGGGACGCACCCGCAAACCCCGGCGCGCGAAGGCGCGGGCGAGCCCGGCGACGAGCAAAGACTTGCCCACCTCCGATCCCGTGCCTTGCAGCATCAGGGCTGCGGTGCGTTTCCCGTTCATGCGGTTTCGTCCTCGCCCTGCTAGTAAGCCGCGAGCACTTGGCGGAGCGAATCTGCCGCGCCATTCGAATATTTCTGATCGACCACGATTTCGCGGGCCGTGCATCGTTTGCCGTAATAAGCCTCGTCCATCGACTCGCGGGTGTTGATGACAGCACCCTCGAGCGACACGCCGGCGAAAAGCCCTTCCGTGTTGCTGAAGGCGATGATGTCGGCATTCACATTCGTGGTGGTCGATCCCTCCAATCCGGCGCCGATCTCGCCGACGGCGAAACTCGCATCCGCGCCCAGCTTCAGCTGGTTCTTGAGGATCGCGTCGAGCGCGCCCTCATTCATGATCAGCAGGATGACCTCGGCCGATTGCGCGCCGATCTGCAAGCCGAAGCTGCCGGCGCCCATGGAATAGAAGGCGGGATAGCTCCAGCTTCCCTGCGCCGATCTTGCGAGCAGTACGCCGGTTCCGCCCTCGGCGCCGAAGAAGAACGCGCCCTTGATGAGCGAGGGAATGATGAGAACCGCCTTGGCGTCCTTGAGCTTGTCCGGCAACGAGCCGAAATCCTTGTTGGTGAGGAGTTTGGCGGCGGTGATGCGGGCCTTGTCGATCACTTCCTGCTCCTGGCTCAGCGCCGCTGCGGGGCGCACTGCCGTGAAGCAGAACATGACCGCCAGCAGCGCCGCGGATGCGAAAGCGAATTTTTTGTGCATCGGTTCGTCCTCCTTGTGGGGATTTTGCCTTTTAGAATTCGATTCCAGGCTGCGCCTTCACTCCGGCGGCGAAGGGGTGTTTCACCAGTGTCATCTCCGTGACGAGGTCCGCGCGCTCGACGATCTCATCCTTCGCGTTGCGCCCGGTGATGACGACATGGGTGGCATCCGGCTTTTCGTCCAAAAGCGCCAATACCGCCTGAACCGGCAGGTAATCATATCGCAACACGATATTGAGTTCGTCGAGAATCACCATCCGGAATGACGGATCGCGGATCATTTCGCCCGCCGCCCGGAGCGCCGCCTCGGCCGCCGCGATGTCGCGCGCGCGGTCCTGGGTCTCCCAGGTGAAGCCTTCGCCCATGGCCTTGAAGGCGACGAGATCGCCGAACTGCTCCAAGGCCCGGCGCTCGCCGGTGTTCCATGCGCCCTTCACGAATTGCACGATGCCGACCTTGAAGCCATGGCCGATGCAACGCAGCGCCATGCCCATCGCGGCTGTGGTCTTTCCCTTGCCCTTGCCGGTATGGACGATGACGAGACCGCGCTCCTCGGTCTTGGTCGCCATGATCCTGTCGCGCGCCTCTTTTCGCCGCGCCATCTTCTCGCGGTGCTCGCGGTTGCGATCGTCTTCGGGTCGTTCGCTCATGACACCTTCTCTCGGTCGGCGGCGACGATGTTGGCGAGAATTCCATGGGCGCTGTTTCGGCGCGGCCGCCACAGCCCGCGCGATTCCGCCTCCAGCAAACGATCGCTCATCTCGCGCAAGGCATCCGGATTGTGGGCTTCGAGAAATCCGCGCACGTGATCGTCGTCAATATAAGAATCAAATATGGCATCGAAGTGATGATCGCGAACGGCCCGGGCGGTCGCCGCGAAGGCGAAGAGATAGTCGACGGTCGCCGCCATCTCGAAGCCGCCTTTGTAGCCGTGGCGCATCACGCCTTTGATCCATTTCGGATTGACGACGCGCGAGCGCACCACGCGCGCGATCTCCTCCTCCAGGCGCAATACGCGCGGGTTCTCCGGCCGGGAGTGATCGTTGTGATAGACGGCGGGCGCGCTCCCCGATTGGATGCGCACGGCGGCGGCGAGCCCGCCTTCGAATTGATAATAGTCGTCCGAGTCCAGGAGGTCGTGTTCGCGATTGTCCTGATTGTGGACGACGGCTTCGACGAGGCCGAGGCGGCGCTCGAATGTCTCTTGCGCGGCCTCGCCCTTCGCATCCGCGCCATAGGCATAGCCGCCCCAGGCGATATAGGCGCGCGCCAGGTCGGCGTCGCTTTCCCAGCCCTTCTCGTCGATGAGCGCCTGCAGGCCGGCGCCGTAAGCGCCCGGCTTCGAGCCGAAGACGCGAAAACCGGCGCGTTTCCGCGCGGCCATCTCGTCCGTGCCGTGTGTCACAAGGATTGCGGTTTCCGCTCCAACCCGCGCCGCCAGCGGGTTCGCGTTTTCGTCTTCATCGAGAGCGGCGACCGCGCGGGCCGCCGAATCGAACAGATCGATGAGCGAAGGAAAAGCATCGCGGAAGAATCCGGAAACGCGCAGCGTCACATCGACGCGCGGCCTATCCAGCACCGATACGGGCAGGATTTCGAAGCCGGTGACGCGCCTCGAGGCCGAATCCCAGCACGGCCGAACGCCCATCAGCGCAAGGCCCTGGGCGATGTCGTCCCCGCCCGTTCGCATATTGCTGGTGCCCCAGGCCGAAAGCGACATGCGCTTGGGAAACTCGCCATGCTCCTGGGCGTAGCGAGCGATGAGCTTCGATGCCGATTGCCACCCCAGCTGCCAGGCCGCCGGCGTGGGCACCGTGCGGGTATCGACGGAGAAGAAATTGCGCCCGGTTGGGAGCACATCCGTCCGCCCGCGCGTCGGCGCCCCGCTCGGCCCCGGCGGCACGAAACGGCCGGAAAGGCCGCGCATCAGCCCCTCGATTTCGCGCCTGCCGCAGGCGGACACGAGCGGACGGACGGTCGCCTTCACGAAATCGAGTACGGCGGCGGTGCGCGTCCATTCTTGTTGGATGTGCGTCTTGCCGGAGACGAGATGCTGGGCCAGCGCCTCGATCCGCTCGACCGTGTCGCCGGCGCTGCGCCACGGCGCATCGAGCAGACCGGCAAGCACGTGAGGCCGGTTTCCACGCCACTCCGCCGCCATGTCGCAATCGAGCGGATCGAAATCGAGGCCGAGGTCGAAGGCCAAGGCCCGGGTCAGAGAGGCATCGCCGTTCTCGCCCCGCCTTCTCGGCACCCGCACGAGCGCCACGATGAGATCGTTCAGCTGGGAACCCTCCGGGCTTTCCCCGAAGACATGCAGCCCGTCGCGGATCTGCAGTTCCTTGAGCTCGCAGAGATAGGCATCGAGTTTCTTGAGCGCCGTTCCCTCCTCGTCCCCGCGAAGCACTCCGCAATCAACGGAAACGCCGGCGCTCAGGGCGAGATCGAGGATGGCGCGGGCCAAAACCTTGAGACGGCGCGGGTCGACGCCCGAGGCCTCGTAATACTCATCCACCAGCAGCTCGAGATCGCGAAGCGCGCCGTAGGATTCCGCGCGCGTCAAAGGCGGCGTCAGATGATCGACGATGACGGCCTGGGCGCGCCGCTTGGCCTGGGTGCCTTCGCCGGGATCGTTCACGATAAAGGGATAGAGATGGGGCATCGGGCCCAGCACCGCTTCGGGATAGCAGGCTGCGGAAAGAGCGAGCGACTTGCCCGGCAGCCATTCGAGCGTTCCGTGCTTGCCCAGATGGACGATCGCCTGCACGGCGAAAGACTGCCGCAGCCACGCATAGAAGGCGAAATATCCATGGGGCGGAACGAGCGCCGGATCGTGGTAGCTGCGAACCGGATCGATGTTGTAGCCCCGCGCCGGCTGCAAGCCGACCGCGACCTTGCCGCAGCGGAAGGCGGGAATCGCAAAATTCCGTGAGGTCGCATCGAAGAACGGATCCTGATCCGGGGCACCCCAGCGCACGGTCACGGCGTCTCTGACTTCATGCGGCAGCGAATCGAAGAAAGATTCGTAATCGGCGAGGGCGAGCGTTTCGCGCGCTTCGCGTGCCGCGTTCTTGCCATGGTCGTTGGTCGGGCCCTCGCGCAGCCGCGCGATCAGCGCATCGCCGTCGCTCGGAATATCGTCCACATCGAAGCCTTCGGCGGCCATCGCGCGAAGCGCGGTAACGGCCGAGCGCGGCGTGTCGAGGCCGACACCGTTTCCGATCCGCCCGTCGCGGTTCGGGTAATTCGAGAGGACGAGCGCGACGCGCCGCTCGGCCGCCTTCGTGCGGCGCAGCCGCACCCAGTTGGCGGCCAACTCGGCCGCGAAGGCGACGCGATCGGGAACAGGCTTGTGGGCGACGATGTCGCATTGGCAGGCGTCGTCGCGGTGCAAGCCCTGCTTGAACGAGATCGCGCGCGAGATGATGCGCCCGTCCACCTCGGGCAGCGCCACGTTCATGGCGATGTCGCGTGCCGCCAGCCCGCGCATGCCTTCCCGCCATTCCGCTTCGCTGCCGCTGGCGAGCACGAGTTGGATGACCGGGCAGTCGGCATCGGCGAAGGGTGTTGCGGCCTCGCCGGCGCTCTGGTCCGGCGTGCCGAAGGCGAAGCCGGTCGCGGTCAGGATCACATCGGGTGCGGATTCGCGGATCAACTCGGCGACGGTCGCCGCCGCCAGCTCGTCCTTCAGGCTGGTGAGATAGATGGGAACAGGATCGAGGCCGCGGCGCTGAAACTCGGCGATCAACGCATCGACGGGCGCCGTATCGGCCGATTGGACGAGGGCGCGATAAAAAAGAAGGGCCGCGCGGGGGCGTCCCGCCCATCCCTTGGAAAGAGCGGACAACATCGGCCGGCTCGAGCCCGGCCAATAAAGCCCCGCGCGCAGGAGCGGCGCCGGCTCTTGCCAGGGATGGCCGGGCATTCCGATCAATTCCGCGCCGTAGCGCAGCAAATTGACCGCGTTCTCGACGCCGCCGTGAACGAGATACTGCCAGAGGCGGTGAAGCGATTCGGGCGGGAGCGTGGAGAGCGAAAACAACTCCGCGTCGGGTTGGTCGTCGCCGGGAAGGAAAGCGAGGCGGATGCCGCGTGCGCGCCCCGCCGCGGCCAATTCATCGACGCCGTAGAGCCAATAGCCGCGCCCGCCGAGCAGCCGCACGATGACGAGGCGGGCACAGTCTGGGCCCTGGGGCGCGATCACCCGCTCGAGATAAAGATCGACCGACAGGTTATGGCCGAGCCTCAATACATTGGCGAGGCGAAGCGAGGGGGCGTCCGCATCGCTCGCTCTGATCGCCGCCTGTGCGGCCGACAAACAGGCGATCTCGGTGTCGGCGGCGGAAAGCACGACGATATCGGCAGGAGTCTGGCCGAGATCGACGGCCGCGCTATCATCCGAAATGACGCCGGGCTCGGCGGCCAGCAAGTGCATCGCTAGAACCCCGCGCCATCGACAAGCGCCGCATCGGAATCGGCGATCGTGCGCGCGACCTCATCGCGGCTCATGCCCTTTTCCCCGATCACCACGACGGCGCCTTCGCGGCGCTCATCCGCGCGCCAGGGGCGGTCGAAATAAGTCGAAAGCCGCGGGCCGACACCCTGAACGGCAAGGCGCATGTTTTTTCCGGCCACCGCGACGAAGCCCTTGATCCGCAGCACGCGCGGCAGCGCGCCCGCGGCGGCCAGCGCCCGCTCGAAGGATGCGCGATCGGCGAGCGGCGCGACCGCGACGACGAAACTATCGAAATCGTCGTGATCGTGCGCGGCGAGCGCATCGTGATGGGAGGGGCGCGAGGCAAGATCGGATTCGGCGCCCGCCTCGAGCCCGAGAACGATCGCCGGATCGGCGGCGCCGTGAACGGCGGCGATAAGCTTCGAACCGCGGCGCAACGACGCCTGCAACGTATTTTGCGCCGCCGCGCGTTGGGCCGCATCGAGCAGATCGGTCTTGTTCAGGATGACCAGATCAGCGCAGGCGAGCTGGTCGCCGAAAACTTCCGCGAGCGGCAGATCATGTTCGGGAACGCGGCCGCCCGGCTTCCAGTATTCGGGATCGTCGAACCGCGTTTCCACGACGGCCGCCGCGTCCACCACGGCGATGACGCCATCCACGGTCACGCGGTCCGCCACCTCGGGCCAGGCGAAGGCTTTGACGAGCGGCTTGGGAAGCGCCAGGCCCGACGTCTCGATCACGATGTGATCCGGAGCGACCGGGCGCGAGAGAAGCGTTTCCATGGTGGGAAGAAAATCGTCGGCGACGGTGCAGCAGATGCATCCGTTCGCGAGCTCGACGATGTCCTCTTCCGTGCAAGCGGCATAGCCGCATCCCAACAAGATCTCGCGGTCGATGCCAAGCTCGCCGAATTCGTTGATGACAAGCGCCAGCTTCTTGCCGCGGGCATTGGCCAGCAGGTGCCGGATCAGGCTCGTCTTGCCGGCCCCGAGGAAGCCGGTGACGACGGTTACGGGAATCTTCTTGTCCAAAATCATGAGGCGCGCTTGAAGACGAGGGGGATGCCTGCCGCCACGAAGACGACGAGATCGGCGCGTTCGGCAATCGCTTGATGCAATCGCCCGGCGTGATCGCGAAATTCGCGGGCCAATTCGCTCTCGGGCACGATCCCGAGTCCGACCTCGTTGGAAACGAAGACGACGGGTCCGGAACAGGGCAGTGCCCGGACAAGCCGCGCCGTCTCGGCTTCGATGTCGCGGCTCGCATGCATGAGGTTCGAAAGCCAGAGCGTCAGGCAATCGACCAGGATCGGGCGCTCGGCGTCGGCGTGGGATTGCAGCGCCGCCGCCAAGTCCAGCGGCTCTTCGAGCGTCGTCCACCGGTCGCCCCGGCGCGCGCGGTGGCGCGCGATGCGCGCCGCCATCTCCGCATCGCCGGCTTCGGCGGTGGCGAGGTATAGCCCGGCGCCGCGATGTTCGATGAGCGTCTCGGCAAACTTGCTCTTGCCCGCCCGCGCCCCGCCGAGGATGAGCGTCGTGGGCGGCAGCGGCCCGTCGCGGAAGGCGGCCGGCATCGTCGGCAATTGGGCGGGAATGGCGCTGTCCAAAGGCTCCGTCCTTCTCCCCGAGGAACATGAGTGAATGGCCGCAGCGGGGAGGTCTCCTGGCTCGGGGTCTTCGGCCGCCGGCGCCTTCCCGGCCCTCTATGGCCAGTGGCGGTAATGCCGCGGTCTCGCCCTTACAGTTGCGGGGGCAGCGCCGGATTGGGCAGGCGCGCCAAAGACTTGGCTAGGCACCCGCCGCACCGTACTTCCCTGTCCCGATGCGTGGGCGAAGCCTAGCACGGCGCTTGGGCCCGGCGCCATCGCTGAGGTTCTTAAGCGCCGACGTTGACAGCGATGACGTGCCAGTACTCTCCGTCTTCCCCGGCGATGTGATCGAGCCGGGTCAGCGACAGCGGATCGACCGCGAACCGCAGCGCGGACTCGGCCTTTAGATCGAGGGCATGGGCGACGGCGGCGCGAATGACGCCGGCATGGGCGACGGCGACGATGTCGGACTTCGGGTGTGTTCGCGTGAGCCGTTCGATGGCGGAAGCAACGCGTTTCATCGTGGCGACGAAGCTTTCGCCGCCTTCCGGCGTCGCTTCCGCCGGGGCGAACCACAGCGGATGCGTCTCGCCGCCTTGGAGCGCCGCGATCTCGCGGTAGGTTTTTCCCTGCCAGCCGCCGAAGTCCTGCTCGATGATATCGGGTTCAACGCCGATGGTGGGCAATTCGCCGACCGGCGCGCGCAAGGCTGCGAGCGCCTTTGCGGTGTTGACGGTGCGCGCGAGCGGGCTTGCGATCCACACCGCTCGCTCGGGCAAGCGTTCGGCCAGCGATTTCAGCGCGCCCGCGTCGCTCAAATCAGCCGCGACGTCGCGCCGTCCATAAAGCCGCCCGTCGTGGCCCGTGACCGGCGCATGGCGGATCCACCACCAGCGTGTCGTCTTCCTCATGATGCCGCTGCGGCGAGCAGCACGGCGATTTCCGTTCCCTGTTGGATGGCGCCCAAAACATCGCCGGTAAAGCCGCCCAGCTTGGCCTGTGCCAAAGCGGCGAGAGTCGCAGCGGCAGCGACGCCGCATAACAATGCAATGAAGCCGGTTCCCGGCCCGAGCAGGAGAAGAAGGAAGACCGCGCCCAGGACGAGCGAAACGATCACGCTCTCCTGGGGCGGCTTGCCGGCGGTGACCGCAAGGCCGTGAGCGCGCGCATGATCGAGGCTGGCCATCACCGCAGGCAGCACCGCCCTCGAAAACGAAGCGGCGGCAATCAAAGCCGCCGCCGCCGAATAAGTGCCGCCGATGCCGGCGAGCGCACCGATTCGCAGCAGCAGGGAAATGACGAGGGCCAGCACGGCGAAGGCGCCCATTCGCGTGTCGCGCATGATCGCGAGCTTCGCCTCGCGGTCGCGGCCGGCGCCGAATCCATCCGCCGCGTCCGCCAGTCCGTCCTCGTGGAGCGCACCGGTCACGACGACGGTCGTTGCAATTGCCAGTGTGGCCGCGAGAAAAGCGCCGAGGCCCGCAAATTTTGCGAGGATCAGTATGACCGCCCCCGCAAGGCCGACACCGAGCCCGATGATCGGAAAGGCCCGCGAGGCGAATCGCAGATCGCCCACGGGAAATGCCGCCTCTTCCGCGTCGTCGATTCCCTCGGCGCCGCCGGAAACCCCGCGACCGAATATCGGCAGACGGGTGAGAAACGCCGCCGCCACTTTGATATCGCGCCACCAGGCAGCCGGCGTAAAACGCGGCTCGCCGGGCGTCAGATCGATTTCCGGTCCGGGATCGGACACCGTTTACCTCTTAGCGGATTCCATGATTGTTTCCTGGCATCCCGCGCCGGGTTATAGGACAGTTGCATGAACGCGCCAAATCCCCAAAGGACCATGAGCCATGGCGGAATCGCCGCAACCCCGCCCGGAGCCGGCCGCAAACGCGGACATCGGCAGTATCGATGATGTTCGCGCGCTGTTGCGGCGCCTGCCCGGGCCGGACGAGGCGGCGCGCGCCGCCTGCCTCGCGCATGAGGCACAGCTCACCAAACCCGCCGGCGCTCTGGGGCGCCTCGAAGCGCTGAGCGCCTGGCTGGCGGCCTGGCAGGGACGCGCGGAGCCGCGGGTGGAAAGGCCGCTCGTGTGCGTCTTTGCGGCCAATCATGGGGTTGCGAAACGCGGCGTTTCCGCTTATCCGGCGGCGGTCACGGCGCAGATGGTTGCCAATTTCCGCGACGGGGGTGCCGCCATCAACCAGCTCGCGCGCACGATCGGCGCCGAGCTTCGCGTCTTCGAGCTTTCCTTGGAGCGGCCCACCGGCGACATCGTCGAAGGCCCGGCGATGACGGAGGAGGAATTCGTCCATGCCTTTTCCATCGGCATGAAATCCGTCGCCGCGAATTGCGATGTATTGTGTCTCGGCGAGATGGGGATCGCCAACACGACCGCCGCGGCCGCGGTATGCTTTGCCCTGTTCGGCGGCGAGGCGCGGGATTGGACGGGGCCCGGCACCGGCGTCGAAGGATCCGCCCTTGCCAACAAGGCGGCTGTCGTCGCCGAGGCCGTTCGCGTGAACCGGAACGAAATCGGCGATCCGCTGCATGCGCTCCGCTGCGTCGGGGGACGCGAACTTGCGGCGATCGCAGGCGCGGTTCTGTCCGCGCGGCTCATGGGCAAACCGGTGATGCTCGACGGCTATGTCTGCACGGCGGCGGCCGCAGCGCTTTTCGGCGCGGCACCGTCCGCCCTCGATCACTGCCGCATCGCCCATGTCTCGGCCGAGCCGGGACATCGCCGGTTGATCGAGCGCTTGAACGCGCACGCCATTCTCGATCTCGGCATGCGGCTGGGGGAAGGGACAGGCGCCGCGCTTGCGGTGATGATCCTCAAGGGTGCGGCCGCCTGCCATGCCGGCATGGCGACCTTCGCCGAGGCGGCGGTCAGCGGCAAATCGGAAACGGACTAATTGGAAGGCGTTGTTGCGGCGGTCGCGTCCGACTGGACGGGACGGGAAGCATTCGCCGATTTCGTTTGCAGCACGTCGGGAATGAGGGCTTCGCCCTTTGCCTGCTTTTCCTTGATCTCGGCGATCGTCTTTTTCAGCAGCACGAATCGGTAGGGCGAGGGCGGATGCGCCGCCGATAAGCTGTCTTTGATCGATTCGGGATAATTGGCGGCGATGCGGCGCCAGAACTCCGGTGCACCGTCGATGTCCAGCCCGGCGCGCGCCATCATGTAAAGCCCGACCGTGTCGGCCTCCGCCTCGAAATCCTGCGTGTAACTTCTGCCGCCGCCGCGCGTGAATACGCGCTCCGTGTTGATCCCGAACAAGTCGCTCACGACAAAATCGACAATCGCGCCGGGAATGGCGGTCGCCGGCATATGTTCCGAATCGCGCATCACATTGTGGGCCATCTCGTGCGACAACACGAGCGCCAGCTCCCGATCGTTTGCCGCGAATCGCATCATCCCGGCCATGATGACGACGGAATCGCCTTCGGCGAAGGCGTTCACCGCGTCTGACTTGCCAATGAAGAATGTGTAGCTACACATCGATACCGGCGAGACATTCACTTTGCGCGTCTCGCCGGTCTGCGCGGCCACTTGGAACTCAAGCGGGTCTTTGCCCGCCTTACGCAACATCGCCATCGCGTTCTGAGCCGAATCGTCGCCGGGTGCGATGGGCTTGCCGCCGAGCGCCACGATCCGCTCGCCTTCCTTCAGCCCCGCTTTATCGGCGGGAGAGTTCGGAACGACATGCAGGATCTGCGGCGCATCGCCCAAATGGAGCTGCGTTTGCGCGGCCCCGCGCAGTTCCTGCCGCAGATTCGAAAGATTGGCGATGTTGAGGCCGAAGCCGGGCGCCACATCGCTGCCGCAGAGCGGCGCCGACGCGACCGAAAGCGGGAACGCAAGATCCAACAGCCGCGCGTGCTCATGCAGCGTGGTGTCGAGTGCGAGATCGTTCTGGACCTTCTCCTCGGCCTTGAGCTCGGATTCGGCGACCGCCACGCGCGGCTCGCCGCTGCTGCACCCGGAAAGAAGGGCGGCAAGCGCGAGCGCAAGCAGGCCGGCGGTGGGGCGCGGGCACAGGGGCATGCCGCCAGCCTAGCGGCAATTGGTTAACCGGCGTTTACCGTGGAAAGCGGCGGAAAACCACGCTTATTCGCCGACCTGAAGGAGGAGGCCGCGTTCCCGGGCAAGGCGGAAGGCGTAAAGGTAAGCCCCCGTGCCGACGGCGATATAGAGCGCGTTGATCGCGGCCGCCGCCGCCAGCAGATCGGTCCGGAACACATGCTCGAACATCACCGCGCGCATGCCCTCGAACACATAGGAAGACGGCAAGGCCCAGGCGAGCGGATGCAGCCATGCCGGCAAGGCCGCGATGGGATAGTAGATGCCGCTGAAAGGGGCCAGCGCGAAGATGAGAAACCACGCCATGCTCTCGGCACCCAGCCCGAAGCGGAGCACGATGGCGGAAACGAATAGCCCGATGGCCCAGCCCATCACCATGAGATTGACGAAGAAGACAAGGAGCGGCAATCCGAGCGAATAAATTGAATATTGATAGAACAGGATCGCGAGGAACGAGGCCGGGACCATGCCAATCAGCGTGCGGAGGAGGGAAAGGACGAGCATCGCGGTAATGTGCTCGATCGGACGCAAGGGGGTCGCGAAGAGATAACCGAGCTGGCGCGACCACATCTCTTCCATGAAAGAAAGCGAGACGCCGAGCTGCGAACGGAACAGCACGTCCCACAGCAGCATCGCCCCGAGCAGCACGCCGGATGCCTGAACGACCCAAGAGCTGTTCGTCATGAAGAACTTGGTGATGAACCCCCACAGCAACATTTGCACAAGGGGCCAATAGACGAGCTCGAGCACCCGCGGCCACGAACCGCGCAGCAAATAGATGTAGCGGAGCACCATGGCCCCCACGCGGCGCAGCGAAAAGCTCCGGTGGGCGGTGGCGAGGCTGACCGCGGCGATATTCCGGTCGCGCACGACGGACGTCATCTTGCAGCCCGGACGGACAAGGTTTCTGCGCCGCCGCGGTTGCGCGAGACGTCGAGGAAGACTTCTTCGAGCGTCGCCCGGCCGAAACGCTCGATCAGTCCCGCGGGCGTCCCTTCCTCGACGATGCGCCCGGCGCGGAGGATCATCACGCGTTCACACACGCGCTCCACCTCCGTCATGTTGTGCGAGGCGAGAAGGATGGTGGCGCCGGTGCGGCGCTGATAATCGAGCAAGTATCGGCGCACCCAATCGCCCGTGTCGGGATCGAGCGACGCGGTCGGCTCGTCGAGCAGCAATAGCTCGGGCTCGTTGAGCAGCGCTTTGGCCAGCGCAATGCGCGTTTTTTGCCCGGCGGAAAGCGTTCGTGCCTGACGGTCGAGGAACTCGGAAATCGAAAGCTCGTCGGCGATGCGCGCGATGCGTGCCTTGAGATTCCTCACGGCATAGAGATGCCCATAGACGGTGAGTATTTCGCGCACGGTCAGACGGCCCGGCAGATCGACATAGGGTGAGGAGAAGTTCATGCGCGGCAAAACCCGATGCCGATGGCGCAGCATGTCCACGCCGAAGATGGTAATGCTCCCAGAGGTCGGAAGCAAAAGTCCGAGCAGCATGGCGAGCGTCGTCGTCTTGCCCGCGCCATTGCCGCCCAGAAGGGCGGTGGTGCTGCCGCGCTGCACCGAAAAATCGATGGAATCGACGGCAAGCACGGTACCGTAACGCTTGGTGAGGCCCCGAACCTCGATGACGGAATCCTGCATCGCCCCAATATGGCGTCCCTTCCTTGCCGCCGCCAGGGGCAGGCCCGGCCGACGGTGATCTGGCGTTGCTTGCCCTGGGGCGCGCTATAATCGCACCCTTCGCGCCGCCGCCGTCGAACCCTGGGAATCAGCGATGGACCAAAGCCTCGATCAAATGCCGCAGACGACCCGGATGATCTTTCACGGGTGCGTGCGCACTCGCACGCTTGCGCTTATTCGCTGGATCGCGGTCGCCGGGCAATTGGCGACGATCCTCACCGTTTATTACGGCTTTGGTTTCGACTTGCCCCTTGGCTATGCGCTGGCCGTCGTCGGCGCCTCGGCGGTTTTCAATTTATGGTCGTGGTTCCGCCAATCGGCGCGGGTGCGGCTTTCCAACCGTGAGGCGACGCTTTCGCTCGCCTTCGACATTCTTCAATTAACCTTGCTGCTCTATCTGGTTGGCGGGCTGCTCAATCCCTTTTCTCTTCTCATTCTGGCGCCGGTGACCATCGCGGCGACGATCCTCTCGCTCAGGAGCACGTTGGCGCTCGGCGCTTTGTCCGCGTTCTGCATAACGGCGCTCTGGGTTTGGCATTTGGCGCTGCCGTGGGAGGGATACCCCAACGTCACTCTCCCGCTTCTCTATCTTCTGGGCCTGTGGGTTGCGATCGTTCTCGCGATCGGGCTTTTGGCCGCTTACAACTGGAGCATCGCCGAGGAATCGCGGCGGATGTCCGATGCCCTGGCGGCCACTCAAATGGCGCTCGCGCGCGAACAGCGCGTGTCGGCGCTCGGCATGCTGGCGGCTTTCACCGCGCACCGGTTGGGGAGCCCGCTGGGAACGATCGCCGTCGTCGCCAAAGAAATCGCCCGCGATCTTCCCGCGGGCAGCGCCCTTGCCGACGATGTCGCGCTTTTGATGAGCGAGAGCCAGCGTTGCCGCGAAATCCTCGCCGGCCTTGATGAGCATCGGGACGAAGCGGGCGGATCGCCCTTCGCCCACCTCCCCATCACCGCGCTGGTCGAAGCGGCGGCCGAGCCGCACGGACGGGATCGGATTGAGATCCGTTTCGAAAGCGGTCCCGCCCTGGGCTACCCCGAGTCGCCGAAGCCACTGGTCGCTCACAGCGTGGAGATTCTCCGCGGTCTGGGCAGCATCATCGAGAATGCGGTCCAGTTCGCGCGCAACGAGGTCACGATCACGACGACGTGGACGGCCGAAAGGATCGAGGTAACGGTCGAGGATGATGGACCCGGCTTTCCCGCTCATATCCTTCCCGTCATCGGGGAACCTTATGTCTCGAGCCGCAAGGGCACGGCCGGGCACATGGGCCTTGGCTT
>Ga0153915_10003534_pt1 | contig 14336 bp, 11 predicted proteins | sample Opewatmetagenome_2_FD_107003 | JGI IMG/M metagenome (GOLD analysis project Ga0153915, IMG submission 107003) | Freshwater wetland microbial communities from Ohio, USA - Open water 3 Core 3 Depth 3 metaG | ecosystem: Environmental > Aquatic > Freshwater > Wetlands | place: USA: Ohio, Lake Erie... | reverse complement strand
GTGGTGATCACGGCATCGCCAAAACCGCCCAGGGGGATGTTGGTGACATCGGTAAGCGGGAATTGTCCTTTATAGTAAGATGTATATACCCAGCCTATGTCGACACCTCCGGTTTCGACCATTTCTCCAACGTCGGCAGCTGAAGCCAGAGAACCGCTGTAGTACAGGGTGATTTTCACATGGCCGTCGGTTTTCTTATAGATGGAATCCGCCCAGGCTTGAAGAAATTTACCGTTATTGGAGGTTGCCGGATCATGCAGTGAAAGAGAAAAATCATAATTGCCCGACTCTTTGGCAGCTTCGCCGGCTGAGGTTGCTGAACTGTTCGATGTGTTGGAATTCCTGGAACTGCCGGAATCGCAGGCTGACAGCGATAGAACAAGTGTAAACAAAACGGATGTAATAAGAATGGAATGAATAGCCTTGGAATTCATTGTATTATCCTCCTCATGTTAACTTTTCAAAATTATTTTCATCAATTTCTATTACATTCTCTTATTTTTAATATTTATTCAATAATGTTTTTGTAAACCAAATCATGATCAATTGCACCTAATTTCTTGATGCCACAATATCCTGCATCTAAACTTACATTGACATGTAAGGGTAAATTATCTATTCTTTATTCCTAAAAACAAGTTTCTATCAAAAAATATGGATAAAACGATTCAACAAAAAATAATTGATTTTCTTCAGCCTTTTACTGAAGCCATTAAGGTGGCTGATGTACGTGTGGGTCTCGGATATACCAGTGTGCGGCTTGATAATGGGAATACAGGCCTCGCATGGACAGGCAAGAGCCAGTTAAGCGGCTGTACTCACGAGGCCAAGGCAGGCACCCTCGCCGGAAGGCCGGCCGGAGAACTTCTGAATATGCTTGCCAGCAGCAATAATCCCCTGTCCAGGACCATAGGCCTTGCCACAGCCAATGCCCTTGCAGCCGGGCTTCCGCGTCCGGAATCTACAAGGGCGGAGGTGTTGGATCTCGTAAATATCCAGGCCTCAGACCATGTGGTAATGGTTGGATTTTTCGGTCCCCTTATGCCGGCATTGCGGCAGACCGGGTGCAGGCTCGATATACTGGAGTTGAATAGCGACAGACCAGGGACCATATCGCCCAGAGATGGGCGCGAGCCGCTTGCAGCATGCGGCGTGGCCATCATTACAGGCACGTCAATTGTTACAGGGACCTTAGACGGGCTTCTGGCCGGTCTCCGGAATCCGCGGGCCGTCGTGATCTTGGGGCCATCGTCATTCATGCGCCCCGAAGCATTTGCCGGAACCCCTGTCACTCATATTGCCGGCGTCCGTGTCCGCAATCCAGCGGCTGTTGAGAAAATAGTCTCTGAAGGCGGCGGGACCATGATCCTAAAGCAATATATGGATTTTGAGACGGTATGTCTCTGATACATTAACAGCCCGGAGATAGAGCGGCAGTGGAAAACCTGGCCCGGGATATCATAAGAGGCTAAGTCTTCTAGGCGTGGCATCTTATGACACAGCTTTCCTGATTATGATTCCGAATCCGGCCTCAATCTGTCTGAAGAACATTCGTCAATGGGGATCTCGTGGATGTCGGCCAGGATGGTACGGAGTCTCTTTTCAAGACTGGCTTCAACGATATTCTGCTCAGCGATATTCTGCATTTCCTCTAATTTATCCAGGAGGATTATATCAAAATCGGTAATCTTCGCAAGGGCGATGCTGAGATATCCTCCGCCGGCACCAGCATCAAGACAGACTCCTCTTGTAATGCCCGTTGCTTCTTTTATCTGTTCTGCAAGTATAACGTAGGCTGGGGCAAAAACCTCCCTGGCGACTTTATCAAATTCCGTTACGGTCATTTCCACAGCAATCCTCCATATCTTTCAAATTCTCAAAGAAAAAGCTAATTTCAACGCCAATCCAGAGGGAGCACCCGTATCTTATCACCTGCCTTTATTACAGAGCCTTCCGGAATGATTGTGAGTGAATTGGCGGTCGTCATGGAAGCCAATATGCCGATCTTATTTATAAGATCGAGTGTTACTTGGTACCCGGCGTCTGTTTTCTCTAAATCTGTAAATTTGACAAATGGCATTGCCATCTTAGTCGGTATTGAATCCAGCACAGTTGCTTCAACTGAAGGATGCGAAACTGTTGTGAGCCCGCGCATTTTAATGAGGGCAGGTCTTACCAGCGTCTCAAGATTGATTAAACAGCCTATCGGAGGACCGGCAAGGGAGAATACTGGTATTACAGCGTCTGTATCGTCGACAGAGGGTCGCTTAACTAGACCAAACGTAATCGATGCCCCCGGCCCCATCTTTATTCTGAAAAAGACAAGCTTTCCGATCTTGCCCAGCACAAGTCGCACCAAATCGTAGTCTCCCTTTGATACACCTCCGCTGGTGATGATGGCATCTGCAGTCATTCCTTTCCGTATTTTCGAGATAAGGGCATCTTCTTTATCGCGGGCAATTCCCAGTATCTTCGGTATGCCTCCGCAATGCGCTACAAGGGAGGCAATCGCGGCAGTATTACAGTTATAGGTCTTACCGGGAGTCAATGGTTTTCCGAAGTCGACTAGTTCATCCCCTGTGGCTATTATCGCTACTATAGGGCGACGGATTGCCTTAATCTGTTTTTTTCCAAGGGATGCAAGCGCAGCTATCTGCGCTGGGCCGATGAGCGTGCCTTCCGGTACTATGAGAGTACCTTTCCGGACGTTGCTCCCGGCCGGGCGTACATTATCGCCCTGTGACATCGCAGCGTAGATTTTCACCTCTGAAGGATTATCCTTGTTGGGACCGTTTTTTTCTGCAGGCTCATCGGAATCCTCAAATCGTACAACGCAGTCGGCGCCTTTCGGAAGTACAGAGCCAGTCATGATACGAATGGCAGTGCCCGGCTTTACAATACGGTTCGATAGACGACCGGCTCGTGCCGTTGCAATAATTTTAAGGACAACAGGAATCTTTTGACCTGCGTCCTTGATATCGGCAGATCTCACCGCATAGCCGTCTGGACCGGAGATGGGCAATTGGGGCAGATCAAAATCGGCGTGGATATTTTCTGCAGACACTTGGCCATTACAAGACAGGAGAGGCTTTTCAACAGCATCCAACCTCTTGACATTGTCTAATATTGTTTTCACTGCATCTTCATAACTTAACATTGTTTTACTCCCTTCATTTTTTTATTGGAAATCCCAGTTGTAAATTTATCAGGAGTTATGATTTTTACAAGACAACCCTAAATAAATAATAAATCATTCTCAGGATATTCTCTGTCGAGCCTGTCCATGAACGCATTTAATACCATTTCCAAAATGCGTGTGGCTCCCCGGTAGCCAACGATAGGCAGATAAGAATGAACATGCCTGTCCATAACTGGAAATCCGATTCTGACTAAAGGCACATCCACGGCTCGTGATAAAAGTTTGCCGTGAGTGCCGCCCATCAGTAAATCCACGCGATCATTTTTAATCCATTGCTGCAGTTCAAAGAGGTCGGCCGGACTTTTTGCCATTCCTGCTATCTTGTATTTCTTAAAGATCTGCTGCATCCTCTCCTCAAAATAAGACCCCGGTGTTCCACTAACGGCATATCGGGGGACCATTCCAATGCCAGCCAGAAATTCGGCAAGCGCGATGATCAGATCCGGGTCACCGAATAAAGCCACTTTTTTATTATAATAATATGACTGGGCATCCAGGATGATATCAATAACCTGTTCTCTCTCTTCGTTCAATTCAGGGGGAACGTCTCGTAGGCTTGATTTTATCAGTTCCATAATAAAACGGTCCGTTGCCTCAATACCGATGGGCAGATCCATTAATTCCATGGGAACCCCGCATTGATTCTTTAGTTGTACGGCAGCCGCTTCCGTTGTATATTTTCCCAAAGCAATCGTTTTCTGATAATTACCCAGGTCAATGATGTCCACAACTTTGGTTCCCCCGGCGGGATATTTATTAATCTTTTCCACTCCCCGCTGGCCGAATACTCCGCATGTATCGGGAAACAGGATATGCTCCACCCCCATGAGAAAGCTGATCCGCTTAATTTCCTTCATATCGCCCGGATTAACAAATCCAGGCAGGATGCAGATCTTATTATTGGGGCCGCCTGTTTTTCTGGCCAAATACTGAATTGCTGAAGCAACCATATTTGAAAATCCGGTAATGTGTGAACCGGAGAAGCTGGGGGTATTGGCATGGATCATGTATTTTCCTTCCGGCAACGGAAAATTATGCAGGCAAGCCTTGATATCGTCCCCGATGATTTCACTGAGACAAGTCGTATGCACCGCAATAATCTCCGGATCATACAGATCAATAATGTTCCGGACGGCGGTCTGCAGATTGGACTCCCCGCCGAATATGGCCGCTGATTCCTTCAAGACGCTGGTCGTGACCTTAAAAGATTGACGGAAATGTCTTTGCAGCATGGTTTTTTGAAAACGACTGCAACCCGACGTGCCATGGCTATGGGGCATACAGCCGTGAATTCCCAGAGAGGCATACATCGCCCCCAGAGGCTGACATCCGGCTAACGGATTAATACGCAAGAACTTCCTCTCAACCGATTTATTTGATGTCAAATCAAGCATTACAAACTCCCGCTCTAGTCATGAGATTTTATTTTCCATGGTGCAATGTTCTTATGCCAAACCGCCATCCGCATATTCATTAATAAGTCCCTGGCAAAATGAATGGCGCCTTGGAATCCGCCATAATCAAAACGGTATTGGTCCGCTTGAAAAAAGCAGAAAGAAGAATCGGCGCCAACTCCTGTAAAAATTTCTTTGATTCCAGGGAAAAAAATATCAGGCTCAAGTATTTTCAGCAGATATTCGGTTTCCTTGCGGCTCAGATGGGGAATAAGGATATTGTTATAAGCCGTTCTTGAATAAGTGCCATTGTCATTGTTAAGCGATAGTTTGGACTTTATTTTTATTTTATCAAATAACCGGGAAGGAATGGTAACATGGTAATGTTCCAGATCGGTATCGTATCGCATTGTTTCCTTTTTTTTTGCCGGACCTCCAGGGACACTCTCTGTCGCCGACATGAAGCTGATTTCATTTTGTCCCGGAGCACAAAACAATTCATTGCCTATGGTTACAGGATTGATTTCCAGATCTTTAAGCAGGGCCTGATATTGGAGGGATACAAATTCATCTTCAAAAATTACCGCTGTTTTATCTTTTAATTTATTTTTACACTCATTTAACACGTCTTGTATTTGTGCTAATTCTTCTGCAATTAATATATCCGTTTTGCTCACGAGCTCCGGGGCCTTAAAAAAATCCGCCATGTTTTTCAAAGAATTAATAATATTGTCCAGTCCGATAAAATTAAATTTCAGCCAGCCGGTGCCGAACTTCTCATGCAGGACATCCACCAAATCAGCCACGGCCTTATTGCTGTTGAATAAATTTAATCTAGCCTGCTGGGCAGTTTTCAGATCATCATAGCTGCCGTCTCCCATTAAGACAGCCACGATATCATACCCTATCCGGTTAAGTATCCGGGTAATTTCGTCGGCTCTTTGGCCGCGATAAAATTCTCCGATGATATTGACCGGATACTTTCCCACATTTTTTTCCCCGGTGCCGATAACGTGTTCGATGATCCCTTGATTAGCCAAACGATAGCCGGGGATACTTCTGAAGCCTTCACAGGCAAAAGACAGTACTTTAATTCCATATTCCTGCTCAGCTGCCTGAGCAATGCTTTGAACATCGTCACCGATGAGTCCTATCGGACAAGTGGAACAAATCGCGATGACCGGGGGATGAAAAATATCCACCGCTTCCTTAATCGTCTGCTTCAGCTTTTCTTCTCCGCCAAAAATGATATCGCTCTCTTGCATATTGGTTGAAAAGCTGTAGCGAGAATAATTGTCTTCCATATTCGCCGACCTTTGCCGGATGCGGTTGCCGCCCCAGGAATAGCAGGAGCAGCCTACCGGTCCGTGGGTAATAATGAAAATTCCGCTGATCGGCGCCAATACAAGTCCACGGCAAGCCATATAGGAACAACCGTGTTTACATAAAACACCGGGTATGTCCATTATTAAGCTGCTAATCTCCCTTTCCCCGGTTAGGACTTGGCGCTTTGTAGGATTGTATTCAGTTAGCGACATGATTTATTCACGCTCCCCATTGGCCGGCCCACTCTTCAAGTTCATCCAGCTCCATAGGCTCGGGTATGACCAAATCCTTATTCCGATCGATATTGTCTGCCAGGCTGTTGTATACTTTAGCCTGAGAAGACTCGGGGGCATATTGAACGACGGTCTGCTTATTGATCTCGGCCTCATGGACGATGCTGTCCCATGGAATAAACTGAATCATATGGCTGCCCAATTTTTCAGCAAAAGCCTGGATTAATTCCTTTTCATTTTTAACTCGGCGTGAATTGCAGATAATACCCCCGAGACAGGCGCCGCCGGTATTAGCAAATTTTTTGATTCCTTTGCAGATATTATTTGCTGCATACATCGACATCATTTCACCAGAGGTGACGATGTAGATCTCCCGGGCCTTACCCTCCCGAATAGGCATGGCAAAACCACCGCAAACTACATCTCCCAATACATCATAAAATATATAGTCCAGTTCATCGGTGAAGGCCCCTAAGCTTTCCAGTAAGTCGATGGCTGTAATGATGCCCCGTCCTGCACAACCCACGCCCGGCTCGGGTCCGCCTGACTCCACACAGCAGATGCCGTTAAAGCCGGGTTTAAGAACGTCGTCCAGTTTTACCTGTCCATATTGGCGCAGACTATCCAATACAGTCTGCTGTCTTTTCCCGCCGATCAACATTCTTGTGGAATCCGCTTTGGGGTCGCAGCCGATCTGCATTATCTTTTTCCCTTTTCCGGCTAAGGCAGCCGACAGGTTTTGAGTCGTCGTGGATTTGCCGATGCCGCCTTTACCGTAAATCGCTATCCGTCTATTTCCTTCCTTGATTTTATTTTTCATCATCTTCCTTTAAAAAAAATTAATTGCGTAAAGCCACGCAGTTTTTTATCTCTGCACCATGGTTGTCGGAAAGCTTTGTTATCCTCACATTGATTCCATAGGTTTCTTTCATGTTTCTCTCGGTGATGATATCGTCTGTCATGCCGATTTCAAAACCGTTTCTGTTAAGTAAAGCTACTTTGGGGGAACAAAGAAATGCATGATTAGGAAAATGGGAAGTCATTACAACTGCAATTCCTTCTTCCGAAAGCTTTTTTATTTGCAGCAACACCCTTACCTGATTGCCGTAATCCAGATTGGAAGTAGGTTCATCGAGGATAAGAATCCGGGGCGTTTGGGTAAGTGCGCGCGCAATAAGAACCATTTGCCTTTCGCCGCCACTGATCTCTGTATATGTCCGATCTTTCAAAAAGGAAACCCCCAGCCTGTCAAGGGATCCTTCAGCAATCTTGACGTCGTTCCGGGATGGGGACGAGAATGGCCCAAGATGCGCAATTCTTCCCATCAGCACAACATCCAGGACCGTATAAGGAAAAGGCGGAGTATGCGCCTGCGGGACATAGCCGATTGCCCTGGCCAAGTGCGGTTTGGACCAGTGCTGAATATTCTGTCCGCCAAGGGTGATTTCTCCGCCTTTTAAAGCGATAAAACCCAAGATGGATTTGAACAGCGTTGTCTTTCCAACCCCGTTTGGACCAAGCAGGCAAAGAAGCTCTCCTGCCTCGACTTCAAAGGAGATATTACTGAGGACTGTCCTTTTGGCATAACCCAAAGATGCGTCCTTTACTTCCAGTATCATGTCCACGCGCTCCTGCTTCTATATAATAGATAAATAAAAAATGGCGCCCCTATAATTGCAGTCAAAATACTCAGGGGTATTTCCAAAGTAAAAATGGTCCGTGAAAGATCATCGATTAACAGTAAATAAGATCCCCCCAGAAGAATAGACGCAGGCAGCATGAATTTGTAATTCGGGCCAACCAATATTCGGGCCAGATGTGGAATAATAAGTCCTACCCAGCCGATCATACCACCGGTCGCTACAGCCGAAGACGTTAGCAGGGTCGCACAGATGATGTAGATAAAACGAATCTTTTTAGTGTCTATGCCTAAAGACTGCGCCTCCTCTTCTCCGAAAGAAAGGGCATTAAGCTTGTACCTAAAAAGAAGCATGGGGATAATTCCAATAATACTCGGGACTAGGATCAGAGGGATGTTTTTGGGCTTAATGGATGAAAGTCCCCCCATCAGCCAAAATGTAATCTCCGGCAATTTGTTGTTCGGATCGGCTGTAAATTTGATCAATGAAATAAATGCTGAAAACAGGCTGGTCACAACCATGCCGGTCAAGACCAGGACTAAAACTGAATTATTTCTCCTGGAAATAAGACCGCTGACCAAGTAAGTCATCAGGACGGCAATTATCCCAAATACAAAGGCTACCAGTTGGATAGTCAGCGAATCGAGTGAATACAGTATGGCCAGAGAAGCGCCAAAGCCTGCACCAGCAGAGGCTCCCAGGATGTCGGGCGAGACCATGGGGTTGCGAAAAATCCCCTGAAAGGCGGCTCCCGATGCCGCAAGCACGGCGCCAATAATAAGCGCAACAATAATTCTAGGTATGCGGATATTGAATAAAACGGTTTCCAGCGCGTCCGACCAGGCAGCAGATTGCCCGGATAACTTACTGAAAAATACTGTAAGCAGTTGCGGTAAGGGGACTGCATAGCGGCCCACGGTAAAAGACCAAAGGAATATGACGATGAGGAGGACTGATAAAATTGCCAGCACCAGCCCATTCTTTCTTACCTTGATCTTCGGGCCGTCATTTACGGCAACGGTATCACTCTGTCGAAATTTATCTTTCACTGCATTAGAAGACTGCATTTGCTGATTTCTTTTGAGCATGTTTGAAATTTTCATAACGCCGCCAGTCTAATGCGTTACTGCATGGTCGAGCAGTTCGGTAACCTCCTGGTCGGTTAGTTCATAATTCAAGAAGAGAGAGAAAAAATCTTTTACTTCCTGATTCAGGTCGATTTTTACATAATCCGGATAAAGCACACTGGCGAGCCATTGAGCTCCGAGAACCCTCATTATGTTAGGCGGGCGATCGAACCAGCCGAAAGGCTTTGATGGAGTTACATACACTTTCCCGTTCTTAACTGCATTAATTTTTGTCCAGGAGGAATCCTTCATCATTTTGTCAAAATTATTGATCGACCCTGAAGAGCTGACCAGAATAACATCCGGATTCCAGGAAAATACCTGCTCCATGGATACAGGCGTCATACCTATACCGCTTTTATTCATTACATCAGCAACATTTTTGCCTCTGACAAATCTTAAGACATCTGTATGATGGTTAGCCTCCGGCTCGGTAGAAAGCCATTCAATTCCTTCCGCGTAGTAAACGTTAACCAGTTTTTCGTCCGGGATTTTGGCAACCATATTACTTATAGAAGCCATTTTTTGTTCAGAATAGGATGCAAGTTTTTCGGCCCTGGCCTGAACCCCTAAAATATCACCCATTAGCCTGTATGCTTCAGGCGTAGTTGTAAATACTGAATCTAAAACAATTACAGGCCGCTTGGTTTGCGCAGTTATGCCGTCGGATGTTTCTGCCGCCTTAGCTTTATTGGCGGAATCGAGATCCGTCATAAATATAATAATATCCGGAGACTGTTTGGTTATTTCTTCAAGATTAGCGGTGCATTTTTCGCCCATCCAGCCGCCAAGAACCGGAAGATCTTTGACGCGATCACTTAAATATTTTGTATTAGAACTAGCGCCAACCCTTGCTGCCATTTTTTCCGGCGCCAGAGAATAAAGCATCGCTTCAGCGGTCGGCACAGCGCAATAAACGGTATTGATCTCCGTCGGAATTTCAACCTTTCTCCCTGCCATGTCCGTTATTTCCCGGGTATTTGGAGAAGCTGCCGTATCCTGCTTGGTGCTGTTAGTCTTGCTGTTGCAGCCTGCCAGCAGTAATATCATCCAAAGGAAAAATAAGATCGTCATTCCTTTGGAAAATTTTATTTTGAAACAGTTTTCTAACATTTCTGATTTCTCCTGACATTTTTCTTATAAACTGCCGCCTTTGAAAAGTGCTGCAACAGATGAAAGTGATCGAAACATATTTCTGCTTTTTATCTATAAAGTGATGCCGAATCGGCATCACTTTATAGATTCTTTATTGCAGCTTTTTAGATATCCAACTGTATCCCAACAAAGAATGTCCTTGGGGCACCTGCAATATATGTCTGTGTTGTATTACCTGTTGCGTTATTCGCCGCTGATGTAGATGCTATATATTGTTTATCCAAGACATTCGTTGCTGAAAATTTCATAGTAAGGTTTTGATTATCTGAACTCTTTATTTTCCAACTTAGATCCAGATCCACCAGAAAATAGGGGTCTAAACTATATTTGTTTTCGACATCGGCATAACGCTTGCCATGATAACGGGCTGTGGGGGTAACGGTCAAATCACCTATCTGCCAGTTGACAGTCAGGTTGCCTATAAAATGGGGTGCATCAGGTGTCTGATTCCCCTTGGATTCGATTATTGAACCGCCAACAGCTACTAAGTTGTCGGTAAATTCATATTTATTATAGGTCAACGATATGTTTGCATCAAGACCAGGCTTGAAGGCATATCCCGCTGCTGTTTCAAGACCGTATGATTTGGCCTCAGCATTGGTTTGCTGATAGCTCATGTCAAGGACTGGATCGTAAAAATTTCCTCCCACGTTTTTCATCCGAGAATAGTAAAGCGTGGATTCGATAAAACAGTTCTCGAAAACTGTATTTATTCCAAGATCTAAATTGTTCGAGAGCTCCGGTTTCCTTTTATTGGAATATAGATCCTGAATTTGATCCTCGGTTAATCCTTTTTTGTATAACATATCGAATTGATTGGGAAGGCCGCCCGGATTATCGTAGTTTCGGCCATAGTTCAGATCAAAGCTCAGGTTATCAAAAACTTGGTATTTCGCCCCTATATTGGGCAGGAATACATGATATTTTGAACCATCCAGATGATATTTTTTTGTAGTAGCTTGGTCTAGGGCATCAGAAAAGCTGACATCGCCAATGCCTGTTGTCTGATAACTGTCATAATCCGATTCTATAACCATGTGATACCTTACGCCGGCATTCATTGTAATAGGGCCAAAAGTCTTGTCCATCGTGGCATAGGGGCTGTTGTATTTGGCAGTACTTGCATCGATTAATGTGGACCAGCTATTGAAGATTAATCTGCCCGTTGCAGCTTCAACAGTATAATTTTTTTGAGCAACGTTCGGTCCTGGAGGTAAGCTCTCTCCATACCAATACCCTGCCTTGATTTGTCCGTTACTGATTTCCTGTTTGTATTCAAGCACGCCGCCATAAATATAGTGATCAATAATCCCTTCAGCGACATTGCCGCTGGTTCCCAGGATTCCTCCTGAATACGTGTAACCCTCTTCATTCAGGTAGTAGGGTTTTAATGTGAGGCTGGACTGGCTGACAAAAGGCAAAGAGATTATTATTTTGCCGAAGAGTGCGTGGGTAGTAAAATGCTGACGGTTGTAATCATAATAATATGCGTCCGTGGTAGAAGTGCCTGTCAGGGCAGTATTATAGTCATACTCATAATTTCTTGAAAGATCCGTTGTCTTATCATAGGTCATGCCTCTATAGCCATATGCATTATCGTTATTATAAAAGCTGTTCAGTTCCCACTCAATTGGATGTCCTGATATGCCGGATATCCCCAAAGCAAAATTTTTGCGACCATCAGGCGAATTTCCTTTGCCCTTCCATTTATCAGCTCTGGTCGTGGAACCCGAAATAAAACCTTTTGCTACTTCGCCTAAATTTCCGGTATCCACTCTGGCATAACTCCGACTGAAATCATCAGTGCCGAAGATCTGTTTGGCGGTTGCATGAAATTCATCTGATGGTTGTTTTGCATGCAGATCGACCAGACCATTAGCATTGCCGGAGCCAAATCCTTTGTCGGCTGAAATCGGTCCTTTTGATACGGAAATTGAATCAATATTTTCAAGATCGATAATGGTGCTGAGGCCGACGCCGGGACCGCGTTGCTTAATCGGAAGGCCTTCGATACTCTCTCCATCAGTGCTAAAACCTTTTCCACGAATACGGTGTGAAGTATTCAAACCGAAAGCGTCTTGTGTCCTGACATCGACTCCTGGCAAAGTGGAAATGGCCTTATAGGGGCTAATTTGTTCCGCGCCGCCCTGTATATCAATGGTCGATTTATTGATATTTTCTATTGTCCCAACAGCCGATTCGGACGGTTGATCAGCCGTTTTAGATTTTTTCTGGCCTTCTACCACCATCGTTGGAAGTGTTACTGTTTCTTTCTTAGATATTGTTTTTGATCCGGACACTTTCTCAGGGGTTATCTGTCGGCCGGATGTAGTTTTTTCCAACTGAGAAAGCGCTGTTTTAGACTCAAATGATTCATCTTTTAAGATTGCGCTTGACTCATTCTCCCCAAAGACCAGTCCGGTCCATGCAAAGGCCAGGATGCCGATAAACATAACTGAAAACAATATTCTTTGTAAATTGTCCTTCATTTTTGAAATGCCTCCTAATAGTTTCGTTATAATATTAAATATACCGATATGTAGAAATGAACATAACCAATCATGCAAATCTTCAAAAAGCCGTTTTAGGGAAGATTTGAAAGGCTATTGTAAATATGAATGAAAACGTTATGTAAGATAATGCATAACGCAATGTCAAGCTATTTTTCAGAAAGTGATTATTTTGCCCCTTTTTATTTGCCTAAGGAGTCGGAAACAGGGATATGTGTGGAACGAAAATATTTCTCAGATCGGAAGTGCGGATTTAAACATGGAACGAACAAGGCTGACAAATATTCTTATAGATTTTGGCAACTTATGATTTTTGTGTTGTAGAAAAATAGCTTGACATTTTAAGTTATAAATAGCTATTAACATCTATCTTGCGGGGGATTGTCTCTGGTTCGTGATGTTTCATATCATTTCCGGCTCAACTGGTCTGTCTCAATCTTTAAAATATATTTTCTCAATCCCTATTTGGAAACAGGCATTGATAGGATAATAACTGCCTGTTTTTTTAGACAATATTATATATCAATGATGATATAAGTATTAATTATATTAATATATGCAATATGTGTGTATTTAAATGATAGTCAAATCATATTATATTATAATATTGTTATATATATTATGCTTTTCATTCCGGGTTTTAAGTCTTGGAAGGCTTGAATTTATTGCCTGTATTGCAGCGCTGATCGTCAATGGTGCGTCGCTCCTGTTTATATATTTATCAACAGGGCATTTCCCGGGCTTCAATGTCTTTGAATCCTTCCTTTTTATGACATTCATACTTGGACTGCTTGGTGTCTTTTTAAAAGGTCCGAAAGATTATGCGGACAAGATAAGGTTGTGGGTATGGCTGGATATCCTTATTCTGCTTGGCCTGACGCTTTTTTTTCCAAAGGAACCGGCCTTTTCAATGTACAATTACGGATATATCTACATTATCCTCTTTTATATATTCCGTTATGCCTCTCTCAGTCTGATGCTTTACTCCTCCGCATATTATGTCCAATTCATCATACAAAGAGAAAAGGATGAAAGGACAAGGCTTCTTTCCCAACAGGGAAGGAATTTTTTAGTGTTGAGCGCCGTTATATTCCTGATGTCCGAATACGTGGGGATTATCTGGTGCCAAAAAGGGTGGGGCGATTTCTGGATGTGGGGCATGACCTTCTTCCAGTCAACATTTATTGTACTCTATCTGATGCTGGCCTTTCATATCCCCGGCAAGGCTAAATCGTCTGAGGATATCAAAGCGGTATTCGGCGGACTTGCAGGTTTTGCAGTGCTAACTTTGACTATTGTAAGGAGTCTTCTGGGGTGAGCAGGGTTACTGAAAAACTTGCATCTCTTCATTACACCGCGTGGAACCTGATTCTTCTGCTTCTGTGGATTGCGTGGGGGATGTTTATGACCGGTTCCGATGCATATACCAAGGGTTTTCAGGGGATGAACAATGTCCACATCAGGGACTGGCTTATATCACAGCAGACCTATTCTTCTACCCTTAAAATATGGTTTATCGGGCTTTGTATCCTGATGACATTCCTGGGCATAAATCTGATATTCTGCTCATGGGATAAGTTTTTCAAGATCGTTAAGACAAGGTTTAACGGCCCGAAGTTTTTCATGCTTATAGTGCATGCCATTTTCGGTTTTGTGGCTTTGGGGCATCTGGGAGGCCTGATGCTTGGATATGAGCATAACAATATTCAGTTAGGCGAAGGAAAGACCTACAGTTTTGAAGACGGTTACCAG
>Ga0153915_10003533_pt1 | contig 14342 bp, 13 predicted proteins | sample Opewatmetagenome_2_FD_107003 | JGI IMG/M metagenome (GOLD analysis project Ga0153915, IMG submission 107003) | Freshwater wetland microbial communities from Ohio, USA - Open water 3 Core 3 Depth 3 metaG | ecosystem: Environmental > Aquatic > Freshwater > Wetlands | place: USA: Ohio, Lake Erie... | reverse complement strand
CGAACGCCGAGGCGTTGGAGCGTTACCTTGCGGCCTACCTCGACGCGCTGCAATGGGCGCTTACCCCCGCCAACCGGGGAGCGGCGGCGGCACTGCTGGTGAAATGGTTGAAGCTGCCGGAAAAGGTGGCTGAAAGGACTTACGCGCTCCTCGCCGATCCGCGCTTCGGGCTCGTGCCCGACGCGCAGTTCGATCTTGCGGGCTTCAACAACATGCTCGCGCTGCGCGCGGAGATCGAGGGGCAGTGGGGCGGCAAAGCGCCTTCGCCCGAGCGCTACATCGACTTGAGCTGCTACGAACGCGCGCTGTCATTGAGCCAGAGCCAATCGCTGGGGCTCTAGCGACGCGATGCGGAGCGCGTCGTTCAGTTGACCGGAACCCGCCTCGAATCGTGCAAGTTCGAATGAAAAGGCGGCGGCCCCGGAGAGCACGGCGAACATGGAGATTCGAAGAACACCGCTTGAATCAACTGTCGATCGGCTCGGCGCGGTTGCGGCTCAGGAACTCCCCGATCGGAGCGAGCGATTCGATGTGGTCGCAGCAGATCTTGAAGATCATGAGGATCGGCACCGCCATCAACGCACCGATTATTCCCCACAGCCAACCCCAGAACAGCATCGATAGAAAAATGACGACGGGATTCAAGGTGAGCCGTTTGCCGGTGAAGATGGGGGCCAGAATCTGACCTTCCAGAACGGTGAGAGCGAAGAATACCGCCGGAACGCGCAAGACTTCGCCGATCTGATCAAAGGTCAGGAAAGCGACTGCGGTGAGGACCGTCAGGCTGGTTCCGGCGCCGACGTAAGGAACATAGTTGAAAACCGCAACCATGGCTCCCCACAACACGGGATTGGGCATGCCGAACCCATACATGGCGATCCCCGTGGCAATACCCAAGCCGCAATTGATGCAGGTGATCGTGAAAAGATAGCGCGCCATGTCGGTCTGGATGGCGCGCGCGACTTCGACCACCCGTTTCTTGTCGGCGAGCGTGGGCAGCACGTGCACGAGCTTGCGCAGAAACATGTCTCCCGAGGCCAGCAGAAAATAAAGTAAAACGATCGTGAATGCGGCGGATATCAGCACGTTCTGAGTGCCGATCAAAAACCGGCTGAACAGGCTGGGTTTTTGCGGGACCACTTGGGTTTTCGCCGGAGGTCTTGCTTCGACGCGGGTGATTTCCTCGACTTTGTCCGCGGCCTTGGTGACCTCCTGCACCGATTTTTTGATCCCGCGCACCTTGTCTTCGATCTGCTTCAGGGTCTCGGGCACCTTTTCAATCCACGCAGTTGCAGGATCGATAAGCGAATAGACGCCAAATCCGAGCGCGGTGATGAGCGCGACGACGATGACGGCTGCACCGACCGGTTCGGGCAGGCGCAGTTTAGTGAGCAGGCGCACCGCCGGGGAGAGAATCAGCGTCAATAACAGCGCCAGCACGACGGGAAGCAGCACCTCGCGGGCGAAGTAGAAGGTGTAAAAAATCGCGAGCAGAAAGAGCCCCTTCAGGATCATATTGGGGTCCCCCGCCACCTTGACAGCACCGCTCGGCGCCGCCTTATCGACAGGTTGAGGCGACGGGGTTAGCTCGGGTTGAAGGGCCTGTTCGTCCATGATGCGGTAGTGTGGAGCGATGAATTTTGAATGAGTTGCCGGGATGATCGGTGGAACAGTTCCTGGGTTAGATTGCGAATCCCACCATCGGGTTCTGTGGCATTAACACGGGCAGAATTATGTGAAGCGTTAGATTATGCCCTTGCTGCGCAGCGCGGCAATGTCCCGCTGGTCTTTCCCGAGCAGTTCGCGCAGGATTTCATCGGTATGCTGACCGAGCAGCGGCGGCGGGGTGTCGTAGCGTAACGGTGTGCGCGAAAACTTGATCGGGTTGGCGACCTGCGGGACCGATCCGGACAGCGGATGCGGCACGTCGACCCGGAGCTTGCGGTGCTGCACCTGGGGATTCGCGAACACTTCGTCCAGCCGGTTGATCGGACCGCACGGCACGCCGAGCGGTTCCAGCAGCGTCACCCACTCCGCAGTGGATTTCTTCCTGATTGCAGGGGCGATGACGGCAGCACACGCATCGCGGTTGGCAACGCGTGCGGCGTTGTCCACAAAGCGCGCGTCCTTGGGCAAGTCGGGGATGCCGGCGGCATCGCAGAACCGGGCGAACTGGCCGTCGTTGCCGATGGCGAGGATGAGATCGCCATCCCCGGTCGGGAAGGTCTGATAGGGCACGACGTTGGGGTGCGCATTGCCCATGCGCTTTGGCGGTTCGCCGCCGATCAGGTAATTCATGTTCTGGTTGGCGAGCCACGCAACCTGGGTGTCGAGCAGCGCCATGTCGACGTACTGGCCCTTGCCGCTCGCCTGCCGCTCGTGCAGCGCCGAGAGAATGGCGACCGTCGAGTACATGCCCGTCATGAGATCGGCGATTGCCACGCCTGCCTTCTGCGGCCCGCCGCCGGGCGCGTCATCGCGCTCGCCGGTGATGCTCATGAGTCCACCCATCCCCTGGATCATGAAATCGTAGCCGGCGCGGTCCCGATAGGGGCCGGTCTGGCCGAAGCCCGTAATCGAGCAATAGATGAGCCGCGGGTTGAGCGCAGACAGTGTCCCGTAGTCGAGGCCGTAGCGCTTGAGATCGCCCACCTTGTAGTTCTCGATCAGCACATCGGAAGCCCCCGCGAGCTCGCCGGCGATTTGCTGCCCCTCGGGCCGGGCGATATCGAGCGTGATCGATTTCTTGCCGCGGTTGGCGCACAGGAAGTAGGCGGATTCGCTGGTTTCGTTACCCGCCTGATCCTTGAGAAAGGGCGGCCCCCATGCGCGCGTGTCGTCGCCGGTGCCGGGGCGCTCCACCTTGATCACTTCCGCGCCGAGATCCGCGAGCAATTGACCAACCCACGGTCCCGCGAGAATGCGGCTCATGTCCAATACGCGGACTCCGGTGAGGGGGCCCGCAGCCCCTGCGCGGGCATCGCGGGAAGAGGTGACTTTTCGTCGGCCGCCCGCGCGCCTTCCCGCTCCACCGCGGGACGGAGTCCGAGTCCGGCGCGGTCTTTCCGATTGATCCATTCGTTGTCCGGCGCTATAGTCGCAGACTCGATTCTACCGTCGTTTGCCGGTCGAACCATCACTCAATCACCGAGAGGAGAACACGCAATGCCCTATGCAATACGCATTCATGAAACGGGCGGCCCTGAAAAACTGAAATGGGAGGAAGTTCAGGTCGGCGACCCCGGGCCCGGTCAGGTGCGCGTGCGTAATACCGCTATCGGCCTCAATTTCGTCGACACCTATCAGCGCAGCGGTCTTTATCCCATGGCGTTGCCGTTTATTCTCGGCTCGGAAGGCGCCGGGGTGGTGGAGGCGGTCGGCCCCAAGGTGAAGGAGCTCAAGGTCGGCGACCGCGTGGCCTACTCCGGTCCGATCGGTGCTTACGCCGAAGTGCTGCTGCGCCCGGCTGACCGCTTGGTGAAGATCCCCGCCGGCTTGGACGACAGGACGGCGGCGGCGATGATGCTGAAGGGTCTTACCGCCCAGTACCTGATTCGCCGCACGTATCGCGTGAAGAAGGGCGACACCATTCTGGTGCACGCCGCGGCGGGCGGCGTCGGCCAGATCCTGTGCCAATGGGCCAGGCACCTCGGCGCCACTGTCATCGGCACGGTCGGCAGCGAGGAAAAAGCTGCGTTAGCGAAGAAAGCCGGGTGCAAGCATGTCATCGTCGCCTCGAAAGAAAATTTCGTGGAGCGGGTGAAGGCGATCACCACGGGCAAGGGCGTGCCGGTGGTCTATGACGGTGTCGGCAAGGACACTTTCATGGGCTCGCTCGACTGCCTGAGACCGCTCGGCGTGATGGTGAGCTTCGGCAACGCCTCGGGGGCGGTGACGCAATTCAATCCCGGCGTCCTCGCCCAGAAGGGCTCGCTGTTCCTGACGCGGCCGACCCTTGCCACCTACGCCGCGTCGCGCGAGGACCTGGTGAAGGGCGCGCGCGAGCTCTTCGCGGTGGTGAAGAGCGGGAAAGTGAAGATCTCGATCAACCAGACGTACCCGCTGCGGGACGCGGCCCAGGCCCAGATCGATCTGGAAGCGCGCAAGACCACGGGTTCCACTGTGCTGTTGCCTTGATGCGCAGGCTACCCTTCTGACTTTTCAAGATATTCAAAGATCTCGGTGTGATCGCTCGTCACACCGGGATTTTTTCCGCATCGTTCCAGAAATCATTTCTTGCTCTTTCCCCGCTCCCTGCGCTGGTCGACGCAGGCAGCCAGTTCCGAACCGCGCTTGCCCTTGCAGGGCTGATAGACCCGGTTCATGCGCTCGCATCGCTGCTTGTTGCTCGCGGTTTTTCTTCCCTCACAGGGGAGCGGCGATTGATTCGCGCGCAGACAGACAAAGACGGCGTTGGCGTCCTTCTCGTTGCGGCAAAATTCAAGCGCGCGGTTGTCCGTGGCGCAGCGCGCCTTGTCCCGCGCCTGGCGACAGTCCTGGGGTATGAGCAGCGTGCCGCGTTCGGGCTGGAATTCCGCGATCTTGTCTTGATCAGCGGCCAATGCCGCCGCCGCGAGCAGCGCAAGAGCGAGGAGCACGCCCCTTCCGGTCAGCGTCACTATTGAGCTTTGCGTAAATGGATGACAATCCATTTGCGCCTCAAATCTCCCTTCTCCCCTCGGGAGAAGGGTCGGGGATGAGGGCTGAGCATTGTCATGCATTTCTGTAATGCTCTGTACGTCGACTGAGCGATATTTGCCGCGCATTACGCCGGGGACCTCAATCCCCGATCGGCAGGTCGATCCCGACGCCGCGCTCACGCGCGAGCGCGACGATCCGGCCCGCGACATACAAGTCCTCGATACCCATGCCGTGGGATTCGAAAAGCGTAATCTCATCCGGCGCCGTGCGTCCCGGCACGCGCCCGACAATCACTTCGCCGAGCTCGGGCAAGGCATCCCAGTCGAGCCACCCCTGTTCCACCAGCGGCAGCAGGTCGCCGCACTCGTTGCGTGCGGTGCCGCGCGAGTCCACCACGATTCGTGCGCAGCGTCTCACCGCCTGCTCATCGAGCTCGCGGCGCGTGAGCGCGTTGGAACCGGCGGCGTTGACATGCTGTCCGGGTTGCAGCCACTCGCCGGACAGCACCGGAGATGCCGTATTAGTGATGACATTGACGATATCGGCGCCGCGCACCGTCTCGGCGGCTGTCGCCACAGGCCGCACGGGAATGCCCAGCCGCGGTGACATCGCCTCGCAGAACTTGCGTGCGCGTTCCGCCGTGCGGCTGTAGACCCTGACCTCGCGGATGGCGCGTACCTGGCATACGGCCTCAAGCTGTCCAACGGCCTGCTTGCCCGCGCCGATCATGCCGACTACGGCGGCATCGCTACGCGCCATGCGGCGGGTTGCGACGCCGCTCGCTGCGCCGGTGCGAACCATCCCGAGGTAACTCGCCTCGAGAACGGCGTCGAGCTTCCCGCTCTCGGTGTCAAATATCTGCACGAAAAAACGCGTGCCTTTCCCGCGCGCGGAGTAATACGCCTTGTAGCCGATCAGTTTCAGCTCCGGCGCCGCGGCCTCCAGCACGTGCAGCGTGCCGGCGGGAATGCGGGTGCGCACCCGCGGCACGTCGACCGCCCGCCCCAGGGCGCGGTCTTGCAATGCGCGCTCCACCCGTTCCAGCGCGAGCGGCATGCTGAGGAGCTGCTGGACATCGCTTTCTTTGAGATATCGGACCATGTTCTTGTGAGGCGTGAGGGGTGAGGGGTGAGGACTGAGGTGAAAGCCGCTTCAGAATTATAAGGTCAGACGCCTCACGCCTAACGCCTCTCGCCTCACCTGAATTGTCCTGGCACTCTTGACATTCCTTCGACGGGCTCAGGACAGGCTTGGCGGTTATTTCTTGTTCTTCAGCGCTTCGGCGCGGATTGCGGACAGCGTAGTACGCGGCGTGATCGCTTCGGGGTCGATGCGCAGTTCGAGCAGCGCGGAAGTCTTGGCATTGAACGCGCGCTCGAAGGCGGGCCCAAAGTCCGCCGTGTTTTCCACGATTTCGCCGTAGAGGCCGTAGGCGCGCGCGAGCGCCGCAAAGTCGGGGTTTCTCAGCTCCGTGCCGCTGATACGCCCCGGATACTCGCGTTCCTGATGCATGCGGATGGTGCCGAACATGCCGTTGTTGACGACAATGAACACGATCTTGAGGTTGTACTGCATCGCGGTCGCCAGTTCCTGCCCGTTCATCAAAAAGCAGCCGTCCCCCGAGAACGACACGACCGGACGTTCGGGATGGACGAGCTTGGCGGCGATGGCCGCGGGCACGCCGTAACCCATGGCGCCGCTCGTGGGACCAAGCTGGGTGCGGAAGCCGGTGTACTGATAGAAGCGGTGAACCCAGATCGAAAAGTTGCCGGCGCCGTTGGTGATGATGGTCTCGGGCGGCAGCCGCTGGCGCAGGAAACGCACCACTTCACTCATGTTGAGGCTGCCGGGGACGGCCACCGCCTGCTGCCACGATTCAAGGTCGGCGCGCGCCCCTTGCGTCCACTCGTCCCATACTGTCCTTGCCGGAGCAAGCGCCCGCGCGGCAGCGGCGAATTCGGGCATCCCGGAGTTGATGAGCAGGTCGCCTTGATAGACACGCCCCAACTCTTCCGCGCCGGGATGGATGTGGATGAACTTCTGTCTCGGGCGCGGCGCCTCGATGAGGGTGTATTTGACAGTGGTCCACTCACCAAGACGCGCGCCGATCGCGAGCAGCAGATCGCTGTTCCTGATGCGCTCCGCGAGCTTGGGATTGAGACCCACCGCCACGTCGCCGACGTAATGCGGGTCGCGGTTGTCGATCAGGTCCTGCGCGCGGAACGTGCAGGCGACGGGCAGATTGAATGTAGTAACGAACGCCCGCAGGTTCTCGCACGCCTGGTGATTCCAGCCGGGCCCGCCCACCAGCACCAGCGGATGTTCCGCATGCGAAAGCATCTGGCGTAGTTGCTGCATTTCAGCCGCGCCGGGATGGGCCGCGACCCGGTGATAGCGCGCCGTATCCGGGACCGATGCGGTCTGGGTCTGCATGTCTTCGGGCAGCGCGAGCACCACGGGCCCGGGCCGTCCCGACACCGCGGTATGAAACGCGTGGCTGATGTATTCCGGGACACGATCCGCCCGGTCGATCTGTGCCACCCACTTCGTCGTCTGGCCGAACATACGGCGGAAATCGATTTCCTGGAACGCCTCGCGTTCGACCACATCGTTGCCAACCTGGCCGACGAAGAGAATTACCGGCGTCGAATCCTGGTGCGCGGTATGGATGCCGATCGAAGCGTTGCTCGCACCCGGGCCGCGCGTGACAAAGCAGATGCCCGGACGGCCGGTGAGCTTGCCATAAGCCTCCGCCATGTTGGCGGCGCCGCCTTCCTGACGGCAAATCACGAACTTGATCACGTCGCGCGCGTCATACAGCGCGTCCAGCACCGCGAGATAGGATTCGCCGGGCACGCCGAACGCGAGATCTACGCCTTGGACTTTGAGCGCGTCGACCAGAAGCTGCGCGCCAGTGCGGGCGAGGGTGGAATCGGCAACTTTCATGGGTTCTTCAACCTGGTTCTTGTAATGCGGACAAAGCGGTCGTGTTGCAGAAGCGCAAGCCTATCACGATCCGCCTCTGCGATGTAGACTCGCGTGGAGGAGACGGGTCGCGTCCCGGCAGAGAGTTCAAAAGCTGGAACGCGAAGGATTCTTTTCAATATCCCCTTGAGGGGTACGCAAAGGAAAGCAACATCAAGATTCCTCCCCCGCAGAGAGGAAAGTTGGCTCAAGCTGAACCCGGACTTCTGGTCATGAAACAAGAACTCTGCAAACTCAGCGCAACGGAGGCGGTGACGCTGCTCAAGCGGCGCGAAGTTTCGCCGCTGGAACTGGTCGATGCCGCGATGGCGCGCATCGAAGCGACCAATCCCAGGCTCAATTCGCTGGTGACGCTGTGTCTTGACCGCGCGCGCGAACACGCGCAGCGCATCATGCGGCAGAAACGTGCCGAGGTTCCGGCGCATTATCTCTATGGTTTGCCCGTCGCAATCAAGGATAATGTCGACGTCTCCGGCGTGCGCACCACGTCCGGCTCGCGCATCTACGCCGACCGTATCGCGCAAAGTTCCGACATCGTCGTCGAGCGGCTGGAAGCAAACGGCGCCATCGTCGTCGGCAAGACAAACATGCCCGAGTTCGCCGCGGGCGGCAACACGTTCAACGACGTATTCGGCGCGACGCGCAACCCGTGGGATACGCGAATGACTTCGGGCGGCTCATCCGGCGGCGCGGCGGCGGCGCTCGCCGCGGGCCAGGTATGGCTCGCCAACGGCGGCGACTTCGGCGGCAGCATCCGCCAGCCGGCGAGTTTTTGCTCGGTGACTGGTTTACGCCCAAGCCCGGGCATGGTGCCCAAAGTGCAGAAACAGCCGTTCAACCCGCTTTCGGTAGAAGGGCCGATGGCCCGCACCGTTGCCGATGTCGCGCTGATGTTTGACGCCGAGGCCGGCCATCACCCGCTCGATCCGCTGTCGCACCCGCTGGCGTGCGCAAGCTATTCGGCATGCGCGGCCCGCCCACAGCGCCCGGTACGCGTCGCGTTCAGCGCCGATCTCGGCATCGCGCCGGTGATCGACGACCAAGTGCGCAAGGTGTGCAAAGCGGCCGCTGAGAAACTCGCGCAAGACGGCGTTATGGTGGACGAAGCGCATCCGGATCTGAGCGACGCCGGAAGAAATTTCCTCACGCTGCGGGGCGCAGTGTATGTCGCGCGCATCGCGCCACTGCTCGAAAAGTACCGCCATCTGCTCAAGCGCGAAGTCGTGGACAACACCGAGTATGGCCTGAGCCTTAAGCTTTCCGACGTTGTCGCTGCGGAAATTGCCCAGGGCGAGATCCTGCGCCGTGTCGCGAAGTTTCTTGAGGATTATGACGTGCTCCTGTGTCCGACGGTGCTGTGTCCGCCGTTCGACGTGAATCAGCGCTATCCCGAGGAGTTGAACGGTGTGCGCTTTGAGGGCTACATGGGTTGGCTGATTCTCACCTACGCGGTGACCATGACGGCGTGCCCCGTGATGGCACTGCCGTGCGGGTTCACGCGCGGCGGGCTGCCGGTCGGGCTGCAGATGATCGGACGGTCGCGCGGAGAGGCGGCGCTGTTTTCGGCCGCGGCCTATGTGGAATCGCTGCTTGGAGTCGCAAGTCTTACGCCCATTGATCCTAAGAGCTTATAAACCCCTCGTTGATCGTGCGCGGAACGCAGGGAATTCCGCGGGGAATCGCCGAACGCAGGCGGGTTAGGGCGGGCGTGTTTCGCGATAAGTTTCTTGTAGCTCCCTGCAGAACGTCTTGTACAAAAAAACCCCGGCTTGCGCCGGGGTAAACAGGGGAGGGATGAAACTACTGCTACTGCTCTGAGAAACCTACTTGATCCGTTTGCCTATCTCGTAACCGGCCGCAGCACCCGCGCTGGCACCTACCACCGTTCCTTCGTGACGAAAGTTTTTGCATATTCATCTATGGCTTCCGTCTTCGATAGATAGGTGATAGCGCTAGCACAAGCCGTGCCAGTGAACAATTCTTACAAAGAATTAGGGTGTTAGAAGATTCTTGCACACCGGCAAGAAGAATAAATTGTCGCCGCCAGGCGACAATGCCCGACGTATCCCACCTATCCCACTGAGCGCGCGTGTTTTTTTGTGTCGCCTGCCGGCGACAAATTATCGTCCCGAATGCGGCGATGTTCTGAGCGCGAACCGTGGCGCGGCCGCGCCTTTCTCACCTTGACCTGCCGCGGTCGTCGACGACGCGGTGAGTTGGGCGCAATCGCTATCTTTACCTGGCCCGGTCTCAATCAATGGCAGCAATGCGGCGAGTGGGTTGATTATCCCAAGCAGCAACGCGCTGCCCGCGCGCACGGTCACCGTGGGTTTGTCCAGTCCGATGCTCGGATCGGCGAAGGTGCCGGTAAGATGCAATGGTCCGCGCAGCGACAGCACGCTGGGATTCTTGGGCAGCGGGATCAGCGTGAGGTCGAGCGTTTCGCTACGCAAATTGATGGTGCCGTTACCCGTGATGTTGGTGTCGCTGGTATCGACTACGAGCACCTCGCTCGCCATGAGGCCTTGCTTGACATTGAATCCCGCCACCGCGCAGTGCAGCTTGGCATTGCGGTCGCCGAGGACCAGGAATCTCACTATCTTTGCGCCATTCGCGCCGGCGATCGCCAGCATCAGGTTGCTGACATCGCCGCCCGATGATACGAGCGCGACGCGTCCGTCCGCAACGGCGAGCATTTCGGCGACCGAATTCCCGCTGCCCGCGAGCTTGGCGTTGCCATCGATCGTCCCAAGCGCGCTGTCCAGGATTTCCGCGCGTGGGGCCAGGCGGTTGATGTGCAGGCTCTGAAACCGGGTTTCGACGCGGGTGTTGATTGTGGGCGAACGCGCATCGAACCACAACGTCGATTTCACATTGCCTCCGGCAACACCAAAGTTGATCGGAATCAGCTGCAGGACGCCATCCCGAAGGGTGAGGTGCGCCTTGAGATTGTCAAGCGGAAGCCGGTCGCGGTTGGTAAAGCGCTGGGCGACGAAGTCGATATCGGCGTCGGCGCGCCGCAACTTCTCGAGATCGTAAGTCTTGTGCGGCAGCACACGCCCGGACGTTGATGGGGCGGCTGCGCCCGGATCGGCGCCGACGAAACCGCCGAGATCCGCAATATCAAGCAATGACGACTTCAAAGCGCCTCGCAAAAACGGGCGCGCACTCCCGCGATCGATACTGAAGTTGCCCTCGAGGTCGCTACGCCCGACGGCGCCGCGAAAGCGCTCGAAATGCCAGACTTGTCCGCGTCGTTCCAGGTGGCCTGCCAGCTTGTACGGCGCGGTCGCGGGCAATACGATATGCAAAGGATCGGACAGTGTCGCCAGATTCTTGCCTGCGATCGTGAATTTCGCATCAACTCCGCGCAGCGTGGCGAGACCATAAACATTGCCTTCGAGGTTGATCGAGGTCGCCCCTATGGTTGAGTTCAAACGCAGGGGATAGGGCGTGTTGTCATCGAGCAATGTGAGCAGCGCGCCGCCTGCGCCGCTGGCCTTTAGCGGGATGCCAGTCAGGCGTCCTTTTGCGCTGAATGTGATGCCGTATTTTTCGTCGGTAGTCGTGCTTACGCGCACCCGCAATGCCGTGTCAGACATCGCGTCCAAGACCTCCAGTTCGCCATCGTCGATCTGCAGTGATTTGATAATGGGCGAGGGCGCAGTCGCCTGCTTGGATGGGGTGAGAATCCAGTTGCGCCGGCCCTCGCGATCGCGCTGCAGCAGCGCGACCGGCGATTTGAGCCGGACATCGGGAAATATCACACGCCCTCGCAGCAGATCGGCCAGGCTGACCGAGAACTCGATTTCGCTTGCGGAGAGCGTGGGCGCGCGTTTGCCCCAATCTGCGTTGTCAAGGGTAACCCGCTCGGCACGGATGCGCGGAGTAAGCGAGAAGGGCCGCACGCGCAAATCGCCCTCGATCGCAAGAGTTCGTCCCGTCCCGGCTTTGATCCGGTCCGAAATCCAGGGCCGCGCCGCATTCCAATCGAACAACGCGAGCGCCAGCGCGCTTAACGCCACTGTCATAGCGACGATCGCCGTTGCAATCACTGTGCTTTTGCCCGCGACTGTCATTGCCATCCACCAAGCTATCGCGACATCAATCCGTTGCGCCGCCCATGAACGGCGCCTACGTGCCCTTGACAACGATCAGGTTGTTCTTGACCGATTTGACGCCTTGCACATTCGATGCCACCTGTGCGGCCTTGTCACGATTTTCGGGGGTGTTCGCCGTTCCGTGCAGTGTTACCACTCCGCCCGCGGTTTCGACGTCAATGGCTTGCGCCTTTAGACCGGATTCGGCGATCAAGGCGGACTTGACCTTGGCGGTCAGGGCCGCGTCGTCGATGGCCTTGCCGGCCTCGGTGATCATTTTGCCTGCCGTATCTGTTGCCTGCTCAATCCTTTTTTCCGTCGTATTGGCTGCCTGCTCCATCTGCTGGCCGGCCTTGCCGACGGCGCGATCGATATCCTTGCCGACTTTCTCCGCCGAGGGTTTTTGATCGCATCCAGCCAGGTTCAAAGCAAACACGCCTGCTACTGCAATTTGCAGCGCGCGATGGGTTCTTTTGTCATGAGTGTCCATGAGTTTCTCCCGTCCGACAGAGGGATGTTCGCGGCGTTACGCTCAGGAGCATATTGCGCCGCCGTGTCATCGAATCAGGCCGACGACGAGCGTGATGACGGTAATGACGAGGAACACGACGAACAGAATTTTCGCGATTTCCGTTGCCCCGGCGGCAATCCCGCCGAAGCCGAGAACGGCCGCAATGATGGCAATGATGAAGAACACCGCAGCGTAGTAAAGCATGATGGTCTCCCGTTGGTTGCGGCTGGGAAGCGGATTTTCAGGTCCCGCCGGGGCCCTGAAGACATTGGCCGCTATTTCATGCCGAAGTGCACCTTGGCTTCGGCGACGCAGCGGTCTTTGGCGCTGCCGGCGAATGAATCGCAGCGCTCCACCGCGGCCGCATAGTCCGCTTTGCGTACTTCATTGTCTGCGTCGCGCCGGGCGTCGGCCACTTTCTGCAGACTTTCCCTATTGGCCCGACGGGTCTGGCGGTCGACCTTTGCGCCCGCCTTGGCACGGGTCAACGCCGCCCTGGCGTTCTTCAGGCACACGTCCTTGGCATTACTTGCGAAATCATCGCACCTCTGTTTCGCGACGTCGTAGTCCGCATCTGCCTTGGCCACCTGCGCCTCGTAACGCGCTTGCAGCGTACCCTTGTGGCGCGCCTCGAGTTCCGCCCTGCCTACCTTACGGGCGCCGTTAGCCTCGGCCATGCAGATGTCCCGGCTGTTGCCGCTCATGGTGTCGCAATTCCGCTTGGCGGTCTTGAAATCCGCGCTCAGACGACTCAACTCGCCGTCGCGCTCCGCGTTCGTCAAAGCATGGCTCATGCCCGAAAGCCCGAGCGCCGCCACGATTGCTGCGGTCATCAATTTCGTTTTCACGTTGCGCTCCTAACAGTTGCGAAGTTGGTCGATGACACGCTACATCCTTTGCTTGGTGTCATGCGCGCTGTTTTGAAGTTTTTCGCCACCGCGCTCGATATCCTTGCCCAGGCCTTGCATCGTGTTACAACCGGCCAGCACACCGATCACGAACATGGTGAATAGCACGGTAAGCTTCGTCATAGCGGCCTCCATGATTAACGTCCAATCGGTTGTCATAACAATTGCCGAAGAAAACGACGCAATGCTGAATTCATGCGGTCGCGCCGCTCACCACCCGCAATCCCTGCACATGTCGTGCCAGCGTGACTTTGCCAATAGAAACAGATTGTTAAGGCGATGTCCCGAGGTGGTCTAACGATGCGAAGTGTCGTCAGCGGGCGACCGCAATCGGCCGATGGCCGATATCTGCATGAGGCGGCGCGATTTTTCGTGTCGGCCGAAGGCGACAAAACGCCAGATATCGTCGCACACCGCGCAAAAGCGGGGCGCGCATGCGAATACGCGCGGCGACGGCGGAGTTGGACAGCCTGCGAGAGGTTACGTCAGGGCGGGCCTCAGGCCGGGAGGTCACTCAGGACGAAAACCAGCCTCGGCGCGTCTTTTCGAGGGTTCCGACCAGTTCCGTCAAAGCCGCGTGATTCAAGAGAGTGATCGGCTTATTGGCCGCGAACTTGCGCGCGCCGGCGGAAAACTCGCCGGCAGAAATGCACACACCATTAGACGCGTCGAGCTTGTTCATGGCTTCATGCAGTTCCTGCACGGGCTTGACGCCGACCTGGTTCACCTTCCAGCGCCGGCATTGCACCAGCGTGGTCTGGCCGCCCTTGCGCAGCTTGAAGTCAAACGCGCCGCCCCCCGATTCCTCGACTGTATAGCCCTGCCGGCAATAGGCCTCGCTGATGAGGAGCCTGAAGCTTTCCCACGGCATCGCGCGTAGCGCAGCGAGGCGCTCTTCGACATTGACGGGCGATGTACGGCGCAGCTGTGTCCAGGCGACGTGGGCGGCGATAGCGATGAACGGCAGCGCCACAAACGGCGCCAGCGGCGGCAGGACCAACTGCACGACGGCAAACAGAACTGCCGCGACGAGGAGCGACACCCACCACGGCTGTTCGGAAAGGATTGAAAACAACGAACGCTTGGCCATTGCTGGGATTGGATTCTATACTTAGAGCCTGTTTCATAATGAACCGCACACGTGGTTCATTATGAAACAGGCTCTTAAGAAGCGGATTTATGCGTTTTATTTTGCGG